>WBZN01000613.1_pt1 | contig 25756 bp, 40 predicted proteins | sample 5204281 | NCBI WGS metagenome assembly WBZN01 (sample SAMN12344347, study PRJNA552823) | activated sludge metagenome | biome: Activated sludge suspended growth; feature: Nitrification reactor; material: Wastewater; isolation source: activated sludge from nitrification reactor of wastewater... | reverse complement strand
CAACACGACGATCCTGATTGATCAATGCTTCCAGACCATTTGTCTCAACTAATTCCTGATAGCGATAAAATGTATTTCTCGAAACTCCCATTATCTTGCAGGCTTTTGAGATATTCTGAAGTTCTTCAGCAAGATTGAGCAATCCTGCTTTATGTTTAATGATTGGATTGTTAGTATGCAACATGAGCGTTACCTCCATTTATGTTTGATTTTAAATTTCAACACCCATATCAAACTCGGTAACGCTCCCGATTTCAAGCCCTTTGTACGATTAGATCTGAACTAATACAGTTGATCCGCTGGAACTCTTTGATCTAAGTTTCTCCACGGGTTTTCATGTACCCATGCCACCAGGTGTGGCGATTGGGCCAATTTTCTCTAGCTCAGTAAAAAATTATTTAGGTATTCCTAGTAATCCTCTTGTCTCAGACCCGACAAGGACTGATGCTGCCGCTGGAGTTATAGCAGATATTGGTGTTTCTATTGGAGTACCTGATCTAAGCGCAGCAGGGGGAGCATGCGTTGGGAATACACTTTGGAGTTGCCCCATTTTGACGGACAGTTTTTCGCTAAACTGAGAGTACCTCATTCTGTAAAAAAGGGTTTATCGCAGTTTGATTATTTTCATTGTGTTTTTTTCAAAATTGCTTGGGGATAAATATCCCAACCCTGAATGTCTGCGTGCTAGATTATACCAAGACTCTATCCAGGTAAATATAGCGAGTCTTGCAGCAGTTTTATTTTGCCATGAACGCCTGTTGATCAGTTCGCATTCAAGGCTAGCAAAAAAGCTTTCAACCATCGCGTTATCATAGGCATCACCCACACTACCCATGGAAGGGAAAACCCCCATTTCTTGGCACCGCATGCCAAACTCAACACTTGTATATTGACTACCTTGATCGCTGTAATGAATAACTTGATCGGGTTTTCGGGTAATCACCGCCATATTCAATGCCTTGATAACAAGACTGGTTATCATGTTATTACTGAATGACCAGCCTACCACCTTACGACTGAATACATCAATAACGACGGCCAAATACAAAAAACCTGCTCATGTGGGGATGTATGTCATATCAGCAACCCATAATTGATTGATGTTGGTCGCCTTAAAATGGCGTTGCACTAGATCTGGTGCACGACGATTGTGCCTATTCCGGTGAGTTGTAACTACAAAGCCACGTCTGCGACTGACTCCTTTGATCTTTGCTAGACGCATTAGTCTCCTCACACGTTTGTGATTAGCCATGATTCCCAAATCTGCTAATTCAGCAGTAATACGGGAGCGGCCATAAGTGGAATCACTCATACGGTGAATCGCTACGATCTGCTCTGTCAATTTAGCATTTGCAATTGCTCTTTGACTGGGTATACGACTAACCCAGTCATAATAATCACTGCGTGAAACACCAAGCGTTTCGCACAGCATAAGCGTTGGAAACTGCGCCTGGTTCACCTTAATCAACTGATATACTTTGCCAATCAATCGATGTTGTTTGCAAACCAGGCCGTAGCTTTTGCCAATATGTCATGCTCTCTCTCTACACTCTTTAATTTCTTACGTAATTCTATTAGCTCTTGCCGTTCGTTAACACTCAGGAGAGCGTTATTTGATGACAAAATCGTGGCGGTTGCCCGATTAGATTGATATTGCACACCTGCTGCACGACACCAATCTCGTATCGTTGTGACATGGCAGCCAAATTCTTGAGATAGCTGCTTAGGACTTTTACCTAATGCAACCAACTCTACTATCTGTTGCCGAAATGCTGCTGGGTATGCAGATTTATAACTTTGAACCATATCTTACCTCCTTTGAACTAGAACATAATATGTCCGTTCAAAGGGGACAACTCCAGTCTAATCTGACAATGTCGATAGCTAGCTCACCTGCAACTCATCCATCGCACGCAATTTGTCTAACCTACTGATCAGTTTGTTCATGTGCGACCAAATTGAAAAGGTCAGACTCGATAGAGTTTTCTGGGAGTAGTGCCATACTTTTAGTTTTTATAGTTGCTCTATCGAGAGAAAGCAAACGTAATTTTTACAAATAATCGGAATCTATCGCGTCTGATCTTTTGTTTTTTTTTGGCTTTAACTTGCGATTCCCCGTGGTCTTGTCACGGGGTTGCTTATTTTCAGGGCTTCGTATTATTTAGCTTCGCTATTAGTTAGAATGTATTCAGCCAATCGATCGGCAGATTCTCCCTGGATATTTTTGAATGCCGGCATTCTCATGCTTCCGCCTTGAAATTTCTTGATGATTGCATCCTTGTTCGCGACTTTCTCGCTTAATATCATGGCAACGTTTGCGCTGAGGGGTTTATGGCATTCCGTGCAGGCCGTACTGAAAATTTGTTCTCCAGATGCATCGGCTGGCGGTGAATAGTCTTTGCTCCCGCCACAACCAGTCACAATGAACAATGTTGATAGGGTTAAAGCAATATTTAATTTTCTCATTTACTAACTCCAGTTTATTAATTTTATTCTCTTGATAATACTATCGAATTGTAAGTCATTACGTTAGTTTCAGATCAGAAATTTTGATGAACTTACGATTCTACCTTCTCACCAACCAAAGGAATATCTAGTCAAACACTAGAATCGAAAGAACTAGACTCGATAGATCCTGATTATCTATGGACAACTCCAATACCTTCTGAAGATAGAACAACTATAAAGCCAAAAACATGGCACTACTCCCAGAAAATCTATCGAGTTTCACTAATTCGATGCGCTAGCCTACCTAACAGAATGCCCAGACGGCAATGGTTAATTGTTTGAATATAGCCTCCGTTTCCTCAGTCAGTATTATTATTTGTGAATTACGCTAACATTGAATTAAACTTATTGGTTTAATTTACTGATATCCCTTAACGTGATAAACAAATGGAAGACACAACAGCAATATTAGAAAAAGCGCACCAACGCGCTGAAGAAATAGATTTGCCTTACAAAGGGGCGTTAACGCCTGCAGAAGCCTTAGTAATCTTACAAAATCACCCTAACGCTAAACTCATTGATGTGCGTTGCAAAGCTGAGCTGGATTGGGTCGGTAGGGTCCCTGGTGCAGTTGAGATCGAGCTTAGAACCTATCCAGGTATGCAACCGAACCCCAATTTTGTTGATCAAGTTGCCGAACGCGTCGATCAAAATGATCTCATTCTGTTCCTGTGTCGGAGTGGTGGAAGATCTGATCATGCGGCAACTATCGTTGCACAATCCGATTTTCCCAATTGCTACAATATTCTAGAGGGCTTTGAAGGCGATAAAGATGAAACCGGCCATCGGGGATCATTAGGGGGTTGGAAAGCGTCAGGATTACCTTGGGTGCAAAGCTAACTTCCTTGATAGGTTATTGCGCTAATAGCCAGACCAAGTAATTATTCCCGAATAGGCCGTAATCAAAATAACCAAACCAAACACAATGCGATACCAAGCAAAAATGGTAAAGTCGTGGTTACTGATATAGCGCATTAATCCCTTGATCGCTAACCATGCGCTCAGAAATGCAGCAATAAAACCAACTGCAAACAGGGTTAGATCACCGATTATCAGTAAATCACGATTTTTGTACACATCGTAAAAAGTAGCAGCAAACATAACAGGAATAGCCAGAAAAAAAGAAAATTCAGCTGCTGCTTTGCGCGATAAACCAAAAAATAACCCACCGATAATCGTTGCACCGGACCGTGAGGTTCCTGGTATTAATGCCAAGCACTGCGCACAGCCTATTTTAAGGGCATGTTTCCAATCCATCGCTTCGACCTGATCAATCTCAATCACGTGTTTTCTGCGCTCAGCCCATAAGATTAGAATACCGCCAATAATTAGTGCGAGCGCAACAGGTAGGGGGTGAAAAAGATAAAATTTAATAATTTTGATAAAGAAAAAACCGAGAATCGCGGCTGGCAAAAATGCAACTAACAGATTCAGAAAAAAACGATTGGATGTAGGCGAACCCAATCCAATCACTACGGCTTTAAGTCTTGCTCGATATTCCCAGCACACCGCAAGAATAGCGCCGAGCTGAATCGCTACGGTAAAAACTTTAGCTTTTTCATCATTGAAATCCAGCAGATCTCCTATCAAGATCAGATGACCCGTTGAGGAAACCGGGAGAAACTCGGTTAGTCCCTCAACAAAGCCAAGAATCAATGCGTTGAGTAATAGCGCCCATTCCATGATTTTATGCTAAGCAGAATAATTGTTCACAGCTTTCCATAAATTTCAGCTCCTTTTTCTTTGAATTCACTCGATTTCTGAGCCATACCGTATTTAAGTGCTTCAGCTTCTGCAATACCCTGTTCAGCAGCGTAATTTCGGACATCTTGAGTAATTTTCATCGAGCAAAAGCTTGGACCACACATGGAGCAAAAATGAGCCAATTTCGCCCCTTCTTGTGGTAACGTTTCATCGTGAAACTGTTTTGCTTTATCGGGATCAAGACTTAAATTGAACTGATCATTCCAACGAAATTCGAACCGCGCTTTGGATAGCGCATTATCTCGGATTTGTGCACCAGGATGCCCTTTTGCCAGATCTGCCGCATGGGCAGCAATTTTGTAAGCGATAATTCCGTCCTTGACGTCATCTTTATCGGGTAACCCCAGGTGCTCCTTGGGCGTAACATAACACAGCATAGCTGTGCCATACCAGCCGATCATTGCTGCGCCAATCGCAGAAGTAATATGATCATAGCCAGGTGCAATATCAGTAGTAAGGGGGCCTAGTGTGTAAAAAGGCGCTTCTTGACAATATTTAAGCTGTAAATCCATGTTCTCTTTGATCAAATGCATGGGAACATGGCCGGGGCCTTCGATCATCACTTGCACATCCTGTTTCCAAGCGATCTGAGTCAATTCCCCCAAGGTTTTCAACTCAGCAAATTGCGCTTCATCATTGGCATCATAAATCGAGCCTGGACGTAAACCATCTCCCAGTGAGAAGCTCACATCGTAGGTTTTCATGATTTCACAGATTTCCTCAAAATGCGTATACAAGAAGCTTTCTTTATGATGCGCTAAGCACCATTTGGCCATAATGGACCCTCCCCGAGAAACAATTCCTGTCATGCGCTTTGCGGTGAGCGGTATAAAAGGTAGCCTTACACCCGCATGAATCGTAAAATAATCCACGCCTTGTTCAGCTTGCTCAATTAATGTATCTCGGAAAATTTCCCAAGTGAGCTCTTCTGCCTTACCATCGACTTTTTCTAAAGCCTGATAAATCGGAACGGTACCGATCGGCACTGGGCTATTCCGAATAATCCATTCGCGGGTTTCATGAATATTCTTACCCGTCGAGAGATCCATCACCGTATCCCCTCCCCAGCGAATCGCCCAGGTCATTTTTTCTACTTCTTCTTGAATGCTCGAGCCCAGAGCGGAATTTCCGATATTAGCATTGATTTTAACCAGGAAATTACGCCCGATAATCATTGGTTCAGATTCAGGGTGATTGATATTGGCTGGAATGATTGCTCTGCCACGCGCCACTTCATCACGAACAAACTCAGGGGTAATCAGACGAGGAATCGCTGCGCCATAGTCTTGGCCTGGGTGTTGGCGAATCAGATCTTGCTGATTATTATTTTTCAAGGCTTCCCAATGCTGATTCTCCCTGATGGCAATAAATTCCATCTCGGGCGTGATGATCCCTTGTCGGGCATAATGCATCTGCGTGACATTTTCTCCTGATTTCGCTTTGCGCGAAGCGCGTTTCAAATTGAAGCGCAATTCTGATAATTTGGGATTATTTAATCGTTCTTGACTATAAGCTGAAGTCAACCCAGAAAGTAATTCTGTATCGCCGCGTGCTTCTATCCATTGCTCACGTAGTGGATAAAGGCCATTGCGAATATCGATTGCAATATTAGGATCGGTATAAGGGCCGGATGTATCATATACATAAATCGATGGATTCTTTTCAGCACCTGTTCGAGTTACCGTATCCGTCTGTATAATTTCACGCATTGGCACACGAATAGCTGAACTTGAGCCTGATATGTAGATCTTACGAGAATTAGGTAGTGGCTTAACAGCGGCCTGATCAACTTGCGCTGTTTCGCTGGTAAATGATTCTAACTTTGAAACAATGGTATTCATGGTATGCTCCTTATCAATTCGCAAGGAGCAGAAGGAACAATACCCTCAGCTTCCCTACGGCGGCATTATCCGCATCAGGTATTAAGGGACTTTCTCACCAACATTCTGATACTCCAAATGTGGACCCCTAGCTTAAGCTGTGAAACTAATGGAAATATGAAATAATTGCAAGTCTGATTCTTTTTTATCATCAATGCTAACTATGACACATAATACCCATATCGATATCGAAAAAAACCGATTCAACATGGTTGAACAACAAATTCGTACCTGGAATGTTTTGGACGATACCATCCTTAATCTGCTCTATAAAATCCATCGTGAAGAATTTGTTCCGGCAGCCTATCACGCACTTGCTTTTACAGATATGGAGATCCCGCTTGAACATGGAGCTGTAATGCTAACACCTAAAATGGAAGCGCGCATTGTTCAAGAATTACATATCAAAAAAACTGACAAAATCCTTGAAGTGGGAAGTGGTAGTGGTTACATGACTGCTTTACTTGCAGAACTAGGTGCGCATGTTCATAGTGTAGAAATCGTACCGACACTTTGTGCCATGGCGAAAATCAATTTGCAAACCCATGACATCACCAATATCACAATCGAACAAGGAGACGCTGCACAAGGTTGGCCAAATCATGCACCTTATGATGTAATCGTATTAACTGCTTCAATACCCATATTACCTGAAACGTTCCTAAAAAGTTTGAATCCCGGTGGAAGATTGTTTGCAATTGTAGGCGAAGATCCTGTCATGGAAGCATTATTGATCACGCGCATAACAACGGATACTTACCAAACCAACCATTTATTTGAAACCTCCACTGCACCACTACAAAATGCCCAGCAACCATCTCGATTTACTTTTTAGCCATTCACTTTTAGTGTCATCAACAGCAATCAATAGCTCGCATCATCGTTAACTTAATTAACTAATTAATGAGAAAAAACCTTTTTTTAGTTATATGGGTAATCAGCATCACGCTATCACTACCTTTGCATGCGGCCAGTCTGATGGAAATTTATCGGGAAGCGCTTGAACATGATGCTCAATACGGATCAGCGAGAGCAGCTTATATCGCTGCACAAGAAAAGCTTCCTCAAGGGAGAGCTGGTTTATTACCGACAATCAATGTGACAGGAACGGCGCAAAATCAATATATTGAATCTAGTGTCCGACCCGATGAAGTTTTTATAAAAAATCGAGGGATAGTCGTTGCTGCAACACAACCTTTGTTTCGGATTGAAAATTTTATTATCTATGAGCAATCAAAAAATCAAGTAGCTCAGGCTGACGCAAGATTTGTATTAGCAGCACAAGATCTGATCCTCCGCGTGGCTCAGGGTTATTTCAATGCCTTGATCGCGCAATCGAATTTAGAGGTGGTTCAGACACAGAGAAAAGCAATACAGCAACAACTGGAACAAGCAAAGCGTAACTTTGAAGTCGGTGTATCTACTATTGTTGATACTCATGAAGCGCAAGCTCGCTACGATTTAACACTTTCTCAAGAAATTGCGGCAAAAAACGCCCTAGAAATTAGCAAGCGTACTTTGCAAGGTATTATTAATCGATTTCCGGATAGTTTGGTGAAAACCAATATTGATAAGATCATTGCGGATAAGTTAGATTTAGCCCATGACAATATGGAAGAATGGGTCAATATTGCGGAACAAAAGAATTTTTCTCTTAAAATCCAGCAAATTACCTTCGATTTAGCTGAGCAAGAAATTAGTAAAGCAAAAGCAGGACACTATCCCACTTTGGATTTAGTCGCACAATACACAGATCAACAAGGTGTTGGTGGAGCTATTACGGGGCGAGGCCTTGATCTCACTTCTAAATCGGTTGGTCTGCAATTGCATGTACCCATTTTTCAAGGATTCTCAGTTCAATCGCGAGTTCGTGAAGCTCTGGCTAACCGTGATCGTGCTAGGATGGATTTAGAGAATATTCGTCGCACGACTGGATTACAAGTTCGTCAGCAATATCTGAATGCCACTAATGGAATTGCACAAGTTAAAGCCTTAAAACAGGCACTGGCTTCAAGTAAGAGCCAGTTAGACTCAACCATCCTTGGACAGGAAGTAGGTGTTAGAACCGAGGTTGATATATTAAATGCGCAACAGCAATTTTTTTCCGCTCGACGAGATCTAGTTCAAGCTTATTATAACTACCTTATGTCACGGCTCCGGCTCAAAGCCGAAGCTGGTGAATTAGATGAAGAAGTTTTGCAGGAAATCAACGCACTGCTCTAACGAAATGGTTTTTTTACACTTGAGATTGAAAGAATTGATAGAATACAGCCTGAAGCTGACTAGACAGTCGCTGCCTGCATTTGTAGGGAGAGGAAAGTCCGGGCTCCAAAGAGCGGGATGTCGGCTAACGGCCGACCACTGTGAAGTGAGGAATAGGGCCACAGAGACGAGCGTATTTAGTTACGGTGAAACGCGGTAACCTCCATCCGGAGCAAGACCAAATAGGCAGGTGTTGACGTTGCTCGCCGAATCTGCGGGTAGGTTGCTTGAGCTTATGGGTAACCATATGCCTAGAGGAATGACTGTCCATGACAGAACCCGGCTTATCGGTCAGCTTCTCCTTCTTCAAATAATTGATCTATTATCTACGCTAGTCGGTAGATAACGAACTTGTGAACTTCAATCAACAACCCTTACTACTTTTCATCGGATTATTTTTTTCAACGATCATTAGTCTATTGATTGGCATATCATTTGGCAGTGTCGATATCAGTTGGTCTGAAATTACACAAATTTTAGGCAATCCTAATGAAGAACCACATTCCATCATTGTTTGGGAATTACGACTACCTCGAGTGCTAACTGCTTTTGCTTGCGGAAGCTTACTTGCCCTTGCTGGCGCTCTATTGCAAGTCTTGTTACGCAATCCCCTCGCTGATCCTTATATTTTAGGTATTTCTGGAGGTGCTTCTGTCGGCGCCTTAACTGCAATGATTTTAGGATGGACAACGATTAGCGTCAGTATCGCATCGTTAGCAGGTGCCTTAACGATAATTGGGTTGATTTTTAGTTTAAATTTTCGCTCATCGACATGGGATATTTATCGCTTATTGTTAATTGGTGTGGTGTTATCTGCCGCATGTAATGCAGTCATTACTCTACTTTTAGCAATTGCTCCTGCTCATGATGTGAAAGGAATGTTATTTTGGTTAATGGGCGATCTCTCGCACGCTGAAGTTTCGTTGCCTACTTGGGGAACCTTAATTATCTTATTCATTATTAGTTCGCTGCTTGCAAGTGAACTTAATGTGCTCAGTATTGGCCAGCTCAAGGCGCGGTCTTTAGGTATTGCTGTCAATACCTTACAAATATTAATTTTTATGATCGCATCCATCGCTACCGTTGCTGCATTGATGCAAGTTGGGGCCATTGGCTTTATTGGTCTATTGACGCCACATGCAATCCGGTTAGTTGGTGTAAATGATTATCGCTGGCTAATTCCCTGTGTAGTCTTACTAGGCGGTGGGTTTCTAGTATTTGCTGACACACTGGCACGTACATTATGGGCCCCTCAACAGCTACCTGTTGGAGTATTAACTGCTCTACTCGGTGCTCCGCTGTTGCTCATTCTATTAATAAGAAAACGCTTCTAAATTAAGTATTGTCTCGAAATCCGAGCTGAATTAATTGCTAAATTTCCACTAGACAGTGAATAGATAGAAATTACGTTTTAAATTGACTTTACATGGGAAATTTTCACACATATAATTCAAGCTGATAACGCTTACTGAATTAATCTAAAAATAATGGAAAATTAGATTGCCATCATAGGCATGACTTCCTCAGTTAATCAATCCGTAATTTATTACGTTTAGCAAACCCACAGCGCGATTCGAACACTTTCTTTATGTGAAGGATAGAAAAAGATAGCAAAGAAAAATCGTTTGCAGTCTCTATCCATTTTTTTTACTGACAATAGGAGGATCAAAATGAATGCTAATTTTATACATTCGAATCAAGAGGTTTCATCGGATGATAGTAGTAACAAACAGTACACATTTACGATTGAGAATGGTGTGGTCAAGAGCTACTTTGAAGTTGAAAATGGTGTCTCTGAGCAAGAATCGATTGATGATAGAGATACATTCGTCATTGATGGTAAACAAATCACACATACCAAGCAAACTTCAAATGGTCCCGAAATAGAAGTATTTGTCGATTCAGATAGTGATGGGTTCTATACCCGTACTTCTCAATCCAATCAGGATGGCAATGACGACGGTAATGATGATAATGGAGATGACGATTCTTCTGGAAACCATAAAGTTTTTTAAATTTGAAATCAACAATAATCAAGTTGTAGCAGTATTTGAATTAAAGAATGGCGTATTTGAACCAAAATCCCTAGACGATAATGGAACAAAAAGCTATACAGTAAGTGGCAACGATGTAATTCGAACCGAAATTAAACCATTTGGTACTGAAATTACCCGCTATTCGGATGCCGATGGTGATGGCCAATACATTCGTGTTTCCGAACAATGGCAAATTACTTCGAATCCAACTGGAGTTATTCCAAAGTTCACTGATACAATAACTTTCACCCCAACCAGTAATGATGACAACATAGCTGTTCGTGGTGGAGAGCACTGTCGTGGGGGGGAGGGAGCTGATGATTTTATTTTTCGCGAAGCTGACCACCTTCGCATTGAAGATTTTAGCTCGAATGATGGTGATATCTTAATCTTTGATACCGGATTCGGTCTAACTTCAAAAGAACATCTAGCAAGTTTTATCACTGAAACCCATCAAGATGGTCAAAATTTCATACTCAATTTTGGTCCATCCGTATCTATCACATTAATTGGAGTACTACCTGATCAAATTAGCTGGGATGATGTTTCTGTACTTAGCTGATTAGAACGTTTATCTATAGAGGGAATAAAATCATTTATTCCCTTCTTTTTATTGGTATGAAGAATCAACAGAAGCTAATCTAACATACTTTGTGCTAAAGAAAACACCAATCACAGATCCAATAAAATTGAATAAAACGTCAGTAAAACTTGCAAAACGGCCTGGGACCATTAGCTGATGCCATTCTAGAAATGCTCCATATCCGCTTACAAGTAATACAACTACTAGAGACAAAACCCAGAAAGAAAAATATGAAAGTAGGCTACGATACATAGCCCATGCCAATATAGCATAAGCCGGCACATGCAAAATATTATGAACTGCAGGTGAAAACCAAGTGAAAATGAGAGAAATTGGAGATGAATCTGCATCCGCCCCATCCGGCATTGACGCAACAAAATAAAGGATGGCCATTATTAAAAATGTCCAAAGAAATGGCAATAAATACATTTTATTATTCTTAACCATAAATGTGCTTATTCATGAAGCGGGTTTAACATTTTATATATTGTAAAACGCTAAATAATAAATGCAGTCGAGAGTGAGGGGAATTATGATGGCTATGTGTAATATCACCAAAGTCTTCTGAAATTTTAGCAATATAATTGTTAGATTCACTACCTCAGCAAGAAACGGAATAGTGAATCTAACAAATATGGAATTAATTTAATTAAATAATCTAGAAATTATCTAATTGTGGTTTAACCAACTACTTACACTTTATCTATTTTTTTACAGCTTGCTTTCACCTTCACTAACTATTGGCCTATCTAGCATCTCAATAATTGCTAGCGGAGCATTATCACCTTTTCGATAGCCAAATTTTAATATCCTTAAATAACCACCATTCCTACTTTTGTAACGTTCACCAAGTTCAGAAAATAATTTAACAACTATATCTCTATCACGTAAACGATTAAACGCAGTCCTTCTGTTAGCAAGGGAAGGCTTCTTACCTAAAGTTATGAGTGGCTCAACTATTCTTCTGAGTTCTTTTGCTTTGGGTAAAGTAGTTTTAATTAATTCATATTTAAGTAAAGAATTAGCCATATTTCTAAACATTAATAATCTATGACTACTAGTACGATTTAATTTGCGTAACCCATTTTTATGACGCATGTCCTGATTCCTTCATTTGATTATCTAAATTAGGGGGGGGCCAATTTTCTAACTTCATCCCTAATGACAAATCTCTTGAAGCTAAAACTTCTTTGATTTCATTAAGCGATTTTCTTCCTAAGTTAGGTGTTCTAAGTAACTCAGCTTCAGTTCGTTGGATTAAATCACCTATATAATAAATATTTTCTACTTTTAGACAGTTTGCAGATCTAACAGTTAATTCTAAATCATCTACAGGCCTAAGTAATATCGGGTCTATCTGTGGTGATACTGGATATTCCTTAGGTGCGGGTGTGCTTACTAAATCGGCAAAGAAAGATAATTGCTCAATTAATACGCGTGCACTAAAGCGAACCGCTTCTTCAGGATCAATTGAACCGTTAGTTTCAACATCTAATATCAATTTATCAAGATCAGTTCTTTGTTCAACGCGTGCATTTTGAACTGTATAACTAACACGCCGAATAGGGCTAAAAGATGCATCAAGCATGATACTGCCAATCCTATTTTCTTTATCGGTAGATACTTTGCGTACAGAAGCAGGAACATACCCACATCCTTTCTCAACTGTAATTAGCATATCAAGATTACCGCCCTTGATGATATGAGCAATTACGTGATCAGGATTAATTATTTCGACATCGTGGCTTATTTCGATATCTCCAGCTGTAACAGCACCCTCAGTGGACTTTTTAAGTTTTAACTCGATTTTATTTCCAGAATGAATTTTGAATACCAAACCTTTAAGGTTTATCAAAATATCAATAACATCTTCCTGAACACCGTCGATCGTAGAATATTCATGTACAACTCCAGCTATTTTAACTTCTGTAGCAGCGCATCCATTTATTGATGAAAGCAATACTCTGCGAAGAGCATTTCCTAAAGTAAAACCAAAACCACGTTCAAAGGGTTCAAGAGTAACTTTTGCGGTGTTTTCCGAAGTATTTTGGACATCAACAATTCTAGGCATCAGATATGTACTACTTGACATACATCATTTACCTTTTTTAAAGTTCATTATTTCGAGTATAGCTCGACTATCAGAGATTCATTAATCATTGTTGACAGATCTGAACGATCTGGTTTTGATTTAAACGTACCCTTTAACTTATCTACATCAATTTCTAACCAACTAGGATATTTACGTTCTTTAGCATTCTCGAGTGCTTGTTTTATTCTTAGCTGATTTTTGGAATTATCAACAACTTCAATAATATCACCGGGTTCGACTTGATATGATGGAATGTTAACCTTAATATTATTCACTAGGATACTATTATGTCGTACTATTTGTCGAGATTCAGAACGTGATGCGCCAAATCCCATACTAAAAACCACACTATCTAATCTACTTTCAAGCAAAACAAGTAGATTTTCGCCAGTAACGCCTTTTTTCTTTTCAGCTAATTTATATAGATTATGAAATTGTCGCTCTAATAAACCATACATACGTCGAACTTTTTGCTTTTCTCTGAGCTGAGTGCCATAATCAGACGATCTGCTCTTTTTTTGACCATGTTGTCCAGGTGCATAATTGCGTCTTTCAATTGCGCATTTATCTGAAAAACACTTCTCGCCTTTTAAAAACAATTTTTCACCTTCACGGCGACATTGACGACATTTCGGTTGTAAATTTCTAGCCACTTTCTATCCTTTATATTCTTCGGCGCTTAGGAGCACGGCATCCATTATGAGGAACAGGAGTTACATCTGAAATACTAGAAATTCTAAAGCCTGCTGCATTAAGAGAACGGACTGCCGAATCTCTACCTGGCCCTGGACCTTTAACTCGAACTTCTAAATTTTTGACTCCATACTCAAGAGCGATTTTACTTGCATTATCAGCTGCAACTTGTGCAGCAAAAGGTGTACTTTTACGAGATCCTTTAAATCCAGCTCCACCAGCGGTAGCCCAGGACAGCGCATTACCTTGCCGATCTGTTATTGTTATAATTGTATTATTAAAGGATGCATGTATGTGTGCAATTCCTTCGACTACATTTTTTTTTACTTTTTTCTTACTTCGACTCGCAGCTTTAACCATTTTTTACTTAGCAATATTTGAATAAAATTAATTTGCAGATTTCTTAGGACCTTTTCGCGTCCTTGCATTAGTTCTAGTTCTTTGGCCTCTTACAGGAAGTCCTTTCTTATGCCTCAAACCTCTATAACTACCAATATCTATCAATCGTTTGATATTCATAGTCACTTCCCGTCTCAAATCACCTTCGACAGTCATTTTAGAGATATATTCTCTAATTTGCTCGATTTGTGTATCTGGGACATCCTTAATTTTTAAACCACCATCTAGATTCAAGTCTAAGCAGATTCTCTTCGCGGTAGGAATTCCAATACCGTAAATTGCTGTTAATGCAATTTTAAGATGCTGATTATTAGGAATGTTAACGCCTGCAATTCTAGCCATTTAAAAACACCTAACTCCTAAGTTTACATTTTTGAAAGATCAACCTTGTCTTTGCTTATGTCTAAGGTTAACACAGATCACTCGAATAATACCTTCACGCTTAACAATTTTACAATTTCTACAGATTTTTTTAACTGACGCTTTTACTTTCATATATATATTTAATTTAAATAATGTATCAATTATTTACTTCTAAAAGTTATTCTACCCTTTGACAAATCATAAGGAGTCATGTCGACTGTTACCTTATCACCTGGAAGTATCCTGATATAATTCATCCTCATTTTGCCAGAAATGTACCCGAGCACTATATGGCCATTTTCTAATTTAACTTTAAAAGTTGCATTCGGAAGCGTTTCTACTATTTCTCCTTGTAATTGTATTGTTTCTTCTTTTGACATACAGCAGAAAATTATTCTATTTTGCAAGCCCTAGGTTATTCATTTTAAGATTAGCTTTTTTTAATAAACTCTCATATTGTGCGCTCATTACGTGTGATTGAACTTGAGCCATAAAATCCATCGTAACAACAACAATAATCAACAATGAAGTTCCGCCAAAATAAAATGGAACATTCCATTTCAAAATAAGAATTTCAGGAATTAAGCAAACTAGAGTTACATATATAGAACCTATAAGAGTTAATCTGAGCATAATCTTTTCAATATATATCGTAGTTTGGTCTCCTGGTCTTATTCCTGGGATAAACGCACCACTTTTCTTAAGATTATCAGCAGTTTCTTTAGGGTTAAAAACCAATGCGGTATAAAAGAAACAAAAGAAAATTATCATGCTAGCATACAATAATACATAAGCTGGCTGTCCTGGAGATAGCGCAGCGCTAACATCACTTAACCATGAAAAAGTAACCTCGGTAGAGAACCACCCAGCTAATGTAGCAGGAAATAGAATAATACTTGACGCAAAGATAGGAGGAATCACACCGGCCATATTTAGTTTTAAGGGCAAATGAGAACTTTGGCCTCCAAGGACTTGTTTTCCAACTTGACGCTTTGCATAATTAACGAGTATTTTTCTTTGCCCTCTTTCGACAAATACAACTAGTGCTGTTACACAAACAACTGCAACAAATATACCCAGCGCGACAAGGAAATGCATAGAGCCTGTTCTAACTAACTCAAGTGTTCCACCTATAGCACTAGGCAAACCAGCTGTTATGCCAGCGAAAATAATTAGAGAAATGCCATTACCAATGCCACGTTCAGTAATTTGCTCTCCAAGCCACATCAAAAAAATTGTTCCTGTAACTAGCGTTATTACAGTTGTTATAATAAAAATAGTTCCAGGATTAATAACTAAACCGGGTTGTGACTGAAGCGCGATTGAAATGCCAAAACTTTGTATCAATGCTAAAAATATTGTGCCAATACGAGTATATTGCGTAATTTTTTTACGCCCACTCTCACCCTCTTTTTTTAATATTTCTAAATAAGGAATCGCAACTGTGCCAAGCTGCATAATAATTGATGCCGATATATATGGCATTATTCCTAATGCGAAAATCGAAAATCGAGAGAGAGCGCCACCTGAGAACATATTAAACATTCCCAGTAAGCCGCTATCTTGATTCTCAAAAATATCTTTTAATACAGCTGCATCTATCCCGGGTACAGGAACATGAGATCCGATTCTATAGACTATCAAAGCTCCCAATAGAAACCACAGTCTAATCTTAAGGTCTCTAAATTTTTGATCATTAGATTTAGTTTTACTGACTACCACGATATTTTTCTTATAATCCTAACTTTACGAAATCAAACCATTAGCTTTAGTAATTTCATCCCTAGATCGCTTTGTCATAGTTAAACCATCAACTCTTAAGGATTTAGAGATACTATTATCAAATAGGATTTTTATTTTTTGGCATTTTTTATTTACTATTTTTTTTGCTTTTAATAAATCTAATGTAATATCTTTTTCAATTAATTTAGTTAATTGAGATAACCTTATTTCATATGTCTTAATACTTCTTGAGGTAAATCCATATTTTGGCAAACGTCTTTGAAGTGGCATTTGACCACCTTCAAAACCCACTTTGTGATAGCCACCAGCTCTAGATCGCTGACCCTTATGACCTCTTCCACATGTTTTCCCAAAACCAGACCCAATTCCTCTTCCCACTCTTTTTTTCTTAAATTTAGAGTTTTCTTGTGGTTGAATATTGTTTAATAGCATTTATTTGTTTTTATTGAATTTTAATTAAATAGGAAATTTTATTTAACATTCCTCTAGTCGATGGATTATCAATTAATTCTGAAACACTATTAATTCGTTTTAACCCAAGCCCACAAACTATATCACGATGATTTTTTCTTACCCCGATTAAACTACGCGACAATTTGATTTTGATTATTTTATTTTGCATTAGTATTTACAATTGTAATTTCATCTATCGATTTGTTTCGCTTTAAAGCAATATAACTTGGGCTTCGCATTATCGATAATCCATGTAAAGTGGCTCTAACAACATTATATGGATTTGTTGATCCAATACATTTAGCAAGTATATTATGAACGCCAAGCACCTCAAAAATAGCACGCATTGGTCCACCAGCAATTATTCCTGTACCTTCCGAAGCAGGTTGCATAATAACTTTAGATGCTCCATGCTTACCTATAACAGAGTGCTGTAATGTACCATTCTTAAGATTTACTTTAATCATTTTTTTTCTGGCCTCATCCATAGCTTTCTGTACGGCCACAGGAACTTCTCGAGATTTACCCTTTCCTATTCCGATGCGGCCATTTCCATCCCCAACTACTGTTAATGCCGCAAAAGCTAAAATTCGACCTCCTTTTACCACTTTAGTAACGCGGTTGATAGATATCATTTTTTCTTTATAGCCATCAGCATTCTCATCGCTGCTTAAAGTATCATTTTGTAGTTTTGTAGTTTTAGCCATTATAGAATTAGTTAAATATTAATACCTGATTTACGCGCAGCTTCAGCAAGTGCTTGAACTCTTCCATGAAATTTGTACCCGGATCGATCAAAAGCAAGCGTATCTATTCCTAAGGCTAAGGATCTCTCTGCTATCACTTTTCCTATAAACTCAGCAGCTTTAACATTACCCCCTGATACCAAATGTTCTCTGATACTACTTTCTAACGTCGAAGCTGAAGTTAAGATCTTACTACCGGTCATATCAATTATTTGCGCATAAATATGCTGATTGCTTCTAAAAACACATAATCGATGCCTTTCACTGAGGTAAATTTTAACTCTAGTTTTTTTTGAACGTCTTAAGCGATTATCTTTTAATTTGCTCATTTATCTATTTTTTCTTTGTTTCTTTTAAGACAATTATTTCATTTTCGTAACGTATACCTTTACCTTTATATGGTTCAGGTTTTCGAAATGCACGTATATCTGCAGCAGTTTGTCCAACTTTTTGTTTATCAACGCCACGAATCAGAATTTCAGTTGGTGTGGAAGAAATTATTGATATACCTTCTGGAGCTTTATAGTTAATCGGATGTGAATAACCAATATTCATATTCAACACATTAGCATTAACTGATACTTTATAACCGACCCCAACAACTATAAGTTTTTTCTCATAACCAACAGTAACGCCATGAATCATATTTGAGAGCAATGATCTATACGTTCCTGAAACAGCCTTAGTCTGCTTACTCTCATCTTTGTTAAGAATTAAAATTTGAGAGTTTTCACTCTTTAATGTCACATTCTTATTTAGAGGGTAAATAACCTTTCCATTTGGTCCTTTAATCTCAATTTCTGATTCTGTTAGATTTACGTTAACTTTATCAGGTATAGGAACTACGTTTCCGCTAACTCTAGTCATTTTAGTTTCCAATTACGAAACAGTACATATTACCTCACCACCTATTCCTAACTCCTTGGCCTTTCTATCAACCATTACGCCTTTTGAAGTAGATATTATGGCTATACCTAACCCATTCACTACATTAGGTAATTTTTTATTTTCTTTATACACTCTTAAACTGGGCTTACTAACTCTAGAGATATTTTCAATGACGGGAGCGCCTTTATAATATTTTAATTCAATTGAAAAAAGTTTTTTTCCTTCATGTTCTTTTGTAATGAAGTCTCCAATATAACCTTCATCTTTAAGAACTTTGGCAATCATAAATTTTAACTTTGAAAAAGTAATTAATACATTACTTTTTCCAGATTGTTGCGCATTTCTTATTCGCGTCAACATATCTGCTATCGGATCACTCATTGACATAGTTACTAAAAATACCTTATTTCAAATAATTAAAACTACCAACTCGCCTTAGTAATACCTGGTATTTCACCATTCATTGCCATTTCTCTAACTTTAATTCTTCCTAATCCAAATTTTCTGTAAAAACCTCGCCCTCTACCTGTAAGTGCGCAACGATTTCTTAATCTTACTTGACTTGCATTTCTTGGTAGTTTTTGTAATTTAATCTTAGCCGCTTCGATCTCTTCTATAGATTTGCTTTTATCAGATAAAATCTCTAAAAGGTTTGATTTTACTTTACTGAATTTTGTAACAATTCTTTGTCTTTTTAAATTTCTATTGATTATTGCTATTTTAGCCATTTTAATTTTTAAACGGAAATTTAAACATTGCTAACAATGCTTTTGCTTCGATATCAGTCTTAGCTGTTGTTGTAATTGATACATTCATTCCTCTAATAGCATCAATTTTTTCATACTCAATTTCTGGAAATATAATTTGCTCTTTAATACCAAGATTATAATTACCTCTTCCATCAAAACCTCTTCCAGAAATACCTCTAAAATCTCTAATTCTTGGAATAGCTACGCTGATCAATCGATCTAAAAATTCAAACATACGATGACCTCTCATCGTAACCATACATCCAATTGGATAACCTACTCTAACTTTAAAAGTAGCTATAGATTTTTTTGCTTTTGTAATAATCGGTTTTTGGCCTGTAATTTTTTCTAAATCGTTCAATGCGTTATCAAGAACCTTTTTATCTGCCGTTGCTTCACCAACTCCCATATTAATTGTAATTTTTTTGATTCTCGGGACTTCCATAACTGATTTATAATCAAATGTTTTAATCATCTCAGATTTTACAGTTGAATTATAATATTCATATAGTCTTGTCATTATCAATTACCTTAATCCAATTACTTACCTTTAATTGTCTCGCCAGTAGATTTATAAAATCTAATTTTTTTATTATCATCAGAAATTCGAAATCCTATTCTATCTGCTTTTTTTGTGGCTGGATTATATACCGCTATATTTGAAACATGTATTGGTTTTTCAAATCCAACGATTCCACCGACTATACCCTTGTTAGGATCGGGCTTAACATGCTTCTTAACAATGTTGACCCCCTGAACAAAAACTTGATCATCACTCTCAAATTGTTTAACTGTTGCAATTTTTCCTTTATCTCTGCCGGTGAGAATAATAACCTCATCGCCACATCTTATTTTTTTCATTTTAATAACTCTTGACGTTAAATAACTTCAGGGGCTAAAGATATGATTTTCATAAAGTTAGTATTTCTTAACTCACGAGTAACAGGACCAAATATCCTTGTTCCTATAGGTTCATGCTTATTGTTAAGAATTACGACAGCATTTCCATCAAATTTTATCAAAGAGCCATCACTACGTCTCACACCCTTAGCAGTTCTTACTATAACTGCATTATATACTTCACCTTTTTTTACTTTCCCACGAGGTAAGGCATCTTTAACAGCAATTTTAATAACATCACCGATTGATGCATATTTCCGCTTTGAACCTCCCAGAACTTTAATACACATAACTAATCTCGCACCTGTATTATCAGCCACTTTAAGAATTGTTTGAGTTTGGATCATTTTTGTCTATTTCCTATTTTATTGATCTCAAGCTTGATAATAATCATAAAATCCTATTTTCTAGCAATTAAGTTTATTGCGCGCCAAGATTTAGTTTTGGATATTGGTTTTGATTCTTGTATTGTAACAAGATCACCTACTTGATACTCATTATTCTCATCATGTGCATGAATTTTATTCGTGCGTATAATTGTTTTTCCAATTAAATGATGTTGAATTTTCCTCTCAATAAGAATTGTTATAGTTTTATCTCGTTTATCACTGACTACTCGCCCAACTAATGTTGGAGCATTACTATTGGTAGTATTCATTTTTATAATTAATAACCTATCTAGCCTGTAATTTAGTTTTAATTCTAGCGATTTCTCTACGAGACAGTTTAATCTTTGATAGATCTTTTAATTGTTGAGTCGCTTTCTGTATACGTAATTTAAAATTAATAACTAATGATGAAGCAAGCAATTCGTTTAATTCATCTTTAGTTTCAAGATTACTTTGATTCATGTAAATTAAGATCCAATATGTCTAACAATAAAAGTTGTTTGCACAGGCAATTTTGCAGCTGCTAGCCGGAAAGCCTCTTTCGCTAAAGCCTCATTAACGCCATCCATTTCATAAAGCATTTTTCCAGGTTGAATTTCTGATACATAATATTCTGGATTACCTTTTCCTTTACCCATTCTAACTTCAGCCGGTTTCTTTGAAATTGGTTTGTCCGGGAAAATTCTTATCCAGATCCTTCCACCTCGTTTTATATGTCTACTAATGGCTCTTCTTGCTGCTTCAATCTGCCTCGATGTAATTCTTCCTCGACTAACTGCTTTGAGACCATACTCACCAAAACTAATTTTATTACCGCGACATGCTATTCCTTTGTTTCGGCCTTTATGTTGCTTACGATATTTGGTTCTAGCTGGTTGTAACATACTTTAATTATCCCATTTAGCAATTTATCTTTTTTTGTTTTATAAAGTGATGTTAGGAAACTGGCCCTTTACTATTTAATTCACTTTCTAATAGTTTCGATTGTAGTGACGAGCCTTTATAAATCCAAACCTTAATACCGATTATGCCGTAAGTGGTTTTAGCTTCTGATGTTGCATAATCAAGATCAGCACGTAGTGTATGAAGTGGAACACGTCCCTCTCTATACCACTCTGTTCGAGCTATTTCAATTCCATTCAATCTACCGGAGCTCATGATTTTAATCCCTACAGCACCCACTCTCATTGCATTCTGAATGGCTCTCTTCATAGCCCTTCTAAACATTACACGTTTTTCTAATTGCTGGGCAATATTATCTGCAATTAGTTGCGAATCAAGCTCGGGTTTTCTAACTTCTTCAATATTAAGATGCACAGGTATTTGCATCAATTTTTCTAACTCTGAGCGCAATATTTCGATATCTTCACCTTTTTTACCGATAATTAAGCCTGGCCTGGAGCTCATTATAGTAATTCGCGCATTTTTTGCTGGGCGTTCTATTATTACTTTACTTACTGAGGCATGATGTAATTTCTTTTTTATTAACTTTCTTATTCTAATATCTTCTGTTAATAGAGATGGAAAGTTTTTATCATTGGCGTACCAACGTGATATCCAATTTCTCTGAAGTGATAATCTAAATCCTATTGGATTAATTTTTTGGCCCATATTAAAATTCTCTTCTTCTACTTAAATGCTTTATCACTTACTGTAAGAAAAATATTACTAGTCGGTTTCATTAATCTGTTCCCTCTTCCTTTGGCTCGTGCCCTAACGCGCTTCAATAATGACCCTCTTTCGACGTGGATTACAGATACATATAGATCATCTATATCTGCGCCTTCGTTATGCTCAGCATTAGCTATAGCCGACTCTAGCAGCTTTTTTATCAATTTCGCCGCTTTCCTGGGACTAAAGTTTAATAATGTTACTGCCTTCGATACTTTTAATCCTCTTATTTGATCCGCAACCAGTCGGCCTTTTATTTCAGATAATCTGGTACGAGATAATACTGCTGTAGCTTCCATTAAATAATCCTATATTTTATCTCTTTGAACTTGTCGCTTTCCTATCCCCAGAATGACCTTTAAACGTTCTAGTATGAGAAAATTCCCCTAGTTTATGGCCGACCATATTTTCCGTTACAAAAACAGGGATATGTTGTCTGCCATTGTGAACAGCAAATGTCAGTCCGATAAAGTTTGGCAATATTGTTGATCTTCTTGACCATGTTTTAATTGGTTTTTTATCATTTACAGCAATAGCTTTTTGCACTTTGTCTATAAGATGAAGATCAGCAAACGGTCCCTTTTTTACAGATCTAGCCATAGTTATCTATCCTTTTTTAGCATATCTTCTTCTAAGAATCATAGAATCAGTTAGTTTAATCTTTCTTGTTCGATAACCTTTAGCTGGAACTCCCCATGGGCTTACCGGATGTCTACCAGCAGCTGTTTTCCCTTCGCCGCCACCATGTGGATGATCGATTGGATTCATTGCTACTCCTCTGACAGTAGGGCGTATTCCTTTCCACCGCTGTACCCCGGCTTTTCCTATGGATTCTAGATTGTGCTCTTCATTACCAACTTCACCTATAGTTGCTCTACAACTAACATGAACTCTTCGAATCTCACCTGATCGTAAGCGAACTTGAGCATAACTTCCCTCCTTAGCAAGCATTTGCGCAGAAGATCCCGCAGATCTTGCAAGTTGAGCGCCTTTTCCTGGTTTCATTTCAATACAATGTATAGTGCTACCAATTGGAATATTAGACAATGTGGTACAGTTACCAATCTTGATTGAAACATGCAAGCCATTAACTACTACATCGCCTTTTCTAACGCCTTTCGGTGCAATTATGTATCTTCTTTCGCCATCATTATAGCATAAAAGAGCTATATAAGCACTGCGGTTAGGATCGTATTCTATACGCTCAATTTTAGCTTCTATATCATCCTTATTCCGAATGAAATCGATATAACGATAACGCTGCTTATGTCCGCCTCCCATATGCCTAGTCGTTATTCTTCCTGTATTGTTTCTTCCAGCAGTACTTAATTTTCTTTCTGTTAGCTGATAATGCGGCTTACCTTTATGTAAATCTCTGTTTTTATTGCGCACAACCGCTCGCAAGCCAGGAGATGTCGGCTTTAATTTGGTTAAAGTCATTTTATTTTTCCGAAAGTTTTATGTCAGTATAATTTAAATTTTGACCTTGCTTTACGCACACATAAGCCTTCTTATAGTCTGGCCTTTTACCAATAAAACGCCCAAAACGTTTATTCTTCCCTTTAATATTAACCGTATTCACATCAACGACATCAATATTTTCTGCTTTCCATATATATTCTATTGCTGCTTTTATTTCTGCTTTATCAGCATCCTTTCTAACCTTAAACAAGTATTGATTATTTTTCTCAGATATCAAAGTAGCCTTCTCAGTTATCAACGGTTGGATAATAATACTTAAGGCTCGTTCAGGCGTTATTCTTATGTTTCTCACGCTAGTAACTCCTCAAATTTATTTACTGCTTGTAGGCTAATTAACACTTTTTTATGTTTAAGTAAAATAACCGGATCTGTATGAAGTGTATCTGTAATCGTTACTGTTGGTATGTTCCTGGTTGAGAAATATAAATTATCATCAATATCTTCAGTAATAATTAATAAGTCATTATCTAAGTTAATAGAATCCAACATGACTAAGAACTCTTTTGTTTTGGGATTTGACAGTAAAAATTTATCAAATATACACAATTTGTCCTCACTATATAATTGGGAAAGTATTACACTAATTCCTTTCCTATACATTTTTTTATTAATTTTTTGCGTGAAATTTTCAATAGGTAAATTAGGAAATATTCTCCCCCCACCTCTCCTAATTGGATTTGACCCTGTTCCAGATCTTGCTCTACCTGTTCCTTTTTGTTTCCATAATTTATGCGTCGATTTTTGTACTTGAGACCGGCTTTTCTGCGCACGAGTACCACTTCTTGCATTCGACATATAAGCAACTATCAATTGATGGACTAGCGCTTCATTATATTTTGTGCCAAATACTTGCTCTGGTATATTTACCTTGGTTGTTTTCCCATCAGAGCCTATAAAATTTGCTTCCACTATACACCTTTAATTTTTATGTAAATAATTCGTTATTTCCTAATTACTTCACACATTTCACGCTCTTTTTCACAAAAACTATACTATTAGTATGGCCAGGTATTGATCCTTTGACGAACAGCAATCCCTTCTTTTCATCTATTCTTAAAACTTCTAGATTTTGTATTGTGCATCTTTCGCCTCCCAGTCTTCCTGTCATTTTTTTTCCTGGAAAAACACGCCCAGGGTCTTGTGCCATGCTTATGGAGCCCGGGACTCGATGAGACTTTGAATTACCATGACTAGCTCTATTTGATGAAAAATTATGCTTTTTTATCGTTCCCGCATAACCTTTCCCAATACTGTTACCCGATACATCAATATTATCGCCAACATTAAACAAACTTACTTCTAGCTTTGTACCTAATTGATAATTCTGAATATCTTCAGCTACTATTGGAAACTCTCTACTTATCCTTCCGATCTCAATTTTTGCTTTTGTGAAATGGCCAATCTTAGCTTTAGTAATTCTATGTGCTTTTTGTAATCCGTACGTCAGTTGTATAGCTGTATAGCCATCTACTTCTTTGGTTTTAATTTGTGATACTCTGTTATTAGAAACATCAATTAACGTTACTGGCAAACTATCGCCGTTATCAGTAAAAATCCTTGTCATACCAATTTTTTTACCGATTAATCCTTTTTGCATTTACTATCCTTTACTCTTAATACTTACTTAATTACGTTTCGTTTATATTAAATTAGCAAACTGCTATTTGATCTCTACATCAACGCCAGCGGGTAAATCAAGTTTCATTAACGCATCAACTGTTTTATCTGTAGGATCAAGTATATCCATTAACCGTAAGTGCGTCCGTATTTCGAATTGATCCCTTGATGTTTTGTTTACATGTGGTGATCTTAAAACATCAAAGCGCTCAATTTTTGTTGGTAGTGGTATAGGGCCTTTTACTACGGCACCTGTACGCTTTGCTGTTTCAACTATTTCTATTGCAGATTTATCGATTAATCGATAGTCAAATGCTTTCAGACGAATTCTAATTTTTTGATTTTGCATATACGCTTCTTTACTTCATTTTCTCTCGTAATATTTTGATAATTTTTTATTTTTCGACTATCAAAACTAAATCATTCAAGTATTTTAGCGACAACCCCGGCACCAACTGTTCTTCCTCCCTCACGAATCGCAAACCGCAAACCTTCATCCATCGCAATCGGTGCAATCAAATTAACAGCTACTGAAATA
>WBZN01000328.1_pt2 | contig 25938 bp, 16 predicted proteins | sample 5204281 | NCBI WGS metagenome assembly WBZN01 (sample SAMN12344347, study PRJNA552823) | activated sludge metagenome | biome: Activated sludge suspended growth; feature: Nitrification reactor; material: Wastewater; isolation source: activated sludge from nitrification reactor of wastewater... | reverse complement strand
CGTAGCCCGCCTCGACCTTCGACGAGTCGGCGAGGCCGAGCTGCTGGAGCTCGCGTTTGGCCTGCGCGATGAGCTCCTCGTCGGACTTGGTCCACATCCGGTCGCCCTCGTTCACGAAGAACTCGAGCCCGAGACAGGTCCGCCCCTCCTTCACGAGGTACGGCGACCACGAGCCGAAGTTCTGGATCCGGCCCACCGCCACCGCCGGATCGTGGATGTAGATCCAGTTGTCCGGGAACGAGTACTCGATCGGGACGACGAGGGCGACGGTCATGAAGTCGCGGTAGCCGAGTCCCTCCGCGGCGGCCCGCACCGGCTCGGGCACGGGCGGGTCCATCGCCCGGATCAACGACCGGAACGGCATCGACGAGATCACCGTGCGGCAGGGGAACGTGCGCTCCTCGCCGTCGACGCGGGCGACGACCTCGTACGCCGCACCGTCCCGGTGGCGGATCGTGACCACCTTGGCGTCGAAGATCAGCTCCGAGCCCGCCGCGGTCACGATGTCGGCGGCCTTCTCCCACATCTGGCCGGGCCCGTACTTCGGGTAGTTGAACGACTCGATGAGGGAGGTGACCTGCTGGCCCTTGCCCTTGCGCGCCTTGTACCACTTCGGGGTCAACGCGTCGCCGATGGCGGTCATGAGCGACATGCCCTTCGAACGCTGGGCGCCGAAGTCGGCGGACATCTCCCGGGTGGGAACGCCCCACACCTTCTCGTTGTAGCGCCGGAAGAAGTGCTCGTAGAGCCGCCAACCGAACTGGCTCACGTAGAAGCCCTCGAGGTTCGACGTGTCCGCCGGCGGGCGCACCTTGACCGCCGCGTACGAGCCCACGCACCGCACCGCCTCGACCGGACCGAGGTTGCGCAACGCGTTGAGCGGCTTCAAGGGGTAGTCGTAGAGCTTCCCGCGGTAGAGGATGCGCGACATGCGCGGCCGCTGGAGGAACTCGTCGGGACCGAGGATCTCGAACCACAGATCGTCGACCTCGCGGACCTTGGTGAAGAAGCGGTGACCGCCGATGTCGAAGCGCCAGCCGTCCCGCTCGACGGTCCGGCTGATGCCGCCGACGATGTCGTCGGCCTCGAGGATCACGGCGGTTCCACCGTGCTTCGTGAGCTGGTAGGCGGCGGTGAGCCCGGCCGGGCCCGCGCCGATGATCACGACCTGCGACGAGGGCGCGTCTGGTTCGGGTGCGGTCATCTGGTCCTTCACGCAGAGGGTCGGGAGGACGGGTCGGCGACGGTCGCGGTCGTCACCGGGGCGGTCTCGGAGCGTACCCCCGGAGGCACCGCGAACCACTCCATGCGCTCGCCCGACGGCTGGCGCGCGAAGCTCTCGAACGGCGCGATCAGCTCGATCCGGCCGTCCCGGACCCGGTACGGCAGGTCCTCGCGGAACGTGGCGTCGGCCGCCGCCGCCTCGGCGGTGTCACCCCTCCCGACGCCGATCTCCAGGGTCCCCGAGCCGCGCAACCCGACGGCGGTCGCCGCGCCCGTGCCGCCGGCCGTCGCGGCGCGCAGCGCCAGGCGCGCCACCCCGCCGGGCGCGGCGCCACCGACCCCGGCGACCGGGCCCGCGGGCGTGCGGACCCACCACGCGGTCCCGGCCGGGAGCGTGCCGCCGGCGAAGCGGACCGCGAGATCGACCCGACCGCCGCGCAGCACCCGGATCGGCGTGAGCGTGACCCTCGGCGTCTCCGGCGTGTCGTCCGGGACCGCACCCGTCGGCGGGATCGAGGCACGCTGGACGAAGGCCCGCCGGCGCGGATACGCGTCCATCAGGTCGAAGTTCCGCGCGCCGCGGTCCACCGCGTAGAGCACCGGCCCGTCGAGCCGGGGTGCGTTCGCCGAGAACGGGTTGATGAACATGAGGTAGTCCCCGGCGCGCCAGACGAACACCAGCGACCGCCTCGGGATGCGCGCCGCGCTCGTCTTCCACGGCACCTGCGACCGGCTGATGTTCCGGTTCACGATCATCCGGTCGACGCCGACCGGCACCGTGAACACCACCATGAGCACGATCGCGGTCCACGCGACCGGTCGGCGGTGCCGCCACAGGTGCACGACCTCCACCGCGCCGGCGATGAGCAGGACCGGGAACATCGGGATCATGTAGATCGGCCCCGAGAGTGGCATCGTCGGCGACGACACGAACATGCCCCAGAAGAAGAAGTACCCCACCGGGAACGCGGCGGCGAGGAACACGACGACGAGGACCCAGGCCTCCCGCCGGTGCCGCCACAGCGCGATCAGCGCCAGCAGCGCGAGCACGTACCCGCCCGCGAGGAAGAACGGGAGCAGACCGACCTGCTTCGAGGTGCTGCGCAGGGCCTGGCCGACCGTGTAGGTGGCCGGGTGGAACGTCGGCATGATCCGCTTGTGCCCGAAGCCGAACGTGTCGAGCGGATCGGCGGCGGTGATGGGGAACTGCGTGAAGGACCCGGTGACGTGCCGGTTGTACAGCAGGGTCGCGACGAACGGGGGCAGCGCCCCGACGATCGCGAGCCCGAGGGCGCGGACCATCCGGGCCGGCTCCCGGCGGTGCACCCACGCGAGCGCGGCGACCACCGCACCGGCCCACAGCACGGCGTCGAAGGGCCGGGTCATGAACACCCAGCCGATGAGGAACCCGGCGCCGACGCAGCGCCCGTAGCGGCGCGTCCGCGTGGCCGAGACGAGCGCCGTGGTGAAGAGCAGACCGAGCCCCAGCGTGAAGAGGTACCCGAGGTAGATGCCGCTCTGGATCACCAGGATCGGCGAGACGAGCATCCCGATCGCGGCCAGGCGGGCGACGCGCCGGTCCACGAGGAGCTCGCGCGCGAGGAGGTAGGTGCCGACGACCGCGAGCGCGGTCCCGAGCGCGAGGGCGCCGGTCGCGGTGCCGAACACGACGCGCGACACCATGAGGGGCAGGGGCCAGCCGAGGGTGTACTGCGAGAAGAAGCGGTCCCCCCGCACGCCGGCGAGCCACGGATGGAAGAACTGCGGGAACCCGCCGGTCGGTGTGGTGAGCAGTCCGTGACGCAATCCGTCGGCCTGCCAGAGGTACACGACCTCGTCGCGGTTCCACGAGTACGCCGGGTACAGGAAGTGGTGGGACAGGAGCGCGACGGCGACCGCGGCGAGCGCGAGCCACCACGGCGTCAGGTCGCGCCCGCGCGTCTGCTCCCCCACGGCGGCCGAAGCTAACCGGCGGGCCTCGCGGATCGGCGCACTCTCGTCCGGCGAGGGCTCCGGTAGCGTGCCCCGCGCATGAGTGGAGCAGGGACCGGGGCGGTCCGGGAGGGTCGCCACCGGCTCGAGACCGTCGCGCTCGCGCTGCTCGCGTACGTGCCGTTCCTCCTCTCGTCGCCCGGGCGTCTGGCCAGCGACACCAAGCAGTACCTGTACCTCGACCCCGGCCGCTTCCTCAGCCGGGTCCCGTACCTCTGGGACTCCCAGGTCGCCGCAGGGACCGTGCCCCACCAGCAGGTCGGCTACCTGTTCCCGATGGGGCCCTTCTTCTGGGCCGGCCGGACGCTCGGGCTCCCCGTCTGGGTCACGCAGCGGCTCTGGCTCGGGTCGATCTCGTTCCTCGCGGTGATCGGGGCGCGTTGGCTCTTCCGCCGGCTGGGGCTCGGGCCGACGGCGGCGCTCGTCGCCTCGCTCGTCTACCTGCTCACGCCGTACCAGCTCGCGTTCACGGCGCGGATCTCGATCCTGCTGCTTCCCTGGGCCGCGCTCCCGTGGATCGTCGGCCTGACCATGCGGGCGACCGAGCGCGGCGGATGGGCGGACCCGGCCGCCGTCGCGCTGATCGTGACGACCATCGGGAGCGTCAACGCGTCGTCGATGCTGCTCGCCGCGGTCGGGCCTGCGGTCTGGATCGGCGGTGAGCTGCTCGCCGGCCGTCGCCGCGCCCGGGCGGCCCTGGGCGCGACGCTGCGGATCGCGACCCTCACGGTCCTCACGTGCGCGTGGTGGATCGCCGGCCTCGTCCTGCAGGGATCCGAGGGGCTGCCGGTCCTGCAGTTCACCGAGACCGTCCGGACCGTCTCCGCGGCGTCGGCGCCCGGGGACATCCTGCGCGGACTCGGCAACTGGTTCCTCTTCGGGTACGACCGCACCGGGTACTCGCTCGTCCAGGCGGCGTCGTACCTCGACCAGCGCAGCGTCGTCGCGGCGACGTGTCTCGTGCCCGCGCTCGCCTTCCTCGCCGGCACCTTCGTGCGCTGGCGCCACCGCTCGTACCTCGTCGCGCTCGTGGTCGTCGGGACGGTCGTCGGCGTGGGCGCGTGGCCGTACCGGGACCCGTCACCGTGGGGACGGGTCTGGAAGGCCTTCACCGACAGCACCGCGGCGGGGCTCGCGCTGCGCAACACCCCGCGCGTCGTGCCCGTCGTCGTGCTCGGTCTCGCCGGACTCATCGGCGCCGGCGTCGGCGGGCTGCGGGCGGTGCCGCTGCGCCGGGCGGCCGCGCTCGCGGTCGCGGCCGTCCTCGCGGTCGGGTTCCTGCCGGTGTGGCGGGACGGCTACCTCTCGCCCGGCGTCGAGCGGCCCGAGGCGCTCCCCCGCTACTGGACCGACGCGATCCGCGCGATCGACGCGGATTCGCACCGCACGCGGGTCCTCGAGATCCCGGGATCGGCGTTCGCGACCTACCGCTGGGGCAACACCGTCGAACCGGTGACGCCGGGGTTGACCGACCGTCCGTACCTCGCGCGAGAGGTGCTCCCGGCCGGGTCGCGCCAGAGCGTGAACCTGCTCGACGCGTTCGACCGCCGGATCCAGAACGGCACCCTCGACCCGACCGCCGTCGCCCCCCTCGCCCGCCTGTTCGGCGTGGGCACGGTCGCGACCCGCAACGACCTCGCGTACGAGCGCTCGGGCGGGCCGCATCCGCGTGAGCTCTGGCGCACGCTCACCGACCCACCGGCGCCGGGCCTGGGGCCACCGGAGGAGTTCGGGACCGACGTCGCGAATCACGCACCGGGCACCGACGCCGTCGATCTGCGGACGCCGGTCGGCGCGCCGTCGCCCCCGGCGGTCGCGCTGTTCCCCGTGCGGGACGGGGTCGGGATCGTCCGCACCAGCCCGGACCGGGACCCGGTGATCCTCGCCGGGGACGGTGACGGCATCGTCGACGCCGCCGGCGCCGGGCTCCTCACCGGTCGTGAGCGGCTCACGTCGCTCGCCGACCTCACCGACGCGCAGCTGCGGCACGCGCTCGACACCGGCGGTGCCCTCGTCCTCACCGACAGCAACCGCCGGCGCAACGTCTCGTACTTCTCATCCATCCGCGACACCGCCGGACCGACCCAGCGGGCCGGGCAGACCACGAAGGACGTCAACGGCAACGACGTGCGGGTGGACCTCTTCCGCGACCGGTCCGACTCGGCCCGCTCCGTCGTGGAGACCACCGGCGGCACCGTGACCGCGAGCGCCGACGGCGGCGCGGCGCGGCCCGAGGACCGGGCGACCGCGGCCTTCGACGGCGATCCCGCGACCGCGTGGCGCGTCGGCGGCGCGGATCCGCAGGGCAACTGGGTCCGGCTCCGACCGGACCGTCCGGTGCGCGCCGACCACGTCACCCTCGTGCAGCCGCTCGACCTGCCGCGGGACCGGCAGGTCACGAGCGCGCGGGTGACGGTCAACGGCGATCGCCGGGTCGACGTCCACCTCGGTCCGGAGTCGTTCACCGCCGCGGGCCAGCGGGTCGACTTCCCGACGACCACCGTCCGCAGCCTGCGCGTCGAGATCACGGGCGTCTCCGACCCCCCGTTCGCCGCCGACCGCGCCAACGCAGTGGGCTTCGCCGAGATCCGGCTCGCGGACGTGGTCGTGCACGAGACGGTGCGGCTCCCCGTCGATCTGGCGCGCCGCGTCGGTGCCCGGGCCGCGGGCCGGCCGCTCGCGATCGTGCTCACCCGGCTGCGCCAGGAGACCGCGCTCGACGGCCGGCGCGACGAGGAGGCGACGCTCGACCGGCGCTTCGTCGTGCCGGACACGCGCGCGTTCGCGCTGAACGGCGTCGCGCGCGCCAACCCGAACGCGCCCGACCCGGCGCTGGACGCGCTCCTCGGCACGGCGGTCCCCGGCACGCGCTTCGCCGCATCGAGCCATCTCCGCGGCGACGTCGACGCCCGCGCCTCACGCGCGTTCACCGGCACCGCCGCCACCCACTGGACGAGTGCCTTCGGCCCGCAGGCCGGCCAGTGGATCCGGGTGACCGGCGAGGCCCCGGTCACGGCCGACCACGTCGACCTGTCGTTCGCGGCGGACGACCACCACTCCGTGCCCGGTTCGATCACCGTGACCGCGGACGGCCACGACCTCGCGACGGTCCCCGTCCCCCCGGGAACGCCGACTGCGGGTGAGCGCTCGATCACGCTGCCGGTCCCGGCGACCACCGCACGCGAGTGGCAGCTGACCATGACCACGACCGCGCCCCCCGCCGGGACCACGCCGGCGCCCGTCGCCGTCCCGCCGGTCGCACTCGACCGCATCGGGATCCCCGGCGTCCCCGCCGCGCCGCTCACCGGGACCGTCTCGGGGGCGTGCCGGACCGACGTCGTGCGGCTCGACGGCGCCCCCCTCGGCGTGCGCATCACGGGCGCCCCGGCCGACGCGCGCCGGGGCTGGCGTCTCCTCCCGTGCGCGCCGGTTCCGACGCTCGCCGCCGGGAGCCACCGCCTCGAAACCGCCGCCGGCCTCGACACCGGACTCGACGTGGACCGGATCGCCCTGACGTCGGGCGCCGACGGCCGGGCCGCGCCGCTCACGCCCGTCGTCGCCGCCACCACCGCGTCACCGACGGTCCGAGCGGCCACGCACTCCCCGGTGTCCTCCACCGCGTACGTCACCGGGAGGAAGGGCGAGCCGTTCTGGTTGGTGCTCGGGCAGAGCACGAGCGACGGCTGGCACGCCTCCGTCGGCGGGAAGGACCTCGGTCGACCCGAGCTCGTCGACGGCTACGCGATGGGTTGGCGGGTCGTGCCCCGCACGGACGGCCCGATCGAGATCGCGCTGCGGTGGCAACCGCAGCGCGGCGTGTGGATCGCGTTCGGGGTGAGCGCGCTCGCCGCGCTCGGGTGCCTGCTCCTCGTCATCGCCGGACTGCGGCGCCGCCGCCGGGCCCACGAGCACCCCGGCCTGCGTCCCGACGCGCCCCGCCTCGCCTCCTGGCGGTTCCCGGGCCGCTCGACGGCGTCCCACGGCGCCGGCACCGTCCTCCTCGCGGCGGCCGTGCTCGTCGTCGCCACCGTCGGCGCGCGGCTCTGGATCGGTCTCGTCGCGGCGGCCGCCGCCCTGCTCGTCGCCCTCGTGCCCCGACTCCGGCTCCTGCTCGGCGTCGCGGGCGCGGCCCTCCTGCTCGTCGCGCGCGTCGGCGACCGCCCCGAGCTCGCGTGGCTCGCGCTCGCATGGTTCGCGACGGCGGTGGTGGTGAGCGAGTGGAGCGAGCGTCGTGACCCGCCCGGAGCGACGGCGCCCGGCGTTCAGCCCGACCCGTCGGACTCGGGCTGAGTCCCGCCGGGACCGCGGGATCGCCGTCGACCGACCGCGAGCTCGATCACGAGGTCGGCGGCGAGCACCACCACGACGAGCCAGCCGACGGTCCGCGCCCGGCCGAAGAACGTGGGCCACTCGAAGATCGGCGGGAAGTCGTGCCGGACCTGACGCGCCGCGATGTAGAGACCGTCGAGGAGCAGGAATGCAGGGGCGGCGAGCACGAACCAGCGACGCGACCTCGGCCAGGTGAGCACGAGCACGACCGCGACGGCGGCGAGGACGCCGACGACCGGATTCACCACCACCCCGGAGAACGATCCCACCACCAGCGCGGCCACCACGCGCCGGACCACCGGAACGTGGTCCGAGGCGGTGACCGTCGACCCGATCGCCGGCTCGGTGCCCGCCCGCGCCAGGACCGCGACCGATCCGAGGCGCGGGTTCCCCCGCCGCCGGAACGAGAACACGACGATCCCGAGACACAGGGTGACCGTCACGACCGACACGGCGATGGCCCGTTCGACGGTCCGTTGCGGCCGCCACTCGAGATCGACGATCACCGCATTGGAGTGGGCCGGGAGTCGCCACCCGTTCGCGTACCCGTCGACGAGCTGCGACGCGCCGAGCGATCGGCCGTCGACGGATGCCTCCCAGCCCGCGTTCTGGCTCTGACCGAGGACGAGCCACGACGGCGCCGCCGACGGCGCCACCTCCACGGATGCCGTCGCCCGCCCGTCGCGCAGCACCCGGACGGTCGGCCCACCGCGCGGACCGTGCACGGGGACGGTCCCGTCCGGGCGCAGGCCGGCGTCCGCGCCACCGCCCGCCCGACTCGCGAGCACGAGGCGATCCAGGTCGAAGCCGGTCACGGAGCCCGCGCCACCCGCCACCTCGTGGCGACCCGCACCGAGCGCGACCCGGAACTCGGCCTCCCGTCCCGGGCAGGCCGTGGCCGAGACCGGGTCGAGCGCCACCGCGTCCGCGGTACTCCCCCGGAGCGAGACCGGGACGGCGCGCCCGTCGACGGCGAGCAGATCGGTACGGCAGGTGGCCGGCAGCTGCGCCGGCGGCCGGACGGGTGCGAGACCGGGCACCCCGAGCTCGACGACCGCGGCCGGTGTCTCGATCCGGCAGCCGCAGTCGTACTCCAGGGTGGTGACCGGCCGGACCTTCGTGATCGTGACCTTCAGCGCCGTGCTGCGCAGCGCGTCGAACCGCGCCGTCGTCGTCAGGTTGCCGCCGTCGACGCGCGTACCGGCCGGGAGGTCGAGGGGCACGGTGCGCGTCTGGCCCGTGGCGTCGGCGACCGTGACCTCGCTCGGCACCGAGTGGGAGCCGTCGGCCCGCAGGGTGAGGTCGAGATGATCGACCGTGCGCGTCGTTCCGAACGCGACGTCGACCGACGCGCCCACCGCCTCCTTGAACGGCGTCGTCCACGCGGTCGCCGGGTCCTGGTCGAGCGCCGCCGACGCCCGCACCGCGGGCGCGCCGAGCAGACGGGCCGACGCGTTCGCCACGACCGGACCCGTGTAGCCGAGGCTGCGGTCGATCTCCGAGTCGGTCCGGTCGCGTGAGAGCCGGAGGGCCGGTGCGGGCCGGAACGCCCGGGCGGTCGGGAGGGTGAACGTGCGGTCGAGGACGGCCTCGGGATCGCGGCGCGCGGGCTTGAGGCCCACCCGCTGACGCGTCATCAGGATCACGAGCGGGTTCCGCTGCGACGCGCGGCCGGCGATGCGCAGCAGGTCGTTCGGCATGCGCAGCGTCTCGTGGACGAGGACCGGCGCGCTCCCCGGCGCGTCGTCCTGCAGCCGGATCTCGCCGAAGCCGACCGCGCTCCGTCCCCCGTACTGGTCGAGCTGGCCGACGTTCGTGTCCCTCACCTCGAGCTCGAAGCTGCGGAACGTGCGCTTCGGGAACGTCACGGTCTGACCGGCGACGGTGCGCGACGGATCGGTCAGAGTGACCGGGGTGGCGTCCGCCCCGTCGAAGCGCATCGTCGCCCCGGTGATCCACCGGTCGTTCGGCGCCGTGAGCACCTGGACCAGGTTGACGTGGTCGGTGGTGATCGGCCGGTCGAGCACGATGCGGATCCGCGCGCCGCGCACGTCGTCGAACTCGCCGACGCGCCACGCCGTGTACGGATCGCCGTCGAAGGCGCGTGTCGGGCGGTCCTCGGGCGTGTAGGTGATCGCGTTGCCGTACGCGGTGGCCGCGACGCTGCGGGCCCCGGAGATCAGCGTGACGGTCTGCGCGTCGGGGGCCTGGTCCGGGAAGAGCTCGAGGCGCGCGTCGGACTCGTCCTTCACCAGCGGGTGGGTCCCGGGGCCCTCGGTGTAGCCCTGGGTCTCGGTGAGGGTGCTCCAGCGCCGGCCGCGGTCGCGGTTCGAGTCGGTCACGACGAGCGTGCCGTGGTCCGCGACCGCCCGCCGGATCCGGGCAGGGGTGCGGTCGTTGCTCGCCGAGTACTGCACGAGCGGGTTGTTCGCCAGCAGGCCCGCCTCCGACGCGTCGACCATGCCGTCGCCGTCCCCCGCGATCACGAGCGGGCCCGTCGTGCGCTTCGCCCGCACGATCGGCGCGGGTCGCTGCACCGGGAACACCGCGACCGGGGGTGGCACCTGGAGATCCGGGTTCGCCAGCAGTGCCTGCTCGTCGAGGAACGGGTACCGGGTGCTCTGCGTCGACGTCGGCGTCCCGAACGTCACCGGGGCCCGCAGGCCCTCGGGCGTCGGTGTGAACTCGTCCCAGGTGAACAGCGGTCGCAGCAGCCGGTACCGCTCGAACTGGATGTCGTTGCGGAGCACGACGTCGCCGACCGCCATCTCGCGCATCAGCGGCGCGATCGAGTCGGGCGCGAGCTGACGGTCCTGCAGGCGCAGGTCGAAGGCGTTGAGGAGGTTGGCGGACGCCGGCGAGCCGTACGGGATCAGCTCGCGCGCGACGTAGGGACGGTCCATGAGACCGGGGGTGATCGGATCGACGGTCTGGCCCCACCGGTAGGAGCCGAAGTCCGAGCCCGGGAGCTCGAGGGCCCGCGTGTCGTGCGGTTGCGCGTCGAGGTGGGCGATCGCGTCCTGCCAGTACTGCGGGATCTCCTCGGGCCGCTGGAGGTTCGAGCCGTAGAAGCCCCCCGTGGCCAGCGCCGGGAGGTTGACCACCAGCAACAGGCCGATGAGCACGGGGACCACGATCGCGCCCACCCGCCACCGGGGACGGCGCATCCCGGCCGCGGCGAGACGGTCGACGAGCGCCGTGACGCCCGCGCCCATCAGCCCCGCGAGCCCGAGCACCACGAGCGGCACCGCGCGCCCGGTGCTCCGCAGCGCGAACGCGACCGTCGAACCCTGCGCCAGGTGCTTGAACGTCGCGCCGACCGGCGTCGGCGAGTCGTACGGGTGCGCACCGACGGCGATCACCACGCCGACCACGGCGACCGCGACGAAGTACACGCGGTGCCGCCACCGCACGACCGCCGCCGCGAGCACGGCGAGCGCGGGAACGAGGTAGGACGTCACGATGAAGACCGGCCGCATCGTGTAGTCGGTGCTCGCCTCGATCCACGGGCCGAGCCGGTCGCGTCCGTAGAAGAACCAGTAGCCGAGCCCGCGCCACACCTCGTTGGGCAGCGTGGTGCGCGACACGACGCGCATCGTCTCGGTGTAGCGGAGGATGTCGAGGCCGTACGCGCCCTGGGCCCAGAGACCGGAGAGCCACCACAGCGACGCCCCGACGGTGAGCAGCCCGATCTTCCCCACCGTGGCGAGCACGCGCCGCGCGGGAACCTCGCGGTCGACCCAGATGGCGTACGGGACCCACAGCAACGGACCGATGCCGGCGAACACGAGCGCGGTGAGGTTGACGCTGCCGATGACCTGGATCAGGAGCGCGAACAGGGCCGCGTGGCGCCAGCCGCCCCGGCGGTACCCGCGGATCAGCAGTGCGATCATCCACGGCAGCCCGGCCCACGGGAGCAGCAGCACCGAGAGTCGGGCCGCGTACTCCAGCCAGTACGGCGTGAGGACGTAGTAGAGCGTCCCGACCACCGCTCCCGCGCCACGCAGGCCGATCGTGCGGAAGAGGTAGAGCATCCCGAGTCCCGCGAGGAACAGCACCGAGCCGAGCCAGAGGCGCTGGCTCACCCAGTCCGGGACGCCGAGCGCGTCGAAGGTCCGGTACCACGGACCCATCGGGAACAGGTAGCCGATGTTCTGGTGGGTGACGGTGCCGAAGCCGATGTTCGGGTCCCACATGGACCACGCCCGGTCCAGCACCCGACCGGGATCGAGGTACAGGTACTGCTTGGTGTCGGCGACGACCTTGCCCGGGTGCGCCGCCAGGACCGGGACGTACGCGAGCACCGCGAGGAGCGCGTAGCCCAGACGCCGCTGCCCGGCGGTCGACCGCCGGGGCCGGCCGTCGGCGCCGACCGCGCTCACCGCGCTCACGCGCCGAACCTCAGCACGCCGACCTGCTCGCCGTTCGGGCCGTCGGCCACGGTGACGCGGGCCGGCGCGCCGAGCCGCCGGGCCAGCCGGTTCACCACCGCCTCGCACTCGGTCCCGAGGGTGCGGTAGCCGCCGGACCAGACGAGGAACACCCGCCCGGCGCCGGCACGCCGCACCACCCGCCGGGCGAAGTCGGCCGGGTCCGCTGCGGCGTTGCGGTCGGCGTAGTCGGTCCAGTCGACGCGCGTGGCGTCGCCGAGGTCGGGGAACGTGACCTGACGTGCGGAGTCCGGGAGCAGCCGGGCGGTGCTCGGCCCGAGCTGGTCCGGGCAGTACGCGATCAGATCGGCCGGCCCCAGCTGCGGCCGCAGCGCGGCAGCGACCCGCGTCGACGCGGTGCGCGGGGCCCGCACGTCGTGCCACGCCGCCACGAGCCCGGCGACCGCGAGCAGGGTCACGAGTCCGCCGCCCACGAGCAGCGCGGGGGTGACACCCCGGTGGGCGGCGACCACGGCCGCGAGCACGACCACGGCACACGCGAGCGCCACCGCGAGCACGGGATACGCGACGGCCGCGTACCGGTCCTGGAACCCGCTGTCGGTGCGCCACGAGACGACGATCCCCACCGCCGTCGTCGCGAGCCCGACCGCCAGCAGGATCCGCAGCCCGCGTCCGGCGGCGGGCGCGTTCGTCACGGGCACGAACAGCGCGCCGACGAGCAGGACCGCGGCGAGCGCGGTCAGTGGCCAGCGCAGCGGCCCGGCACCCGAGAGCCCGACGATCGCCCGGCGCATGCCGGCCACCGGGGTCGTCGGCGCGTCCCACGGCGTCCCGGTGTGCGCGAGCTGGGTCCGGAACGTCGGGAGCCACGGGAGGAACAGCAGGCCGCCGACGACGATTGCGAGGAGGATCCGGCGCGCCGCCGCCCGCACCGGGTCACGGCCGCGCCACGCGGCGACACCGAGCGCCACGGTCACGACCGCGACGAGGAAGAACGACCAGTACTGCGTGAGCAGGAGCCCGGCCGTCGTGACGGTGACGAGGGCGAGCCGTGCGACCGTGGGCGCCTCGAGCGCGCGGGCGACGGCGATCAACCCGACGAGCACGAGCACGAGCGCCAGCTCGTACATGCGCGCCTCGGTCGAGTACCGGATCGCGAAGGGCGAGGTGGCGACGAGCACCGCGGCGACCGCGGCGGCGGGTCGGGCGCTGCGTCCGGGTCCTGCCCAGCGCGCCGCGGCCCAGGCCGCGAGCGGGATCGCGAGGATCCCGAGCACGCCCGACAGCGCCCGCACGGCCGCGGTCGAGGCGCCGAAGAGGGCGATCCAGCCGTGGAGGAGGACGTAGGACACCGGCGGCGCACCGTCGTGGACGAGCGCCTGCCGCAGCTGGTCGAGCGGCAGGCGCGCGATCGTGACGGTGAGCGCCTCGTCGAGCCAGAGGTCGGACCGGGCCGCGAAGCGCATCGCCACCCCGAGCCCGATCAGGAGCCCGCACCCGGCGATCGCCACCACGCGCAGACCCCGGCCCGGCGGTCCGGTCCGGGCGCCGGGGTGTCCGCCCGCCGCGGCGTCGGCCGCCCGCGGTGGCGCGGGCAGCGGGGCGACCGCGTCGGCGTCCATGGGCCCGGCCAGCGTACCGGCGGTCCCCTCGGAACCCGGGGCACCCGGGCCGCCCGCGGCCGGGACGGAGCCGCCGGAACCGAGGGGTGCGCCGGCCCCGCCCGCTCGTCGCCTAGGGCGAGACGCCCGGGATCACCTCGGCGGCGAAGCGCTCCATCGACTCGCTCGATGGGGAGTCGCGGAACCAGAGCACGAACTCGGAGCAGCCGGCATCGACGAACGCCTGCACCTTCTCGGTGACCTGCTCGACGGTGCCGACGAGGTTGTCGGCCACGTAGGCGTCGTCGTCCCCGCGGCCCCAGAGGTTGCCGCCGGCGGGCGTGGCGAGCCACGCGCGGAGGTCGGCCTCGGTGTCGAAGAGTCGGCAGTCGGGTCCGTGCGTGCGCACGATCGTGTCGAAGTCGCGTCCGATGGCGGCGCAGTGGCCCGCGAGCACCTCGGACTTGTGCACGAACTGGTCGAGACCGACCTGCCAGTTGGTGGCGTCCGCGTGCTGCGCCGCGATGCGGAGGGTCACCTGCTCGCCCCCACCCCCGACCCAGATCGGCGGTCGCGGCGTGCGGACCGGCTTCGGATCGCAGAACGCGCCGTCGAAGCGGACGAAGTCCCCGGCGAAGTCGACGGTCTCCTCCGACCAGAGGCGCGGGATCACCTGCAACGTCTCGTCGAGCACGCGCAACCGGTCGCGGTCGGCCCGGTACTCGTAGTCGTAGGCCCGGTACTCGCGGTCGTACCAGCCCGCGCCGATCCCGAGGATCAGCCGGCCGCCGGAGAACACGTCGACGCACGCGGCCTCCTTCGCGAGGAGCCCCGAGTTGCGGTAGCTCGCACACGTGACGAGCTGACCCAGCTCGGCGCGCTCGGTCACCTGGCTCAGCGCGGCCAGCATCGTGAACGCCTCGAAGCAGTGCGTCGGCTCACGACGCGGGACGGTCTCGACGTGGTCGTAGACCCAGAGATGGTCGTAGCCCGCGGCCTCGGCGCTCCGGGCGAGCTCTTTGCTGCGGTTCCACGCGCTCGCCGCGTCCATGCCCGTGTACTCGAGCTTCCAGCCCTGCGGCACGAACGCACCGAAGCGCAGAGGATGGCTCACGCGCCGTCCTTCAGCCCGCTGTCCTTGAAGTCCCACCACTGGATCTCGACCATCATCGGCAGCAGGAACCGCACGTAGATCGATGTGATCGCGAGCACGCCGTGGTCGTCGACCTTCTTGTCGATGATGTCGACGCGATCGTCCTCCCGCTGCCGCGCGCTGGCGCGTTCCAGGATCGCGTCGAGCTCGGCCTCGGTGCCGACGCTGAAGCCGTAGTGGTCGAGACGGGGGCAGGTCATCGGCGGCTCGTCGGCGATGAGGAACACGAACTGCTCGACGGTGTGGCAGCCGAAGACGAGGCGGCCACCGTCGAGCGTCATGACGTCGAGCTCCTGCCACCCGAAGACGTCGGAGTAGAAGTCGACGAGCTCTTTGCGGCCGTCGGGCTCGAGGAGCGCGCTGGGCACGCTCATCGCGACGTGGTTGAACCGGGGCGGGCGGCGCTTCTCCTCCGTCACTCGTTCCTCCCCCGGGCCGGGTTGACCACGACCTTGGCGGGGGTCTCTCCCGCGGCCAACCGACCGATCGCGTCCCGGAGCTCGTGGAGACCGACGTCCTCGGGCTCGATCAGGACCGCGGTCGGGAAGCCGGGTTCGGCCAGCAGCTCGAGCGCCCGTTCGAACCCGTCGGCGTCGTAGCAGAAGGCCCCCGTGATCACGAGCTCGTTCAGCAGGATCCGGTTGGGGTCGAACCGCGGCGTGCGCATGCCGGCGCCGACGAGGACGAGCCGGCCGGTGCGCGCGAGCTGGCCCAGGCACTGCTCCATCGCGACGGCATGGCCCGAGCACTCGAGCGCCACGGTGAACGGCTCCGCGACCACCTCGTTCGGCATCGGCGGGGTGCTGAGGTCCTCGGGCGTGACCGACGTCGCGCCGAGCCGTTCGACGAGCTCCCGCCGGACCGGCGACGGCTCGCTCACGACGACGTCGGTGACGCCCCGGTGGATCAGCGCCGCGGCGCTCAGCGCGCCGATGGGACCGCCGCCGGTGATCAGCACGCGGTCGCCCGGCTGCACACGGCCCTGGCTGATGCCGTGCAGCGCGACGGCGAGCGGCTCCACGAGCGACGCGTCGCGCAGGCCGAGCCCGTCGGGCAACCGCAGCAGCTCACGCTCCTCGACCAGCTTGTAGTCGGCGAAGGCGCCCTGGTAGTCGCCCATCCCCACCTCGCCCCGACCCGTGCACAGACTCGGCCGCCCGGCGCGGCAGTACTCGCAGTCGCCGCATCGGACGCCCGGACCGCCGACGACCTGGTCACCGACCTGCCAGCGGGTCACCGCCCCGCCGACGGCCACGACGGTTCCGGTGTACTCGTGGCCGTGGATCCGGTCCGGGGCGGACCAGCCCTCGAGGACGAAGTGGATGTCCGAGCCGCAGACGCCGCAGTGGCTGACCTCGAGCAGGACGTCGTGCGGACCGACCTCGGGCGTCGGGCGCTCCTCGACCGCGATCGTCTGGTCGCCCTTGTAGACGGCGGCCTTCATCTGGGTGGGAACCATCCGGGCAGCCTCGCCCGACCCGACACGAACGTCAACTCTCGCCGCGGCCCACCTCGCGGCCCGACCGGGCGCTGACCGTCGAATCCCGACGGTGAGATCCCCGACGCCGACCGTGGGCCTCCTCCTTCCGGCCCCGACCGGGCGGTGACCGTCGCATATCGGCGGTGAGGTCCCCGACGCCGACGGTGCGGGCGCGACGCACACCCGCGCCCGTCTCAGGTCCCGAACCGGGGCTCGGCCTGACCGCCCTCCCGCCGCACCAGGCCGCGCAGACGCGCCACGCGAGGGTCGTCGCCACCGAGCAGGTCGACGAGCCAGCCGATCGCGGCGTGCACGTCGGCGGTGCCGGCCTCGAGCACGGCCTCGATGTCGGCCCAGTCCTTCGTCCGGTCGAAGAACGCCTTGAACACCACCAGCTCGGTCGCACCGAGGACCGGCATCTCGACACCCGCGAACGGGACGACGTCGACGTGGAGCTCCGCGGTGTCGTGGAACGCGTGCGTGGTGAAGAAGAGGTCGATGGGCGTGTCGCCCGCGAAGAGGCGGACCTGCCCGTCGCGTCGCACGCGGTCCGCGTCCGCACCGGTGTGCACGACCGCGGCCGGCAGCGCCGCGAACACCTCGTCGACCGCTTCGGGCGCGACGAACACGTTGACGTCGACGTCACGCGTCCCACGCGGTTCCTCGGTGTGGAACGCGAGCGCGAGCGCCCCACCGAACGCGTGGGGCACCGCGGCACGCGCCAGCGACCGTTCCAACTCGACGATCGTGTCGACGAGCGACGTCATCAGGCCGGGCGCGCGAGCGGCGGGAAGTCGAGCGTGCGCCGGGCGCGGCGGTGCGGCAGCGCGTCGGCCAGCTCGAGCACCTGCTCCAACCGTCGGCCCGCGACCGCGGGATCCGGCCCGCGTCGCACCAGTCCCACCCGCGTCCCGGCGCCGGCGGCGTCGAGGATGCGTCCCAGCGTCTCCACCCCGGGGTCACGGGCACCCCGCTCGTAGTGGACGAGCGCCGCGGGCGACGTGCCGGCGCGGCGGGCCAGCTCCCGCTTGGAGAGTCCCGCCCGCTCCCGGGCCCGACGCATCAGCAGTGCGGCTTCCATGGACCCATGTTATCGGATCCGATAACACTGTGCCTGAGCACCCGCCGCTACCGTGCGCCGATGGGCACCCGGTCCCGCCCGCTCGTCCTCGCGATCGCCGTCACCGCGCTGCTCGGCGCATGCGAGACGGCACCGGCCGCCCCCTCGGTCCGCACCGCCCCGATGACCGGCCCCGTGCCCGGCGACGTGCGGGCGATCGGCGCACGGCTCGTCGGATCCCGATGGGATCGCTCCGGTGCGTCCCGCCCGGTCGCCTCGTCGGACGGGCGCCACTGGCGGGCGGTCCCGCTGCCGGGTGCGCCCGCCGGGCTGTACCCGTCGCTCGGGCTCACGAGCACCGCCGCCGGTGTCGCGTTCACCGGACGTGCGCTCGGGCCGGTGCCCGGAACCTCGCTGGCGGGTCCCAGCGGCCCGCCGTACGGCTGGACGAGTCTGGACGGAGTGACCTGGCAGGGCGGACGGCTCGCCACCGCCGCACCGCTCCTCACGGCGGTCTCGGCCGCCGCGGTCGATCGCCGCACGACGCTCGTCGTCTCGCAACCGGACGCGACCGGGCTCACGGTCACCCGCTTCGACCGGCGGAGTCACCCGACGACCGTCCCGGTGACGGGTCTCACCCTCGCCGGCGTTCCGGGCGGCATCGCCGGCGAGACCGCCGTCGCCGATGCCGGCTGGACCGACGCGGGCGCCTGGGTGCTCGGGCTCCGATTCGCCGGATCGAACCCGCGCCCGGATGCGGGCCGGGCCGTCAGCACGGACCGCGGGCGCTCCTGGCGGTACGAGACGTGCACACCGACCGGTGCACCGGCCTGCGCGATCCGGCAGAGCGGCGCCGGCCTGTCCTTTCGCGCCGACGAGGTCTCGACCGACCGCGGGCGCTCCTGGCGCCGGTGGATCCATCCGCCGACACCGCAGAGCTATCCCCTCTTCGTCACCGGCGTGTCGCGCGACGCTGCCGGCTGGATCATGAGCGCCGTCGTCGGCACCGAGGGCGACAGCACCTATGGATTCCTCCTCGGCTCGACCGACGGGATCTCCTGGCGCTCGCTCGCTCCCGACCCCTGCCCGCGTCTCGCCGACGGCGACCGTCCGAACTCGTCGTTCACGCCCCCCGTGCGCCTCGACGGTCGGTGGTGGACGCAGTACCGCTGCGACGGGATCGGGCGCCGGTACGCGACCTGGCTGCTCTCGGGCGCGGCCGACGACCGCCGCTGGGACCGATCGGCCCTGGTGCTGCCCCGCCGCGTCGACGGCCTGTTCGTGGTGGACGACCACCTGGTCTCGCTCGTCGTCGGTGCCGACGGCGGCTCGGGGCGCGTGGTCGAGATCCGGCCGTGAGCCGGACGCCGGCCGGCTACTCCCAGTAGCCGGCCATCAGCTCGACGGCCCAGGCGGGCTCGCGCACGACGCCGCGCGGGGCGAAGCCCGACATCACCGGCTTGAGGTCCAGCACCGGGGTGTCGGCGACGGCGTCGAGGCCGCGGACATCGATCCAGGCCGTCCCGTCGGCGCCGCCGACCGCCACCACCTCGCACACGGTCGAGCCGATGCGGTTGGGACGGTCCTTCGCCCGCTGGGCGAAGATCCCGACGAGGGGCCAGTCGGCCCGGCCGCGCGGATGACGGGCACCCCGGCAGATCGCGTCGGGATCGACGCGATCGAAGACGAACAGCACCTCGACGTGCGAGAAGGCGTCGAGGCCGGCAAGCGCGTCGGCACCGAAGCCCGACAGCTCGATCCGCGCGGTGACGCTCCCCCAGTCGTCGTCCTCGACGACCTCGCGCCCGCCCCGCACGTACCCGACCGGTGTCATCACGAGCTCCATGGGGCGAGCCTCGCAGACGGGCAATGCCGCCGCCGGGCGAAATCGCCCCTAGGCAGCCCGCCGACGCGGCGCGAGACTTTCCGGACCGCGTCCGGGTTCGCGGGCAGGCCCGGCGTGGTCCCACGAAGGGGGAACGCCATGTTGGAACCACTCCCCGACCTCCCGGACGGCGTCATCGGCTTCGAGGCCGTCGGCCACGTCCACGCCGAGGACTACACGACGCGGCTCATCCCGGCGATCGAACGGGCGAGCGCAGGTGACGGCATCCGGCTCGTCTACGTGCTCGGTGACCGGTTCGAGGGCTACACCGCCGGTGGCGCGTGCCAGGACGTGAAGCTCGGTCTCCACCACCACGGCAACTGGAAGCGCTGCGCGCTGCTCACCGACGCCGAATGGGTCGTCCACGTCGCGCAGCTGCTCGGCTGGATGGTTCCCGGCGAGGTGACCGTCTTCCGCCTCGACCAGCACGACGAGGCCCTCGCCTGGGTCGCGGCCGACCTGACGAAGGCCGGGGCCGCTACGCCCGGCAGCTGAAGATCAGCTCCTCGCCGTCCTGCGCGACCGCGGTGAACCCGGCCCGTGCCAGCAGCCGCTGCGTCGGCTCGTTCGCGACGAGCGTGACGGCGACCACGCGCTCGAACGCCCGCTCGACGAGCAGGTGCGTCACGAGCGCGCGCAACGCCTCGGTCGCGTAGCCCTGCCCCTGGCTCGACCGCGCGAACGTCATCCCGATCTCGGCCGTCGGTTCCTCCGCCTCGACGCGCACCCCGAAGTCACCGAGCAGCCGGTGCGGCGCGGCGACGGGTGCGACCGCGACCTGCGTCCACTCCCCTGGCGCGAACAGCTCGCAGGCGGTCATCGCCGCGACGAACGACTCGGCGTCGGTGCGGGTGAACGGCAGCGACCAGCCCTGCCAGCGCGCGACCTCCGGGTCGGAGCGGTACGCGTGGAACGCGTCGACGTCGGCGGGCCCGAACCGCCGGATCACGAGCCGCTCGGTCACGAGCGACCACTCGGTGCTCACGCGCGCGGCGGCTTCTTGCTGTTGCGGATGCGACCGCGCTGGGACGCGTCGAGGATCACCTTGCGCAGCCGGACCGCCGAGGGCGTGACCTCGACGCACTCGTCGTCGGCGACGAACTCGAGCGCCTGCTCCAACGACATGGGCCGCGGCGGGGTGAGGCGGACGGTGTCGTCCGAGCCTGCGGCGCGCATGTTGGTGAGCTTCTTCTCCTTGGTGGGGTTGACGTCCATCTCCTCGGACCGGGACGACTCCCCGACGATCATCCCCTCGTAGACCTCCACCCCGGGCCCGACGAGCATCTCGCCGCGCTCCTGGAGGTTGAACAACGAGTACGCCGTCGTGGCGCCGGAGCGGTCGGCGACCATCGACCCGGTGGGCCGCGACCGCAGCTCGCCGAACCACGGCGCGTAGCCGTCGAACACGTGGTGCAGGATGCCGGTCCCCCGGGTCTCGGTCATGAACTCGGTCCGGAAGCCCACGAGGCCACGCGCCGGCACGAGGTAGTCGAGCCGCACCCAGCCGGTGCCGTGGTTGACCATCTGCTCCATGCGGCCCTTGCGCACCGCGAGCAACTGGGTGACGGCACCGAGGAACTCCTCGGGCACGTCGATCGTGGCCCGCTCGACGGGCTCGTGGCGCTTGCCGTCGACGATCCGCGTCACCACCTGCGGCTTGCCGACGGTCAGCTCGAAGCCCTCCCGGCGCATGGTCTCGACCAGCACGGCCAGCTGCAGCTCACCGCGACCCTGGACCTCCCACGCGTCCGGGCGCTCGGTCGGCAGCACGCGCAGCGCCACGTTGCCGACCAGCTCCGCGTCGAGCCGGTTCTTCAGCAGACGCGCGGTGAGCTTGTTGCCGTCACGGCCGGCGAGCGGCGAGGTGTTGATGCCGATCGTCATCGCGAGCGACGGCTCGTCGATCGTGATGACCGGCAGCGCGACCGGCCGGTCCGCGTCGGCGAGCGTCTCGCCGATGGTGACCTCGGGCAGACCGGCGATGGCGATGATCTCGCACGGACCGGCCTCGGCGGCGTCGACGCGCTCGAGCGCCTCGGTCACGTACAGCTCGGTGATGCGCACCCGTTCGATCGAGCCGTCGACCCGGCACCACGAGACGGTCGAGCCCTTCGCGATCGTGCCCTCGTGGACCCGGCAGAGCGCGAGCCGGCCGACGTAGGGCGACGCGTCGAGGTTGGTGACGAGCGCCTGTAGCGGCGCGCCAGGCGTGTAGCTCGGCGCGGGGATGCGGTCGAGCAGCAGCTCGAACAGCGGCTTGAGGTCGCTGCCCTCGACGTCGGGGTCCGTGCTCGCCCAACCGGCGCGGGCGTTCGTGTAGACGATCGGGAAGTCGATCTGCTCCTCGTTCGCGTCGAGGTCGAGGAACAGCTCGTAGACCTCGTCGACGACCTCGCTGATGCGGGCGTCGGGCCGGTCGACCTTGTTGATCACCAGGATGACCGGAAGGTTCGCCTCGAGCGCCTTGCGCAGCACGAAGCGGGTCTGGGGCAGCGGCCCCTCCGAGGCGTCGACGAGCAGCAGGACGCCGTCGACCATCGTGAGGCCCCGCTCGACCTCGCCGCCGAAGTCGGCGTGGCCGGGCGTGTCGATGATGTTGATCTTCGCCCCGCCGTACCGGACAGCGGTGTTCTTGGCGAGGATCGTGATGCCCTTCTCGCGCTCGAGGTCGTTGGAGTCCAGGACCCGCTCGGCGACGTCCTGGTTGGCGCGGAAGACGCCGGTCTGCCAGAGCATGGCGTCGACCAGCGTGGTCTTGCCGTGGTCGACGTGGGCGATGATGGCGACGTTGCGGAGATCGTCGCGACGGGCGCGCGCGGACATGCGGAGAACTTCCTCGAACGAGACGGGGGAACCCTCCATGCTACCGGCGGTAGGGTCCTCGGACGGACCGGTCGCCGGGGCGACCGGTCGGCGAAGGGGGAAGCCGTGGCTGACGTCGTCATCAAGGGCGGGACCGTCGTCGACGGGACGGGTGCGCCGGGCTACGCCGCCGACGTCGCCGTCACCGACGGCATCATCACCGGGATCGGGCCCGATCTGACGGGCGATCGGGTCCTCGACGCCGACGGCCACGCAGTGACCCCCGGATTCGTCGACATCCACTCCCACTACGACGCGCAGGTGTTCTGGGACCCCGCGCTCACGCCGTCGAGCTTCCACGGTGTGACCACCGTCATCGCCGGCAACTGCGGGTTCTCGATCGCACCCTGCCGTCCGGCGGACCGCGAGCTGCTCGCCCGCACGCTCATGCACGTCGAGGACATGGACATCGACACGCTCGCGGCCGGCATCCCGTGGGACTTCGAGACGTTCCCCGAGTACCTCGACTCCGTCGAACGCCACGGGGTCGGCCTCAACTACGGCGTCTACGTCGGCCACACGGCACTGCGCATCTACGTGATGGGCGAGAGCGCGTACGACCGCGACCCCACGGCCGAGGAGCTCGCGCAGATGCAGTCCCTCGTGCGTGCGGCGATGGAGGCCGGCGCGATGGGCTTCGCCACCAGCTCGTCGGGCACCCACAACGGCGACTCGGGCCGGCCGGTGCCGAGCCGGCGGGCCGACCTCGCCGAGCTCGAGGCGCTCCTCCAACCGCTGCACGACCTCGACCGCGGCGTGGCCGCGCTCCTGCCCGGCGAGCGGATCAAGCACGCCGACGTCTACGGCCTGCAGGCGCGCATCGGCCGCCCGCTCACCTGGACCGCGCTGCTGACGATCAAGGACTTCCCCTGGCACGAGAAGGTCATCGCCGACAACGACGCGGCGCGGGCCGAGGGCGGCCAGGTGTGGCCGCAGATCTCCGTCCGCCCGCTCACGTTCCAGATGAACCTGCGGGAGCCGTTCACGTTCAACCAGGCGCCCGCCTTCGCGGCGCTGATGGACGGTCCGCTCGAGGACCGCATCCGCGCCTACTCCGACTCCGCGTGGCGCGCGCAGGCGATCGACGACCTCGACCACCGGTCGATGATCCCCACCAACTGGCCCGCGCTCGAGATCGCCGAGACCGACACCCGTCCCGACCTGATCGGCCGCAAGGTCGTCGACGTCGCCGCGGAACGGGGCGTGACCGCTCTCGACGTGATGCTCGACCTCGCGCTGAGCGAGAACCTGGACACCCGCTTCCGCAGCACGCTCGCCAACAACGACCCGGACGCGATCGCCTGGCTGCTCCAGCAGGACGGCTGCCTGCTCGGCCTCGCCGACTCGGGCGCGCACGTCGGTCAGCTCTGCGACGCGTGCCTCCCCACCGACCTGCTCGGCAACTGGGTGCGCGGCAGGGAGATCATCAGCCTCGAGCACGCCGTCCACAAGCTGACCGCCGAGCCCGCCGCGGTCTACGGCATCGACGCGCCCGACGGCGGACGCGGCCGGGTCCAGGTCGGGATGGCCGCCGATCTCACCGTGTTCGACCCGGCGACCGTCGACCCCGGTCCCGTCCGCCGGGTGCGGGACTTCCCCGCCGACGGCGAGCGACTGACCGCCGACCACCCGGCGGGCATGCGCCACATGCTCGTGAACGGCACGCCGGTGCGCGTCGACGGCGAGACCGACCTCGAGGCGACGTCCGCCAACCCGGGCCGGGTGCTGCGCAGCTCCGCCGCCCGCTAGCGACCGTCGGGGTCCGCCGGGCCGTCAGGCCGGGCAGTTCAGGGTGATCGGTCCGTCGACGCGGACCACGAGGTTGCGGTCGCGGTCGACCACGGGCCGCAACGAGGCGGTGCCCCGGAACCACGACCGGTCGGGCATCTCGGCGGGTACGAAGTCGTGCCCGAACACCACGTAGTCGGGCCGCTGCCGGCGCAGCTCCCGCTGCCACTCCTCGCACCGCTCCCGGATCGTCGTCGCCCCGGACCCCGGCGGGGTGGACACCAGCAGGTCGTTCGCGAACCTCGGGCCGAAGAGCGGGTAGTACTGGATCGAGTCGAACACCGCGAGCCGGGCCCCCGCGAGCCGGCTCACGTAGGCGTCGCCGGAGTCCAGCGTGAGCCCGGTGCCGACCGCGTACCGCCGTTCGAGATAGCGCGACTGCACCGCGAAGCCGCCGGCGACGAGCCCGACCGCGACCACCGCCGCGACGGCGATCCGGACCGTCCGGCCGCCACGCCACGCGATGAGCCCCGCGACCGCGAGCACGCCGACCACGAGCAGCGCGACCGGCCGGTCGGCGGTCCGCCACGGCGAGAACCGGTCCGTGTGCGGCGCGAAGGTTCCGACGACGAGCGCCACCACCGCGCCGGCCAGCAGGGTCACCCGGGCCCAGCCGGGCCAGCGGTCGACGACGACCGCGACCGGCGCGACCACCGCGCCCAGCAGCAGCGCCGACGACGCGTAGCGGGTCGTCACCGCGAAGATCGCACCCCCGAGCTCCATCGTGAACGGCATGACGACGAACCCGACGCCGGACGCGAAGGCGACCACGCCCGCGATCCGCTCGCCGATCGTCCGGCGCCGCCCGAGGAGCGCGAGCCCCGCAACCCCCGGCAGCGCGACGATCAGCGGCCACAACGGGCCGAAGGCCTGGTGCAGCCCGGGCCGGAACACCGTCCGCCACTTCGTCGCGTCGAACAGGTAGTCGGCGACCGACGCGTTGTCCTTCAGCGACGACCGCACCGGGAGGTGCAGCGGACCGAGCTCCAGGTCGTACCAGGGCAGGGGGTTCTGCACCCGCACCCAGTTCCGTACGAACCAGTAGGCCGCGAGCAGCACGAGCGGCGCCAGCCACACCACGACGAAGCGCCACCGCCGCCGGCGCCAGGCCACCACCAGGATCACGACCAGCATCGCGGTCAGCGGCACGGCGACGGTGAGCTTCACGCCGAGCGCGAGTCCGGCGGCGAGCCCCGAGAGCAGGAGGGGCACCGGCTCGATCCCGCCCTCGACGAGGAACGCGACCGAGACGAGCAGCAGCGTCGCGCACAGCACGTCGTTGGTGCCCTGGCCCGGATGGACTCCGACGATCGCCGGCAGCCCGAGCATCAGCGCCGCACCGATGACGCACCACGCGCCGAGCCCGCGCCGACGGCCCACGCAGTACGCGGCCAGGACCGCGACCGAGGCGAGGACGAGGTTGAGGACCGGCGAGAGGAGGTCGCGGTCGAACGGGAAGAACGCGAGGGCGTGGTACAGCTGACTCGTCGCCGGGTAGTAGGCTTGAAACACGCCGCCGACGTCGGGGAACACGTCGGTGCGTCCGCTCTGCACGAACCGGGCCGCGAACACACCGTGGTACCAGAGCGTGTCGCCCTCGGTCATCCCCCGCCCGAGCGCGAACGCGGTGTGGCTCGCCCATTCCGCCGCGACGAGCAGCACCGCACCGACCGCCACCACCCGCTCGGCGACCGGCGTCACCGGCCCGCGCCCGTCGTCGGTGCACCCGGCCGGCGCGCCGCCGCCGGGCCGCACCCGCGGCGCGAGCCAGCGGGCGAACGGCGGCGCGACCAGCCCGACCGCGACGAGCAGCACGAACACCGGCCAGCCGGCGAGCAGCCGGACCGACCCGAGGGCGAGCGCGGCGACGGTGAAGATCGAGAGGCCGACGGTCACCTCGACCAGCCGCGCCGGCGCGCCCCGCCAGTCGACCAGCGCGGCCCGGAGGTGCACCGCGGCGCGGACGAGCGCGCCGACCGCGACGAGGATCAGGAGGCAGCCGCCGAGATACCGCAGGAAGCTCAGGCCGGCCAAGGCCGGTCAGCGTACCGGCGGCCGGCGCCGACCCTCTGGCATCCGATCCGCCGCCCCTGATGGCAAGATCGGTCGGTGCCGCGCCCCGTCCCCCTCCGGCGATCGACGTGGTGGGCGCTGTTCGCGCTGTTCTCGGTGG
>WBZN01000610.1_pt1 | contig 25940 bp, 22 predicted proteins | sample 5204281 | NCBI WGS metagenome assembly WBZN01 (sample SAMN12344347, study PRJNA552823) | activated sludge metagenome | biome: Activated sludge suspended growth; feature: Nitrification reactor; material: Wastewater; isolation source: activated sludge from nitrification reactor of wastewater... | reverse complement strand
AGAACGCGCCGCCGCCGTGGCTGCCGTGTCCACCGTAGGTGTCGACAATGATTTTGCGGCCGGTCAAGCCCGTGTCGCCCATCGGGCCGCCGACGACGAATCGACCGGTGGGGTTGATATGGTGTTTCACGCTAGTCGCATCGTACAGCCCTTTCGGCATGGATGGCCTGATAACGTGCTCCATCAGATCTCGCTCGATTTGCTTATTAGTTACTTCGGGACTGTGTTGCGTGGAGACCACGATGGTGTCGATACGGAAGGGTTTGCCATCCTTGTACTCGACTGTCACTTGGGATTTGCCGTCGGGGCGAACCCACTTCAAGATCTTTTTCTTGCGCACCTCAGCCAAACGTTTAGTCAGGCGATGGGCCAGGACGATCGGCATGGGCATGAGCTCAGTTGTCTCGTTGGTCGCATAACCGAACATTAGGCCCTGGTCGCCGGCGCCGCCGGAATCCACACCCATGGCGATATCGCCGGATTGCTGATGGATAGAAGTCAGGACTGAGCAGGTGTTGGAGTCGAATCCCCAAGAGGCATCCGTATATCCGACATCCTTGATCACTTCACGAATGATATCGGGAATCTCCACATAGGCTTTCGTGGAGATTTCGCCGGCGACGAAGGCAATGCCGGTCGTGAGGATGGTCTCGCACGCCACTCTTGAAAGCTTGTCCTGCGCGATGATCGCATCTAGAATTCCATCCGAAATTTGATCGGCGATTTTGTCCGGGTGCCCTTCGGTGACCGACTCAGACGTAAACAGATAGTTATGTCTCATTGTTCCCCCTGGAGGTGAAGTGATTCGAGGATGCGGCGGTTAGAATTGGGCGGCACGACGATTGAACGTGGAAGATTCTACGCTTGCAATGCTCAGGCAACCCCGCAAAAAATCTAAGGCAATAGTAGCTGACCGGGCGGTTTTTGTCCACCGTTCTGACCGAATTGATGGCTTCTTTCGCAAGACCGGCGCCTTGCTTGACAGCTCTTCGAGACGACTTGTAAGATAGCTTACTTTTCGCGCATTTGGAACATTTTTCATCATAAACGCTCTGCCCCGGCACTTCCAACCTCGTGGTATCGGCCTGCATCGGCGCAGGATCCCACACGCAGCTCGTCATTAGATATGATGATGGGGTCTGTATGACGGCCAGGTCGAGCAGTAGGTGTGTTGATTCATGAACGATAAACCCGACGCAGCATCCGAGGTGAGCGCATCCGGCCCTTCCACGTCCGGGCTAGGATGGGAGGAGTTTTCGCGCGAAGTCGTGGACTTTTTCGCTTCGATCAAGCTGGCGATGTTCCTGTTCATTGTCCTTGCCATGACCGCCACCATCGGCACGGTGATTCAACAAGGCGAGCGGCCTGAAACGTATGTCCAGGAGTATGGGGAAGACGCGTATCGCTGGTTTCTTCGCCTGGGCTTTACCGATGTCTATCACACCTGGTGGTTTACCAGTCTGCTAGGTCTTCTGTGCGTCAATTCGCTCACCTGTTTTCATAAACGGTTTCCCAGTGTGTGGCGCTCCATGCGTCAGGACAAGGTCAGCGTATCGCTGGCCTTCATTCAGGGAATGAAACAACAGACCGCCCTTTCCCTCAATCAATCCAAAGAGGTTGTGGCGGAGTCGCTCGTGAGGCTTTTTGCGGAAAAAGGCTATCGGGTACTGGCGAAAAGCGACCCGGGCGAGGTCACCGTCTATGCCACTAAAGGCATCATGGGGCGTGTCGGGGCACATGTCGCCCATCTCAGTGCGACGGTCATCGTACTGGGAGGCCTGCTGGGTAGCTATTACGGATTTTCTGAGTTTGGCGTCTGCCTGGAGGGTCAGACTTACCATATCCCCAGAGGGAACTTTGACCTCCGCGTCGACAAGTTCTGGATCGATTACCATGAAAATGGATCCGTCAAATCCTACAACAGCACGTTGACGGTCATCGATCAGGGCGCGCCGACCATGACAAAGACAATCACGGTTAACGATCCGTTGGTCTACAAGGGCATCTGGTTCTACCAGTCCAGTTATGGTGATGCGTGGGATCAGATTGAAGCAGCACGAATCAATATCAAGGATAAAGCCGCGGACAAGGTCGTGGCGACGGTGGATTTGGAGTGGAACAAGGAGAAATCGGTCGAGGGCCTTCCCTTAAAAATGAAGATGACTGATTTCGTAGCCGATTTTGCCTTCAATTCCACTGAGAAAAAGGTTTTTTCCAAAACCGCCGAACATGCCAACCCGGCCATTCGTCTGACGGTTGATGAGCGCAGCACCGTGCAATCCACCCCCTGGGTGTTCTATCATTACCCGGACCTGTTTGAGATCAAGGATTCCGCGTACCAGTTTGAGTTCATCGGTTATCAGCCGAAGAAGTTCACCGGTCTGCAGATTGCCAGAAATCCGGGCATCATGATGGTCTGGATCGGGTGTACGATGTTGGTGGTGGGGATGACGCTCTCGTCGCTCATTTATCATCGGCGGCTGTGGGCGAAGATCCTGCCCGGCGAGTCCGGGGTCACACTTCATCTCGGCGGAACGACGCACAAAAGCCAGATCGACTTCCAAAAAGAATTCAAGAAATTGACGGAGAAGATCCAAGCCAAGACCTCATCCTGAAGCCCGATGCAGCGCGCCGAAGCGAGTCATCCATCAGGACGGCACTGCACGCTACGATAGACGGAGGCCCGTATGATGCGATCATTGTTTCTTTTCGATATGACATTCTGGCTCTACCTGGCGGCGTTGGGCCTATATGTGGCGTATCTGTTCGCGAAACGCCCGGCCATGCAAATGGCTCCTGCCGGACACCCCATCGACAACCTCGAAGACCGCGATGGCGCATGGGCGACTCAATTGGGACAGGTCGCAACTCTGGTGACCGTGTTCGGATGGGTGCTCAATACCATGGCCCTGATGACCCGGGCGTTCGAACGAATGGAGCATTCGGGGACCTTTGCCCCTTGGTCGAATCAGTTCGAGGCCATGGCCTATGTGTCCTGGGCGATCATTCTTGGCTATGTGCTTTTGGAATTTCGGTACAGAATCAAGGCGGTCGGGGCGTTCGTGGTGGGAATCGGGTTTATTGCGATGGGCGCGGCATCTCTCCTGCCCTATCGCTACCAGACGGCGGAACCGCTGGTACCGGCATTGAATAGCTATTGGATTTACATCCATGTCTCCGTCACCTTGACGAGTTATGCGGCGTTTGCCATGGCCGGGGGGTTGGGCCTGATGTATCTCTTCAAGGAGCGGGCGGTGAATCGGGGCAGTCAGTCCCGTTTCTATGCGGCATTTCCCGATCTCGAAACGATCGATGAACTCGGGTACAAGGCAATTATGTTGGGATTCCCGCTGCTGGCGTTCGGGATCATTCTCGGAGCGATGTGGGCCAACTATGCCTGGGGCGGTTATTGGAGTTGGGATCCAAAGGAAACCTGGTCGTTGATCGTGTGGCTGATCTATGGCGCCTATATCCATGCCCGCATGACGCGGGGGTGGGAAGGGCATAAGGCCGCTATTTACGCGATCTTCGGGTTTCTTATGGTTGTTTTCTGCTTCTGGGGAGTGAACTTTTTGCTCTCTGGTCTGCATGCCTACGCGTAGACTATGAGTGACAATCTGAAGCAGAGTTCAGCCGGCGCTGCGGTGCGAACCGGTCCATCTCGGACAGTGGTGGTGTTTGCTGCCGCGGCTATTCTTGGCGTGATGTTTCTCGTGGTGTGGCTGCAGAGCTCCAAGTACGAGCCACTGGTAGTCGGGAAAGAGGCGCCGGATTTTCAGTTGCCCGATTTAAACGACAAACAACTGAAATTATCCGACTACCGGGGGAAAGTGGTCTTTTTGAATTTTTGGGCCACCTGGTGTAAGCCCTGTCGCGAAGAAATGCCCTCAATGGAAGTGTTGTACAAGAATTTTGAAAAAGACGGGTTGGTGATTCTCGCGGTCAGCATCGACCGGGTCACGACGAAGAAAGAAATCCCGCCGTTCGTCAAGGGCCTGAATCTCACCTTTCCCGTGCTGGTCGATTCCTGGGGGCAAACAGATAAGCGCTACAAATTGATGGGGGTTCCTGAAACCTATATCATCGATCAGCAAGGGGTTCTGCGCGAAAAAGTGATCGGGCCTCGGGATTGGACGCGATTGGATAACCTCAAGGTACTCACTCAACTGTTAAAGCCAGCTGGGAAGGCGGCAAGTGCGGCCCCGCCCCAGGCGGCACCGGCTTTATAAGAGTGATAATGAACCCCTGGTCGGCATTCTCCATGGTCGGTGTGGGTTTGGTGATCGGCGGAGCCATCCTCGCCGATGCCCGCGGGGGACCGTCTATTTCAGCCCCTGCTCCCCTCACGGTGGCCAATCGGGCGCCGCAGATCGATGAGGAGGCCCCGAACTTTCTCCTGAAGGATTCCGAGGGATTCAATGTGACCCTGGATCAGTATCGCGGGAAAGTTGTGCTTCTGAATTTCTGGGCCACCTGGTGCGGCCCCTGCAAGATCGAGATGCCGGCGATGGAACGATTGTATCGATCGTTCAGTCGTAAGGAGTTTGAGATCCTGGCGGTCTCAACCGATGCCCAGGGCACGGCGGTTACTCGTCCCTTTCAGCAAGAGGTCGGTTTCACGTTTCCGGTGCTTCATGACGCTGACTTTAGAATCGGACTTCAATACGGTGCCCGCCAGTTGCCGATGACATTTCTGATCGATCGCAAGGGCATCATTCGCAATCGGATTCCCGGTGCTCGTGACTGGAGCGCGCCCGCGGGGAAACGTCTGGTCGAAGCGTTGTTGCAGGGGTCTTAGTATGACCGACTCAGTGCAGTCGATTTCACTGGTGGCCGCGTTTTCAGCCGGACTGCTGTCTTTTGTGTCTCCCTGCGTGTTGCCGCTGGTTCCATCCTACATTTCCTACATCACGGGCCTTTCAATCGAGCAACTCACCGACGTTTCAGAACGAAGCCGCTTTCGCAAGGCGATCATTCTGAATTCCCTCCTGTTTATCGCGGGATTCTCAACGGTATTCGTGGCGTTCGGAGCTTCGGCAAGCCTGTTGGGGCAGGCGTTGATCACCTACCAAGAGCATCTGCGACGGTTCGGGGGCATCGTCGTGATCGTGTTCGGTCTCTATTTGCTAGGAGTGCTGAACCTCAATTTTCTGAAGATGGAGCATCGCTACCAGTTTCGAAACAGGCCGGCCGGGTTTCTCGGGTCGTTCCTGATCGGCGTCGCGTTTGCGGCGGGGTGGACACCCTGCGTGGGGCCTGTATTGGGAACGATTCTCCTCTATGCCAGCACGACGGAGTCCATGTTCAGCGGGATCATTCTCCTTACATTTTATTCGTTGGGGTTGGCGCTGCCGTTGTTCCTGACTGCGCTGGGTGTCGATCGATTTCTCAGTTACTTCAAGGAAGTGCGCGCTTATCTCTGGGGCGTCTCAACCGTCAGCGGCGTACTGCTCATCGTCGTGGGTGTGATGATCTATGCCAATTCGCTGACCATGATTACGAGCTTTCTCGAGCGATACGGGATCGGCTGGTATCTCGGACAGTAATCAGGACTTGTGTAGTCTTCCACATCTGGCTCTTCCTGAACGTCCACGCAGCAACATATTTTCCGCGTCGTTCAGCCCGAGTCTCGCTCTGAGCACAGCGTTCCAGAATCGGTAAATGGCACATGGCTGGTGGGCAAGCACACACAACCTACGATGTAATCATTGTTGGAATGGGTCCGGCAGGGGCGACTGCCGCGGCGGCTCTCAGCCGGGGCGGCCTGGCTGTGCTTGGCTTGGATAAGGAGAGACATCCCCGCTACAAGGTGTGCGGCGGTGGGCTTTCGGCGCGTATCGATCAAGTGTTAGAGCCTGGGTTTCGATCCGTTGTCGAGCAGTCTGTGAATGGCGTGCGGTTTGTCTATCGCGGACAGGATCCGCTACTCATCCAATCCGCCCGGCCGATTGCCTATATGGTCATGCGGGATCGTTTCGACCACTATCTCGTTCAAGAAGCCATCCATGCAGGAGCCGAAATCAGAACCGGCCAGGGTGTAGTCGAGATCAAGCAGGACTCCGATGGCCTCGAAGTCACGACAGCGCAGGGATCCCATCGCGCAAAGATCGTCATCGGGGCAGACGGGGCCAATAGCCTGGTTGCCAGGCAGCTGTTTCCGAACAGATCTCAGTATCGGGCTCCGGCGCTTGAGAGTGAAGTGCGGATCGCAGACGGCCGACATTTTCCGGGAGCCACCACAATTCTCGTGGATGTGGGAGTGGCTCGTCAGGGATACGGATGGATCTTCCCCAAGCGGGAGGGCCTGTCTGTGGGAGTCGGGGAGTTTCGTCGAAAAACGACGGGCCTACGTGCGACCTTCGAGCGCTTCGTCAAAGCAGAGCAAGGGCTAACAGGCCGGACGGTGCCGCGTCCGGTGGGGCATCCGATTCCCGCCTATGCCGAGCCTGACGGGCGGCAGGATGAGGGAGGCGTTTCCCTGTTCGTATCTGGTCGAGCGGTGCTGGTTGGTGACGCGGGTCATTTAGTCGACCCCTTGTTTGGAGAGGGAATTTATTACGCGGTTCGTTCCGGCCAACTGGCGGCCCGTGCGATTTTGGAGCACAGGGACGACCACCGCGAGTCGCTGGCCGCCTATGAGACGGCGCTAGAACGTGAAATTTTGCCGGACTTTCGTGTGACGGCCAGGATTGCCCGGGTCATTTATGCATTCCCTCGCCTTGGATTCAAACTCCTGCGCCGCTACCAGGATGTGGTTCAAGATTATTTCGAAGTCCTGCAGGGACGCACCACCGCCCAGCAATTTTTGCCCAATGCGAAGAAACGCCTGAAGGCGTCTGTCAACGACCTCCTCCTCGAAGCCTTACATCTGCGATAAGCGGCTGAGTTGGGTTGGCGGGCGCGTCAGCACCAGGCGCCAAGTCGGCACGAAACGAACGGCTGGGCAAGGGAGACACTTGGCGTGGGCTTCAGATCAGGCACGGCCGATGAGGCGGAAGCACTAAAATTCGACGAAGGGACCGAGGTGGCAAGCAGCGTGTCGGACGGTTGATTGTTCGGCGACGTCGCATCCTTGCTGGCCGCGAGTGCCGCGGGCGATGATTTTGTCTCCAGCTTGGCCAGCAGTCGGCGGCCGCTTCCGGCGACGTCGCTGTTCGGATATTTTTCAACCAACAGTTGCAGCTTTTCCGTTGCCCAATCGTTAGCCCCGAGCTCCTGATAGGTTAAGGCGAGATAGTACAGGGCTTCCGGAGCCACCTTCTTGTCCGGATAATCTTTCATGATGAGATCAAACCGGTGAGCAGCCGCCAGGTATGACGAGCGGCGATAGTAGAATTGTCCGACAAACAGGTGAGTCTGAGCGAGCCAATCGTGGCAATCGGCCAGGCGCTGGAGCGCTTGGGCCTCATATTTGCTGCCGGGAAAGTCCTTCCGCAGTTTTTCGAACGCAGTGATTGCTTTCTGGATCGGTTCCGGGTCGCGATCGATCGATTTCCCCATCCGGAGATGGCTTTCAGCTAACCGGAACTGCGCATAGACGGCCAGCTGATGGGCGCGATGGAGCTCCAGGAAGTGCTGGTATTCAACGATGGCTTCGGCGAACTCTTCTTTGTCGAAAAACGCCTCGCCGCGTTTCATGATGACGTTGGGGTCATAGTTCTTTTCAATGGTGTCGCCGAGGAAGATTTGCTCGTCGGTTCCGCTCACGGGTTTGCCTTCAGCCGTGGGTTTCGGTTTGCTCGAGCATCCGCCTCCAAAGCACAGCAATCCCAGCATGACGGCTAAGCGCACACACCAATACCTTGAATGCCGGTGCATCCAGCGACTCCTTCGGATTGAGGAAACAGATTGTAAGGCGATCGTAACTACACAATTTTTCTAGCAGATCGGGAAGTGAAAAGCAACGAATTCAGCTTCCGGAGGTTGACCCTCCCGGAGCCGGGTCCTATAATCTCGCCGCACCTCAAAATAGAGTACGGCACGTTGTGACAGACCATCCTCCAAGAATGCTCCAGTAGGGACTCCGTGAAGCGCAGTCGTATTGTCGGAACCGGTTCGTGTGTGCCTCCTCGGGTTGTCGGCAACGAGGAGGTGGGAACGCCGCTTGGTTTGAATCCGGCCCAGATCCTGGCCTTAACCGGAATCCGGACGAGGCATTGGGTGCAGCCTGGCCAGGCCTCTTCGGATCTCGCAGTGGTGGCGGGGCAACGGGCTTGCGAAGCAGCCGGACTGGCGCCGAGTTCTCTGGATGCCATTCTCGTGTCCACCACTTCCCCGGATAGCGCCTTTCCGTCCACGGCCTGTCATGTGCAGCGCGCGTTAGGTGCCGGTTCGGTGGTGGCCTTTGACCTGTCGGCTTCCTGTTCGGGGTTTCTCTATGGGTTGTCGATGGCCGATGCCATGATCCGGAGCGGTCAGATCCGCTCTTGCCTGATTATTGCCGCTGAAGTGAAGTCGTGCTCGCTGGATGCGACTGACAGAGAAACGGCGATCTTATTCGGTGATGGTGCCGGCGCGGTGGTCGTCGTGCAGGATGAATCGGAGCAACCGGATGCTGCCGGGATTCTCGGCGTGCGCCTGTATGCGGAAGGCGCAGGGCATGGCCTCATCACTATCCCTGCAGGGGGGTCACGAAAGCCGGGTGGGATGGAAACGGTTCGCGCGAAAGAGCATCTGCTGCATATGCGGGGGAGCGCAGTTTTTCGTGCAGCGGTGCGTCGCCTGGAGCAGGCGGTCGTGGCCCTCCTGAAGGAGTTCGGGCTTACGGTCGGTGATGTGACCCGGGTGATCGCCCACCAAGCCAACGCCAGGATTTTAGAGCAACTTCGTCGCCGCCTCGGATTGTCGCCGGAGGCGGTGTATTCGGTGATTGAACGCTACGGCAATACCTCCTCGGCTTCGCTGCCGATCGCGTTGGATGATGCGGTACGGTCGCAGCGGCTTACGGCAGGAGATCTGGTCTTGTTGGGCGCATTCGGCGGGGGCTTAACCTGGGCTACAGGATTGGTGCGCTGGTAACCCCTCTCGGCGAGCAGGCTGCTGACTGACGACGGAACGACAGCGGTCATGTCGGCTCGCGAAGGCGTATTGGCTCATGCAGCGGCCATCACAGGCTGTTTAGAAAGGCTGTTCAGCAAGGCCGCAGGAAGCACGACGACTGAGGCCTACTTCCGGGTACGTCGCAGGGAGGCGGGCGACTGAGAACGCTGCTGGCGGCCTTTGTCAACAGCCTGATAGAAAGGACGTTATGTTCGGTCTCATACCTCGGGAAGAAGCGTTTTTCGATTTGTTTAAGAACGCAGCGCACAACATGATCGAGGGCAGTCGCCTGCTGAAGGATATGACGGAGGACTTCCGGAATCCGGTTGAGAAGGCGAAGCGCATTAAGGATGTCGAGCATGTCGGAGACGGCATTACCCACGAGATTGCCAGGAAACTCAACCAGACCTTCATTACGCCCATCGATCGGGAAGACATCCATGACCTGGCGAGCGCGTTGGACGACATTTTGGATGTGGTTGAGGCCATTGCCGATCGATTCGTCCTGTATAAGGTCGTCGCTCCTACCGAGGCGGCGATCCGCCTGGCCAATGTGCTGTATCAGGCCGCGGTCGAAGTCGGGGCCACCGTGGATCTGCTCGGCAAGTCGCATCAAGCGGTGACGGAATGCAGTGTGCGGGTCAATAGTCTTGAAAATGAAGCCGACCGCATCTCCCGCGATGCCATCTCCTTGTTGTTCGAGAAAGAGACGGACCCGATCGCCGTGATCAAATGGAAAGAAATCTACGAAAATTTCGAGGCGGGAACCGATCGGTGTGAGGATGTCGCGAACATTCTCGAGCGCATCGCCTTGAAACACACGTGAGCGCCTCCCGCGTCTTCTTCGATATTCATCCTGACGACTCTTCAAAGGTAGGAAGCGGCATTCATGGCTGAACTGAGCGGACTGTTGTTAGTGGTCGTGATTCTGGCGTTGCTGTTTGACTTCTCCAATGGCTGGCATGACAGTGCCAATGCCATCGCGACGGTGGTCTCGACCCGCGTGGTCAGTCCCTCCATTGCGGTCCTCGTGGCCGGTGCACTCAATGTGGCTGGCGCCTTCATGTCCACTGCGGTGGCCAAGATGGTCGGCACGGGGATCGTCGATCCTCAGTCGGTGACCCAGACTGTAGTGGCCTCGGCGCTGGCCGGCGCCATTGTGTGGAACTTCATGACACTCTTGCTGGGGCTGCCGACCAGTTCATCCCATGCGCTCATCGGCGGATTGGTGGGTGCCGCGCTGACTCATGGAGGAATGGAGGCAGTCAAATTCTCAGGGCTACGGTCGGTGCTTGAGGCAATGGTCTTGTCGCCGTTTTTCGGCTTTGCGATCGGGCTGGTGCTGATGATTGTCCTCAGTTGGATTTTTTTTCGCGTGCCCCGCGCCTTGGCCCTAAGGTTGTTTTCTCGCCTGCAACTGGTCTCCGCGAGTTTTATGGCGTTCAGCCATGGGGCGAACGATGCGCAAAAGGCCATGGGCATCATTACGCTGGCGCTCGTGTCGGCAGGGGTGCTCCCCACCGCGGAAGTGCCGACCTGGGTGATCGGATCCTGCGCGCTTGCGATGGGTCTGGGGACGGCGGTGGGGGGCTGGCGAATCGTGCGGACCCTCGGGATGCGAATCGTGAAACTGGAACCAGTCCATGGATTTGCGGCCGAAACCGGGGCCGCGATCGTGCTGATGGCCACGGCCCATATCGGGCTTCCGGTCAGTACCACGCACACCATCACCTCAACCGTCATGGGCGTCGGAGCCGTCAAGCGGCTGTCGGCCGTACGGTGGGGCGTGACCCGGCGGATCTTGTCGGCCTGGCTCTTTACCCTGCCGGGAGCGGCGCTCCTATCGACTATGTGCTACCTGCTCCTGTCGAAACTGTCGTAGGCGTTTCCTGCGCGACAGGAAGGTGGACCACAAACCGGCTGCCCCGGGGCGTATTGCCTTCCACCCAGACATGCCCGCTGTGGGCCTCCACGATATGTTTCACAATCGCGAGCCCCAAACCCGTTCCGCCGAGTTCGCGTGAGCGGGCCTTATCGACCCGGTAGAATCGTTCGAAGACACGCGGCCGGTCCGCTTCGGGAATGCCGATGCCGGAGTCTGCCACGACGATTTCGATCATGGCGCGAAGTGAGCCCGACCGGCTGTGTGCCGCATGCTGGATGGCCATGGAGATCCGGCCATGATCCGGGGTGTATTTTACGGCGTTTTCAAGCAGATTGATGAACACTTGCACCAGGCGCTCCTCGTCGCCCTCCACGACGACATAGTCGTCCGGCAGTGAGAGTTCGATGGTGTGGTGTTTCTTGTCTGCCAGCGGTTTGATGACCGCCACTGTCCGTTCCAGCAACGCCCGCAGTTCCACCGGTTCCCGGCGAAACAGCACCTGACCGGACTCGATTTGTGACAACTGCAGCAGGTCATCCAGAATCAGATTGAGGCGATTGCTTTGCCGCATGATGATTTCCAAGAACGCGGCTGCCGTCGTCGGGTCGTCTTTGCCCCCGTCCAGCAGGGCTTCCACATACCCCTTGATGGATGTGAGCGGGGTGCGGAGCTCGTGCGAGACGTTGGCGACGAAGTCTTTGCGGATTTTTTCCAGTCGCCGCAGTTCCGTGATGTCATGGAAGACAAACACGGCGCAGGCTTCCTGTTCTCGATTGCCTCCGGCGATCGACGCTTCCACGCGCAGGCAGCGGCCGCTGGGGGAGAGCGTGATTTCGCCGCCCTGACCGGAGCGCGTGTGCAATACGGCAGACACAATCGCGGTGAGCCCCTCATGCCGGATCAGCTCGGCGTAGTGACGGCCTCGTGATTCCGTCAGTTCCAACGCAAACATGCGTTCCAACGCCGGATTCACTTGGACCACGGTGCCTTGATAATCCAGCACCATCACACCCTCGACCATCGCGATAAGCATGGCCAGGAGTTGCGCCCGGTCGTCGGAGACTTCCTTGATTTTCGTCTCCAGCTGATCGGTCATCTGGTTGAGGGTCTGCGCGAGCAAGCCGACCTCGTCCGTCGAGGAGACGACCAGACGGACGCCGGGTGTTCCCGCGGCGAGTTGACGGGCGGCAGCGGCCATTTCCGACAGCGGTTTCGTGAGATTGCGCGACACCCAGAGGCTCAGCATCATGGCGAGGAGAAAGGCGGCGCCGAACGCGGTCAGCAGATCCTGCTGAATGTGCCGCACACGCTCATCGATCGAGGTCAACGAAAGTCCGAGCCGGATCACCGGCACCCCTGGTCGCAGTTGTGTCGGCTCTGAGAGCAGCCGTGCCACGTAGTACGTACGTTCACCGGTGGTCTGACTGGCCCTGATATCCATGCCGCGACCCGATGCCAGAGCCTGGGCCACTTCAGGGCGAGCGAGATGATTGTCGACGTGAGCCAGGCCCTCGGCAGGGACGGCGCTGTCCGAGAGAACGGTGCCATCCTGCTTGATGACGGTGATGCGGAGGTGGGCTTGTTGGCTCAGTTCGCGGATAGTGGCGTGAAGCAGCGGTTCTTGAACGGCTTGTCCGGATTGGTCAAACAGCGGCCGTAGCGTCATAGCGGCCAGGCCGCTACGCGTCTCCAGCATCTCGGCCATGCGGCTGAGTTCGGTCTGTTCGACCGAGCGGATCACGAGCCAGCCCGCGACCACGAGGCCGACGAGGACGGCGGCGAGCGTGCCCAGGGCGACTTTCCACCGGATGCCGAGGTTCATGCCGGAATGTCGGACTCGCGCAATTTATATCCGAGCGATTTGATCGACACGATGGCGTCATCCAGGAGCGGGAGTTTTTGTTTCAGCCGGCGCACGTGGACGTCGACGGTGCGCGTGGTCCCGTAATAGTCATAGCCCCAGACGGCACTGAGCAGCACGTCGCGCGTGAGCACCCGCCCGACATTCCGCAGCAAGTGCTCCAGCAGGCCGAACTCTTTTGCCGTGAGCGCGACCTCTTCCCCCTGCAGCCTGACTTCATGCCGTGAAAGATCGACGGTCAATGGGCCGTAATGGTATTGAGTTTGAGGGCTGTTTGCGTTGCGATCCAGCCGGCGGAGCAACGCCTTGACCCGCGCCACCAGAGCTTTGGGGCTAAAGGGTTTGGTCACGTAATCGTCGGCTCCCAGCTCAAGCCCGATGACCGTATCGGACTCTTCCGCCTTGGCAGTCAGCATGAGAATCGGGAGCAGCGCGGTTTCCTGATTCAGGCGGATCCGCTTGCAGACCTCCAGTCCGTCCAGCTCAGGCAGCATGAGGTCGAGAATGATCAGGTCAGGGTGCTCAGCTTTGACCTGACGCAACCCCTCTGCGCCGGTCATGGCCGAAACCGTTCGAAACCCCTCTTTCTCGAGATAGAGTTTGACGAGCTGCAGAATATCTTTCTCATCTTCGACAATCAGAATTTTTTTATGGGTGGTTGCAGGAGAAGCCATGGCACGATTCTCCCACAATAGACGGGTCGCCTCAACAGGATCTTGTGCGGGCGGGTAAAGGCGAGTCGGTTGACGACAAGGGCGGGTCTGACGTAAGGTGACCGGTGCTGTGTGGCCAGGGGTTCTCCAGGCGGGCCGAGCGCGCCATGTGAGCGTGAAGGGGAAACAGAGCATGAAGATTTATTTAGCTAATCCTCGCGGATTCTGTGCGGGTGTCGACCGCGCGATCGATATTGTCGACCTGTCTCTCAAGAAATACGGGGCGCCGATTTATGTGCGCCACGAGATTGTCCATAGCCGGCATGTGGTGAACTCGCTCCGGCAGAAGGGCGCCGTGTTTGTGGAAGAGTTGAACGAGGTGCCCGAAGGATCGGTCGTGATCTTCAGCGCCCACGGTGTGGCGAAGTCGGTGTGGGAAGAGGCGCAAAGCCGCCGCCTGCATGTGATCGACGCGACGTGCCCGCTGGTGATTAAGGTGCACAACGAAGTCAATCGCGATTATACGCAAGGGTATGAATTGATTTTGATCGGCCATGCGGGACATCCGGAGGTGATCGGGACGTTGGGACAGATCCCGGATAAGTTCCATCTGGTGTCTTCCGTGAAAGATGTGGAGTTGCTCCACGTCGAAAAGACACAGAATCTATCCTATGTTACTCAGACCACGCTCAGCGTGGATGAGTGCCGGGATATTGTCGAGGCCTTGCATCGACGGTTTCCCAACATCAAGGGGCCGCACCAGGAAGATATTTGTTATGCGACTCAGAATCGCCAGAACGCGGTCAAGTCGTTGTCGAAGCTGGTGGACGTGATCCTCGTGATCGGATCGCCGAACAGTTCGAATTCGAATCGGCTGCGAGAGCTGGGCGAGCATTGCGGCATTCCCTCCTATCTCATCGATGCCGCGTCGGACATTAATCCGGATTGGTTGAAGGACGCGAAGAGCGTGGGGCTGTCGGCCGGCGCCTCCGCTCCTGAAGTGCTGGTCACGGAAGTGGTGGCTTATCTGAAGCGGTTGGGCTCTTCTGAAGAGGTCGAGGAATTGACCGTCATCGAAGAGGATGTGGAATTTCTCCTTCCTAAAGAATTGGTCACCATCGAGTCTGCTTCACGCACCGCGGCCTCGGCAAACTAACTCGTCGGCAGGCCTCACATTTTCCTACAGTAGATCCGGCCATTCCTCCATATATTGGGGGAGTGGCCTCTTTATTCCCCCATATCAGGGGCTTTTTCTTTGCATTGATCCTATCGCTGTGATAGAAGGTTTTTCGTTTTATTCCTCACACAACGTCCCGTCTCAACCTTCTTGCTCTGGAGGTCGCTGGTGTATCTGAAGTCATTGGAAATGCTCGGCTTCAAGTCGTTTGCAGAGGCGAAGATCCAATTTCCGAAAGGCATCACGGCGATCGTGGGACCGAACGGCAGCGGGAAAAGTAATGTCGTGGATTCCATCCTGTGGGTTCTGGGCGAGCAAAGCACCAAAACGCTTCGGAGCGAGAAGATGGAAGACGTCATCTTCAACGGGACGGAGGTGCGGAAACCGCTGGGGTTGGTGGAAGTCTCGCTGGTCATCGGCGGACTGGGCGAGTTGCGGCTGGACGCAATCTCCGGGCTGCCGAGTCAATTGAGTGAATATCAGGAACTGATGATCACGCGCCGCCTCTATCGAAACGGCGACAGCGAATATCTCATCAATAAGACACCGTGCCGGCTCAAGGATATTCGCAACGTGTTGATTGAGACCAGGGCGGGATCCAAGGGCCATACGGTCATCGAGCAGGGGCGGATCGAGCAGATCCTGCAGGCGTCACCGCAGGACCGTCGAGAGTTGATCGAAGAAACCGCGGGGATCGTCCGGTACAAAAAACAGAAGGCCGAAGCGCTACGTAAGCTGGAATCGACGCAACAAAATCTCTTGCGGGTGCGCGACATTGTGGCGGAAGTGAAGAAGCAGTTGAATTCGCTGGAGCGCCAGGCCCGCCAGGCCCGTACCTATCAAACTTTACAGCAGGAAGCCCGGGGGCTCGAGATCGAGCTGTTGTCCCGCGATTACCGCACCATGCATGCCGACCTGGAATCCGTCGATCATGAAGCGCGGGAGGTGGAAGCGCAGGAAGCGGAACAGGTGGCCGAGCAGGCTCGCCTGGATTCGGAGCAGGAGGCGATTCGGCTCCGGATGAACGACGCGGCTGAGGCAATTGCGCGGGTGCGTGACATGTTGGCCGGCACTGAGCAGCGGCAGTCGCAAGCATTGACGGCGGCGGAAGTCGAGCGGAACCGGACCGAACTCTTTGAGCGGCAACGTGTGCAGGCCGCGCAGGAAATGGAACGGTTGGCAGCGGATCAGGAGCAGGCCCAGGCCGAGATCGAAGAACTGCGGGCGATGCTGCTTCAATTGGAAGGCGACATCGTCGAACAGGAAGCGCAGTTCCAGCAGGCGGATACCGAGGTGAAGGCCTTGGCCGGGCATCGGGCCGCAGCGGTCGGCGAAGAGGAGCGCGCGCGGAAGGATGTCCTGAACCTGGCCGTCCTTGTGGCGAACACAGAGCAGAGCCTCACGCAGGTGACGGCGCGTCAGCAGGAAACTGTTGCCCGGGCAGAGCGAGTGAGCCTCGAGCAGGAACAGGTGGTCACGCAGATGGCCGGGTTGGATGAGCAGCGCGAACTGCTGGCGGCGCAGCGGGAAGAGGCCGGTCAACGTATTCAGGGGCTCATGGCTGAGCGTCAGGCCGCGATCGAGCGCATTGAAGGCCTGGGCGGGCAGATCACGGGGTTGGATCGCGATATCGTCCGGTTCTCAGAAGACGTCGCCGGCGTGGAATCGCGCCTGGGTGCGTTGCAAGGCGTGGTGCGGGAGGAAATGGGGTACGGCCGAGAAGGGGAAGAGGAAGGCACCGCGCTGAAAACCTGCGAGGGCGTGCGAGAGGCGCTCGCAGAGTGGCTCGTGATTCCCCCCGGACTCGATCGTGCGGTGGAGACGATCCTGGGCGAACGTGTGCGCGGCTGGCTGGTCGATGCGCCTTCTGCCGCGAGCCGCGCGGTGGAGTTTTTAAAAGGCAAGGACCTTGGTCGTGGGGCGTTTATACCCCAGCAGATACGATGGGCAGCCGATCGGGCGGCGGGTGATTCATCGGCTTCCTGGTGGCCTGCTCTCAATGGACAACCGGGAGTGGTCGGCCGCGCGACGGATTTGATTCGTGCGGAAGGGGCCTCTGCGTCCACGTTGAGTTATTTGTTCGATGGAATCGTGATTGTGGAATCCCTGGCGGTTGCCCTGCAACTCTGGGAACAGCATCAATGGTCGGCTCCAGCCGGACCAACCTATGTGACGTTATCCGGCGAGACGCTGGATGCGGCGGGCGTGATGACCGGCGGTGGCACCAGTACAGGGGCCGGACTGTTGCAGCGTCGGCGTGAGGTGCTGGAGTTGGAGGCGCGCCGGACCGAGGCCGTGCAGGCGTTGGAATTGGCCAGGGTCGCGCGTGAGGAAGCAGCCTCTGCGTTAGGTTTGGGGCGTGAGGATGAACAACGCCTCGGCAGGGCCATTCGCGAAGCGGAGATGTTGGAATTGTCGCTGCAGAAGGACGATGCTGGCGTAGAACGCCAGCGCGGAGAATTGCATCGGCGCCTGGATGTGTTGGGCGAAGAGCTGCAGCGTGGCTTGGCTGAACAGGCACGGCTCCAGGAACAGTTTCACTCCGGTCAGGCCCAACTAGAGCAATGGGTAGCGGAAAAGGTCGGTCAGGAAAGCGGGTTGCTGCAGGTGCGGGAACGGCTGGTGGTGATTGAAAGCCAAAGCCTGGCGATTCAGCAGCGATTAACGGAGGTCCGCCTGTCTCTGGAGAGTATGCGGGGTCGGCGTGAACATGCCACCGGCGATATTGCGCGCTGCACGCAACGGCTGGATGCGGCGCAGCGGCGTGCGACCGATCTGGAAGAGCAGGTGGCCGGGCTGGTACAGGCGACGGAGAGCAGTCGGGAGGAACAGACCAGGCAGGAGGCGCTCTGCCGCGAGTTAGGGGCCGAGGTTGACGGCATCAAGTCGGAATTGGTGGCGGCTCAGGAGCGCCAGGCGCAGGAGATGACCGGATTGCATGCGGTGGAGGACACCCTCTCCACCGTGCGCCAGAGTCTGTCGGCGTTGCATGATCGCCGCATGACGGCCGAGGTGCACAAGGCGGAGGTGAAGGCGCATCTCTCGACCATCGAGAGCACGCTGGCCGGGACGTATCAAATCGATCCGGCCACGTTGCTGATGTGGTCAGCGGAGGGGCAGCCGGTGCCGGAAGGAGAAGAGCCTGCGGCGCCCGTGTCGATGCTGGAAACGCCTCAGTTGCGTGAGCAGATCCAGAAAATTCGTGAGCGGTTGGACCGGATGGGTGCGATCAATCTGGCGGCCATCGATGAACATCGTGAATTGGAAGAGCGGTATCAGTTTCTGACGACACAAGAACAGGATCTCTCGACCTCCATTGCGTCGCTCAAGGAAATCATCCAGCGAATCAACCGGACGACCAAAGACATGTTCGTGGAGACCTTCAACGAGCTACAACAAAAGTTTCGGGATGTGTTTGCCCAATTCTTCCCCGGCGGCCGCGCTGAGCTGCAGTTGGTCGAGGCGCCGCTGGAGGAGGGCGTGGAGGACAACGGAGCCCGCGAACCGGGCGTGGAGATCGTGGCCCAGCCGCCAGGAAAACGGTTGAAGAGTATTACGATGTTGTCCGGCGGGGAGAAGACGCTGACTGCGATGGCCCTGTTGATCGCCAGTTTTCTGATTCGCCCGACCCCGTTCTGTATCCTCGACGAAATCGACGCGCCGCTCGACGAAGAAAATATCGGGCGCTTCACGAGCGTGTTGCGCAGCCTGTCCTCGACCGCCCAGTTTATGGTCATCACGCACAATAAACGGACGATGGCGATGGCGGATTCACTGTTCGGGGTGACGATGGAAGAGCCTGGCGTCTCGACCTTGATCTCCGTCAGGCTCGGCGATCTACAGCCGGCGTAACAGGGGCAGGCTCGCGCAGATAGCAGGCGCTCAATCCTCTGTTACGGCGGGTACTTAGGTCCCGTTTCGCGAGTGCTTCCCTTGACTGCTATTAAGCAGTTTGTTATACAGTCCTGATAATGGTTAGAACTAGTATTGTGCCGTTTCATGTGATCGCTGCTTGATCGATGGAGCCGTCTCGACTGTCGATCCCGCCGTCTTTGTCGGATTCACGGCAACACGCTATGCGACTACTTAAGAACCTGTTCAATCGTTTGTCCGATAGTCTCCTGGTGTCGGTGCCGAGCCGGATCAGGGCGGCGCGCGACTTCGCCTCAGCTCCGGTGTTGCGACTTGTCTCCAACAAACCGGATGCCTCGGTCGGCGACAGTGCGACCAAGCGGGCTCCCTCACATTCGACCGGCCAACTGGAAGCTTTGGAAGAGGCGCTTCGGAAAAGTCAGGCCTGGTTTCTGGCAAGACAGGATGCGGCTGAAGGGTATTGGGTCGCCGAGTTGGAGGCCGATACGACCTTGAGCTCCGAATACCTGATGTTGCGCCGGTTCATGAACTGCGTCGATCCCGAGCGCGAGCGCAAAGTGATCCGCTATTTGAAGTCCGTGCAGCTCCCGTGCGGGGGCTGGCCCATTTATCACGGGGGACCTGCGGATATCAGCGCCTCGGTGAAGGCCTATTTTGCCTTGAAGCTCTCCGGCGTCTCGGCGGATGAACCGTTCATGGTGCATGCCAGAACCTGCATCCTCGATAAGGGCGGGGTGGTGGCGGCCAATGTCTTCACGAAAATCGCCCTGGCATTGTTCGGTCAGTACGATTGGCGGGGTGTCCCCAGCATGCCGCCGGAAATCATGCTGTTGCCGAAGCGGTTTTATTTCAGCATTTACGCCATTTCCTACTGGTCGCGTGCGGTGCTGATTCCGCTCTTAATCATTTTCGCGAAACGGCCGCAGTGTTATGTGCCGCCGGAGCAGGGCATCGACGAGCTCTACACGGAGCCTCCGGCGCAGATCGATTACGGCATGGTGCCGCCTTTCAAGAAGGACAGGACCTGGTTTACCGCCAGAAACTTTTTCATCAATCTCGACGCGCTGCTGAAAATTTACGATCGCTCTCCGGTCGAGTGGGTTCGTCAGAAGGCGCTCAAGTGCGCCGAAAACTGGATGCTCGATCATATGAAGGGCAGCGGAGGCCTGGGCGCGATTTATCCCGCCATGGCCAACTCCGTCATGGCCCTGCATTGCCTGGGATATAAAGACGGCGATCCCTTGCTGGTGAAGGCCATGCGAGAGATCGAAGAACTCGAAATTCACGATACCGTGATGGAGAATGGGCAATGTGTCGATGCCCTGCATCTGCAACCCTGCCATTCGCCCATCTGGGACACCGCACTGCTCATCAATGCGCTGTCCGAAGCGGGCATGCCGCAAGACCATCCGGCGTTGCAGAAAGCGGCGGCATGGCTGTTGTCGAAACAAGCGAAGACCGTCGGTGATTGGATCATTTCCGCCCCCGGCGCAGAGCCCGGCGGCTGGTATTTCCAATTTGAGAACGAATTGTTCCCGGACGTGGACGATTCGGCGGTAGTGCTGATGGCCCTGGCCAAAGTGCGTCTGCCGGATGAAGATCAGCAGCGGCTGGCGATTTGTCGCGGGTGTCGCTGGGTGACCGCTATGCAGGGCTCAGACGGCGGATGGGGCGCCTACGACGTCGATAATAACCGGATCGTGTTCAACTACATCCCCTTTGCCGACCATCGCGCATTGTTGGATCCTAGTACGGCCGACCTGGCCGGACGCTGTCTCGAAATGCTCGCGAGCCTGGGTTATGACTGGACTCACCCCTCGGTGGCTTCCGCGCTCGCGTTTGTGAAAAACGATCAGGAGCAGGACGGCAGTTGGTATGGTCGCTGGGGCGTGAACTACATTTACGGCACCTGGTCGGTTCTGTCCGGGCTGCGCGCCATCGGCGAGGACCTCTCGTCGCCCTATATCCGCCGCGCGGTCAGCTGGGTCGAGTCGAAACAGAATCCCGACGGCGGGTGGGGCGAGTCGTGCCTCTCCTATGCCGATGTCGCGGAAAGCGGCCGTGGCGAAAGTACCCCATCGCAAACCGCCTGGGCGCTGTTGGCCCTCATGGCAGGCGGCGTCACTGACTCATTCAGCCTGGCCAGGGGCATCCATTACCTCATTCGGAATCAGCGGAAGGATGGGTCATGGGAAGAGGTACGCCATACCGGAACCGGTTTCCCTCGCGTGTTCTATCTTCGTTATCATTGGTATTGCCAATACTTCCCTCTCTGGGCGCTGGCCATGTACCGCAATCTGAAAACTCGTGGAACGACGAGGGCGGATGAATTGCGCCAGCTGGCCTATCAATCAGGACAGTTCCGGTCGCCTCGCTGACCGTGGGTGTTCATCGAAACCACCCCTTCCTGCCTTCATCCCTCGGGAGCAGCTGTGATCGTGATCGGAGTCTTTGTAGCGACCCGATGGGAGTTGGGCGCTGTGCGTCAAGCCTTCGGTACGACCGAGGTGCGGGTCATCGGCGGGATTCGCTGTCTGGTGGCGCGCCAGCCGCTGGTAGAGTGGTGGATCATTCCCATGGGGGTCGGGCCTCAGCGGGCGGCCGCAACCGCCAGACGCGTGCTTGCGGCGCAGCAATTCACGGCGATGTGGTCGTCAGGATTTGCCTGTGCCCTTGGGCCCGCCGGTATCGGGGATGTGCTGATCGGTACTGATGTGGTTTTGGAAGACGGTGCAAAAGCGGGCCGTCCTGTTTCGTGCGCCCCGGCGATGGTCGAGTGGGTGAAGCAAGCGGTGCACGCGCAGGGTCTGCCGATGCGAAGCGGAGGGTTTGTCACGGTGCCGCGAGTGCTCTGCCTGGCGGAGGAAAAGCGTGAAATCGCCGGACGAGTGGGAGGCATCGGCCTCGACATGGAAAGCGCGGCTTTGGAGCAGGTGGCCGCGGAGCATCGGATTCCCTTTGCGATCGTACGTACGGTGTCGGATCTGGTCGATGAGAGTCTGCCGCTTGACTTCAATCTGTTTCTCAGGCCATCTGGATGGGCGAAGGGCGTGGTCGCATGTCTCACGCATCCGGCAAGCCTGATCGGCCTCAATCGTCTACGGGTGCAAAGCCGGATCGCAGGAGGGCAGTTGACGGCTTTGTATCGGGCCTGCGCCGACCGGGCTCTGCGCGAAGAGATCGCCTGACAGGGGTGACGCGGGATACGGTTTCCGATCGGGAGCCGAGAGGAGGAGGGGCGTGGAAGGTATTGCTCGCATCGGACGGTACACCATCGACCTGACAGAGCAGATGGGGCGGATGATGTTGTTCGTCCTTTCGTCCTTTGCCTGGTTGACCCGTCCGCCGTTCAGGGTCTACCAAATCGTCAAACAACTGAACTTTATCGGCTACAAATCCACCTTCGTAGTCGTCCTCACGGCCGTCTTTACCGGCATGGTCCTGGCACTACAAGGCCACTACACCTTGCGGAAATTCGGGTCAGAGGCCGTACTCGGCTCCGCCGTGGCGCTCAGCATCATTCGTGAGCTGGGGCCGGTGCTTGCGGCATTGATGGTGACAGCCCGCGCCGGATCGGCCATGACGGCCGAGATCGGCATCATGCGGATTACGGAACAGATCGATGCGTTGGACACGATGGCGATCAATCCGCTGCAGTATCTGATCGGGCCCAAGCTCGTGGCCAGTTTGATTGCCGTGCCGCTGTTGGTCGCGTTGTTCGACGTCGTTGGAATTTACGGCGGGTACGTCGTCGGCGTGCAGCTGCTGAACGGCAATGAAGGCGCCTACTGGAGCTCGATTGAATCGGCGGTGGAGTGGAAGGATGTGTACGGCGGCATCCTCAAATCCATCAGCTTTGGCCTGTTGATCAGCTGGGTCTGCTGCTATAAGGGGTTTCATACCAAACACAGTGCCGAGGGCTTGGGAACTGCGACCACCGAAGCCGTAGTGCTCTCGGCGGTCTTGATCTTGGTGTGGGACTACTTTCTGACTTCCGTGCTGCTCTGATACCCGGTTGGTGTGCGGGGAAAGTAAGTAGCCGTGGATATCGCATGTCACAATTGACGGAGAACGCGTGATTCAGCTGGTGGGTGTGGAAAAGACCTTGGGCAAGCAGCCCGTGTTGCGCGGGGTAGACCTGACCATTCCCACCGGAAAGCTGACGACGATTATCGGGCGCAGCGGCGAAGGCAAGAGTGTGCTGTTGAAGCACATCATCGGCCTGATGCAGCCGGATCGAGGCGAAGTCTGGATCGACGGAACGGACATTGCCCGCCTCAAAGGGCAGGCGCTCAACGAGGTCCGCAAAAAGTTTGCGATGTTGTTCCAGGGCGCGGCCCTGTTCGATTCGATGACGGTGTTTGAGAATGTCGCCTTCCCCCTGCGGGAAAAACTCCGGTTGAAGGGTGACACCGTCACCAGGCGGGTAGAGGAAAAGCTGGAGCAGGTGGGGTTGAAAGGCATGGGACATAAGTTCCCTGCGGAGCTGAGCGGCGGGATGCGAAAACGCGCCGGGTTGGCCCGCGCCCTGGTCATGGAGCCGGAGATCATTCTGTTCGATGAACCGACCACGGGACTCGATCCGCTGATGGCGAAGGCCATTCACGATCTCATTGTGGCGATGCAGCAGCAATTCCGGTTCACCGCCGTCATGGTCAGTCACGAGATTCCTGAGATTTTCGGGATTTCCGATTATGTGGCGATGCTGAAGAACGGCCGGATCGCCGAGATGGCTCCATCGAGCGAGTTTGTGAAAACGACGGATGAGGAGATTCGGGAATTCATTTTTGTCGGAGGCGCCGTTACGGCCAAGGAGCTGCCGACCGCATCCCTCTGATAGGAGACGTTATGGAACGCGCAAAACTGGAACTGATGGTCGGAATGTTCGTGCTCGTCGGGATCGCCTGCCTGGGGTATTTGTCCATCAAGCTGGGTAAGCTGGAAGTCATCGGCGGGCACAATTACCCGGTCGAGGCGGAGTTTACGTCCGCTTCGGGACTGAAGCCCGGCGCGTCGGTGGAAATTGCCGGGGTCGAAGTCGGCCGGGTTCGGAACATCGGTCTGAGCAGCGACCGTGCCCTGGTCGCCCTGGCGATTCAGGACGGGGTGAAATTGTATTCGGACACGATCGCCTCGATCAAGACCCGGGGGATCATCGGTGACAAGTATCTCGCGCTGTCGGTGGGGGGCGGGGGCGATCCGTTGAAGCCCGGTGACAAGATTCGTGACACCGAGTCCGGACTTGATCTGGAGGAATTGGTTAGCCAGTATGTACATGGCAAGGTCAACTAGCGTAACCGGTTAATGTGTCTGGGGATGGCATGCGCAGGCTAGGCCGGTGGAGCGAGGGGATCACCACTCACAGGAGAGGTGTTGGAATGCAGGCAAGGCGAGGGATGATCATAGGGATCGTATTAGCGCTGCAGCTGTTCGTGGGCGGGCTGTCGTCCGCCATGGCCGGTGCGGCGACGGAGTCGATCAGGGGCACGGTCGATGAGGTGCTCAAGATATTGAACGACAAAGAATTGAAGGCGCCCGCCCGGCAGGAGGATCGCCGGCAGCGGTTGGAGAAAGTGGTAGCGGCGCGATTCGATTATTCCGAGATGTCCCGGCGGTCATTAGGGGCGCAGTGGAATCAATTGTCGGACAAGGAGAAACAGGAGTTCGTCGACCTGTTTCGAACCCTGTTGACCAACACCTATGCCGATCGGGTGGAGACGTACTCCGGCGAGGGTGTGCAGTACCTCAACGAGCGCACGGAAAAGGAGTATGCGGAAGTGCGCACCAAGGTGGTGTCCGGCAAAACCGAAATTCCCATGGACTACCGGTTGCTGAACAAAAGTAACGATTGGCATGTGTATGACGTCGTGGTCGATGGCGTCAGTCTGGTGAACAATTATCGCGGACAATTTACGAAGATCCTCCACACCTCCTCGTATTCCGACCTCGTCGATCAGCTCCGCAAGAAATCCGACAAGATCAAAGCTCCGTAGTTCCGGTAGGGAACGACCGATTCCGGCGAGCGCCATGCAGCGTCATTATTTTTTGTCGATCCGAATTCTCCTGGCGCTGGCCGGACTCCTTTTACCGGGTTCTCCGACTCCGGCAGGGGCCGACACCCAAATTTTCCCGGTTCCGTCGGTCTCTACCAGCAAGAACGATGGGAACGACGCCGGCTTGATTGCGCCGATTCTGATCTCCGATCCGGACGGCGAATTGAAATACCTCATGGCGCCGATGCTGATTCAGAATTCGATTGTCGGCAGCCGGGCAGTGTTCAACCTCTTTAAGTACGACCCGGGGGGGCGGCAGATGAAGCTGATCGCCTCACTGACCGAGAAAATTGAACGGAAGGTGCTGTTTGACTATGTTGACCCTGCCTTCGGTAACGGGCAGTACTTTCTGAACTTCGGCGGCACCTTCTTTAAAAATGCCACCTCACGATTCTTCGGGCTGGGCCAATCGACGGTACAGGCAGATGAATCGAACTATACAGCCAGAGAAGCGCGCGCGTACTGGCGGCTCGGCCTCTATGCGAACGAGGTGACGCAGGTCTCAGTCGGGCAGCGGGTCCGGCAGGTGCAACTCCAGCGGGGCGCCACGGACCTGCCGTTTTCAGTCGAGCAATTTCCCACTGTCGATGGCATTCAAGGCGAGTCCATCATTGTCGGGCATCGCGCCTCATTTTATTACGATACCCGTGATAGCCTGATCACGCCCACCGACGGCATGTCCGTCATGGCCTACGCCGAGCTGAATCAAAATGTCAAAAATGGCGATCACCCCGTGTATTCACGTTACGAAATCGAAGTGAAAAAGTTATTCCCCAGCGAATCCAAGCGTGCCATCCTGGTCGTCCGGGCCGATCTGCAGGCCACGATTGGCTCGCAAGTGCCGTTCTTCGAACAGTCGTCGCTGGGCGGCCAGAACAATCTGCGTGGGTTCGGAATGGATCGCTATATCGACAAACATTTGATCGCCTTCAGTATCGAGGAGCGGATTCATATCCTGCGTACCAAGCTGGCCGGGGTGACTGCGGATTTCGAACTGGCCCCGTTTCTGGATACGGGCCAGGTGTTCAACTCATTTAAGGATGTGAGCTTTCAAGATTACCGGATGACGCCAGGCGTAGGCTTTCGAGCGATTGTCCGTCCGAATGTTGTCGGTCGTCTAGATTACGGATATAGCCGCGAAGGCGGGGCGATTTTCGCCGGGTTGGATTTTCCCTATTAAACGCCTCAACGCCTGAGTGAACGGCCGGGTATGACTCATGCGGCAGATCGTCTGTTTTTTTTGCATTCTCGCGCTTCCGTTCGGCCTGCCGTTCTTAGCTGGCGCGGAAGGGTTTGGTCCGTTTCCTGTGAGAAACTTTCAAGCGCTGGACCAGCTGGTGCTTGCTATGCCGGGCGAGCGGGCGGCCGTACTGAAGAAGGGCGATTTCGATGTCCGCCT
>WBZN01000608.1_pt1 | contig 25984 bp, 19 predicted proteins | sample 5204281 | NCBI WGS metagenome assembly WBZN01 (sample SAMN12344347, study PRJNA552823) | activated sludge metagenome | biome: Activated sludge suspended growth; feature: Nitrification reactor; material: Wastewater; isolation source: activated sludge from nitrification reactor of wastewater... | reverse complement strand
CATGCTTTAAACACACCCTCATTGCCAAATCGGTATTACGTAGTTCTTGGCGATTGCCCCCCTGCATTCTCCCGCATTGAAATCTCCCGACGTAGGGGCCCTCAGGTCCAACTTCATGATGTTGAGCTCCCATCCGTATCAAGTTAGAAACTATGGGATGCGATGAAAACAATGTGGTTAACGATCAATGAACTACCCTGGACTCCAAATGAGCGTGAAGCCCGTCCGTCAGGCCTACCAGAAAGGACAGATCCCGGCGAAGCTGTGTTGCCAATTTGCTCGGTTGGATCTCGATCGGGCGAAATCAGCAACGCAGGGAAACGAGCGTGAACGGCCTCGTCTGTTCTTACGGAATAAGGACTTGCGCAGCACGACTGTGGGCGCCTGCAGCGGAGCACCTGTCGACAGGCTAAGACGGGATCGTCTATCGCACAGCACTCCGTTCGCGAATTCAGTAGGTCAAATTCCACTGTCAGCTCTCCATAAAATGGATGTGGAACTGAGTTGCAGATCTCCTCCAGGCCACTCGCGTTTCACAAATCAAGTGCAACCATTCAGCCTGCGTTCCCCTGACGACCCGACGATCCGTGGCATAGGAACAGAGGCAGAGGTATGCGGCAATTGACTAAAAACGGAATAGGGGGTCAGAAGGGGGGAAGGGCCCCGTAAGTCGGGTACTCTGTGCCCTCAGAGGTACCGACAGATCTCGCATGTCATCGCAAAAGGAAGGGCAAAATGAGCCACTTACTTCCAATGGACTTCCAATGGAGGTTCATTGGAAGTGACCGAATCACGTAAGTGGTTGAAATATGGTGAGTCGGCTGGGATTCGAACCCAGGACCCTCGCCTTAAAAGATCGAAAGAACGGTTTTTGACAAGTGCTCGCTATTGCAACGGTTTCCCCAATTTACTCAGTATATCGATCACTTAGGAGCTTCTATTGATTCTATGCGTTCCGCTCCTTATCCATCAATTCTGCATTGTTTTGTCACAAATTTGTCACAGCAAGTCCGTACACTACCCGGATCAGACAGTCATGTCTACGATGCAATAGGCAGCCTCTATCCAACCACTATTGATGACCCATATGCATTCCGATGCGGGGATACGTCGAGGCCTGCTGACAACCGACCTGCGGTTTTCGAATTGAACCGGACTCATCGCCACATCAACAATTTCAACAAGATAGCTCGGCAAATCACGGCAAAACCGGGCAAACAATCCGCAAATCTGCAACCGGTTGCAACCAGGAATCGGGCCCTCAAGACTCGTCTCCAGATAAGGGAGATGAGTCTTGAGCATTCGTCTTACCCTTCCGTGTCGTCGTCGCTTGTTCGCTGGTCTGATAGCCTCGTTTGGCGCCTGGGCCGGTCACTGCTCATTAGGGTCATAGTCCTCTTTCGGATATAGTCACGAAGGTGGGCTTGTGCCTTCCCATCCCATGACCAGCGTTTCAATCCCGAACTCATCGCCTCTCACCCATCACACAATCCCCGCTGCCACCGAGATCTGTTTGCGCGTCGGCAGTCTCACTCTGAGCGAGCACACACCGCCGAGCTGGAGCGGCAAGGTGCCGGAAAGTCGCCAACCGGCAAGTGGCTTTCGACACGTGCGATTCATCGGATCATCACGGAAGGCCTGTTGTTAGCTGGAGTGAAAAAGCCGGGCATCGTGGTCCATAGTCTGCGTCCTCGTCCCAACCGTTGCACTTGGAACTTGAAACCGCCATGCTAATCTAATGCAGGTCCAGAAGATGATGCGCCATCAGCACTATGCGACCACCGAGATCCATGTCGAGGACGTGCAGAAGCTACTGGAGGGGGCAGAAGAGGCGGCCACGCAGATCTAACTCCGCAAGATTTTGAATCGGCTGCGAGAGATATGAGAGAACAAGGCAGCAGGACTCAGACATACACAAGCCGCAACTATTTCTCTTCGTGAGTGCTCATCCCAGTCTTCCCTCTGAGCCGCATCGGACAGAGAAGACTGTTTCACATTGCGACATATTCTCTTCCTACCCAACGTATCTTTTTCGATTCAGTGTGAATCAAATTGGATACGGTTGGAACCTCTGCTGGGTCAGTGCACCAGACATCACGCTGAAATTATTCCGAATGGTTCATGAATGCTGCAGAAAAATACTGTGCATCAAACTTGCTTTCCGATCTGGTAGGCCTGACGGCAAATTATTATGCTTGACTGAATCACGGATACCCATAAGCATAAGCCTCATGATCATCCGGGACTTGACAACTATATCGAGATATTTTGTCGATTTCGACTACATCAGCCCCAATGACTTCGAACGATTGGCGAAAGTGGCATAACTGAGTGGCTGTTTCTATTTGACCACAACACGATTTTCAGCGTACGCAAGTCGACTTAGCTGCAGTAAGAGAATTTGAGGGATGCAACATGACTTTCCACGGCAGAATTGAGTCGGCCGATGGAGGTGTCCCCAAGAACGGCTGGGATGCGTATCGGCTCGTTTTCACGTCTTCCGCGGCAGTCGACGGTGTACCGAGGTCTCTCGATCGCTCGATCACAATTCGCGGTGACGGCAGTTATTCTGCCGATCCTGGTGACCCCATCCCCGCGGATGCATCCCTCTCCGTCGTATCTCCCGAGGGGCAAATACTGGCGCGCCGACAATTCTCATCGCTGGTTGAAGATGGCACCCCTTATCTCAAACCCTTCCCGGTACGTCCCCGCGACCTGGACCTCGTCATCGATCCCGTTGACGAGCCGGTGGATCAGCGGACCCGTGTCTCCGGCCGGGTCTTTGTTGCCGCAGGCGCATCCAGCGATCACTCCGCCGCGGCGGAACTCGCGGTCAGGATTTTCGGTGCCTCGGGCGACGGCGCCCGCTTCGCCCCCATTTTTACAGGCGTCACTGATCGGAGCGGATACTTCGCCGGTTTCGTGCAACGGCAGCGCCTCACGGCCGCATTCGGCGAAACCGGAGGGGGCGCCGCTCTTGTCCGCCACACGATCCACATCACGCCTGGGAACTGGCTCCCGGAGCCCGTGCTCTTGTTTATCGATGCGCCTGGGAAGACCAGCGATGAAGAGAACTGCGGATGCACGGCGCCTCCGCCTCCAACTCCGGGTTCTGCGGAGCTCGCGGTGCACGGTGAAGCATTCTCGACCGATCTCGGCGCGGGCTGTCAGGATTTTACGGTTCCTAACCGCACGCTGGAAGAGTTCGACTTCTTTAAGATCGTTCGCACGACGGATCCGGCTATCAGGGGCCTCACCCTTCCCGATACCGTGCGCAATGAGATCGATCTTCCGCAGATAGCCTCGCTGGCATTCGATCGCGGTACACTGGCGCAGGCAGTCGGAGCGTCGGCCATCGCGGTGCAGACCGCCCCAAAGCCGCCCACCCCGGAGCTACCGGTATCATCTGACCTCCGTCGAAACGCGACTCCATCCGTCGAGGGAGCCCGCACGATGGCTCGCCTTGCAACAGTCGTCGCGAACACCGAAGCGGCGGCAGCTGCGACGATGGCCGACACCGGTATCGCCGATTACGTCGACGTCAGCCCGCTTCAGTCGTCAGGCGTGCGCCGAGCCGCCGAGTGGGGCAATTCCGTCGACGAAAGGGCGATGCAGGCCGCCTTACGTGAAGCGGTGGCAAAGATCCCGCCGGCGGCAATAAAGGCTGCACTCGAGGACCCTGATGGCTTCACCCCAGAAGGGTTGATGACGCTGCAGCGCAGTGTCTCCGCCAAAGCTCTGAGAGATTACCTGAACTGGCGCATCAAGCCGGTGGCAAACCGAGGCGAGCTGAACGAGATCAATCTCGTCGACTGGGACTTCACGCCCGAGTTCTATCAGGCAACTTCCATCGCCCATGGACACATTCTCCATTTCAAACAAGAATGGCGCGCCGACGGCTACTCACTCGGCGAGTTAGTGCGTAGCATTCCGCTCGCTCCAGGTCAGAAGAAACAGATCGCGGTGCTCGAGTGGGATCGCGCGGATACCGCGGCGCGCACCGAAGCCACTGACGTCTCCGAAGCCGTCAGTGCAACTCTTAGCCGCGACCGCGACATCGACGAGATCGCCAACGTTGCCTTCAGCGAATCGCTACGCGGCGGCTCCCGCGCGACCACGTCTGCCGGCGGTGGCGGATTCGGCCTGGCGATTGGACCTCTCGTGATCGGCGGAGGAGGAGGGGCCGCCAAAGCCAGTTCCAATGCCTGGAGCGACAACTCGCGGAGCCTTTCCGGCCAGACGCTGAACCAGCTTCGGGATCGCGTTTCACAGGGCGCCTCTGCGGTTCGCAATCAGCGTTCTACCGTGGTTGAAACCGTCGGCCAAAGCGAGCGTGTGACCGCCACGACGGAAGTGATTGCAAACTACAATCGCTGCCACGCTCTGACCATCCAGTACTTTGAGGTGCTTCGTCATTTCGCGGTGCACGAAACACTGGCCAGCGTCCAGGAATGCCTGTTCGTACCGCTGGAAATGACCACCTTCGATGACGCCAAAGTGCTTCGCTGGCATGACATGCTCTTGAATGCCTGCCGTGATCGTCGTCTGACCCCGGGCTTCGAAGCCATTCGCCGCTTGAATTCCACCGAGCCGCTGCCGCCCAATCGCCGTTACGCCGACGACCCGATCGAAGAGATGACCGGCAACCTGCGAGTGCGCATCTCGATCGCGCGTCCCAAGGATCCGAAGGACGCGACCGTTGCCGTGCAGGATACGGAGTGGCGCTTCTTCGGTTTCGTGCTCCGTGTCAACCCTGAGGTTCTGTACGAAGTCTACCGGCGCGATCAGGTCAAACGCGACAAGATCTTCCGCACCGAGATCGCTCCGCAGATCGCCCAGGCATTTCTGGAGAGCCTGCGCGTCATGCTTGTCGACCGTGATGGCCGCGAGCACGACGCCGGTTTCGACATCACGGTCGCATCCCGCTACGCCGAGAACGGTGTGATGGAGGTCGAGCTCAACAACACCGGCCGCGGACCACGGCTGACGCGCGCGCAGATTGCGGGTGTCTCCATCCAGACCGACTTCGAACTGCCGGAGTTTTCGAAGGTCATCGTCGAATCGGCTTCAGCCTCTTATGCCACGGAGCGCTTCAGTGGCTCTCTGTTTACCGGATCCGTCAACGACGATGTCGTGAAGGGCGATCCGGCATTCCTCTCTGCGAGCCAGCTAAGCCGCGCCGAAGAAAGAAATCAGCTCGCAGAGATGCGCCGCCTGCGCCGCCGTCTCCTGCGCCACCTCAATGACAACATCGAGTACTACCATCGCGCGATCTGGTTGGGCATGGATGCGAATCGCCGCTACATGCTGCTCGACGGCTTTGAAGCACCCCGATCGGACGGTCGCTCCGTCGCCTCGGTCGTCGAGAATCGTCTGGTAGGGATCGTAGGCAACTGCCTCGTCATGCCGGTGGCTCCCGGATTCCAGCTCGATCCCGTACTGGCCGAAGCGCTCGCCGAAGAAGAGGATCCGCAAAAGGCCCTCGAGCGTCTCTACAAGGTCGAGGCGGCGCCGCCGCGCCGCCTCAGCGTCCCGACGAAAGGAGTATTCGCTGAGGCTATGCCCGGCAAGTGCAACAGCTGCGAGATCATCGAAGAGGATCGCTTCTGGCGCTGGAAGGATTTTCCGCTGCCGGATTCGCCCTCCGCGATCAGCGCTCTGTCCACGGCCAGCCGCTTTGCTGCGCCGGGAAGCCTCCGTCCCACCGCTCTTCCGGACGCCATCGTCAAGTTCCAGGCTCTGCCCTCCTTGCCCGACCCCACCGGCATGGCGGCCGCACTCAGCCTGCTGGGTCAGGACGTGTTCAAAGACCTCACCGGCTTGACGAACAACCAGAAGAACGCCATGGCAGCGCTGACCACCGCGATGGGAACCAGCGAGGCGTTCGCGGGCGAAGCGTTCAAACTCGCCATGGCCAAAGATGCCGCGCGCAATCTCGATCGCACGCTGGAGCAGATCAAGGCCGCCAAGAAGGCAGACTTGCTGACCGCGGAGGAAGCGAGCAAGGCCACGCGCGACGCCATCTTGCGGTCGATTGCGGAGACACCGGCATCATCCAAAGACGTTGTGACCACTCCGGAAGTGGAAGAGGCTATCAAAAAGGCCGCGGAGACGCCAGGCGGCTCGGCGAAGATCACACGCGAAAAAGGAGAAAAGACCGAAGAGGTTTCATTCGCCGTCGATGAATCGGGGCTGCAGATCGGCAGCGCCACCGGTCACGTGCGGGAATACCCGGTGGAAATCTGGGTCGAAGTGCCGCTGGTCCACGATGTCGTAGATGACACCACTTTGGACTATTCCGATTCCGACCGAGTGGACACCCTTGAGCCGGCGCGACAGAAAGAAGCCGTTCCCGCTAAACTCGCCGGAACCGACATTCTCGTCGACCGGATCGGCAGCGCCATCGATAGCGACTTGATGCGAGAAGGTCCGAGCGGCAGGCTGCAGATCCGGGTCAACGCCATGATCGGATATCCGGCCGACCCGGCGGACAACAAGAAGATCCTTCAGCCGCAAGGCAAAACGAAGTATGGTTTCGTCGCAATGATCCACGGCAACTCCACCGCGTGGAAGCTCGAAGATGGCCCGGTGACCGATGCGCCGCCGATCACCGGCAGCTCGCTGGACGTGAAAACCGTCCCCGTCACAGAGAGGGGAGATTACCGGGGATACACGTATCTTCAGAAGCACCTCGCCGAGCTGCCGCGTCCGATCGTTTCGATCAGCTTCTCCCATGGATTACCGAACATGCTCGACCACTTCGTGGAGACGCGATCCCGAATGCTGTTAGCCGCCATCGGTCAGGTCGTCGCGGACGCCGCACAGCCGGGGTCGCTTCTTGGCGACACCGTGGATTTCGATGCCACCGGGCTGATGGGGCATTCCCGCGGCGGCGAGGCTGTCGTGCGAGCGTTCGAGCAGTCAAAGGGCATGGCAGGTTTCACGGTCACCGCGATCTGCTCGCTTGCCCCCACGGATTTCCTCGGTGCCAGCAACAACTTCAAGCTTTCGCTGCCGCCCCGGGAAGGCGTCAATTACCTCGTCTTCTATGGCGGATTGGACGGCGACGTCGTGGGGTGGCGGGAAACGACGACCGCGGATCGTGGCGGAAATGGCTTCCGTCTCTACGACCGCACCGAGTGCGATAAAGCGATGGTCTTCATCCCACGCGCCACACACGACCGTTTCAACACAGTGTGGGCCGCCAACGAAGAGGTAGAGTGGCCGACCTCGAAACACGGCGTCACTCTGCCGGGCGTGCCTGATCGGACTTTGAGCAAATCCACCCATGAGGCACTCGCTAAAGAATTCATTGGCGGCTTCTTCGACTTGATCTTGAATGGCAATTCAGGCGAGCAGGCGCGCTTCCGGAACGAAGTGAAGAGTCCCACCGGCGCCGCTATTTCCCATCAATGGCAGTTTGCTACGGCAAGCCAGCCACTCGACACCTTCACTGGGACGGCGCCTGATTTCGGCACCCGAACGCTTCCAGCCGGCGCCACCATTGAGCGCTTCGCTCCACTGACGCCAGTTGCCAGCCGCGATGAGAAGATCCCGCACGACGACAACGCCTGCATTCTGGCCACTTCTTCAGCGGGCACGCCGGCGATTGTGCACGAGTTCACAGGGGGTCCACCAAGCAGCTTCGATACCATACGCTTCCGCCTCGGGCGTCTCTATCCATCATTGCAGAAAAGCGACGTCGACACCGCAGTTACACTCAGCCCGGCAAGCGTCGATGTTGCGAAGTTACGAGCGCTCCTGAAAACAAAACAGGAGGATGAGATCAACCTGGTGAAGCCGCCTGAGTTCGACGTCATTCTCGAAGACACCGATAATAAGACGGCTCGCATTGCGCATGCCTCCCTCCTGTTGGGTCAACAGAACGGCTGGGCACGGCCGGAAGCCAAAGTTCCGGTCGAGGTCGTAAAGTTGCCAAGCGGTGACATCTTCGCTGTCGCCAAGGATTGCACGCTGATGTCGCTGCAGACTCTGCAAATCAAAACCGTGCAGCTGGTCGGTATCGATCCCTCGAAGCTTCGAAAGATCAGCTTTGAGTTTAAAACGCCGGCTACGGCCCAGGAAGTCTGGCTGGACAGTATCGACTTCGTCCTTACGTAGGAGCAAGCCATGAACTTCAAGAGTCTCACGGTGCTTGCAGTCCCTGAGGAAGTACAGACGACCACCGGCTTTGTGGCGCGCGTCTTCGCCGAAATAGAGAGTGTCCCCGCGACCGGGCTTCCCTTGACCGCGGAAATTGGCGGTCAAAGGATGGAAGCGCTCGGGGTCGTGCAGGGACTCGAACCTCTGCTCAGCGGCTTTGTCAGAGTCGTGCCGCAGCCCGGTGACGAGCTGGTCATCAAAATCGGGGAGGTCACCATCCCCACCGGCCTGACAGTCAGCGATCCGGCAATCGCGTGAGGAGAAAGAAGGCAATGAAGCTCAATGGACAGCTCACCGGCGCACGTTCGGGCTATGCGGGACATCAGGTCGAAATCTTTATCCCCGCCCTTATCTCTGCCGAGACCGGAGCTCGCATCCTGGCACCAACGTTCGTGCGCGTGCCGGTATCGGATGATGGCAAGTTCAGCTTCGATGTCAAATCCGGCCTCACGCTCAGCAGCCCGATGGAGGTCGCGGTTCGCGCTCCCTCCGGCGAGCGCCTCGCCTTCCTGCCGCAGCCAACGCTTTCCGACTTCACCATCAAGGTACTTCCGCATACCGCAGTGCCGGTGGCACCGGAAACGTCCCCCACCGATCCTGCGCTTGGACCTCTCAAGACGCGCATCAACCTCCATGACAAGGCGGAACAGGATCGCGCCGCAAACCAGTTGGTGTCGGTCTGGGGCATTCACCCCGTCGCCGGAGGAACCGAGCCCGTTCAGAATGTGCTGGGCGCCTCGTATGCCGACCCCCGAGGGGTTGCAGTTGTCGAGATCCCGCGCGCGGCGTGGCGGTCCCTGGAAATCGAGGTGCCGGGACATCGCGGGCCGAACAAGCGATTCGCGCTGAAGCAGACCCCCGATGGACTGCCCGTCGAATCCACCGATATCCTGGTTGACCTTACGCCACTTCCGTCGTCGACTGAAGAAGCCCAGTGCGACTGCAAAGAATCAACGCTGCCGAGAACGCCTGGTCATGAAGAACTTGTCGGCTCCGGGGTGTTCGCGGCCGATCCGGTTGCGGGCGGTTGTGTCAACCTTGCCGTTCCGAATCGCACGATCGAGGAGTACAACTTCCAGTCCCTCGTTCGCACGACCGATCCATTCCTGTTCACGTCGAAGCCCCCACGCCCGCGTCCGCTGCCTCCGTTATCGCCGACAGCGTTGACCTTGGCGGCGGAACTCGCCTATGGCGTGAACGCACTGGACACGCAGTTAGGGCAGGCTGCGGCCGGCGTCACAGGGACGCAGCCGAGCACGCGCGGCACAGCCGTTCTACGCAATGGCGAGGCGGCGCTCGATGCATTACGGCTGGAAAGTCACACCTATCGCTCAACCGGTCTCGCCGCCGTTCGCGCGTGGCGTGAAACCGCCGCGAAGGACAGAGTCGTGAACGCCATCATGGAGCGGGCTTCGTCGCTGTCGGAGGATACGCTCCGCCATGCCCTGGCCGACCCGGACGGCTTTACGCCCGTCGCCCTCATGACCGCCGAACGGCATCGCGCGTTCGAGCAACTCGGACAAGCGTCGGAGACGACTCCCGCAAGCGGCAGAACCCCGATCGCCGCCGGCAACATGCCGCAGTGGGATGCTCAGCCGAAGACGTACCAGGCTGCCACCATCGCGCACGGACACCTGCTTGAGTGGCGGCAGGTGTGGCGCGCCGACGGCTACTCGCTCGGCGATCTGCTCTACTCGCTGCCGCTTGCACCGGGGCAAAAGCGCCAGATCGTGGTCGTCGACTGGGATCGCCGGGAGACCGGCATGCGAACGGAATCGCGCACCGTAGCCGAATCTTTCAGCGCGGACCTGAGCCGGGATCGAGACGTTGCCGAGATCGTGAACTCCACCATCACCGAAAGCATTCGCGCCGGTTCCAGTACGCGCACCTGGGGCGGCGGAGGCGGTCTGGGGCTGGGCATTCCGTTTTCGGGAGGTTTCTTTGGGCTCGGAGTGGCCGGCGGGGGCGGCGGGTCCGACTCTCAAGCCTGGCAGAATTCCGCCCGCTCGTTAAGCGCATCGGCGGGACAAGACATCTCCGACCGCACGCAGCAGGCAGCCACAGCCGTGCGTAGCCAGCGCGCGACCGTCGTCACCGGCCGCCAGCAGCACGAATCTGTATCGGTCACCGCGGAGGTGGTCGCCAACTACAATCACTGCCATTCCATGACCGTCGAGTACTTCGAAGTCCTGAAGCATTACCGCGTGGATCTCGAGCTTGCGTCCGCTCAGCAGTGCCTGTTCATCCCGCTCCAGATGACGCGCTTTGACGAGATGAAGTCGCTACGCTGGCGCGATGTTCTCTCGCAACACCTCCGCGACCGCACGCTGGCAGGCGGGTTCGATGCCATCGAGCGCATTCTTACCGGATATGTAGACAGCGATTTTCCGCCCGCCCGGTACGCCGACGAAGCGATGACCGAGCTGTGGGGCGAACTCCGCGTCGAACTCGATATCCGCCGGCCGCGGGAGCCGCGCGAGAACGAAGACATCAACGACTACCTGAATAACAACTGGAATACATGGAATATCCTGTTCGGCCCCGGCGCCGCCGCGCGAGCCTATGACCAGAGCGTCCGAGAGCGCGCTTTGGCCGACAAGATCTTCGCCGATGAACTGGCGCCTCGCATTGCCAGGGCGTTCGCGGACACGCTGCAGTTCGAGCTGTGCGTCGATGTCAACGGAACCCCGGTGTACGTTCCGGTCACTGCCGACTTCACCATGGTCTCGGACTATCGTGCGGGCCGCGAGCATCTCATTGCCTTCCGCTGCGTCCTCCCATCAAATCAGCAGGTCGCGCGCGCTCGCATCAAGGCCGTTCGATTTTCTACGACACTCGGCGAGATCACTCCGGGCTCCCGCAGCATCCTCCGCTACGTGCATGTCAGTTATCGCAACCGCTACCGCAGCTTTGCGTTGCTGTCTCCCCGGAGAGTACGTGACGAGATCAAAGCCGGAGACGCGGTATTCCTCGCCACGTACGCTTTGGCGAAATGGGAGGAGCTGAACCCGCGGTTGGAAGACTTGCGCCTGCGCGATCGTCTTCTCAAGCATCTCAACGAGCATGTTGAGCACTATCATCATGTGATCTGGTGGCTCATGGATCCAGGCAGACGTTTCATGTTGCTCGACGGGTTCATCGCCCCCGATTCCGAAGGCCGTTCAGTCGCCTCCGTGACCGAAAACCGGCTCATCAGCATCATAGGCAACTCGCTTGTGCTGCCCGTTGCACCTGGTTATGTACTGGATCCCGTCGTAAAGAATGCGGAGGATCCGGACAGGCCCATCGACCTACTGGAGGCCTACCGTCCGGCGATTCCCTTTGCGCCAAAGCGAATCAGCGTGCCGACACGCGGTGTCCACGCCGAAGCCATTCTGGGCGAGTGCAACAGTTGTGCGATCCTCGACAACAAGCGTTTCTGGGACTGGGCGTCCGAGCCGATTGAAGAGGAGCCGACGCCGATTCAGGAAACCTCCACGGAGACGCGCCGCCAGACTCCGCCCGACACGGAACCGACGCCCTTCACGGCGCCGATCGTCGGAATCCAGAACGTGCCCGAAGCGCCGGCGCCCACTGCGCTCACCGATTTCACCAAGCTACTCGGGCAGAAGGATCTGTTCAAGGACGTCACCGGCCTTGAGTTGAACCAGGCCAATGCTCTGGGGGCGTTCCAGCGAGCTATGCAAACGGCGAACTTCTTCGGCAAGATGGCGGCGGCTGGAGCGAAAGCCTCATTCGCGAATCGCCAAAGCGAAAACGTCATGAAGAAGGTCACCGAAGCGGTGAAGAACGGCGACATGAGCAAGGAAGACGCCAAAACGGTCATCGATAAGCTGATCGGTTCGATGAACGGAACGGGTGGCGAAAGCGACAAGCCGCTCACCGGCGAAAAGGCCGTCAAGGATGCGTTGAACAAGGTCGTCAGCGGTTCCGGAAAAGTGAATGTCTCCAGCGAAAGCGGCGACGGCAAACAAACAGTCGAGGCGAAGTTCGCAGACAAAAACGGAAGCGCACAATCCACCGATGTGCAGATTGACGGCGTGCCCGCTGTCGACCAGGTCAAGTCGCAGGGTTGCTGGGCGGCAGCCCTCACGATGCTGATCTCGTTTCAGCGGAAGGCAACCATGCCGATTGAGACGGTCCTCGCCGAAGGCGGACCGGAGTATGTCGAGAAGTATCAAAGCAACGGAGGGATCAAACCTTCGGAAATCGCAGCGCTCAAGGACACGTTCAAGCTGCGCGATGCCAGCAGCGGAGCCATCACGCTGGCGTCGCTTTCGAGCCGCCTCTCCGAGCGAGGACCGTTATGGATCGCCGTCGATGACGATCCCTCGCAACAGTTCTCCGCACATGCGCGGGTGATCACCGGACTCAAGGGAAACATGGTCCGGTTTATCGATCCGGATGGTGGAGTGGAAGGGGAAGAGGAATTCGTGGTGCTCGTTCGACAACTGAACGAATTGAGCAAAGGCGTAAGGAGTGCGTTTGGCGGATACGCCCCGCTGATTCTCTCTCTCTAGAGCAGTTTGCATTTAAACAGACACATACCCTGCCGATTTGAAGTAGTTGGCGCATTCCTGCGGAGAGAAGGCGTCGAGGAGTGTTCCGATTTCGTTCCAAAGCGCCTCGACGGTGCGGTGAGCGGCTTTTTTGAGCAAGGCTTTGAGCTTGGAGAAGACCATTTCGATGGGGTTGAAGTCCGGGGAGTACGGCGGCAGATAGCGGATGGTGGCGCCGACCCCTTCGATGGCTTCGCGCACGTCGTCGTTCTTATGGCTGCCGAGATTGTCGGCAATGACGATATCTCCTACGTGCAGTGCCGGACAGAGGAACTCGCGCACGTAGACGAGGAACGCTTCTTTGTCCATGGGGCCGTCGAGCACCATCGGCGCGATCACGGCCCCCACGCGTAGCCCGGCGATGAAGGTGGTGGTGTTCCAGTGTCCGCCCGGTACGCTGTGAAATATGATCTTCTTGGCAAGCTGGCGGAAGCGACCCAGCTCACTCGGCGGACCATTGCCACCATCCTGCGCGGTATCAACCTCGCCGTACTGGGTCAATACAAAACCAACCCTGAAGATTTCATTTTGAAGGCAGGCACACTCATTAATGAACAAAAAGCCACGGTGATCATCGAGCATCTGACGTACAATCCACTGGAAGAGACCCACACCATCGACATCTTCGCACAGCAAAAGAAGGAAGATCTGAGCAAGGGGTTCAAGGCCAACCGCCACATTTACGATTACGTTCTTACCGATTCCAGCAATGAGCGCACGTTTGTCGGCGAACTCGATGCCAGTTCTGAAGTCGTGGTGTATGCCAAGTTGCCCAAAGCCTTCCACATTCCAACCCCAGTCGGGAACTATAATCCAGACTGGGCTATTGCCTTTGAGGCCGGACAAGTGAAGCACGTCTACTTCGTGGCGGAGACCAAAGGCTCGATGTCGTCAATGGACCTGCGGAAGATCGAGGAAACTAAAATCGAATGCGCCCGCAAATTCTTTGCCAAAATCACGTCAGACCAGGCGAAGTATGACGTCGTGAACAGCTACGGAAAGCTGATGGAACTGGTGAAGTAGGCGAGGACCTCTGTTCGCTCTAATCGGCCTGCTGCCGGTTTAGTTGACACCATCCTACGCTCATTTAGCCTGCCGTTCGAACTCCATCGGACTGAGATACCCCAACGTGGAGTGCCGCCTTCGACGCCCGCCACCTCACGAAACAAATCAGGCGCATGGAACAATGCGTTCAATCCGATCCGGCTCACGCCATCGGAACGGCCAAAGAGCTGATCGAAACCTGTTGCAAGACCATCCTTGCACAGCGCGGGAAATCGCTTCCTGGGAAACCTGATATCCCGGAACTTACCAAAGCCACCCTCAAGGAACTGAAGCTCGTTCCCGACGATGTAGAAGATTCAGCGCGCGGCAGCGACATTATTAAACGCCTCCTTCAAAATCTCGGAACCATCGGAAACAACCTCGCTGAGCTACGCGGCCTTTACGGCACCGGGCATGGCAAGCATGCCCATACGGGAACACTGACACCACGCCATGCCAGACTTGCCGTCGGCGCAGCATCCACTCTCGCTACATTCCTCTTCGATACTCACAGAGAGAGAGCAAGTTGACTGTCGCTAAGAACATGCAGCATACGAATCAGTATCTGTACGGACGTACAGAGAGCCTCAGCTCCCCGCGCTTCACCCAAGGCCGGTACCGCTGATGTCCTGGAGCCGCACTTTCACGTTAATCATGCCGATTGACATTGTAGGCTCTTCCGTCTTCCTGGGCATGACCGTTCTTAGCAGACGTCATACAAGCGATTGCGTCGTTTTTCTTCCGCCGCCTCGCGACCGCCAATCACAAAATAGACATAAGGAACACAGAGAGTGGCAATAGTGACCAGAATAACCATTGTCGCCGACGGAATCATGACTTCACGCATACTGATCACCCAGTCCTGCACCCCGACTACCATCTGATCGGACATCACTCCCCGGAGTATCGGCCAGAGCAGCTTGACCCCCTCCTGTACATGTTCCGGCGTCAAGAGCTGATACATAAAATTAAAAAAGACCGACAGGAGAATGACCTTGATGATGTTGGCCACGATCATCGACTGATATATGTCCTGAATGGCCCGTTTGCAGACCTTTCCGATGTAACAGGAGCCGAGGTTATGTCCAATCATGACCGCATACCCCACGCCGTAGGTGACCCCAATGAGCTGCGCGAATACCTGATCGAAGAGGCTCGGATCTGGATCTCCGAAGATCGGCATCAAGCTCCCTAAGACGCCCAGTCCCATCGGTACCCCTAGCATGTTGATCAGCCCATCGACCACGACGCTATGCACGCCCACCTCGGTATAGGCAAAGCTGCGATCGAGCAGAATGAGATGTTCCGGAAGCGGCGTACCGAGCTTCTCGACCACCGCCAACTCCTGAATTTCGCTGATCGCCGCAATCAGACTTCGCGGACGGCTTCGGCCTGAAGCCCCCTCCGCAAAGATCGGTCCTCGCCGCGCCGCTGATTGCTCCATTGTTACATGCTCCCCGAGCCGATCAGGTTGATCAGTGGTCGAAAATATGCCAGCAGAATCGTCAGCATGAAAAATAAGAACCCCAGCGCAATGCGCTGTTTGTAGGCCCCAAACCAGAACGTCGCTGCCAGAGTGGCGGAGGCCAGGATCCGGAGCGGGACACCGGCCAGCAGCGTCGTATTCACCCACGATGACACGGCAATAAATGTTTCCGGGTCCATATACCTGCACTCCTATCCTCGACCGAGTTGGAATTCGGTCACTAACTGCATAAAGGCCACCTTGCGAGACTCGAGTTCCGATTCGGCGATCCGAAATGCCTCCAATTTGACCGGCACGAAATAGCCCCGCTGTTTGATCCCCGCTTTCTTCGTGAAAATGTCGAACGGCCGGCCGTAGAAATGCTCCCCAATCTCCATGGCCAAGAGATCTGCAGCACCCAGGATTTTCACCAGTCTCCGGAGCGTATCCTCTCGATCGGTCGATCGAATGAGTCCCATTTCGACGATCTTCTTCTGCCGTGCCAGCTCTTTGGCCGCCTCCAGAAGGGCGTCGGGCGTCACATAGACGACCCCTTTGAGGGAAAACGCCGCCCACTTATTTCCTTTGAGTGGACGATTGATCCGAGGCGCCACAATCGCCAAGACCTCTGATCCCGCGCACCAGCTGTCTAACGGCTTCTCCTGCATCTCCTGCGTACTGAGGATCATCTCCTTCACGCGAGCCTGCCCATCGGCTTGCCGAAGAATCACGCCCAGCCGATCCTTCCCGATCCGATGATGGCCCTTGATGGCATCCAACACTTCACTGAACCATGGGATGGACGTCCCAGCAAAGCACTCTTGGAGCTTGAGAGCACTCACGACCGGATGATCCCCCATCGCATGGGCGGCCGTGGCACGAAAACGTGGAATCTTGCCCAGATCATGCCCCAGTGCTGCCACCAGTACCTTCGGAATCATGAGATCCCCGTCCCGGTAGGTTTGCTTGAGCACCGCCAACGCTAACTCCGTGACCCGATAGGTATGGTCTCGCAACGTGACTTTCGCGAGCGTATCGCGAATGGAATAGAGGTCCGTACATTCCTCATCACGTTCGACACCGGCCGTCACAATCGATGGACAATCCCCATATTCCTCCAGAATTTTCACCACCGTCAGCAGTGGCTCCAGTGCGCGCTGGCTCTCAATCACCGGTTGATAGGGCATGATGAAATCCCGAATGAGTGCGGACGACCGGCCAGAGGACACCGGGCGTGGTGAGGTGGCGGGATCGGGTGTGGCTGCCTGTGGGACTTCCTCAGGAGGAGTCGTCAGCTGGGCGGAGGATGGGCCAACCACGAGAGCGGGTGCACTGGGAGATGCCAGGGATGCAGGAGCGATGGTCTCCTCAAGCTCAGCCGCGGCATGCTCCACTGGACTGACCGTCGGCTCAGCTTCCTCGACCAACTCCCCTGTTTGCTGAATGAAGTCCAAATTCAGCGGCAGCCATACGTCTTTGGCCAGGTCTTCCAGGGTGATCTCAATCTGGCTCGGTACCACCCGCTGAGTTGTTTCTCCAGCGTCGATTCTTGCAGAGCCGCCGCGCCACGCTCCCCACAATCTCCCGAGCATGTCACCTCCAGGGTTCCGGTAACGGCATCACGCTCACATGCGCCGCTTTAGCCCTGACACGCACAACCCGCCCCATCAAGCTCACATCTATCAATACATCCTCGCCTTCCAAGGCTCGCACGATCCCCGTCATCTGCGCATAGGGCCCAGAACTGACCTGCACCAGATCGGAAACCTTAGCCGGAAGTGGCTCATTGCTGAGGTCCTCGAAGACGTCGGTATCTACTAGAGGCAGCGCTCTCACCACTCCAGGCAGCCCCTTGATCACGGGAACGGCCGTCGGATCACACTGAGCGATCACGTAGCCTTTCGTTGGACGTTCCACGCTCGTGCACCCCAGCTCCCGGAGCTGCAAGACCACGTGTTTTTCACGGCCTGGCGTCACATCAAACGCCCACCGTGCGCGCGACACATTCCCAGTGGCACACTGCTCTGCTTCTCGGTTGCTCACAGACTCTCCTTTCGAAAGCCGTACCGGCCCAGCCAGCGTACTCATCGCAGCAACCCGCGGGCTCGTCTGATGCCTGCGAGCCGCTCAAGTGCCCGGTACACCTTCCAGCTGTAGCCCGCGATGTTGCGACTCCCGTTGTATCGGCCTACGGCTGTCCACGTTTCTTGGTACTCGTTGATCTTCTGCCGCAAGACAAACGCCGCCCATTGGATATTGATGCAGGGATCGAGAAAATGGACCGGATCGATTTTGTAGTGCCGCATATGCACGCTGTTGATCTGCGCGATTCCGACATCAAAATTCGCCCCCGTCTTCCACAGTTCCGCCACCAATGCCTTGGCTTGCTTTAAGGATAGTGGTCCTCGTCGATCCCCCTTCCCATCCCGGTTCACATTCACTGCATGCGGATCCCCTTCGCTCTCCACCAGAATGATCGCTTCCAATATTTGTACGGTCACCGCGTAGCGGTTCGCCGCCGCCACGACGCAACTGTGGTTCACATACCAAAACCGGTCCGGGGGCATCTCCGCCCCGACACTGTCCGGCAAGACAACGAGACTCACCACCGCAAGACACAGCCACGTTGAACGGAGACTTTGTGGTCTGGAGGATGTCACCCTGACGCCCACGATACTCCCGCCCTAACAAGTGCCCGTGTAGGTACATATTTTCGTCGCCATTTCCTTCGTGATCACGGCCGGGTCAATATTCGCTGACACATTTTTGTACCATTCGGTGAAATCCATCGCCTGGAAATTCAACCCGCTGAACTGATCTACCGTAAATCCGTCACACTGGGGCGCATCCGCTGATCCCCAGGTCATGCCCAACTGCGCACGGCCTTGCTCTTGAACCATTCGCCCGAGCTCGGATTTCATAGTGCAGTAGACCTCTTCTTTGCGGAGGCACACACCAAACGGCCCCTTATCCACGCAATGTGTTCCAATCAAACGGGCCTTCCAATCCTGTTTGTCACGCGCCAGCGCGATCTCCTCATCCGAGCATTTCCCTATCAATTTGTCGGGGTCCGAATCACAGCAATTGATCAGGGAGCGCCCGATCGTGCTGAAATCACAGGTACTCCTTTTGCCCGTGAAGATCCGCAGCCGGTCCGGATCCCAATCCTCTTCGACATTCTTCGTCATCGATAACCAGGTTGCCGCCAACGCCAGATTCTGATTTGGGGGAGTGTTGGTATCCACGCAAAACGGCACTGAACTATTCTGGCTGCCGCATGTGATGGAATCCGGCGGTAGGGTCTCCGCCGCAGATTGAGCCGTCGTCACTGCACCGCTCGTCCGTAAGTCCCATCCATCACGGTCCACCCTGCTCTGCCGTATTTGGGTGTACCTCTCATCGCTACCGGCGGCCGTGCCGCCAGCCGCACTCAAACTTCCAGGATCATCGTAATACTTCTCTTCAGCGGCCCCGGAACATCCTGCCGTGACACAGCCCGGCGTTCCTGAGTACCGCGGTACTCTTGTCATGTTCGGCGCCAAAATCCCCCCACCAATCAAGCCCGAGGACTTTTGCCCCTCCACCTCGCACTTTGCTTTGAGGTAGGCATCATCAATCCCGCTACAATCGGCACGGGCCTCTCTCGCACCACACGCCAGACAGACCGCAAGGAAAACCCCCGTGAGCGTGCGTTTCATCGCTAACAGCCTCCTCTATACCCGCGTACCGAACCGAGCCGTATCCAACGATGGCACCGGCATCTCGGCCATCCCTGCGGCTTCTCCCTGGAAATTCCCGTCCGCCGGATGTTGTGGAGGCTCGCCACTCGCGACGAAGGGGGCCGATTCACCCGCAAAGATCGTCCCCATCGCGTGACGATCTGTAAACTGGATCGGCGTTCCGCGCATGACGATTTGCGCCATCCCCCACCCCCAGTACCGTGCGGTCACCTGATGGATCTGAATGTCGAATCCAATAATCAGGTCGGCCCCCAGGGAGGCAGCGCTTTGCGCAAGCCGATCCACCATGCTCTGAGTCGCATGGACGATCGGGCTGTCGTATGTCTTCGCGCGCCCGCCCCAGAAATCCGTGAAACGGACCACGGCATCCCGCCAGGACGCGATCCCGACAGTCTCGATCTGAATCAACGCCTGAAAGTACCGATAGGCATGCCCAGGGATGACATCTACCGTGAGAATTTTCATTCCTGCCTATCGCTTCTCGGTATCAATCGGTGACACCTCAGCCTTCTTCGGGGCATCCCCCTCGGTGCTGATCGTCAGTGTGTTCATCGGCGCGGCCATCACCTCGCCATCGACCGACGGAGGAAGGGGGCGTCCAGGTGAGGCTTTTCCTACTGAACCGGCAGTCGGTGGAGTAGACACAGGTTCCGCGACTTGCCCGTTCCCCCCACGGAAGCCATCCAGAAAACGCCGCAACCACCCTTTGTCCGCATCGGGCTTGGAACCAGCCGGTTCGAACTTGGCCTCGACCACCTTCGGAGAAACAACCATCGGAACATCCGGTTTAGCCGGGGCCGTGGTTGGCGCCACCGGGCTCGGAGCGGCCGCCAGGCTCGTCCCACCTGGTTCACTACCGGAGCCCACTGCCCCTGCACCGGCACTCCCCTCCATATTCGGACTGCCCGCCTTGGCGACAGGGTCCGCTTTCTGAGCACCTCCCGACTTTCCCTCACCCACCTGAACACGCGTTTTGGAGACCTCGGGAGCACCCCCTCGCGCCTGCAGGGACTTCCCTAGTTTCCCTATCGACAGTTCGACACGTTCGAAGCGATTGGCTAAGGCGACCGTCGTTTCGGTGAGGGTTTCGATCTTCCCCGCAATATTTTGCAGACGCGCGTCGACACCGGACAGTTGTTGTGTCTGCTGCGCAAACTGCGCCCGCTGGGCCTCGTACTGACTCTGGGTATCTTTCACCACGCCCTTCACGGTCAGGATCTCCCCCTGCAGCGTTTCCGCTTGAGCCTTCAACCCCATTTGCTCTTGCGCGACATGCCGATACACCTGGGACACGTTATCGACTCGGTGGGACAGCTCGTCATGTTCGGTCTCCATGACTTCCTTCACTGCGAGTTGATGCTGGTACTTGGTTTCCAAGTCCTGATATTCCCCGGCGCTGACGCAACCGGACAACACCGCGAGACCAACGACCGCCATGCGTGGCCACATACCGTGCTCCTTTCTTACGACAGAGTTGACTGACTCTCTTTCCCTTCCTGGAGAAATGCCTTCACCGCGCCCCGCGGTTCATACTCCGTCACCGTCACGCGGGCGACATGACCGATGACATCGTGCAGGGCCACTACGAGCTCGTCGACGGCCTGAAAATGTTTCACATACGGACTGAGATCTTCCGCTCGGAGACGAATACTGTTGAGCGCGCTATCGAGTGCGCGAATCACCGGCACCAGTCTCACCGTGTCTCCCACCCGTGGTGTAATGACCCGCGCATTTCGCCTCGCCGCCATCACGCTCCGCTCTTTCAAATCGGGATACAGCTCCTGGGGAAGCAACTCGAACTCGCCCACTCCAAGTTCTCGTAGGAGCCCCTTTGCCCGTGCCACCCATTGCTCGACACGAGCCAACTCATTGCGCACTTGCTCAACGGAGAGCTGAGACCCTGCTGCCCGCCGAAGCCGATGGACAACCTTGTCGAACATGTACAACAGGGACACACAGGCCATCCCCGCCTTTGTCTGTGGTAACAGGAGAATCGAATTCGGATCTTCCATCCGCTTCCTGTTCTCTTCCGCCCGATCGGGCCTTCGTCCGTTCGTCGGAGACGCACTCCGAAGAGACGGGCCCTCACGCCGTACCATCCCCGGTTGCTGTTCTACGTCCACCCCATGAGCCATGCCTCACCTCCTCGATTACGCCCCTCCCACCTTACCCAGATCCCCTTCGTCCACGAGTACCAGTCCATATCCAGTCAATTTGCTAGCCACCGCAGCATTCATCCCCTTGCGACCAAGAAACTGCGCAATCGTGCCCGGCTCGACGATCACTCGCGCTTGGTGCTCCTCCCGATACACATCCACTCGACGCACCGACCGACTCGGAGCAGGCGCTAACGCCTCGCGAATGTAAGATTCCAACTCCGAGTGATACTTCACGAGAGCGATCGTGCGGGAGGTGTAGGTACGAAACTCGTACAACAGGGGCTTGCAGGCCGCGATGACATCTTCTCCCGAGCGATAGGTGTCGACAGCCACCTTCACAAACGACGCGGCTCGAGACGTCGCCACGCGCTTGATATGCACATGGTCATCCGCCAAGACCGGAGCCAGCACTAACTCCGCGATACGGCGGAAATAGTGCATCGATCGCTGCGAGAGCATCGGAAACTCGTCACCGACCTTATAGACAGCCCCCATCAGGGAATCGCGGACCTTGTACTGACGATCGGCATGCTGATGCGGCAGGATGGCGTACCGCCCGATGGAATCCGCCCACAGCAGATATGCGCTGTGCCCCGGATCCATCCGAATGACCCGAGCCATCACTAAGTCTCCCACCTGCACCATTCGTTACTCGCCTGCGCTATAGTTTTTTGACCTGTGTATGCACCTGCCATGTGCCTGTAGTTCGAGACCCGGTCTCACAACTATGCCCAACAGGTATTACCGGAACAGTCCCCGTCCGCTTCGGCTATCGTCCAGAGAGAAGGTCCGCGCCCTCGTGGCACTTACATCGCTGTCATCTTGCCGGACGATCAGCGTGATCCTGCTCGGATTGGTCACCGGGGTATCCTGTGCCCCCGTCTTCACGCCGACCACGTTGCAGACGTTCAAAGAATCGCGCGACATCACCTCAACGACGGCTGTAGAGCCGCCACGAGTGGCACCGTCACTCCACAGCGATGGCTTGGGATGGACGGTGGGAGTCACGCAGCTCGTCGGGGAGACGAACCGGATCAGACGAGAGGGGGTTTACAGCTGTTCTTTTTGGGTAATGGATTCCCGCCTCTGTGGCACTCACCATCAGGAGCGGAGCGGCCGATCAGGAGACGGCCATTCTAGAGTTTGTGGATATTCAGAAGGCGGAACGAATCAGATATGACGTGTTGCACTTTAGCCGTGACTGGACGGAAGATGCGCGTATGTTTAAGGACTATCTCCAAACCATCTTCCACGCAAAATATCAGTCCTGCTCTTAGCAGTCTCACTTCGCATCCTGCACCTCAAGCACGCAATCACCATACACAGTGATTAACAATGACCCTGGATAGGTCCTATAGGTCTTTTTGTCTGCCTGAAGTTCAGAGGTTTCCCCGACAGTGTTCACGATCCTAATATTAACCATTGCTCGCCCATTTCTGCTTCCCCGACACTGTTCTACAACTTCATTTAATACAGCCAGAGAACTCCCACTGGAGGAGGGACTAAATTGCTCCGACCCAACAGCGATAGTTGAGCGCTTGATTGGTACTCCTGGAATCTCCGAGCCAACGAACGCCCCTAACCATCCATCTTTTGGCGACTCCGCTCTCGCACCACCTGACTGACTGACAACGATTGCGACCATCACCGCAACTAGCGCTATCTGATACGGCCGCATGTGACCTCCACTCTGGACAAAACCATTCGCTACCTACTTCTCTTTACTAGTGCTTGGGGCCGATGGCTGTGTTCGCTCAACCTTCAACAACGACTCTTGGCCTACCTGCCACTTAGGCATGGTCCCAAACGCATTCGACGCCTCTTCACCCAACATGCCGATGGCCGATGTGCGTACCGCATTATAGGCGGCATTGGCAGCGAAGTTCTGTAGTTCTTCGGGAGACATTGTTTGTGCGCGGCCGGTCTTTTCCAAATGCTCCACAGAACTACGCGCAAAGGATATAGCATTATCCATCACGCCGGAATACTCTTTCCACCAGGCACCCATATTTTGATGCGAGTCCAAGAGACCACTTGGGCCCCCACCGCCACCAGGTCCATCCGGCAGGGGTCCACCGCCTGACTGAAACGGTGTCCCCCCAGCCGCTCCGCCACCAAACTTCCCCATTCGTCCCTTGAGGATCAAATATCGCGAAGCCCCATCCATTCCAATCCGACCAAATTCGAGGCCATAGGCAATCGCCTCGTCCGTTTGCGTGGGGTTGGTAATATCGGTGCCTTTGGCCGCAAACGCCATTTGGGTAATCGTCAAATTCGCTCCACTATCATGATGAAACTGCACGCGATTGAAGTCATGAAAATCGGCTCCCTTGTTACCGGACGAACTCAGCACATTCCCGCTGCTGTCGAGAGTGTCGTTGACCGCAAATCCATGGGCTGCATACTCATGCTTCGATAGCTCCCTGGTACTTGCAATCACGCTCGCGCCGTCAGGCGACTGTGTATACTCCACCACCTGGAAGTGTTCTTGCCCTTGCGCATCGGTGCGGTATTGCCCAACCTTTCCTGTTTGCACATCCGTGACTTCGGACGCAATCAACTGGCCAGATTGAGGACTATAGTAGAACGTCCCTTGTAACTCTTTCGTCTGTCCGGGATGCATTGGATCAGGCACGGTGAAGACGCCTGACTTGCGCTCATTGTTAAAGTACTGCGAGTCCAATCCGCCTAACACCGAGTGATACAAGACCTCGCGTTGGCCTCCATCACTTTTCATCGGACCAAGGACTTGCGTGTCTACCGCTCCATTCTTGGCAGCCACGACCTTGAGTGTCTGATCGAAAGAGCCGCTCATAGCCTCGCTGTTTGGATCTTCCAAAGACCTGGCAATCCCCCACACCTCATTGCCTTCACCGTCCTTCATGAAGGTGGAATAGGTGTTGTCGGTCACGTTGGTAATCGTCCCGCCCAGTAACTTACGCTCGCCCGTCTCACTGCTTGTTGGACCGTAGTAGAGATTGGCGTATACATCCATATCGCGATGCCCGTCATTGATCCGGCGCCAACCTGACTCTTTATCGATCGACTGTACTTCATCGTTGTACCCTCGTAGGGACTGCTCGAATTCCACGGTCATCTGGCGCGATCCTCTCATCTGATCGCTATACACACGGACCCCATCCAACTCAACTGACGAGTTTTTGAAGGCTCGCCCCTGGGCGTCCACAGACACGCCCTCAAAGGTGCTTACGGAATGTGTGCCCCCTGGAGCCATCAGGGTATCTTGGAACCCATATTGCCGACCAGACACCCCAGATCCTTTTTCGACAATGTCTCTGGCGTGAGACCCAGAGGTGCCATTAAACGCCACAAGGTTGCCATTATCAATCAGCCCTGTTACATCACGGGCCGGTGCTCCAGGTTGCTGAGCATATCCATGAAACATCTCGATTTGATGGCCGTCCTGTCCCATCGTATTCAATTGGGTGAACTGACCTGACAAATGCGTGCCATCCGTCAGATTACGTTCCCCGGAAATACTCTTGGTCCCTCCCTCTCGCCCATCAAAGAAGCTTACCTGGCCGTCGTATAGCAGCGCATTGGCTTGAAACGCCGGCGACCCTGGCTTGCTATTGTCGATCGCCGAGCCGAAGAAGGCTGTCGGCACTCCAGGTTGATTGGCTTCCCCATGGCTCAATGCCGTGAACGTGCCGCTCAGGGTATACGAGCCGACCGTCTGGGTGTCGTGAGCGACGCCGCTCGTGCCTGACTCGAAGTGTTCCGTGGCTTCCACCAGGAACTGCCGCCCTGATGCATCGGTGCCTAATGTCCCCGTCACCGTGTGCGCGTGCCCACCCTCATCACTGGTCAGACTGTAACTGGAGTAGATGTCTCGCGGATGGGCAGGGTCTGAGCGATCGACTGACCCAAAGGCCCTGACATATCCCTCCATCGGCCGAGTCACGCCATCCTTCCCCAAGACCATCTGTTGTGCTTGCCCAGTCTCCACAAAATAATTGGAGCCGTCAGGGGAGACGAACGATTCCCTGTGGACGGCGGCTTCCGTATCCTTGTTGTCAAATCCTCGGATCGCCCCGCCCTCGGTCGCCAGAAAATGAAACTGTCCATCCCGTTCGACCAACCGGCCGGTATACGATTGCTTCGCCCCCATCGTGCTCTGAAACATCGACTGCGTGATGGTGTCTGCCCGCTCTCCTGGCCCACGCTCCCCCATCATTTGGACAAATCCGGCATCGGGACGTGTCTCGCCCGCGACTTCCAGAAACAGCGGGACATTCCCAGATCGTGAGAAACTCTGACTTCCATCGTCGGCAATCGTACGCGTCTCGGACAAGCCTTTCCGAACAGATTGTTCCGTACGCGCCACGAGTTCTCCGGTGTCCTGATTTTCCTGTACGAGCACGCTCTTTCTGGCGCCGTCCTCACCCATCGTATCGAAACGATGCTCCACCATCGACCCGAACACCGAGGTTTGTGCATCGACCTGCTTCCCGGACTGAGGATCGGTCATCTTGTGACGGAATACCCCACTCAGGAGGTGCCCCTTCGAATCCATGGCATACTGCCCTTCTGGGCCTTTGTAGTTTTGAATACCATTCGCGCCGATACTGGTGATGCCACCCTGGGAGTCGTGAATCTCACTCGTTCCGGATTGACTATCGACACGAAATCCACCGGGGCCGGCCGGCACGGTCATCTGCGGCTCGACGTCATGGCCGATCATCTCCCCGAACTGGGCACCGCGCTGTTCGTGTCGATAGGAGGGCCCTTCCTCCAAATTGGCACCGAGCCCACGAGAGAACTGCCCGCCCACTTGCCCAGCGACAGTTTCCGCCGTTCGCGATCCCGCCAGGATCGATCCCAACACCTGGC
>WBZN01000607.1_pt1 | contig 25994 bp, 26 predicted proteins | sample 5204281 | NCBI WGS metagenome assembly WBZN01 (sample SAMN12344347, study PRJNA552823) | activated sludge metagenome | biome: Activated sludge suspended growth; feature: Nitrification reactor; material: Wastewater; isolation source: activated sludge from nitrification reactor of wastewater... | reverse complement strand
CACCAACATCGACGCCGAGCACCTCGATCACTACGGCACGTTCGAGAACGTCAAGAAGGCGTTCACCGACTTCTGCAACCGCGTCCCGTTCTACGGGATGTCCGCGCTGTGCGGCGACAATGCGGGCGTGCAGGCGATCCTGCCGAACATGACGAAGCGGTTCACCACGTTCGGGATCTCGTCACAGGCGATCTACCGCGCGCGCAACATCCGTCCCGATGGCCTGACCACCCGGTTCGTCGCCTGGCGCCGAGCCGACGAGCTCGGCGAGGTCGTGTTGCCGATGCCCGGCCAGCACAACGTGCTCAACGCGCTCGGCGTGCTCGCGATCGCGGACTTCCTCGCGATCCCGTTCGACAGCTTCGTGAAGTCGATCTCCCAGTTCGAGGGCGTCGCCCGCCGGTTCACGGTGCGTGGCGAGGTCGGCGGCGTGACCGTGGTCGACGACTTCGGGCATCACCCGGCCGAGGTGCGCGCGACCCTGTCGGGCGCGAAGAGCTCGTTCGGCGGCCGGCGGGTCGTCGCCGCGTTCCAGCCGCACCGGTTCACGCGCACCCGCGACCAGCTCACCGAGTTCTCGCGCGCGTTCCACGACGCCGACAAGGTCGTGATCTGCGACATCTTCGCGGCGGGGGAGAAGCCGATCGACGGCGTGACCAGCGAGGTGCTCGTCGAGCAGGCCCGGGAAGCCGGCCACCAGGACATCACCTACATCGCGAAGCGCGAGGACATCGCGCCGTGGCTCGATGCCCAGGCGAAGTCCGGCGACCTCGTGATCACGCTCGGCGCCGGCAATATCCAGCTATCCTGCAACGAGGTGATCGACCTGCTCGAGAGGCGGCTCGGCGCGGCAACCAAGAAGAACCTGGTGAAGATCGATGAATCGAGTGCAACCGTTGCGCGCTGATCGCGCGATCCGCGGCGTGGTGATCGCGCTCGTCGCGAGCGCGGCTGGATGTGGCCATGGCTCGGCGCCGGCCGAGGGCGGCGCGATCCTGAACAGCTCGAAGGCGCTCGCCGATCAGATGTGCGCCTGCAAGGACAAGGCGTGCGGCGCCCCGCTGCGCCCTAGGTGGGATGCGCTGACCAAGGAGATCAGCGGTTCCTCGTTCACGCCCGAGCAGGTCGACGCCCTCGCCCAGCAGGATCAACGGTTCTTCAAATGCATGGCCGCGCTCGATGGCGCGCGATGACCGCTCGCTCGCGCTGAAGACCACGCTCGGCCTCGGCGGCCCCGCGCGGCGGTTCGAGCGGGTGACGAGCCTCGCCGAGCTGACCGAGGCCCTGCGCACCGAGGACCGGATCCTCGTCCTCGGCGGCGGCTCCAACCTGGTCGTCGGTGACGCGGGCTGGGACGGCCTGGTCTTGCAGATCGGGATCGGGGGCGTGGACATCGCGCCCGACGGCGACCACGCGCTCGTGACGGTCGGTGCCGGCGTCGTGTGGGACGAGCTGGTCGCGCAGCTGATCGGCGCCCGGCTGGTCGGCGTCGAGTGCCTGTCGGGGATCCCCGGCCTGGTCGGCGCGACCCCGATCCAGAACGTCGGGGCATACGGCCAGGAGGTCGCCGATACCATCGTCCAGGTCCGCGCGCTCCACCGCGAGACCGGTGACCTCGTCGCGTTCACGCCCGAGGCGTGCCGGTTCGCGTACCGCACCAGCGCGTTCAAGGGCAGCGACCGCTGGATCATCACCGAGGTCCAGCTCCGGCTCGCCCGCGGCGACACCAGCGCACCGCTCCGTTATCCCGAGCTCGTGCGTGCGATCGGCGCCGAGCATGCGCCGCTCGCGACGGTGCGCGACACGGTGATCGCGTTGCGCCGGGCCAAGGGCATGGTCGTCGACCCGGCAGATCCCGAATCGCGCAGCGCCGGGTCGTTCTTCACGAATCCGATCATCGATCCCGTGCGCCTCGCCGCGGTGGAGGCGCGCCTCGCTCGTGCCGAGACGATGCCACGGTGGCCCGCGGAGAACGGCATGACCAAGCTCAGCGCGGGATGGTTGATCGAGCACGCGGGCTTCGCGCGCGGCTACACGGTCGGGCGCGTCGGGATCTCCCGCAAGCACGCGCTCGCGCTGGTCAATCGCGGCGGTGCGACGACCCACGAGCTCCTCGCGCTCGCCCGCGAGATCCAGGACGGCGTGCGCGCGCAGTTCGGCATCGAGCTCGTGCCCGAGCCGGTCATCGTCTGAGCCCCGAGCTTGGCGGACCGGCGTGAACCCACGCAGCCTGCGGAACTTCCCGAACAGCGGCGCTCAGCGCGATCCCGAGAGCTGAAGGCTGTCGAGCCGTTGCTGTGTGGCGATATGGAAAAGGGTGCGCCGCACGTCATGGCAGCTTCGCGACGATCGCAAGCGAGCGTACGAGCGCGGATCACGGAATCGCCGTCCCGGGTTTTGCGTTAGAACACGTCATGCATCCATTTGCCGGCAAGCGCATCGCGGTCGTGATGGGAGGGCTCTCCGCCGAACGCGAGGTCTCGCTGAACACGGGCGGTGGCGTGCTCGCCGCCCTGCTCGAGCGCGGTTGGGATGCGGTCCCGATCGACTGGAAGGAGGGAGCCAGCCTCCCACGCGCGCTCGAGGACGCTGGCGCCGCGGCGGTGTGGAACGCGCTGCACGGGACCTGGGGCGAGGACGGCGCGGTGCAAGGCATGTGCGCCTGCCTGCGGATCCCGTGCACCGGCTCGGGGATCCTCGCGAGCGCGCTCGCGATGGACAAGGTGATGTCGAAGCGAATCTTCGAGCACAACGGCGTGCCGACGCCGCGCTGGCAGCTCCTGCCGCATGACGGCCCGGCCGACGGCAGCGACGCGAACACCGCGCTCGAGGCGTGGCCGCTGCCGCTCGTCGTGAAGCCGGCGTACGAGGGGAGCTCGGTCGGGGTCAGCATCGTCGAGGATCGCGACGAGCTCGCCGCGGCCGTCGCCGCGGCCCGCAGGTTCCATGGGCCGGTGATCGTCGAGGACTACATCGCAGGGACCGAGGTGTTCGTCGGGATCCTCAACGGCGCCGTGCTCGGCTCGGTCGAGGTCCGCCCCAAGACGAAGTTCTACGACTACGAGGCCAAGTACAAGCGTACCGACACCACGTACCTCGTCCCGCCCGAGCTGCCCGCGAGCGTGATCTCGCGCGCCGAGCAGCTCGCCCTCGCGGCGCACAACGCGCTCGGCTGCAGTGGCCATTCGCGCCCGGACCTCCGGATCACGACCGCGGGAGAGGCCTTCGTCCTCGAGGTCAACACGCTGCCCGGCATGACCAAGACCAGCCTGCTGCCGAAGATCGCGAAGAGCATCGGCATGGACTACGCGACCTTGTGCGAGCACATCCTCGCGAGCGCGACGACGACGACCTGAGCCAAACGGCCGGCGAGCCGCCCGGTCACGAGCGCGACGACGGTCCGAGCCGAAATGGCAACGGGCGACCCGAGAGCCGCCCGTCGCGCCGCCGATCAGACGCTGTTCACTTCTTGCAGGTCTGCTCGTAGACCTTCATCCAGGTCTTGCCCTTGTCCATCGAGGCCTCGCCCATCATCTTCATGCCGCTCTTCGGATCGCTGGCGTCCAGGTGGTCGCGGAACAGGCCAGGCCCCATCGCGCCGCCCAGGGTGTCCATGTTGACGTCCATCTTGCCGTCCTTCATGCCATCCGAAGTGCCGATGCTCTGAGTGCCCCAGTTGTCGAGCATCACGTAGCGCCACTTCTTCGAGCTCGCGTCGTACGTCATGAACGACTCGAACTTGAACTTCTGGGTCTTGCCCATCTTGGCCTCGAAGCTGTCGTGGATCCAGAAACCGTCGAGGTCCGCCTTGGACTTCATCGTCGCGGTCATCGGGATCGGCGCGCCGTCCGTGCCAAAGGTGCTGCCCGTGCACTTCCAGGTGCCGGCCATCGCCTTGGCCATGTCGAGCACCTCGGACGGCACCTTCGGCGTCGGCATCTCGGCCTTCGCATCGACCTTGGGAGCGGCCGCCTTGGCGTCCGTCTTGGCGTCGGCCTTGGGGGCCGCCTTGGCGTCGGCCTTCGGCTGTGCGGCCGCGAGGCCCGCAAATCCAACCATCGTCAACGTCGTGAGCGCGACTCGTGTGAAGCTCTTCATATGGAATCCTCCTTTGGAAGCGCGCACTATACGGATAGGGGCCTGCATCGTACGGGCTCGACAGGGGTTTTCGTGGTGGGGTTCGCAGGCGGAAAACGGGTGAAACCTCGCGCTACACAGCGAGTCTCATGGACGTGCATTCCAGATCGCGATTCACGGAGGCCTTGACGATCGCCCTGCTGGCAGCGTGTGGCGGCCCCCCTCACGAAGCCGCGACGCGCGAGGTCCGCTCCGTCCCACCCGCGCGCGAGGTCGCTCGACCGCTCGATCCTGATCTGCACCACGAGCGCGCCAGGCCGCTGCTGTCGATCGACTGGACGACCGTCCCGCTGGCCAACGAGGACGATGCGAACGCCGTGTGGAAGCGGATCGCGCCGACCGGCGCCGACTGGGAGCTCAAGCTCGATGAGGTGCCCGTGGCGAACGCGCGGCCGCTCGCGCTCGCGATGCTGCACGCGGGCAACTTCACCTGCACGCAGCCCCAGCCCGCTCGCGGTTGCGCGCCCCAGGTGTTCGACGTCGCGGCGCCGGCCGACACGGCTGGTCTCGAGGATCCCTGCATGCGCCGGATCCTCGCGCTGTGGTCGATCGCCGCGCTCGAAGACGCGGACGTTCCGAAGGTGCTCGATTCGCTACGTGCGATCGCCGCGATCCCGCCGCCCGAGTCCCAGCTGGTCGCGGCGGCGCTCCAGGTGGTCCCCGAGGCCGATCACGATCGCCGGCTCGAGCTGCTCGCGATCGCCTGGCGCGCCGGTCACCGCGACCTGGTCAACGGGAGCCTCGGCTCGCTCGATGAGGCGCACATGATCGACGCGGTCCGCAAGCACCACATCGATGGCGCGCTCGAGGTGCTCTCGGCCGAGGCGCACCGCGCGGTCTACCTGTCGGCGATCGCCGACGAGACGCTCGCGCCCGCCGCCCGCGTGCAGGCGATCACCGAGCTGGTCGCGGCCGATCCCGCGCTCGCGGCCGATCTGCGCGCGACCCTGGTCGCCGCGACCCGCTCGAAGAGCTGCCCGATCGCCGCGGCCGCGGCGCGCGCGCTCGATCTACACGACGACCACCGCTTCGTCCCGCGGCGTCCGAAGACGCGGTCACCCGAGCAGATGATGCGCTCGCTCTGCGTGCTCGCGAGCTACGAGTCCCAGCAGCCCGATGACCAGCGCTCGCTGCTGCCGAGCTATCTCCCCTCCAAGGGGCTCGAGCGGGTCAAGGTCGCCTTCGATGCCCTCTCCGACGTTGACACCGACGGTGATGGCGATCCCCACACCGAGCACACGATCGATCTGGTCGCCCGCGACGAGGCGATCCTGCCCGAAAGCGAGGACCTGATCCGCGCGTTCCGCCAGTGCGAGGGCACGAGCTGCGCGTCGGCGGATCGCGAGTTCCGGTTCACGTTCAAGACGATCGCCGGAGAGCTGTGGCTTTCGCGCGTGGAGGTGACCGAGCGCCCACCGTGTGCGACGCGATAGGCCTGCATTATTAGACCCTTGGATACAGACATGGATCTTCGTTACGTGGCTATGGCACCATGGTGAGGCGATGTCGGGACCTCGCTGGCTGGCTGCACTGACCCTCGCGATCCTCGTGATCATCACCGGGGATGTGCGCGCGCAGGCGTTCAAACCGCGCGGCGCGACCAAGGCCGCGCCGGCCAAGGGCGCGAAGAAGGCACCGGCCGCTTCCCGCACCACGGCCACCCCGCGACGGGTGGTCACGTCCAAGAAGGCCAAGGCTTCGTCATCCGACGCCGATCCGGACGAGCCGACCGCGAAGCCAAAAGCCAAGGCCAAGACCAAGGGCAAGGCCTCGCGCGACGATGACGACGACGTGATCATCACCGACGACGACGAGTAGGGGTGGATTCGCTGCGCCGCACGCCTGTTCAGGTCGAGCAGATCTCGTCCACAGGGCGCCACGCCTCGTCGGAGCGAGAAGAGATCCGGAGTAGATCCAAAAAATTGCTCTGGTGATCAGCGCATGTGTATTTGCCAACTATGGATCGATCCCGTCGCGGGGGGACCAAGCTGGCGTCGCCAGCCGAGGCGTCAGTCCCGGCAGCGTCCCGGCTGACCGTTCGCGGGCGACGTAATCGCCGCCGCCCGGGCTCGGTGTGGGCGCGCATGCCCAAGCCGCGAGAGTTCGCCGATGCGTGTGGACGCGCGGTGCGCAGATCGCTGCCCGCCCTCGCGGCGACCGCGGCGATCACGGTGATCGGCAGCGGCATGTGGCTCGGCTATCGGTTCGTCACGACCTCGGAGCGGTTCGCGATCACCGCGATCGAGGTTCACGGTGCGACCCACCTGACGAGCGAGCAGGTTCGCGCGGCGATGCCGGTTCATGTCGGTGACAACGTGTTCGCGGCGAACCTCGGAACGATCACCAGCTCGCTGCGTCGGGCACCCTGGGTTGCCGCGGCCGAGGCGCATCGCGTGTTGCCCCACACGCTGGTGGTCGAGATCCGCGAGCACGTCGCGGTCGCCATGCTCGAGCTCGGCGAGCTGTATCTCGTCGACGCCTCCGGCCACCCGTTCAAGCGCGCCGAGCTCGAGGCCGGCGAGGGCGCGGGCCTACCGATCATCACGGGGATCGATCGCGCGGCCTACACGGCCGATCCGGTCGCGACCGCCGCGCTCGTCACCTCCGCGCTCGACGCCCTGGCGACGTGGACCAAGCCGGCGACGCGCCCCGCGATCGGCGAGGTCCACCTCGATGCGCACCATGCGCTCACGCTGCACACCTACGATCCAGCCACCGCGATCCAGCTCGGGGCGCTCGGCCCTGCGACGCCGGCGCGGATGCTGACCTTCGACACCGCGTGGGCAGAGCTCGGCGATGCCGAGCGCGCGCGCGCACGCGCGATCCACCTCGACGCCCGCCCCGATCACGTCACCGTCGCTTTCGCGAAGGATTGAAGCACGACCATGGCAAAGTCCAAGACCAGCGAGATCATTGTCGGACTCGACATCGGCACCACGAAGATCGCCTGCATCGTCGGCGAGGTGACCGAGGATGGCGTTGACATCATCGGCATCGGGACCGCGCCGTCCAAGGGCATGCGGCGCGGCAACGTGGTGAACATCGACGCGACCGTGTCGTCGATCCGTCAAGCGGTCGACGAGGCCGAGAACATGGCGGGCTGTGAGATCTCCTCGGTCTATGCCGCGATCTCCGGGCCCAACGTCCGCGGCATCAACAACAACGCGATCGTGGCGGTCAAGGACAAGGAGGTCCGCGGCGCCGATGTCGCGCGTGTCCTCGAGCAGGCGAAGGCCGTCCCGATCCCGATGGATCGCGAGGTGCTCCACGTCCTGCCGCAGCAGTACATCATCGATGATCAGGACGGGATCCGCGATCCGCTCGGGATGGCCGGCGTCCGGCTCGAGGCCAAGGTGCACATCGTCACCACGCTGAACGCGTCGGTGCAGAACGTGATCCGCTGCGCGAACCGCTGCAACCTGCAGGTCGCGGACATCGTGCTCGAGTCGCTCGCCGCCTCGCAGGCCGTGCTCGAGGAGGATGAGAAGGAGCTCGGGGTCGCGCTCGTCGATATCGGCGGCGGTACCTGCGACATCCTGATCTATGCGGACGGCGCGATCGTCCACACCTCGGTGATCGAGCTCGGTGGCGAGCGGGTGACTAACGACATCGCGACCCTGCTCCGGACCCCGCTCGAGTCGGCCGAGAAGCTCAAGCGCAAGTACGGTTGCGCGTGGAGCCAGCTGGTCGAGCGCGGCGAGATGATGGAGGTCCCCTCGGTCGGAGGACGCGGGCCACGCACGATCCCCCGCCACGAGCTCGTCCAGGTCATCGAGCCCCGGATCGAGGAGATCTTCGAGTACGTGAAGAAGGATCTGATGCGCTCGGGCTACTACGACGGCCTCGCGGCCGGGATCGTCCTGACCGGCGGCGCCACCGTGATGGAAGGCGTCGTCGAGGTCGGCGAGCAGGTCCTCGGGCTGCCGACGCGCCGGGGCGCACCGGTGAAGATCGGCGGGCTGGTCGATGTGGTGCGGTCTCCGAGCTACTCGACCGGCGTGGGCCTCGTGATGTTCGCCGCCGAGCAAGGCCGCAGCGTCCAGCTGCCCAGCCGGCACGAGGATCGCCCCAACATGTTCAAGCGAGCATGGGGCCGGCTCGCCGAGATGTTCTGAATCGCCCGCGCGTGATCCGCTGGACCCGGGCCCAAGCGGCCCTCCGAGCTCATGGGAGCTCGGCGATCTTGGCGATGCTCGCCCGGTGCGGGTCGAGCGTGTGCTCGTCTCGCCCACACCCGGATCGAAAAAATGCGCGTCTAGAGACCGATCGCAAGAATTCGTAGCTCGCGCGGATCAAAAAGTTGCGCGTGGTGATCGCGACCTCTCATATGGGGCTCACCAGGGGGAATCAGAAAGACCATGGCACTCATCGAATTCGACGACGCAAGTCACGCAAAGATCCTCGTCATCGGCGTTGGAGGCGGCGGCGGTAACGCGGTCAACACGATGATCAGCGGCAACCTCGACGGCGTCGAGTTCGTGGTCGCGAACACCGATATGCAGGCCCTCGAGGCCAACATGGCGCCTCACAAGATCCAGCTCGGCAACGCGCTGACCAAGGGGCTCGGCGCGGGCGCCAACCCGGACGTCGGTCGCCGCTCCGCCGAGGAGAGCATGCAGCAGATCGCGGATCTGATCTCCGGCGCCGACATGGTGTTCGTCACCGCCGGCATGGGCGGCGGCACCGGCACGGGCGCGGCCCCGGTGATCGCGCAGATCGCGCGCGATTGCGGCGCGCTCACCGTCGGCGTCGTCACCAAGCCGTTCGGCTTCGAAGGCAAGAAGCGGTCGCGCCAGGCCGTCGAAGGCATCGAGCGCCTGTCGGACGCGGTCGATACCCTCCTCGTGATCCCGAACAACCGCCTCCTCGCGCTTGTGGGCGCACAGACCTCCATGGTCGAGGCGTTTCGCAAGGCCGACTCGGTGCTGCTCAACGCCGTTCAGGGCATCAGCGATCTGATGACCGTGCCCGGCCTGGTCAACGTCGACTTCGCGGACGTTCGCACGATCATGAAGGACATGGGCCGCGCCCTGATGGGCAGTGGGATCGGCACCGGCAAGCGCCGGGCGTCCGAAGCTGCCGAGATGGCGATCAGCTCGCCGCTCCTCGAGGACGTCAACATCGAGGGTGCGACCGGCATCCTGATCAACATCACCGGCGGGCCGGACCTCACGCTGCACGAGGTCAACGAGGCCTCGTCGTTGATCGAGGCGGCCGCGCACGATGATGCGAACATCATCTTCGGCTCGGTGATCGATCCGAACCTCAGCGAGGAGATCCGGATCACGGTGATCGCCACCGGGTTCGATCGCGAGGGCAAGACTCAGATCCTGGTGCCCGAGACCAAGGCGCCGGTCCAGGCCCCGCCGATCGCTGGCCGGCGCCTCAGCGCATCGCAGATCCAGCTGCCGTACGACGTCTCGACCCAGATCACGAAGGAGTACCCGTCGCCGATCCCGCCGGCGCGCCGTCCCGCGCAGATCGTCGACGAGCGCGAGGTCGAGCTCGACGTGGAGTGGGACGCCCCGATCGAGCGGGCGCTCGCGAACCTCGCGGATCCGATCCCCGAGGGCGACGTGTCGTCGCGGCTCGCCACGGGATCGGGGCCGTCGGCCGCCGAGGGCGTGCCCGTGGTCCAGCCGAACGAGCGCAAGCGCGCTCAGTCGCGGCCGAGCATGGCGAGCATGAAGACCGTGCTCTCGGGCGAGCTCGACACCGAGAGCGAGCTCGACGTGCCGACGTTCATCCGCCGCCACAGCGCGACGCACTCGTGATCTCCTAGTCTCAGGTGCCCAGCGCCACCCGGCGCGTTCGCGTCACCAGGCGCGGGGCAGGTGAAGATGATGAGCTCTCCCTGGCAGTACTGACCTCACCTCAGTGTGGCGACTTCAAGAGGACCTCGCGGGTCCTCTCGTCACTTTCGGATCGGTATTTTCCGCGGGAGCACCTCGCGCGAACCGCGCGTGAATGCGATGCAATCGCATGCGTATCCCACTCGTCTCGTTGTCCCTCGCGCTCGTGCTCGCGAGCGCCGCACACGCCCAGCCGGCAGACAAGCCGGCCGCGGCACCGCCCGCCGCCAAGCCCGCGGCCGCGAAGACCCAGCTCACCTGGTACGGCCATGCCGCGTTCAAGATCGAGACGCCGAGCGGCAAGACGCTGCTCGTCGACCCGTGGCTGACGAACCCGGTGAACCCGACCGGCAAGGACGACGTGAAGTCGGTCAAGGCCGACCTGATCCTCGTCACGCACGGGCACTCGGATCATATCGGTGACGCGGTCGAGATCGCGAAGCGCTCCAAGGCCAAGCTCGTCGCGACGTTCGACCTCGGCAACGCGATCGTCGGGAGCGGCTATCCCAAGGAGCAGTACGGGATGGACACCGGCGGCAACTTCGGAGGCACGATCACCGCGCTCGATGGCGAGGTGGCGATCACCTTCGTCCCTGCCGTCCACAGCTCGAACCTCGGTGAAGCACCGAAGATCGTCCCCGGCGGCAACCCGGGTGGGTTCGTGATCGCGATCAAGGGCGGCCCGACGATCTATCACACGGGCGATACCGACGTGTTCGGTGACATGGCGGAGATCGGGAAGTTCAGCAAGATCGACCTCATGCTCGCCTGCATCGGCGATCACTTCACGATGGGCCCGGTCCGCGCGGCCGAGGCCGTCCGCCTGGTCAAGCCGAAGCAGGTCGTGCCGATGCACTTCGGTACCTTCCCGGTGCTCACGGGCACGCCGGCGGAGCTCGCCAAGGCGCTCAAGACCGTCGGTGGCACCAAGCTGCTCGAGCTCAAGATCGGGCAAACGATTCCGCTGTAGTAGCCTCGCGGTCGTGCTGACCGAATCGACCGCGCGGTGGGTGCTCGTGCTCCACACCGCGCTCGGCGTCGCGGCGGTCGGCGCGGCGACGCACCTGGTGGTGTGGTTGCGGCGATACCTCAAGGGCGACTTCGGCCGGCATCGCGCGGTGCGCCGGTTCGCGTGGATCACGTTCGCGCTGCAGGCCGCCGCGTTCCTCGCCGGCAATCTCATGTATCCGACCTACAAGGTCGAGGTCCGCGCCGCCTACCTCGAGAACGCGGACGCCGTGGCGACCGCGCACGCGGCGCGGCAGCGCGAGATCGAGCACGTCGCGGCGCGCGACCAGGCGCGAGCGCCGGAAGCTGCCACGACCACCACCGAGATCGTGAAGCGTGCGGCGAACGCAGCGCGCTGGTTCGATGTCAAGGAGCACTGGATCGCGCTCGGCCTGCTCGTCTCGGGCGCGCTGGTCTTGGTGCTCGGACTGTGGGATCCGAGGCGCGATGGCGGGGCGCTGTCACCGATCGTGTTCTCGCTCGCCGTGATCATCGCGGGGACCGTCTGGCTCGGCGCCGTGATCGGCGTGCTCACCGCTTCGTGGCGCGCCGTGTGATCCCCATGTTAAGGACGAGCATGCGAATCCTGCTTGCGATGATGGCCGTGACGGCCGCGTGTGGCACCCCGCCGAAGAAGCCGATCACCGGCGCGCCCGAAGGTTCCGACGTCGCCGGTGATACCTGCTGCTGCAAGTCGAATCCGCTGACCAGCGAGGACGGCAAGCCGGTCTACGAGATCGGCAACCGGATGGAGTGCTCGTCGAAGCAGGGCGAGTGCGTCGCCGACGTGCAGTGCGAGAAGCAGCCGCAGCCGGAGTAACGGCTACCAGGTCACGGCCATGCTCGACTGGAACAGCATCGCGCGATCCGTGTAGCTGTCCTCGGGCATCTGCGGCGCGGGGCGACAGGACGTGCCGCGACACACCGTCGCCGGTTCGGTCTGGTGTGGGGCCAGGGCGACGCGCCATCCCAGGAACCAGCCGACCCGGCGGGGGAAGCCGATCGGCTCCTGCAGCCGGTGATCGAGCGAGATGCCGAAGCCAACCGTGGCCTCCGGCCGCTTGGTGTCCATCGGAACCACCCGACCCGGCTCGTCCCATCCCGGCGTGAACCAGTGGTTCCATGCGACCGCCGCGCCGCCCTCGACGTAGAGCGAGAGCAGCGAGTTGCCGCCGACCCAGCGCGGGCCGATCCGGATGACATCGAACCGAGCGAGCGCGCCCAGGCGTTGGCCGGTTCCGAGACGCACGATCGACGCTCCATTCTGCTGGAACCCAAGATAGCTGTACTCGGCTTCGATCGTGAGCCGGCCGAACCGTTGCCCGACTCCGGTCGTCAACCCCAGCGCGAGGACGTCGACGCGCTCACCGTAGATGAATCCGACCGAGGTACCGAGGCGGGCGGTCGTCCCGCGGGTGATGTGCTCGGCATACGGATCCTCGACCCAATCGACGGGGGCAGCGTGGGCGGTGTCGGCCCATGCGACACCGCGACCTGTGAATCCAAGGCACACGATCAAGATCGGGAGCCGCCGTAAGTCCCTCACGTTGCACCTCGCGTAGGAAGACGTGAGCCACCTGCGATGCAGATCACGTACCGCGGACCGCTCGCAGAACCCTGGGAACCGAGGGCTCCTGGCGCGTCGCCTCCTCAAGCATCGGGCGGTGGTGCTCGGTCGTGGTCGAGCGCGCGCGCCATGACGTCGATCGGTGCTGGCTGGCCGGTCCAGATCGAGAATGCGCGGGCGCCTTGATGGACCAGCATCGCGCGGCCATCCACCGTGGAATGGCCGGCCGCCTTCGCGCGTTCGAGCAAGACCGTCGGCTGGTGATAGACCAGGCTAGCGACCCACGCGCGCGGCCGCAGCGCATCGAGCGGGAGCGCATCGACGAACGCGCGCTGCGCCTCATCCGGCCCCAGCGCGCTCGACGTGCAATCGACGATGAGATCCGCGCGGGCAAACGTCTCGCGTAGATGCTCGTCGGTCCACGGCCAGGCACGCGCCCAGGAGACCGCCTCGGGCCGCCGCGCGATGACCTCGATCGCGCGGGCACCCCGGAGTCCGTAGGCCACGGCCCGAGCCGCTCCGCCCGCGCCGAGCACCAAGGTCCGGGCGCCGCGCAGCTCGAACCCGGCCGCGGTGATGCCATCCGTGAAGCCCGCCTCGTCCGTGTTGTGGCCGACGAGCCGATCCTCGTCGAAGTGCAAGCAGTTGACGGCGCCGATCGCGCGCGCGGCGGGCGAGAGCTCGTCACACGCCGACGCCGCCGCGACCTTGTGGGGCACCGTCACGCTCGCGCCGAGCGCGCGCATCGCGCGCAGCCCTGAAATCACGCGCGCAAGGCCCTCGGGCGGAACCCCGATCGGGACCATCACGGCGTCGATGCCCGCGGCGGCGAACGCCGCGTTGAGGAGCTGCGGGCTGCGCGAGTGCGCGACCGGCCAGCCGATGACCGCCGCGAGCTGCGTGGTCCCGCGGATCACGAGGTGGGCTCCTTGGAGTCCCCGACCACGACGACATCGACCGCGCCCCGAGCCAGGCGCACATGCAGCCTGTCGCCCACGTTGACCGAGGCTCCGTCGCGCACGATCTCACCGGCGCGCTGCACCATGGCGTAGCCGCGATCGAGGACCGCGAGCGGGGACAGCGCGGCGATCTGCGCCCCGGCGCGGCCGAGCTCCGCGCGACGCTGCTCGAGCAAACGGCGGATCACCCCGTCGCGCCGGGCGATCAGCGCGTCGAGATCGCGCCGCCCCCGCGCGAGCCGCGGCCCGGGGTGCGCGGCGAACAACCGGTGCACGAGCGCGCCGAGCTCGGTGCGGCGCGCGAAGATCCGCGCCCGAGGGTGCAAGCTCGCGAGCCGCTGCTGGAGCAGCCCGAGCTGTCCGCGGGTCGCGGCGAGCGACCGTTCGCCGCGCGCATGGAGTCCCATCGTCGCGCGATCGAGATCCTGGCGCGCGCGATCGAGGTTGAGATCGATCTCGCGATCGAGGCGGCGGCGCTCCTTCGAGAGCACGTCCGCGAGCGCTGCACCGTCGGGCACCGCGAGCTCGGCGGCCGCGGTCGGGGTCGATGCGCGCGCGTCCGCGGCGAGATCCGCGAGCGAGAGATCCACCTCGTGGCCGACGGCGCTGATCACCGGCACCGGGCAGCGCGAGATCGTGCGCACCACGCGCTCGTGATTGAACGCGGTCAGATCCATCGCGGCGCCGCCACCTCGGCCGACGATCACGAGATCGACACCGGCGCGAACGACCATCGCCATGCCGTTGACGATCTGGTTCGCCGCCAGCGGGCCCTGGACCAAGCAGTCGGCGAGCAGGATCGGTGTGGGCAACCGCCGCTGCACGGTGCGGATGATGTCGTGGATCGCGGCGCCGTTCTTCGACGTCACCACGCCGATCCGGCGCGGGAACCGCGGCAACGGCCGCTTGCGTTGCGGCGAGAACAGGCCCTCCGCGGCGAGCTTGGACTTGAGCTGATCGAGGGCAAGCGCTTCGGCTCCGAGCCCCGCCGGCTCGGCGAAATCGGCGTACAGCTGCATCTTGCCGTCGCGGTCGTACACGCCCAGGCGCCCGCGAACCCGCAGCCGCTGGCCCGGCTCGATCTTGAATCGGATCCGCATCACGTCGCGGCCCCACATCACCGCCGGCAGCACGCAGTCCCGGTCGCGCAGCGCGAAATATAGATGTCCCGACGTCGGCGTCGAGGCCTGGGTGACCTCGCCCTCGAGCCATACCAGGCCCAGCGCATCGAGGGACCGACCGGCCAGACGGACCACCTCGGCGATGGCCATCGGCCGCTCGCGGCTGCTGGCAGGGCGCTCGTCCATGACCACGGCGCACCGTAACTCGTCGAGAACACGGTCGCCACCCCCGCGGATTTGACGCAACCGAGGTGGGTGGCGCGTTGTCGATCTTGAAGATAGGATGCCGATTGCTTCCGCCATGGCAGAGTCCAGCCCGATCGAACAGCGCGATCCCGGTGAACCGATCGCGGGTGACGCGATCGACCCGGACCTGATCAAGCTCAAGCGTGCACGCCCGAAGATCGGCGTGATCACCGCGGCAGGGCTGGTGTTCTTGTCGGTCGTGTTCCTGATCCGCCTCAACGCCGATCGCAAGTTCGGCGCGAACGGCGCGCCCGAGAAGGTCTCCGTCTCCGACGTCCTCGCAGGCACCATCGGGACGGACCGGTACATCTCGGTCGATGCCCAGCCCCTCATGTCTCACGCGATCCGCGCCACCGCGTCCCCCGGCAGCCTCGGGATGCGAGTCGCGCCGATCCGCGCCACCGGGGATCGGCTGTGGCTGGTCAGCTCCGGGGATGGCTGGGAGCAGCCCGCGACCGGCGCGTACGTCGGCCGCCTGCGCAAGCTCGCAGATCTTCCGTTTGCCACCGCCGTCGACCACTACGCCGCCGATCATCCACGCCCGGTGTTCGCGACGGCCGCGGCGACGCGCTCGGGCTTCGGGACCAACAAGATCGCGACGGTCGCCGGGGACACCGTCCACATCGCGGACGGCGACACCGTCGCGTTCGACGTGATCGATCCCAATGCCGCGACCGTGATCGCGACCTTCACCGGGGCGACCAAGGACCACGACGCGCTGCTCGATCCCGCAGCTTGGGTCAACCAGCTGGCGAAGGCCGGCATCACGCCCGTGGTCGCCGCGACCGCGCAGCCCAACCCGGGCCAGGTGCGGTTCGACGTGGCGATGCCCGCCGCCGCGATCACCTCCAAGCTCGAAGCGGCCAACCTGTGGGCCGCGCGTGTCGAGCCGGTGACGCACCATTACGCGACCACGTGGGGCGCGCTGCGGATCTCGACGGCAGCCGGCTTCCACGCCGGGACCGCCACGATCCCCGACGCGGATCTCGATCTCGTGGGCCTCTATGTCTCCCGGGCGATCCCGAGCGGCGCCTATGCGCTGATCACCGGGGAGCGGCCGGCCGACTACTGGTACGTCCTGCCGATCACGGTCGCGCTCGCCGCGATCGGTCTGATCTTCGCGTGGGCGCTGGTGCGCGCGATCCGGCGAGACGTGCTGCCGCCGCCGCGCGCCGCCTGAGGCACTCGCAGACTCGAGGATCGTGATCGCCGACCTCGACCAGGGCCGAGCCAGCGCGCTGACCCAGCGCTGAAATGCTACAACCGGCCCAGTGATGTCCTTGCGTTTGCACGATTCGATGCGCCGCCAGAAGGTGCTGTTCGAACCGCTCGTTCCGGGCAAGGTCGGCATGTACGTCTGCGGCCCGACGCCCTACGCGCCGGCGCACATCGGCCACGCATACTCCGCGATCGCGTTCGACACGATCCGCCGCAGCCTCCGGTTCCTGGGCTACGACGTGAACTACGTCCGCAATATCACGGACGTCGAGGACAAGATCATCCGGCGGGCCCACGAGCTCGGTGAAGATCCGATGGCCCTCGCCGCGCGCTTCGCGGCCGACTACAACCGGGACATGGCGCGGTTCGGCGTGCTCGCGCCCGACGCGGAGCCCAGGGTCTCGGCGCACATCGCAGACATCATCCACATCATCGAGAAGCTCGTCGCCAACGACACCGCGTATCCGATCGACGGCGATGTGTACTTCTCCGTCGAGGCGTTCCCACCGTACGGCAAGCTCAGCGGCCAGACCCTCGAGGATCTTCGCGCCGGCGCACGCGTCGAGGTCGACGAGCGCAAGCGCTCCCCGGCGGACTTCGCCCTGTGGAAGGCCGCGAAGCCCGGCGAGCCATCGTGGGACTCGCCGTGGGGCAAGGGACGACCAGGCTGGCACATCGAGTGCTCTGCGATGACGGTGACTCACCTCGGGACAACCTTCGATCTGCACGGCGGCGGAAAGGATCTGATCTTCCCGCACCACGAGAACGAGATCGCCCAGTCCCAGGGCGCGTATGGCACCGAGACGTTCGCCCGGTACTGGCTCCACAACGGGTTTCTGAACTTCGCCGGCGAAAAGATGTCGAAGTCGCTCGGCAACGTCTTCAACTGCGACCAGATCGCCGACGCGGTCGGCGGCGAAGCATTGCGGTTCTTCTGCGTGTCCCACCATTATCGCTCGCCCGTCGACTTCGAGGTCGAGAGCGTTCGCGACGCGAGCGGCACGGTGACCGGGGTTCGGTTCCGCAGCCTCGAGGCCGCCGATAGCCGGCTCGAGGACTTCTACCTCACGCTCCAGAAGGTCGACCAGTTCGGCGCGCAAGGCGGCGATGCCGGCGAGGGCCCGGTGTTGCCCGACGCGGAGAAGCTCGTCCCCCAGGCGCGCGAAGCGCTCGCCGACGACTTCAACGCCCCGGTCGTGATGGCCGCGATGCACGAGGCCAAGACGCTCGCGAACAAGCTGCTCGCAGAGGGCAAGGGGATCGACAAGCAGGTCCGCCGCCGCACGCTCGCGCGGATCGGTCGCGACCTCCGCACCGTCGGAGAGGCCCTCGGGATCCTCGCCAGCTCGCCCGCGACGTACCTGCGCGAGCGCCGCGAGCGGCTCGTCCGCCGGATGAACATCGATGTCGCCAAGGTCGAGGCGCTGATGACGGAGCGCGCCGCGGCGAGGGCCGGCAAGAACTTCACCCGCGCGGACGCGATCCGCGCGGAGCTCGCGGCGGTGGGCGTCGAGCTGCTCGATACCCCGCAAGGCACCGACTGGCACGTCACCGACGTCAAGCCCGACGAGAGCGTCGCCTCGAGCTGATATGGCGAGCGACGCAAAAGACCCACCCCCCGCGCTCGTGCGGCCTATGATCGCCCGCGACCTCGACAAGGCCGGCAAGGGTCAGCTCGTCTATGTCGGCCGTGACGGTGAGGTCAAGGATCCCTCGGGCGTTCGCAACCGCCAGGTCGCGGCCTACCTTGCCTTCGGCGGCATCACCGCCGCGGGGGTCGCGCTGGCAGCGTCGTCCTTCCCGCTGCTGATCCCGTTCTATCTCGCGCTCGGCGGCCGGTTCGTCGGCACGGTCCGCGCCGTCAAGCGCGTCAACGAGGCGAGCGTCGCGCTGTCCAATGGGGACGCGCTCGCGGGGCGCGCCCTCGCCGAACCAGTGGCGCGTGCCTGGTGGGCGCCCGGTCGCGTGCGGGCGCTCGCGGAGCTCCGCGTCGCGATCGCCGATGCGCTCGAGGGCCGCGGCGAACAAGCGCTCGAGCGCGTGCGGCGGGCGCGCAGCAAGCTGTCACCGCGCCTGATCCAGCACCAGTTCTCTTATTACACCGAGATCAACCTGCTCACCGCGCTCGGCCGGACGAAGGAAGCCCGGGTGGTGCTCGACGCCCGCGGCGGCGTGCCCGGTGGTGAGGTCCTCAAGCTGTCGTACTGGATCGCGCAGATGCACCTCGCGGTCACCGACGGCTCGATCTCGGCCCCGAATACGATCGACGAGGCCGAGCTCTATGATCGGCTGCGCAAGGGGCTGTCGATGACGGCGGGACGAGATCTGCTGCTGTTGTGCGCCTGCTACTACGCCCACCGCGGCGAGCACGACGAGGCGAAGTTCGCGTGGCGCGAGGCCCATGATCGGGAAGGCAGCCAGCGGCTCGAGGTCGCGATGCCCAAGCTCCACGCCTGGATGGCGGACTATCGTCAGGGCAGGCCGGAGCTCGACGCGCCGGCGGCCGACGACGATCTCTGAAGCCGGACGCCGCGTCGCCTGCCTGACACGGACACCGAGCTCACCGGTCTAACTTGCCTGTAGCTCGCGCATCATCGGGATCTCGATGACGAAGGCCGCGCCGTGTGGCACGACGTCCTCGACGACGATCCGGCCGTGGTGGAGATGGACGAGCTGGCGTGCGACATAGAGCCCGAGTCCCAGCGATCCCGAGCGGCCCGGCCCCCGGATGAACCGATCGAACAGCCGGTCGCGAACCGCGTAGGGGATCCCCGGGCCTTGATCGCGCACGGCGAGCCGCACCAGATCCGGCGCCTCCGAGACCTCGACCGTGATCGTGCCGCCGGCGGGCGAGTGGCGGATCGCGTTCTCGATCAGGTTGCCCACCACCTGGCCGAGCCGCACGCGGTCTCCGGCCAGCATCCCCGCCCCGCCGTGCTCGATCAACGACACCGTGATCCCAGCGGCGCCGGCGACTGGCGCGTAGGTCTCGAACGCCTCCTGCGCGACCGTGCGCATCGAGACCGGACGCGCATCCATGATCATATGGTCCGACTCCGCGCGCGCGGACTCGAGCACCTTCTCGACGAGCTCTCGGATGCGCTGCGCGCCACCTCGCACACGACCAACGCCTTTCGCGATCTCCTCACCTGCGCCTTGCTGTGCGGCGCGCTCGATCACATCGGAGCTCAGCACGATTCCCTGCAGCGCTCCACGCACGTCGTGGGCGAGCATCGAAACAAAGTGCGCGCGCAGATCGGCGAGCGACTCGAAGCGTTGGCGCGCCGCCTCGAGCTCCGCCGACTGCTTGGAGAGCTCGCGCGTCAGGTTCGTGAGGTGATCATTGGCCTCGAGGAGGCGCTTGGCCATCGACTCCGAGCTGTTCTCCCCGGTCCGCGCGACCAGGACGAGCTGCGCATCCTGGCGGATCGGAACAGTCGAGAGCTGGGTCGGAGTCGGCTCCCTGCCCATGGCGCAGAGCAGGACCTCACACGATGCCGGGGCCGCCGCCAGCGCCGCGAGGACCTTCGCGCGCGAGGCGATATCGAACGACACATCGATCGGCTGACCGAGCTTGCCCCCGAGCAAGTCGTGCGCCGCGTCGTTCCACCTCGTGATGGCCCTGCCCGTCACCACGAGCGCGGGGATGGCGATGCGAGGGTGCATCAGCGACTCGATCACGGACGCGGTCACGGGGTCCACCCTCGAATGAGGTGGGTCGCCTCCGACGCCGACGTCGCGAGCAGGTCGGCGCCGAGCTCGGCTGCGCTCGTCGATGTCGTTGCGCGCCCTCCGACCAGCACCTTGACCTGGGGCAAGCGATGCCTGAGCTGCACGAGCGCTTGGCGCAGCGCCGGAATGCGCTTGGGGAGCGCGGCCGAGAAGCCGACGAACACCGGCGAGATCCGCGCGGCGTGATCGAGCACGGCCTCGAATGGAACATCCGCCCCGACAAACGAGACATTCCAGCCTTCCCACGCGAGCAGATCAGCCGCCATCCTGGCGCCGAGCTCGTGGCGCTCGCCCTCGACACACGCGACGATCGCTCTGGGCCCCGTCGCCGACCACGGAAACGCCGGGTAGAAGCTCGCGAGCACGCTCTGTGCGACCGCCGTCGCGATGTGCTCTTCGGCGATCGACAGCTTGCCTGCCTGCCAGAGCCTGCCGACCTCGGCGAGCGCCCCGGCGACGAGCTCCTCGTAGAGGTAGGCTAACCCTTGCTCGCGCGCCTGCTGCGCAGCGAGGAGCGCTTGCGGGAAGTCGCCCGCGATGATCGCTCGCAGAAACCGTCCGCGCACGCCGGGCATGTACGGACCATGGCCCCGTGTGCGCCATCGTCAAGTACCGCGACAGGGGCGCAACGCAGCGGGTCCGCTGCGAACGTGCGACCACGACCGTCAAGAAAGCGCTGACGCCGAGGCGCGCGCGTGCTGGGGCTTCATCGACTCCGAGCCACAGCGCCACCATCGCGCTCGCCACGCGACGGCGAGCGCGGCTAGCGCACGGGTTGTGCGATGGATCGACCGAGCAGCGTGTCCAGCTCGCCCGTGCGCTCGAGCGCGCGGAGCTCGTCGTAACCGCCGATCGACGCACCGTCGATGAAGATCTGGGGCACCGTCGTACGGCCACCGGTCGCTTCCACCAACCACCGGCGGGTCTGGTGATCACCCGTGCAATCGATCTGCTCGAACGCGACGCCCTTCTGCTCGAAGAGCCGCTCCGCGGCCGTGCAGTAGCCACACCAGCGCCGGGTGTACATCTTGACCGTTGCGGGCATGCACCCGATCGTAGCCCGAATCGCCGCTCTCACAACGCGCGCGTTCGCTCGCTCACTTCTCGTCGGCGTCTTCCGAGAGGTACGCGAGGATCACCTCATCGAGGGACTTCTCCGAGATCAGGCCCTGTCCGAACCCGCGCCCTTCCTCCTCGCGCGCCTTGCGGACACGAGGTGGTGACGCCGGTTTCGTGGGCGCTCCAACGATCACGGCCGGACGCGTCATCACGACGCCGCTGCTTCCGGCCCCCGCTCGGCTCGGGACCGCGCCGGATGGGGAGATCCGCGCAGGGGTCGGAGTTCGTGGACGATGCTCCGGGCGAGGCCCCTGCTCCGGCGCGCGGGATGGCGGGATCGGCGGAGGTGGCCGCGCGGCCGCGGCGGTCGTCGGGACCGCCGGGGGCGTCGTGCGTGGCCGTGCGAGCCCGGAGGGAATCGGGGTAGCTCCCGAGCGCTCGCGCTCGCCTTTGATGACCTCGATCGGAATCTTCGTGCTGGCCCGCCTGTACTGCGCGTACTGACCGGGGCGCTCGGATCCCGCACCAGGAGGCGCATCTGCCGACGGTGGTGCGGGCGCATAGACCTCCACGGCATCGGACTCGCGCCCGCTGCGAGCTTCGTCGGAGCTCACCGGACGCGACATCACCGCCTGCGGTGAAAACGCAGGCCGTGTCGGCGGGCGCGTGATCTGACGAGCAGGTGGCAGCGACGCGGCACCCACGGCGGAGCCGCGATCGCCGGTACGTCTCTCGGGAGGCGGCATCACCGGCATGGTCGCTTCGCCCTGCCCGCGCGAACCGCCGATCGCCCCAGGGACACCGTCGCTGAGACCATTCCCCGCGTCGGTTCCGGACTGGACCTCGGTGTCTCGAACCGCGCGCGTCCGCGAGGCTTGCGACGTCGCATCCGAATCATCGAGCTCGAGCTGGATCAAGATCTCCGACGAGTCCGCGGCCTGCGGAAGGGTCGAGCGCGCCGCGGCGACCTCGTCGCTGATCGTCGGCCGCTCACGCTCGTCCGTTTTGGTGTGCGTCGCGGTTCGCGGGACAGCCGCCGCGACCGCCGACGAGGGACCGCCGGCCGGGCTCGAGGCCCGGTCCGGAGCGAGCACCGGCGCCGCGTGAGGCTCGCTCGTCAGCTCCGACTCACCCTCGGGAGCCACGTCCTGTTCGGAGCGCGGGGAGGGAGCAGGGAGGACCGGTTCGCTGTCACGCCCGGCACCTGGGTCCGCCGAGCCGCGCGGCAGAAGCCCTGGTGTGGTGCCGAGATACTCATCGATCTTGTCGTCGAAGTTCCCTTTTTTCAGGTCCTTGAGCACGGCCTTGTGCTGGGCCTGCATCAGGGCCTTGATCGCTTCCTCGGCTGAGCCCGCGTCGTAAACGAGCTTTCGCGTCGAAATAATTGTCCCCCCATAAAACATATGGGTGAACAAGTGGGGACTCATAAGTCCCGAATCCTCGGTCTGGACGTGGAAGATCAGACCGCGATACCGGACGTTGTGGTTGTACCCGAGGATGGGTGAACGCTTGGCCACCGCCAAATGACATTACCACGGGATGGCCGTCCTGATGCGGACCCGACCCCCGCACTTGTAATTCCTTCGCGGGGTTGGTACTCAATTCCTTCGGGCTTCAATTACGAAGCTTGTTTGGAGGCCCCGCGTTTGCGGGGTACGCATATCCCGTGAGTACTGCTGCAGTGGAGTCGAAGTTCGTCGAGTTAGTCCGCGGTTGGTTGGTCTCCCTTCCTCACGACCTCAAGATCGCGTTCGATGCGATGGACGACGAGAACCTGCCCCGGCCGGTTCGTGAAGTCGCCGCCGGTGTCGTGGCGTACGTGGTGTCGCCAAACGACTTCGTGACGGACCGCAATGACGCCGTCGTGAGCTACGCGGACGACGCCATGTTGCTCCGCTTGGCGCTCGCGAAGGCGCTCGGCAAGGGTGAGGATGAGGACGCGTTCCGGGGCCGATTCCCGGAGCTGTTTGACGACCTCGATGAAAACCTCACGCTCTGCAAGACCGTGATGGGGGATCTGATGACCTGGCTCGAGAGCAAGGTCTCGACGCTCCCCACGATCGAGTACAAGGGCAAGAAGATCACGAAGTACCTCGACGACGAAGCGGCGCGCGAGCAGCTGTTCGACGATGGCCTCGTGTTCCGCACCGACTATCCGGTCGACGAGAAGACGATCGCCGACAAGCTGAAGAAGGCGACGACCGTCACCGAGGTGATGAAGCGCCGCAAGACGGAAGAGGCCCGCGTCAAGGGCAACAAGATCACGCGCGCCACCGCCAAGGCCTGAGCCCACCGCCGTTCGCGAGGCGGGCTCCGGGCTGGCCGGGATCATCCTTCGAGCGAGACGGAAAGCGCCGCGAGGCAGCTCGAGGCGCACGCCCGGAGCGCAGCGAGCGTGTCGTACTCGTTGTACGAGCCGAGCGAGAGCCAGCTGTACGACTCGAGCTGCCCCGCCGCGCCGGTCGCAGCCGATGGCCTGGTGAATGATCCGGCTTACAGGTCAACCAGCTCGAAGCCCGTGAGCGGTTCGCCGAGGAAGCGCGGTGCGAGCTCGTCGAGCCGTGACGTGTCGGTCGCGAAGCAATCGAGCCGGCCCACGCCGTTGCGCCGGTTGGCGCCCGTACCCAGCGCCTCGCGTGCGGTGTCCGCCATCGCCGAGGCCGAGTCGACCACCGCGACGTTCCGACCGGTGAGCTCGCCCGCGACCCGCGCCAGCACGGCCTTCAGCAGCGGATAGTGCGTGCAACCGAGCACGAGCGTGTCGATCTCGGGATCGATCGTGAACAGCTGAGAGAGATAGCGTCGCGCCACGAGCAGCGCGACGTCATCGTCGATCCAGCCCTCCTCCGCCAGCGGCACGAGCAACGGGCACGCGAGCGCGGTCAGCTTCGCCGACGGAGCTCGGTGCGCGATCGCCGTCGCATACGCGCCCGAACGGATCGTGCCGAGCGTGCCGATCACGCCGAGGTGACCGCCTCTCGTCGCGGCGAGTGCGTTCGCGGCCCCGGGCTCGACGGCCCCGATCACCGGCACCGGACTCGCCGCGATCAGGGCGGGCAGCGCGTTGGCGGAGGCCGTGTTGCACGCGATCATCACGAGCTTTACACCGCGATCGAGGAGGAACTGCTGACAGGTCAGCGAGTAGCGTTCGACGGTCCGCGGACTCTTGCTCCCATAAGGAACGCGCGCGGTGTCGCCCAGGTAGATGATGTCTTCGCCGGGCAAGACGGTGCGCAGCGACCGAACGACCGTCAGTCCACCAACGCCTGAATCAAACACGCCGATTGGCTGACGCTTCGTCAGTGTTCGATCTTGCCCCATGACGGTTCCGGATTGAGACGGTCTGTCACAGCAGGCAACTCAACTTGCCAGATGAAAACAGCGCGTCCGCAGGAAAACGCCCTACGGGCGTCGATGCTTCCGACGAGCTGGACGCGCGACCCGGCTGCCCTCGAACGCCCAAAGGAGTTGGAGGAATGTCGCGGGCTTGTCATCCAGCTGCGCGTAGAACCGAGAGATGCCGGGAAAGCTCCGCTCGGCCAGCGGAAGCTGACGTTCTGTAATTCTGCCTTGCACCCGCTGCCGCCTCGAGCACGCGCTGTACCAAATCGGGTGGCTACGAGTTTCATGGTAGGTATCCTCGCCTCATGTCCGGCGTCCAGACATCCGATCGGATGCGCGGCCTCGTCGAGGCGGACCCCATCGTCCTGATCGAGGTCGCTGGTGTCATCGCCAACGAGGCGGGGCACTGGCCCACCGATCGCCTGACCGAGCTCGGCGCCGAGCACGGAGCCCGCCTCGCCGCGGCCGACAAGGGCCGGATGCGCGCCGCGCTCGAGGCGATGCTCATGGGCCGCGATGTCGACACCGCGCTCGAGTGGCTCCGCGTGACGCAGATCCTGCCGGTGCTATTTCCCGAGCTCGCCGCGACGATCGATCTGACCCAGGAGCCCGGACGCCAGCACAAGGACGTGTGGGATCACACCAAGCAGGTCGTACGCCAGACGGTGCGCCGGCCGCTCGTCCGCTGGGCGGCGCTGCTCCACGACATCGGCAAGGTCCCCACGCGGACCTTCACCGACGAGGGGGTTCACTTCCACGGTCACGCCGAGGTCGGCGCGCGGATGTTCGACAGGATCAGCCAGCGCTTCGCGTTCGCACGTGACGAGCGGCAAACGATCCGATTCCTCGTCCGGCATCACCTGCGCACGAACCAGTACAGCGAGCAGTGGACCGACAGCGCCGTGCGCCGGTTCCACCGCGAGATGGCCGCACACATGACCGACCTGCTCGATCTGTCCCGCGCCGACATCACGTCGAAGCGGCCGGGTCGTCGAAAGACCCTGCTCGAGCAGATCAGCGCGCTGGCGGACCGCGTCGAGCGCCTCGCGGAGGCAGACGCGAAGCTGCCCCCGCTCCCCGGCGGGGTGGGCAACGCGATCATGACCTCGTTCGAGATCGCGCCCTCGCGGCTGATCGGCGACCTCAAGCGCACGCTCGAGCAGGCGATCGAGGGCGGCGTCCTCGAGCCCCGCCGCGAGGACGCGTACTACGTGGCCTACCTCGCACGGCACGCCCTGGTCCCCGGCATCGCCCCCGAGAAGCTCGCGGCGCTGAGCGCGGCGGGCGGCCTGATCGAAGAGGACGCCGCGACCGACGATCTCGAGGGTCCGCACAAGGGCGCGGACCCGGACGACCCGAGCCCGGGCGTCCTCGCGTGCGGCCACGACCCGGACAACGACCCGTGCATCCATCGCGATGCCGATCCCGACGATCCCGAGCTACGCCATTAGCCTCGCCGGCGCCGGATCGCCAGATACACCAGATAGCCGACCGGCATGGTCACGGCGAGCGGCGCCACGAAGAACAGCAGCGCCGCAGGGCTGCGCGGGTGGCGCGCGCCGTCGACGGCCGAGCCGAACGCGCCGAGCGTGAAGCCCATGCCGAGCACGGCGCCGACGACGATGCCGATCACCGCGGCGATCACGAGGACGAGGCGGTCGCGACGCGCGCGAACGATCTCCTCGATCAGCGGGTCCGGATCGACGGCCATCTCTCAAGGGTGGCGGTTCGCGCGACCACGTCAAGCAGAACC
>WBZN01000605.1_pt1 | contig 26079 bp, 18 predicted proteins | sample 5204281 | NCBI WGS metagenome assembly WBZN01 (sample SAMN12344347, study PRJNA552823) | activated sludge metagenome | biome: Activated sludge suspended growth; feature: Nitrification reactor; material: Wastewater; isolation source: activated sludge from nitrification reactor of wastewater... | reverse complement strand
CCGTTCGCCCCAGACTGCGCCCTCCACCATCTACCGCATTGATTTTGCATACAAATTGTCCGCTCCGGGTTGCTCGAATTCCGCCCCTCATTTCCGGCCGTCGAGCAGGGCTTCAGCCAATTCGGCACCAACGTCTTTGAGGCGGTGCAGGTCCAGTCCCTCGGCGCGATCTCGAACTTCCTCACCGCCGAGCTGGCGGACGCGTTGGGCATCGACCACACGGTCGAGGGCGCGTTGGTGCAGAACGTGGCCAACGCGCTCATCAACCGTGCCGTCGCCAATGCTGTCAGCACCGGCAATCGGCTGAATGTGTTCGCAGGGTTTGGCGTGGACGCCTTCAGTCTGCCTGTGGTCCTCTCGGACGGCACGCAGCTTGCGAGCGGTGCAGCGTTCAATGTCGGCCAGGGCATTTCAGGGTTCGTGGGCAGCTATCTTGCCTCCAAGATCGTCTCGGCCCAGACCATCGGCGGTTCGCTTGGAAGTTCCATTGGTTCAGCGATTGGATCGGCCATAGGCGGATCCGCTGTCGCGGCGACGACGATAATCGTTGGCGACATGTGCATGTGCGCGGCCAATGACAATGCTCCACCGCGCATATGTCTTACTGCGTGAACGGATTAATTTTAGTGTAATAACTGAACAAGACGTGGGATATCTTTAACAGTAAGCTGGGGGATGGATGCTGTTGTCACCTAAGTCAAATGCATGGGTTGTTCTGGGATCTATCTTAATTTTTATGGTTCTGGCGGCAATGGGTTTTAGTTCAAGAGAATTCTGTAAATCTGAATTGTGCAAGCAATTGGCAGTTGCGGATGGATATCGCGTGCCTGTTGCGGAGTGGCCATTTTGGGCAATTGAGAAAACTAATTTAGCAAGAAGTGTAGACAAAGAAAGAATTGAGGAAATGCTAGAAGTTGACAATTTTCAGCGCGTTTTACTCTCTGAAGATCAATTGGACGGTCGCAAAGTTTCAATAACGCAATTCACTAAACTTGTTCGAATTTATCGCATGTTTTACTTGGGAGTTGGCTCTGATAACGTAAAAATATTGATCAAAGAATCAAATGAAGGAACGACGGTTGAATCGGCGCGTCTAGTTAGGGAATCGATTGCATCCATGTGACATGGAATGGGGGCATAGACAGAGAAAATTGAAGTATTTTACGGCGCAATTCATCTCACTCAGTTTAGTCACAAATATATTGTGTACACAGATTCTAGCGGGATGAAAACGAGACTTGATGGCGGCGGTTCGGTTGATCCCGCAAGACCAGGCTCCAAGCGTAACGGCAGTGGCACACTGGAAAGTCGTTTACTCGGGACACCGCCTAAATCCGGCCTATGCCACAATCATTCCAAAGAACGCTTGTGATCGTTCAAGCTCCTTCAAACCGTGCGGCTCAATACTTCCTCTCAAATTCCGAAGTCTTATTCGGTCAAAGAAACGGGAGGAATTATGTTCTCAACGTCATCAAGCGCTTCGCCGTCCAACGCAACTCAATCCTATGATGCCGTGGTCATCGGTGCGGGTGTCGCCGGTCTTCACGAAGTGCATCTCCTGCGCGAGCAGGGACTCAACGTCCACGGCTTCGAGGCCGGGTCGGGCGTCGGCGGCACGTGGTACTGGAACCGCTATCCGGGCTGCCGCTTCGACTCAGAAGCCTACATCTATCAGTACTTCTTCTCGCAGGATCTCTACAATGCCTGGAGCTGGAGCGAGCGCTTTCCCGCGCAGCCCGAGATCGAAAGATGGCTGAACTTCGTTGCCGACCGTTGTGATCTGCGCAAGGAATTCGAGTTCAATACCAGGGTCGAAAGCGCCCAATACAACGACGCAACGGGGCGGTGGACGGTCAAGACGGATAAGGGACACGTGGTCGACACGCAGTTTCTTATTACCTGCTGCGGCATGCTCTCGGCGCCGCTCGACAAACGCTTCCCGGGTCAGGAAACGTTCAAGGGCCAGCTGTATCACACCGCGCGCTGGCCGAAGACGCCTGTCAACTTTGCGGGCAGGCGCGTCGGCGTCGTCGGCAATGGGGCGACGGGAATTCAAGTGATTCAGACGATTGCGCCGGACGTCGGACATATGAAGGTGTTCGTGCGCACCCCGCAATATATCATCCCGATGGTGAACCCAAAATACAGCGCCACGGACGTCGCCAACTACAAGAGGCGCTTCGACGAGCTCAAGGCAAACTGCCCGAATACGTTCACGGGCTTCGAATATGACTTCACCAACGGCGCCTGGGGCGAGTTGACGCCCGCTCAACGCGAAGAGGTCATGGAACGCATCTGGAATGAGGGTTCGCTTCGGCTGTGGCTTGCCTCATTCGCAGAAATGTTCTCGGACGAGGATGCGAGCGAAGGAGTCTCGGAATTCGTGCGCAAGAAAATGCGTGAGCGCCTCAAAGATCCCGTGCTGTGTGAACTCCTTATTCCGAAAGACTATGGCTTTGGAACACATCGCGTGCCGCTGGAAAGTGGTTATCTCGAAGTCTTCCACCGCCCCAACGTCGAGATCGTCAGCGTCAAAAACAATGCGATCGTCGCCGTCACGCCGGAAGGCATCAAGCTCGCGAACGGGCAGGTCCACGAACTCGATATCATCATTCTGGCGACAGGATTTGACGCGGGCACCGGGGCGCTGACACGCATAGACATCCGCGGCCGCAGCGGACGCCAGCTCAAGGACGACTGGGGCCGCGACATCCGCACCACGCTCGGCATGCAGGTGCACGGTTACCCAAACCTCTTCACCACCGGTGCACCGCTCGCTCCATCTGCCGCGCTCTGCAACATGACAACCTGTTTGCAGCAGCAGACGGATTGGATTGCCGATTGCATCAAGAACGTCCGGAAGATGGGCGCCAAGACCATTGAGCCGACGGTCGAGAGGCAAGACGAGTGGGTCGCGCATCATGACGAACTCGCCAACGCCACGCTCGTTGTCAGAACCAACTCCTGGTACATGGGCTCCAACGTCGAGGGCAAGCCGCGCCGCCTGTTGTCATATATCGGCGGTGTTGGCCCGTACAAGCAGCGTTGCGATGAGGTCACCCAAGGCGGGTACCGCGGGTTCGATATTCAGTAATGGCTCTATAGCTGAAGCAGCTGCCGTACTCCGTGCGGGACGGGTTCGGTGGCTGCTTCTTTGTCCGAACAAAGAAGCCCTTGATGACCCAGACTCTTGACGAGCTGGCCGGCGACGACCCCACCATGGCCCGTGCGGTCTATCTGTGCCGAAAAATATCCAATTCAGATTTGCCGCTTCTCATCCTCGGTGAAACGGGCGTTGGAAAAGACTCACTTGCTCGCGCTCTGCACGCCGAGGGCAGGCGCTCGAACAAGCCATTTATCGCCATAAACTGCGCGGCTATCCCGGGATCCCTGCTTGCAAGTGAGTTGTTCGGCTACGCGCCAGGAACATTCACCGATGGAGCCAAGAACGGCTACGCTGGAAAGATCATCGCGTGTAATGGCGGGACGTTTTTTCTCGACGAGATAGGAGACATGCCGCTCGATTTGCAGGCCTATCTCCTGCGCGTGTTGGAAGAGCGGTCTGTGCATCCCCTCGGAAGCAATGGGGCAGTGCCAGTCGACGTCCGATTTGTCAGCGCTACGCATTGCGACTTGCCGGGGCTTGTTGCCAGCGGACGCTTCCGCCAGGATCTCTACTATCGAATTCGCGGAGTCGAAATCACACTACCTGCCTTGCGCATGAGACGCGATCTCGGCGATATCATCGATCGTATCGCTGCCGTGGAGGCCAAAAACCAGGACAAGGCGATGACCCTTTGCCCACAGACGCGGGACGTCCTGTGCAAGTACCCTTGGCCCGGAAATTTCCGAGAATTGAGGAATGTTCTTCGCTTGGCGATCTCGTTTTGCGAGGACGAGCACGTGACGGTCGCGGATATGCCCTCGCCGATAATCGAATTTGCAAGAGAGCACGTGCGCATTGCAAAACGGTGCCCATGTTGAACGGGCCAGCGAGATCGCGATGCTGCTCGAGGCCGCGATCAGGCAGACAGGTCGTGATCAATCAGGAGGGCCCTCGCTAGCCTACGACGACTTCGCTGATCTGTATTACTGGGGCTGCATCGGTGTAGTTTTTGATATCTGCCAGGATCTCCCTGGCGTGTGGGCCGAATCCAGCCTGAAAGGCTTCGATCGAGTCGCAGAAGATATGACACATCCCGACATACGTCGCAGGTGCGCCGGGCGCGCCGCCAGCCAATCCTTTGTCGACCGTGTAGTACTTGCAGTGGTCGCCCATCTTGCTTTTAACCAACGGCATATGCTTGTCGCGATAGTAGTCGTGATCGAAGCGCATGCCGTCGGTGAATGGATACATCACGCTGATCTTTATCATTTGTTGTCTCCTCCTTGCCCCGTTTGCACAGGCGCGTCTGGACTTGGCCGAAATTCCGTCCTGTTCGACTTGCTTCAAGCTGGCATGCTCAACAGGTCGTTGAGGTGGCGGTCGATTTGAGAAGCGAAGGTGGCGTCGGTGCCGAACAGACCGAGATGTCCATCGATCGTATCTATCGGCCGGAACTCGGCGCCGGCAATCATCCTGCACTCTTTTTCGCAATCCGCCGGCGGGAAGAACATGTCATGGCTGATAGGCATGACGAACGTCTTGGCCTTGATGCGGCGTAGCGCGGCGCTCAAGTCTCCATTGGTATTTCGTGCGACGTCGCCGCGCTGCCACTTCCAGGCCATGGCGAGGAGGTCGTTGGGGTCCATGGGGCCGAAATATCCGCCCATGAAGTTGATTGCGAAGTCCTCAAGAGAAGAAAAGCCCAGCTGTTTGTGCCGGTTCTGACCAAAGAATTCCGTGCTCCAGCCCATGACACCCCACATTTTTGCATGACGCAACAGGCCTTCGCGTACCTCGTCCGAGCACTTGTAGAAACCGCGGTTCCAAGCCGGATCCGAAGTGATGGCCTCGATTAGCGTCTCGGCGAACAGGAAGTCATGCGTCGTATTTTGCGCTGTTCCCGCGATCGGTGCCGCGCGGGCCACCATGTTTGGGAAACGCACAGCCCACTCGTAAGTCTGCTGTGCGCCCATCGAACCGCCGGTCACGAGTGCAAGACGCTGGATGCCGAATACCTTGGTGAGCAGTTTGTATTGCGCCCGTACGTCGTCGCTGATGCGTACTTTAGGAAAGTTGCCCATTCCGCCGGGGAGCGGCGTGTTGTGCGGCGACGTCGAGAGCCCGTTGCCAATTTGATTGACGATGATGATGAAGTACTTGGCGGGATCTAGCGCGCGGCCTGCTCCGGTATAGACATCGGCCATGATCTTGGAAGTGCCGGAATACCAGGTCGGGATCAGGATGGCATTGTCCTTGGCCGCATTAAGGTTGCCGTAAGTCGCAACTGCCAGTTGGCAATTGCGGATCGTGCCACCCTCCTCCAGAACGAGATCGCCGATGTTGTGAAGCTCGTAAGGCCCATGCACATCCTGCGAATAAAATTTGTTCTCGATCACGATTTCCTCCCGAGTGTTTTGGCCGTCCATGCGGCTATTTCGGGCCGGCAGTCTCGGGCGTTCGCGCGAGCCGCGATAGAACATTAGTGGTCTGGATTTGGAACGATGTTGCGCGCGCTCGTTGCTGCGCCGCACGCGGCGTCTCGCGCCCGCAAGCTGGCGCGCTAAGCAGCAGCGCTATTATTTTTCAGATACTGACGTTCTTGCGATACTCGCCCGGCGTAATTTTGAACTCGCGCCGGAATAGCCTTGTCATGTGGCTCTGATCAGAAAACCCGCAACTTGCGGCGACGCATTTCAAGGGCGTATCGCCGATCTCGATCATGCGTCGCGCCCGCTCAAGCCGGCGGAGCGTAAGATAGACGTATGGTGGGCAACCGAACGTCTCGTGGAACTGGCGGATCAGATGAAAAATGCTGATGCTGGCGACTTTTGCTATATCGGCGAGGCTCAAATTCCGGTCTAGATTCTCTTCGATGAAATCCTTGACGCGCTTTGCCTGCAGCGGTGACAATCCGCGTTTTGCTTGTTTGGCTTCGCGGAGTTCACCCGCATAGTTCCGCAGGAGATGCACGCAGACCTGGTTCGTCACCGCTTCGACGAACAAGCTGCCGCCAAGGCCGCCTGAGTTCAGCTCATTGATAAGCGTGGTCATGACGTTGATCAACACCGGATCGTCGGCACGCAGGATATCCTGTATTTGAACAACCTTGATGTCGCGATCGTAGACGTCGCTGGCAATCTCCGCCACTTTCTCCGGCGAAATATATAGATGCTGCACTTCGATCGGCACGGACCAATGCCAATGAGAGTCTGTTGAGTGCGTCAGAAGCGAAACGGTGCCTGGCCCCACCTGCTCGTGGCGCCATGGACCAGAGACCTTCCTATTCATAGGCGTGAGGCCGTCGCGATACACGACGATCATGTAATCCCGCATCGGAGGGATCGGCACGTCCAGCGACTGATAGTGGTAGCCGCGAACTCGCACATCCTTCCAGTTCTGAGATGCGCTATCCACGGTCAGTTCGCCAGGAACCCAAATCGGCAGTTCCTCGGGTATGATCAGCGGCATTACATTCCTCCCTCGCCGTCGGACACAGCGTGAAGTGCATTTCCTCTGATGCGCCCGGGATTTCGCAGGCCTGTTGCCGGCGCCCGGTTGCTTATTGTTTTTGCGTCCTCGAGAATTTGGCGTAGGACCCTTGTCGAACTGATACAGATCAAACGACCTGCGGCATTGTATCACGATGCCGCATTTTTTATCACGATCTTGCTCTCGCGGGTACTTCGGTCAGGACCGGAAAATGAACAAATCTGGGACGGAACACTACGTTTTCATTTTTCGCGGTTACGTGTTGGAGCCAGCGCCAAGAGTACCGTCAGGATCAAATGCAGGACGACCGCCGGCCACAGTAAGACGCCAGTCAACCCATCAACAAAGCCGAGGAAAGCGAGATAGAGTGTGACCAAGCCGCTGTAGGCCAACATTCCGATCCGCGGCTGGCCGGACCAACAGGCGATCCCAAGCCCAATGAGGGCAATGCCAGCCACCCGTGCAACCGGGACTGCAACACCCGTCAGATCCTCCCCGAGCAGCAACCTCCCAACCACCGGCGGAAATAGCACCAGCGCCAATCCGGTCGCGGCCTCGCCAACAGCGGCGAACATGAGCGCCTTTTGCATCGCTCAGCACATCCTTCGTTTGAAGCGTGGTAATCTGGACGACTACGGCTTCGCATCCGCTGTCGGCTCTGGTTCCAATTTGAACGTCAGCTTATCGATTTTGCCGGTGAACTTGAACGGCGCATCGTAGCGATACTCCAGCAGCGCGACCCCGGTGCGGGTATCCTGGCCAACATCGAAGGTCTCATCCTCCGGGAATGTAACCGGAGTTCCGTGTTCAAATGAGTTTTTCGCCACTATCTTACCGTTCACGTAGAGCACGCCCGTTCCGGCTTTGCCCAAACCCGGCTCGTCAGGTTTGAAATCGAAAACGATCGTGTGCTTTCCAGCTTCGAGTTCCGGCCCTTCCCACACAGTGCGTTTAAGGTCGAGCAAGTTATAGAGGAACACCACTTTGCCGCGACCGATGCCAAACTCGCCCTTGCTAAGGAACAAGCCATATCCACCAAAGCGGCCGCCCTCCGTGACGATCATCCCTTCCGCACCTCCCTTGGGGATCTCGACCTCGGCGGTGATGGTGTAGGCTTTGTTGAGAATGTTCGGCGCCGCGCTCTTTGGCACACCGCTGAGGTCCCCCGAATACGTGAATTCGGTGCGCCCCGCCGTCAGGCTCGGACGCGGCGTGTTCCAACGTGCAAGCGTTGTATTGTCGAGCGGCAGCACATTGTACTTCTTCGCCTCAGCGTAAAAGAGTTCCTGCATCTGCTTGAGCTTGTCCGGCATCTTTGCGGCAAGGTCGTTGAATTGGGTCGGATCCTCCAGGACGTTATAGAGTTCCCAGTTGTACCCGGTGATTACATCCGGGGGCGTCTTGGTGCTGAGCTCCCACGGGAGAGTCGCGGGCGTCGTGGCTGCCACCCATCCGTCATGGTAGATGGCGCGATTGCCGAGCATCTCGAAGTACTGCGTCTTGTGCCGGGTGGGCGCGTTGGCGTTTGCCTTGTCCCACGTATAGAGCATGCTAACGCCTTCAACGGGATGCTGCTTGATGCCGTTGATTACATCCGGCGCCGGGATGCCGGTCGCTTCGAGTATGGTTGGCACGATATCGACGACATGGTGGAATTGACGGCGGATGCCACCCACATCGTTGATATGACCGGGCCAGGACATCGCCACGCCCTGGGCTGTTCCGCCGAAGTGGGATGGTACCTGCTTCACCCACTTGAATGGCGTGTCCATCGCCCACGCCCAACCTGCTGCGAAATGCGGGAACGTGCGTTCTGATCCCCAGAACGGATACCAAAGAAACTGGTCTTTGACCGGCACGGGTACGCCATTGAAGGTCGTGAACTCGTTCGGTGTGCCGTTGAGCATACCCTCGGCGCTTGCGCCGTTGTCGCCTCCGATATAGATGATGAGCGTGTTGTTCAGTTCGCCGAGATCCTCAACGGCCTGGATGACTCGTCCGATCTCATGGTCGGCGTAGGCAAGGTAAGCCCCATAGACATCCGCTTGCCTGATGAAGAGCTTTTTCTCCTCCCAGCTGAGCGAGTCCCATTCGGGTAGTCCCTTCGGCCACGCCGTCAGTTGGGCGTTCTCGGGCATTATGCCCAGACGTTTCTGGTTGGCGAAGATCGTTTCGCGGACCTTGTTCCATCCCTCGTCGAAGAGATGCATGTCGCTGATCTTCTTGATCCACTCGGGCGTCGGATGATGTGGTGCATGAGTGGCGCCTGGCACGTAATAGACAAAGAACGGCTTGTCGGGCGCTATCTCCTTCAGTTGCTTCATGTACCCGATGGCCTCATCCGCCATCGCAGTCTGCAAATTCCAGCCGGGATTATTCTGGAACGGGTAAATCGCCGTGGTGTTGCGGAACAGGTTCGGTTGCCACTGGCTGGCATCGCCACCGACGAAGCCGTAGAAATATTCAAAGCCCATTCCGTTTGGCCATTGATTGAATGGCCCGGCCTGGCTCGACTGGTAGGAGGGCGTGTTATGGTTCTTGCCGAACCACGACGTTGCGTAGCCGTTCTCCTTGAGGATCGTCCCGATGGTACCTTTCTCGATGGGAATGATTGAATCGTACCCCGGATAACCGGTTGCGACTTCGCCGACGACCCCGAAACCGACCGAATGATGGTTGCGTCCCGTGATCAGGGCCGCCCGTGTTGGTGAGCAGAGCGAGGTCGAATGGAAGTTCGTGTATCGCAATCCGTCCCGTGCGATGCGATCCATCGCAGGGGTTGGGATGACGCCGCCGAACGTGCTCGGCGCACCAAAACCCTGGTCATCGGTCATGATAAGCAGCACGTTGGGTGCGCCCTTGGGCGGCACAATGCGGGGCGGCCACCAGGGCTGCGACTCCGAAGCCTTTTCTTTGATTATCCCACCGAATGCCGGAGCGGGCGGCGGAAGTTGTTTGCCGTCAATGGTGGTGGTGGCGCCGGCAGATCCGGGCTCGCCCGCCGTTTGCTGCGCTCCTGCAGGACAAACACAGGCGATGAGGGTCGTAGCTGCGGCAAACATCAAATGAAGATGTTTCAAGCTCATGAGCTCCTCCCAAAAATAGACACACGCAAAAACTAGACACACGCAAATGACTGGTTAGCGCAAATGATGCGACCTCAGACTGCGCAACCGCGGTCGCCGATCGCGTAACGCTCTTAACCCACCAGCTCGATCTCGCCCGGCCGCCACGTCTTGTCGAACCACGGTTCTAAAGGCCCGTAGAGGCGCAGGAGCGTGTTCCAACCTTTTCCGGGCACTGTTTGCACCCAGTTCTTTTCCTTCCCAGGCGGCGGCTTCGGGCCGAAAAACACGTCCACCGATCCGTCGGAGTTGACGAGGAGACCCTTGGTCTGGCTGCTCACGCTCGGGAAGCGCTGATCGGTCTGGATCATCGACCGCGTCTGATTGCTGTATAAGATCACCGACCAGAAATCCTTGACCGGAATATTCGGCGGCAGGTGCAGCCTATAACTCTTGCCGCCATCTAGCGGGTTTCCTTTTACATCACGACAGGTCCAAGCATACTGCGACCCGCGGCCGACCATTTTCTCTTCCATGGCCGGCGTAACGCCCGTGGCTAAGAAGTAATAGAAAGCGTAGGCGTCGAGGTTCAGGACGCCGGGTTGACTTTGGAACCGATACCCACCGACGAATGGCAGCTGCCAATTGCTGTCTTCGTAGTAGTAGCCGTCCTTGTGGCGCCAATGGAATGTAAGCGCGCGCGCCGTTGCATCACCGACGCCGGCAGCTTCGGTTAGGATCTTCGTCATGCGCGCATCAGGCGCAAACGGCTTGCCATGTTCAATACCGATCGATGCGTAGTAACCCATGCGAATCTGGTCGAGAGACTCCGGCGGTTCTTCTTGAACAGCTTGATCAAGCAGCTGCCAGAACTCGAACCCGGCCGGATTGATGATGTTGAATGGCTTGCCTGATACATCGACATATTTGAGCGCCGGCGCGGGTTTGTCCTTATCGGCCAGCGGGTAAATCTTGGTGAACTTCTTGACGAGATCGATGCCGGGCTTGGGGTCGCCGTCAACCAGGAAGCTGCGCCACGGTATCCAAAGATTGTAGGTCGGGGACCGAACCACATGATACCCATCGGGAACGTCGCCCTTATAGCCGGGCGGGAGCAGCAGATACTTGCCTCCTTCACCCTTGTCCGGTCCGGTGATACCAACGTCGATGACCCAGCGGAACCAAATGTCGTTGAAGCCGCCCAGCACATTGGGCGGAACCTCGAGCACGAGCGGGCCGTCCTTGAGGTTGACCCATCCCCAGCTGTAGACGGTATTGTCGTTGAACGTCAGACCGATGGTCCGGGAGTCCACCAACTGCTCCCAGATCGGAATTGTCTGGTTGGCCGGCCCCAGGGTCAGGCACGCATTGCGGTCGGCGACCTGGCTGGCGGCCGGGATAGCGAGAAGATATGCCTGCACGGCACGTTGAAAATCGAGATTATCGAGAAGCTTTTCGGCCGTCGCCTTGTCCGGGAAGCCGTCGAAGAATTGCAGCGTGCCAAGGCGTGTCTCCACCTTGTCCGGCGATGCGATCCCGGGCGGCATCGGGGTGGAAAACTTCATGGTGGGGTCGGCTGGCTCGCCCGTGAGCACTTGAGCCAGTGCTGTCCCCGGTGTCGTTCCTGCAGCTGCGATTGCCGCCAATGTGCCGGTTTGCAGTAGTTCGCGTTTCGTCAGCATATGAAGACTCCGATGGGAGAAAATCTGGTTAGTAGCAGGGCGGGATGAGCGCTAGAGCAGAGGCTCACTATGTCGGCGTGCCATTTCGGCTCCCGCATCCGGCCTCACGCTTCTCGGTTCATCAAGCTCGGATCAGTCGCCGTTGGCCTTCTCGTGCATGGCCGCCTGCAATTTCTTTATGTCGTCGGGCGACAATTGCGGACGGTCGACCTTGATCTTCAGGCTGTGGAGCGTGGCGGTCAAAGCGAACGGCGGCCGATAGTCGGCATCGTTCACCCCGGTGAGCGTGTCCGAGCCGATGTCGAAGCTCTCATCCCACTGCAGGATCATCGGCAGCGTCTTTTCCATCTTCTTGCTGGCAACGTCCTTGCCATTCACCTTCAATGTCCCGGTGCCCGGTTGGCCGATACCGCTGAAGTTGTTGAATGCGAGGGTGCCCGGCCCTTTTCCTTCGTACTTGAAGTCGAACTCGACCGTGTGCCGGCCCGGCGGCAACGCGTCGGGAGCCTCCCACTTGAGCCGCTCGAGATCGACCATGTTCCAGAGGAACACAGGCTTGCCCTTGAGCAGGTAGAAACCGTAACCGGCAAACCGCCCGCCCGAGGTCAGGATCATGCCCTCGGCACCGCCCTGCGGGACGTCGACGTCCGCAGTGATCGTGTAGGAGGTGTTCAGCAGCAGCGGTGAGTCGCCTTGCGGCAGACCGACCATCGGCCGCGTATAGACGAATTCGGTGCGCCCGGCGGTGATGTTGGGACGGGGAGCGACGATACGCGAGGCCACGGAGGCATCCAGCGGAAACACCTCGTACTTCCTGGCCTCCGCGATGAACTTCTCCTTCAGCTCCGTGACCTTCTCCGGATGCTTGGCCGCAATGTTCTCGGACTGGCTGAAGTCCTCGTTCAGGTTATAGAGCTCGAGGACTTGGTTGTTCAGAGGATCGGGATTGGCAGGACCGAAGGCCTGCCAGGGCGCGCGGTTGACCTTCGTGCTGAGGAACCAACCGTCGTCATACAGCGCCCACTGACCCATCATCTCGAAGTACTGAGTCGTGTGCCGCGAGGGAACCTTCGCGTTCGCTGCGTCGAAGGTGTAGAGGAAGCTCGTGCCCTCGATCGGCTTCTGCGCGATTCCATCGACCATTTCGGGCGCGCGGACACCAGTGGCCTCCAGGATCGTCGGGACCACGTCGATCACGTGGACGAACTGCTCGCGCAGGCCCCCCTTATCCTTGATGTGCGCTGGCCATGACACGACCATGTTCTGGTTGATGCCGCCGAGCGCCGAGGCATTCTGCTTGAACCACGAGAACGGCGTGTCGAAGGCCCAGGACCAGCCGGCCGACATGTGATTGTAGGTCTGTTCGGTGCCCCAGACGTCGTAGAACTTCATCTGCACATCGATAGGCAGTTCGTTGAGGCCGTTGAAGAACGCGACTTCGTTGGGCGTGCCCATTGGCCCGCCTTCGGCGCTGGTTCCGTTATCGCCGTTGATGTAGATGATCAGCGTGTTGTCGAGCTTGCCGAGGTCCTCGAAGGCCTGGACAACGCGGCCGATCTCAGAGTCGGTGTAGGCCGCGTAGGCGGCGAAAGTTTCAACTTGGCGAATGAATAGCTTCTTCTCATCCGCGGAGAGCTGGTCCCAGGGCTTCAGGATGTCCTTCGGCCACGGTGACAGCTTGGTGTCCTTCGGGATTACGCCAAGCCTCTTCTGGTTCTCGAAGATGCGTTCGCGCAGCTTCTCGTAGCCATCGTCGAAGAGCTTCATGGCGCGTATCTTTTCCGCCCACTCCTTGGTGGGATGGTGCGGGGCGTGCGTGGCACCAGGCGCGTATTTGATGAAGATCGGCTTGTCCGGCTGGATTTGGTGCATGCGGGTCATGTAGTCGATGGCGTCGTCCGCCATCGCCGTGACCAAGTTCCATGTACCGGCCGGCTTGCCCTCGAACGGATAAATCTGCGTCGTATTTCGGAACAGGTTCGGCTGCCACTGGTTGGCGTCGCCGCCGACGAAGCCGTAAAAGTATTCGAAGCCCAGTCCGGTCGGCCACTGGTCGAAGGGGCCGGTCTGGCTCGCCTGGAATGCGGGCACGTTGTGGTCCTTGCCGAACCACGACGTGTTGTAGCCGTTGTCGCGAAGGATCCGTCCGATCGTGGCCTTATCCCGGTCGATGATGCTGTTGTAGCCGGGGAAGCCGGTGGACTGTTCCGAAATTACGCCGAACCCGGCCGAGTGGTGATTGCGCCCCGTGATCAGAGCGGCGCGGGTCGGCGAGCAGAGCGCGGTGGAGAACACACGATTGTAGCGCAGGCCCTCATTGGCGATGCGGTCCATGGTCGGCGTTGGAATGACGCCGCCGAAGGTGCTCGGGACGCCGAAGCCGGCATCATCGGTAATGATCAGCAATATGTTTGGGGCTCCTTTGGGCGGCACGACTCGCGGCCCCCACCACGGGGTCGATTGGAGAGCGCCGTCCTTAATTGCGCCACCGAACTTCGGGTCCGGCGGCGGGAGCTGTTTTCCGTCGATGGTGGTCGTGGCGCTGGGAGAACCCAAAGTGCCCGTGACTTGCTGAGAAACCGCGGTCCCCGATCCAGCCATGAGAAATAGCGAACAGAAAGCAACGAGCTTATTACATCTTGAATATGCGACACCGATCATTGAAAGCCTCCCGCGCTTGACTACAGCAGCGCGCGCAGGCGGAGCAAAACGCCCCTGGCAGGACCCATGCACTGCTTACGATGCGGAAGTCATCTCATAAAACGCGGACCAAGATCTTGACATTTTGGGACACAGATTTGACAGTTTGGGACAATCAGCCATGTACTGGGTATGGCTCGTCACGCGGGACGGTGGGAGCGAAGGAATGGCAAATTCTCGGAAACCCGGGATCCGGAAAACGCTGGGCGGTAACGGCACACCTGGAAAAATCAGTCCTCGCCGCCCATCGCCGCTCAAGGGCGGGTTCATCCGTGTCAGCGTCGCGACGGCAATCCCCGGACTCTTGAGGGAATACGGTCTCGATCCAGGGAAGGTCCTCATTGAAGCGGGTATCGAGCCCCGCCTTATCGAGGACCCCGACAACGTCATCCCGTTCGCCACGATGGGTAGGCTGATCAACTTTTGCGCGACGAAAACGAGGTGCCGGCATTTCGGACTTCTTGTGGGGCAACGCGGCGGTGTGTCATCTCTGGGTACCGTTGGATTGCTCATCAGGCAGGCTCGCGACGTCGGTTCGGCCCTTGATGACCTCGTTCGCTATCTGCATTTGCATGACCGGGGCGCCGTACCCCGGTTCGTTGTCCGCGGCAGCATGGCGACGCTCGCCTACACCATCTCCGAGCCCCGTCTGGAAGGAGCCGACCACATTGCCGACGCCGCCATGGCCGTCACCATGAACATCATGCGCAGTCTGTGCGGACCGGACTGGGTTCCGAGCGAGGTCCGCCTGCCGCATCGAAAACCGGCATATGCGGCGCCACTGCAACGGTTTTTTCACGCCCCCATCAAGTTCGACGAGAAAGAAGCTGCCCTGGTATTCCCCGCGAAAGTGCTCCAGCAGCCGCTCGCCGGCGCGGATGCAGATCTGCACCGCCATCTCCTGAATTATGTGCAGCAACTCGACGCCGCGTCGGACGCCGACGTCGTCGACCAGATGCGTCGTATACTACGTACGCTGGTGCTCAATCACCAAAGCTCTGCAGAACAGCTCGCGCAACTGTTCTCGGTCCACCGCCGCACACTGAACCGGCGGCTGAGACAGCAAGGCACAGCCTTTCACCTCCTTCTTGAGGAAACGAGGTTCGAACTCGCCTCGCAGATGATGAGCGAGACCAGCATCCCGCTGGCCCAGATTGCCGCTCTGCTCAATTACTCCGAAGCGAGCGCGTTCTCACGCGCCTTTCGGCGTTGGTCCGGCATGACACCGACAGAATGGCGGAGGAGGCATGGACGATAGCTGCTCAGCTTGTTCGGGGAGCGCCATGGCTTGGGGCAGGCAGGTCAGGAGCATCAATAGCGGACCGGCCCTTACCAGGAGGATTGCGTGCGGCGTCCTTGATAGTTTGACAAAGTATGCCAAGCTGACCTGATGGCCGTTGATAAGCCAATTCTCAATAATCCCGCGGTTTCACAGCACGCGTGAATTTGGACGTTGCGCATGATGCATGCTTTCAGAACATTGCCAGCAGCGCCCACGGCTTCATCCAAGTTCTGGCGCCTTGCTCTTCTGGTATCCCTTATGGCCTTCAGCGCTTGGTGTGCGAGTGAGCGGATCGGTTGGGCGGAGGCAGCAGCGGCGGGGACGCAGACAAATGGATCAAATGGCCGTCACGCGCCTGAATTCGTAGGATCGGCCACATGCGCCGCCTGCCATGCTCAAGAGCATGCGGATTGGCAGACTTCACAACATCATGCAGCGATGCAGGTCGCGACCGAACAGACGGTTCTCGGCAATTTCGAGAACGCGAGCTTCACGAAGGACGGCGTCGAGACCACATTCTTCAAGAAGGATGGGAAGTTCTGGGTTCGCACCGATGGCCCCGACGGGAAGCTCGAGGATTTCGAGATCCGATACACCTTCGGAATCGCTCCGCTGCAACAGTACTTGGTCGCGCTGCCAGGCGGACGCTATCAGGCGCTCGGCATTGCCTGGGATGCGCGTCCAAAAGAGGATGGCGGGCAGCGCTGGTACCACCTCTATCCCGACCAGGCTCTCAAATCGGGAGATCCGTTGCACTGGACGGGCATCGATCAGAACTGGAACTACCAGTGTGCATGGTGCCACGCCACGAACCTGCAGAAGAACTACGATGCCAAGTCGCGAACGTTCCAGACAACCTGGTCCGAGTTGGGCGCCGGTTGTGAATCGTGCCATGGGCCGGCGTCGGATCATGTGGCGTGGGCGACGCTGGGAGAGCCGGCCCGCGAAGACAAGGGTCTTCTGGTGCGGTTCGACGAACGGCGCGGTGTCACCTGGCAGATGGGGGGCAATGGCCAAGCCTCGCGGTCCGTGCCGCGAACGACGGCCAAGGAAATCGAGGTCTGTGCGACGTGTCACGCGCGGCGTCAGCAATTTTCCTCGGATCCGGCGAGCCTTGCTTCGCTCACGGATGCTTTCCGGCCGGCGACGCTGGATGCGGGACTCTATCATGCCGACGGCCAGCAACGGGACGAAGTGTTCAACTACAGCTCGTTCATTCAGAGCAAAATGCATGCGGCCGGTGTCACCTGCTCCGACTGCCATAACCCGCATTCCGGCAAGCTGCGCCAGACTGGGAACGCCGTCTGCGGGCAATGCCACGCGCCTGAGAAGTTCGACTCCGGGGCTCATCATCATCACGGCGAGGGCACTGCCGGATCGCGATGCACGGCCTGCCATATGCCGGCAACGACCTACATGGGTGTGGATGCCCGTCATGACCATTCCATGCGCGTTCCACGACCGGACCGGTCGATCTTGCTAGGTACGCCGAATGCCTGCACGATGTGCCATGCCGGCAAGACGGCGACGTGGGCTCGCGACGCGATCAAAGGCTGGTATCCAAATCCCAAGCCAGGAGCGCAGGACTTCGCGGAGGCCTTCGATCTGGCGGATCGCGGAGCGCCCGGAGGCAGCGCGGCTCTGTTGAAAGTTGCTTCTTCGCCCATGAGTTCGGCGATCGCTCGTGCGAGCGCGCTGGCGCGGCTTGGCCGCGCCCCCTCTGCGGACGCTCTGGATCTGGCAATACAGTCGCTGAAGATCGAAGATCCGATGGTGCGAAACGCGGCGATCTCGATCATCGCTGTGGCCGATGCGGCCACGCGGGCGAAGGCGCTCGCTCCTCTGTTACGCGACCCTTCGCGCCTGGTGCGCATGGATGCAGCCCGCGCACTGGCGGGTCAGCCGGAGACAATGCTTTCCGGCGATGGCCGGGCTGCGTTCGAGGCAGCTCTTTCAGAGTACGTCGACGCGCAGAAGTATAATGCGGAGCGACCCGAGGAGCAGACCAATCTAGCCGGCCTCTACCGCGATCAGGGACGAGTCGAAGAGGCCCGCGCGGCGTACCGGACGGCAATCGGTCTCGACCCCACGTTTGTCGCAGCGAGCATCTCGTTGGCCGATCTGGAACGGCTGCAAGGCAACGAGCGCGGCGCAGAAGAGGTTCTGAGGGCGGCCGTCACGGCCAACCCGAGTTCGGGGCCTGCGCAACATGCACTGGGACTGAGCCTTATTCGTCAAAAAAGAGCCGCCGACGCCATGTCACCGCTGGCCGAGGCCGCGCGGATCGCACCGGAAGATCCGAGATTCAGTTACGTTTTTGCGGTCGCCCTGCACGATACGGGCCGTGCCGGCGAGGCGCGGGACGTCTTGAAGAATACGCTCGCGCGCCATCCCTATGACCGTGAGGTTCTCACGGCGCTGATCTCTTACGAAATGGAGGTCGCACAATTCTCAACGGCGCTCGAATATGCCGAACGGTTGCTTGAGCTTGAGCCGGGTAATTCCGAAGTCGCGGCGTTTGTCGAGCGCTTGAGGCGGCAGACGCGCCGATGATCGGGGATGCGGTGAGCGTCCCGGTACTCTACTCATTTTCCCTCAGCATCAATCTCAGTCAATGCTTTTATTGCACAATGCGAAATTAATCCCGGCGATCGCGCGCAGCTGTGGTCCTTCGCAATCGCGTATGGGGCGCCTCGTGTGGGGTTGCCCAGACCGGTCGGAGGAATGTTGCCGCAATGAAGCTTTGAATCTAGGATCGCAAAAAAAAGTGCGATCTTGCGTTATGCCGTCGGCATGAGAAGATCAGTCCTCCGATATTATTAGATGAGGTTAGATGATGATCCGGCGGCTGATACTCATTCTATTGGCGTTGAGTCCGGCGCTGGGCCATGCGGTCGCGCAGGACAAGTCCGCAGCAGAAGCGCCGCCGGCACCTTCCGTTCTGGTCGAGACGGTCAAGGAAATCGACATTGCCGGATCGCGCTCCTTCACCGGCCGCATAGAAGCCATGGAAAAAGTCGGGCTGCGTGCGCGCGTGGAAGGGTTCTTGATGCCGCGACTCTTCGATGAGGGGGCTATCGTCAAGAAAGACGATGTCCTGTTCGAGATAGACCCGGCCACTTATCAGATCAATGTGTCGCTTGCCGAGGCGAATTTGTCCAATGCGGAAGCTGCCCGTACCCTAGCCCAGATCACCCTTGACCGGCAAACGGAGTTGGCCGCTCGCAACTCGAGCGCGATCTCAAAGCAGCAGATCGACGAGTCATCGGCCAGTCTCAAGCAGGCGGAAGCCGCGGTGAAGGCGCGCCAACAGGATCTGGATAACGCCAAGCTGATGCTGAGCTACACCAAGATCACCGCACCTTTCGACGGCAGGGTCGGGCGTGCCACCTACTCGACCGGCGAATATGTCAATATCTCCAGCCAGCCGCTTATCTCGCTGGTGCGCCAGGACCCGGTTTATGTGAATTTTCCTTTGCCGCAGGCGGTGCGGCTGGAGGTGCGCCAGCAGGACAAGGACAAGTCGCATTTCTTCGTGCAACTTACCTTGGCTGACGGCTCGGTTTACTCCGAGAAGGGCAGCATCGAATTTTCCGACGTGACGGCATCGCTCTCGACAGACTCAGTGAGTGTGCGCGCAAAGATCGCCAATCCCAAAGGACTGCTCATCGACCAGCAGATCGTGGAGGTCAACGTCGTCAGCAAGGAGCCGGAAAGGAGGCTTGTCATGCCGCAATCGGCCCTGCTGATCGACCAGCAGGGAAGCTACGCGCTGACGGTTGACGAGGAGGGCAAAGTGGGCATCGCCCGGCTGAAGCTCGGCAAACAGCGTGGCACCGCGATTGTCGTGGATTCTGGGCTCAAGGCCGGCGACCGTGTCGTTGTCAGCGCCCACCAGAAGGCCCGTCCGGGTCAAAAGGTCATGGCGGTCGCGCAGTCAAACTGAGCCGTCGCCAAACACTATCGCCGCAGGCGCCCCGCCACTCCAGCAAGATCGAGGCAGGAAATCATGATCTCGGATGTCTTCATCAAGAGGCCGAGACTGGCGATCGTCATCGCCATCGTCATCACCATCGCAGGCCTGATCTCGATCCTGTCGATTCCCGTCGCCCAGTACCCCGACATCGCGCCGCCGACGGTTCAGGTCACCGCTACCTATTCGGGTGCGGACGCCAAGACCGTCGAGGAAAGCGTCGCCCAGCCACTGGAAAGTGTGGTCAACGGCGTGAGCGACATGCGCTATATGAAGTCCACCTCGTCAAATGACGGCGGCTACACGCTCAGTGTCAGCTTTGCGCTCACCGCCAATCCCGACATCGCGACGGTGAACGTCCAAAACAACACCAAGCAGGCGGAGACCAAATTGCCCGAGGTCGTGCGGCGCAGCGGCCTTTCGATCAAAAAGGTCTCGACAAGCCTTCTGCAGGTTTTTGCGTTCCACTCCTCAAAGCCGGAGCATGATCAGCTCTTCATCTCCAACTTCGTGACCATCAACATCATTGACGAACTGAAGCGCGTGCCCGGGGTGGGCGACGTGGTGAACTTCGGTGCGCGCGACTACGCAATGCGCATCTGGATTGATCCCGCCAAGCTCGCCAACCTGCAGCTTTCCACGCAGGATGTGATCGCGGCGGTGGCCTCGCAGAACACCCAGGCCGCTGCCGGCCGCATTGGCGCGGCCCCGCTCTCACAGGATCAGCAGCTTCAGCTCACTATCACCACCAAAGGACGCCTCGTCGATCCGGAGGAGTTCGGCAACATCATCGTGCGTAGCGCGCCGGATGGCTCGTTCGTGCGCATCAAGGATGTGGCGCGGATCGAGCTGGGCGGCGAGTCGTACGACGCGGTCGGCACGTTCGACGGCAAGCCGGGCAGCCCCATGGGCATCTACCTTGCTCCTGGCGCGAATGCCGTCGCGGTCGCCAACGCCGTGGCCAAGCGGCTTGAAGCCCTCAAGCCCCGTTTTCCGGACGGCGTCACTTACTCCTACATCTACAACACGGCCGACTTCGTGAGCCAGATGATCGAAAAGGTGCTCCATACGCTCGTTGAGGCGTTCGCGCTTGTGGCGCTTGTCGTGTTTTTGTTTCTCGGACGCTGGCGTGCGACGCTCATTCCGCTTCTGGCGGTGCCGGTTTCCGTCATCGGAACGTTTGCGGTCCTCCTGGCGGTCGGTTTTTCGGCCAACATGATTTCACTGCTCGCCATGGTGCTGGTCATTGGTCTGGTTGTCGACGATGCCATTGTCGTGGTCGAGAACGTCGAACGCATTCTGGAGGAGCACCCGGAGCTCAGCGTTCCGGAAGCAACCCACAAGGCCATGAGCGAGATTACGGGCGCGATCATCGCCATTACGCTGGTGCTGCTGTCGGTGTTTGTGCCGGTGGCCTTCCTTCCCGGCAGCAGCGGCGTCCTGTTCCGCCAGTTTGCGATCACCATCTCGGCGGCCATGGTTATTTCGGCCATCGTCGCGCTTACGCTCGCACCGGCCCTTTGCGCCGTTCTCCTCAAACCTGGCCATCCCAAGGGCATCATGAAAACCATTACGGGGGCTATCAACGCCACCGGAAACGGCTTTGCATCGATCGTCACGCGGCTGGTGCGCATGGCTGCGGTCTCGCTCGCGGTCGTGCTCGCGCTTGGTCTTGCGACGCGCCATTTCATGACCGTAACGCCGGCAGGGTTTCTTCCGGCGGAGGATCAAGGATACCTGATTACGATCGTGACGTTGCCGGCCGGCGCGTCCTTGAACCGCACGATCGAGGCGATGGACAAGGCGCAAGAGATCATTCGAAACGAGCCCACCGTCGCCAACATCGTCGGCATTGCGGGATACGATCTTTTAGGTGGTGGCAGCGCCTCCAATTCTGGCGTGATGTTCGCGCGCCTCACGGACTATGACGCACGCGCCACGCGAGACGCGCACGCCACGGTCGTCGCGCAGCGGCTGACGCGCGCCCTTGCGGTGCTGCCGGAAGGTATGTTTTTTGCGCTCAATCCACCTTCAATTCCCGGCATGGGCACCATCGGCGGGTTCGAGTTCATTCTGGAGGCTTTGCAAGGCCAGGACACCGCTGAGATGGCGGCGGTGGCACGCGGGCTCATCCAGGCTGCAAGCCAGCGTCCGGAACTGGCCGGCGTATTCACCACCTTCGATGCCTCCACGCCGCAGATTCGTCTCACGGTCGATCGCGACAAGGTCGCCGTGCTGGGGATCAACCTGTCGGATCTCTTCTCCGTGCTGCAGGCGTCTTTGGGCAGCTACTACATCAACGACTTCAACAGCTTTGGCCGCACCTGGCAGGTAATGATCCAGGCCGAGAAGGACTACCGCAAGACCATCTCGCAAATCTACGATCTGCAAGTGAAGACCGCGTCGGGCGATATGGTTCCGCTTTCGGCGCTGGTACTTGCCGATCTGGAAGCTTCGCCGCGCGCAATTACGCGTTACAATAATTATCGCGCCATCTCGATCACTGGCAGCGCCGCTCCCGGCCGCGGCGACGGCGATGCGATCGCGGCCATGGAAGACCTGGCGCGCACCACGCTTCCGCAGGGGTACGGCTACGAGTGGACCGGCCAAGCGCTGGAGACCAAGGCGGCAGCCGGGCAGACCGGCATCGTACTGGGCTTCGGATTGCTGTTTGCCTACCTGTTCCTGGTCGCGCTGTATGAGAGCTGGAACGTTCCCATTCCGGTGCTTTTGTCGGTATCGGCGGCGATACTCGGAGCGATCTTCGGCGTCTGGGTTGTGGGCGCCAACTTCGACCTTTACGCGCAGATCGGAACCGTCGTGCTCATCGCGTTGGCGGCGAAGAATGCCATTTTAATCGTCGAGGTCGCGGTTCAGCTTCGCGAGGAAGGCAAAGGCATCGTGGAATCCGCAATCCACGCCTCCCATCAGCGTTTCCGGCCCGTGATGATGACGAGCATCGCATTCATCGCGGGTCTCGTACCGCTGCTCATCGCCTATGGACCCGGCGCCGACAGTATGTTCGCCGTCGGCCTGCCGGTCATTGCCGGAATGCTTGCGGCCTCGCTGGCCGGCATTCTGATCATCCCGATGCTGTACGTCACGTTCCAGCACCTTCGCGAAGGAAACTGGTTGGGACGCAGCAAGGAGCAAGACCCTGAAGGGGATCCTGCACCTCCCGCCGCAACCGGATGAGAGCGGCGTGCCGCAAGCAGCCGTCACTCGTTTTCCCGTCGGCCGGCATTCTTGGCGGCCCGGCTGGCCGATTAGGTCCCTGGTACGCGGGGATGACATTTATATGAATATGCCGCTGGAGACTCTGAACCAGGCCCGCTGAAATCGGCCGTTTAGCGGGCCCGAACGGGAGACTTCACATCGTGGCCCGAAACGTCTATCAAGCGGCTCCCAGGTCCGAACTGGCATTAGGCAAGACGCAAGCGGCAATTTCGTCGCGAAGCCGCCTTTTTGCCCTGTCAGTCAGCGCCTTGCGCGGGTGTAGCTCAATGGTAGAGCAGCAGCCTTCCAAGCTGAATACGTGGGTTCGATTCCCATCACCCGCTCCAAATGCACGCCTCACAGACGCATCCTTGGCATTGCGCTAAGCCGCCATGTCAGCGCCCTCGTTATGGCACTTCAAGAAGACAGACGCCGTTGGGGGCTGCCAATCGCCAGCGGCCTGCACGTCCGAGACGGAACGCGCATTCCAAAAGCCCACAGCTCGCCTCGCCTTGCATCAGATGACGCGCTATCAAAGGGCCGCTGCCATCTCAAGTGACTTGGCCAAGGAGGCACCATGCTCGTTGTGACGACCAACGAAATCGAGGGCTATCGCGTCGTGCGCCATCTGGGGATGGTCAAGGGCCTCACCGTGCGCTCGCGCTCCGTGGTGGGCAACCTGGGGGCTGCCATTCAGATCTTTTTCGGCGGCAATATCACGGTCTACACAAAGCTCGCTGAACAGACCCGTCAGGAGGCGTTCGATCTTCTGGTAAAAAACGCGCAGGAGATGGGCGCCAACGCCGTGCTTGCCATGCGCTATGACGCCAATGAGATCGCGGCGGCGGTGACGGAGGTGCTCGCCTACGGCTCGGCCGTCGTCATCGAACCTATTGGCTGAGCTCCCCTGAATGAATTGACCCGCGCGGCCGCGCAAGCGAACCACCGCGCATCCCGTGCCCGGCTACGGGAGGCTGGGCCAGACTGTGACAACGGTCAAAACCTGGATGCGTTCGGGTCAACAGCAATCCCCTACTGCTTTCCGCCGTTAAATATCAGCGGGTTGATAGCTTCAAGACAGTTGGCCATGGATTGAATTAGGGCCGTCAAAGTCCCAACTTGGCAGCGCAGCAAATTGGCTAAGGCAAAGGGTGACAAACGCGTGAACATAGTCTAAGGAGACGGGCCTTGGAACAATTTGGCCCGACGTCAGCGCCGCATTTGTGGCGCTTTCTAGGGGTGTAGCTCAATTGGTAGAGCGTCGGTCTCCAAAACCGAAGGTCGGGGGTTCGAGACCCTCCGCCCCTGCCACTTGCTTCCGGCCAAGCTCGCGGCGCCGGCCCCGGAACTTCCGCGGCCGTTGCGGCGAGTTGTCGCATGCCCTATCAGGATTGCAGATTAATGGCGAAGTTCAACCCGATCGCGTTTATTCAGGAAGTCAGGCAAGAAACTGCCAAAGTTACCTGGCCGACGCGCAAAGAGGTTTGGATCACGACTGTGATGGTGCTCATCATGGTCGCGCTAGCCTCTCTATTCTTTTTGGTGGTCGACCAGACTTTGAGCTGGATTGTGCGCCTCGTCTTGGGCTTGGGCGCCTAGGACTAGCAGGCCAGAGGGCAAGATAAAGATGACGCTCGCGCAGCAACGCGAAGACAAAAAGACGGTGCCCGGCACGCGCTGGTATATCGTCCATGCCTACACGAACTTCGAGCGCAAGGTCGCCGATGCTATTCGCGAGCGCGCAAAGGCGGGCAACCTTGAGCATCTGTTCGAGGAAGTCGTTGTGCCGACCGAAGAGGTCGTCGAGGTCAAGCGCGGGCGCAAGATCCAGGCCGAGCGCAAGTTTCTGCCCGGCTACGTGCTGGTGAAGATGAAGATGACGGACGCCGCGTTCGTCATGATCAAGAATACGCCGAAGGTCACGGGCTTCCTCGGCGCCGACAACAAGCCCATGCCGATTTCCGAGGATGAAGCGATGCGCATCCTCAATCAGGTCAAAGAGGGTGTGGAGCGTCCCAAGCCCACCATCACCTTTGAAATCGGCGAGAACGTCAAAGTTGCCGACGGTCCCTTCGCATCGTTCACGGGCGTCGTCGAAGAAGTGGATGAGGAGCGTTCGCGCCTCAAGGTGGCCGTCTCGATCTTCGGGCGGCCAACGCCGGTCGAACTCGAGTTCGGCCAAGTGGAGAAGATTGCAAGCTGATCGCCGCGCTGCGCGCTTTGCTGCTTGGTTTTTCTAAGCGGAGGGTGCGCGTGGCAATCGCGAAAAAGACTACCGGCAGTTTTGCCGGGAACTGCCGGGGGTGATGAGCATTCGCGGCAGTGATGTGCGGGAGGACAGTGGTTTTCGTGAAGAAGCGTCTGTCCGTTGGACCGCTAACCCTGGACCAAAAAGCGCCTTTCGCCGAGGCGCTTTCAGCGTCCTCAATGAGTAGGGGAGACCATGGCGAAGAAAATTGACGGCTACATCAACCTCCAGGTGCCGGCGGGCGCAGCGAACCCATCTCCGCCCATCGGTCCCGCGCTTGGCCAGCGCGGCGTCAACATCATGGAGTTCTGCAAATCCTTCAACGCAAAGACGAAGGATCTCGAACAGGGAACGCCCATCCCGGTGAAGATTACGGTCTACTCCGATCGTTCGTTCACCTTTGAGATGCGCACCCCGCCTGCGAGCTTCCTCATCAAGAAGGCTGCTGGCTTGCGTCCCACGGGCAAGGGCGGCACGGGCTCCAAGGAGCCGGGCCGGGCGGTTGCCGGTCAGGTGACGATGGCACAGCTTCGCGACATCGCGAAGGTCAAGATGAAGGACATGAACACCGACGATATCGATGCCGCGGCGCGGACCCTTGCGGGCAGTGCGCGTTCGATGGGTCTCAAGGTGGCGGAGTAAGTCGATGGCCGATAACAAAGCAAAACTTTCGCCCGAAAAGATCAAGGCCACGCGGCTTGCCGGTGGCAAGCGCATGCTCACCGTCAAGGAGGGTCTTCCTCCCGGCAAGGCTTATTCCGTCGATGAGGCCGTGAAGATCATCAAGGCCCGCGCCAAGGCGAAGTTCGACGAGACAGTCGAGATCGCCATGAACCTGGGCGTCGATCCCAAGCACGCCGACCAGATGGTTCGCGGCGTGTGCAATCTGCCCAACGGCTCGGGCCGCACCGCGCGCGTCGCCGTGTTCGCCAAGGGCGCCAAGGCCGACGAGGCCAAGGCCGCCGGCGCCGACATCGTGGGTGCGGAGGATCTGGTCGAGATCGTGTCCAAAGGCACGATCAACTTCGATCGCTGCATCGCGACGCCCGACATGATGGGTCTCGTGGGCCGTCTGGGTAAGGTTCTGGGCCCACGCGGCCTGATGCCGAACCCGCGCGTCGGCACGGTGACGATGGATGTTACGGGCGCCGTCAAGGGCGCCAAGGGCGGCTCGGTGGAGTTCCGCGTCGAGAAGGCGGGCATCGTGCACGCCGGCGTCGGCAAGGCCTCCTTCACGGAAGCGGCCTTGGTCGAGAACATCAAGGCGTTCGTCGATGCCGTGGTCAAGGCCAAGCCGCAGGGCTCGAAGGGCACGTAC
>WBZN01000604.1_pt1 | contig 26199 bp, 25 predicted proteins | sample 5204281 | NCBI WGS metagenome assembly WBZN01 (sample SAMN12344347, study PRJNA552823) | activated sludge metagenome | biome: Activated sludge suspended growth; feature: Nitrification reactor; material: Wastewater; isolation source: activated sludge from nitrification reactor of wastewater... | reverse complement strand
GGTTTTCGTTGGTGGCGGGGGCAGGATTTGAACCTGCGACCTTCGGGTTATGAGCCCGACGAGCTACCAGACTGCTCCACCCCGCGGCGTGCCAGCGAGGTTAGCCGCCACCGGCGACCACGCTCCAGTCGATCCGCTCGGAGCGCGACCGTCACGACAAACGGTCGGTGGTCGCTCCCCTCGGCAGGGAGATCCTCGACATCGACCGGCCAGGCGTCACGGTTGGTGAGCGCGTGGTCGAGCCGGATGACCGGCATCGCGGCCAGGGGACCGCGTGCGGCGAGCTGGAACGACGGCCGGAGTCCGGCGCCCAGCGTCTCGTGCGCATCGCGCAGGCCGGCCGCGACCAGGGCGTGGAAGCCGGGCCGGTAGACCGAGGCGTTGAGGTCTCCCACCACGACGAGCGCGCCCGACTGCGCCCGCACCCACCGCCGGAGCGCCGCCATCTGCCGACTCCAGGTCTCGAGCCCTCCCTGCTCGACCGTCGCGTGCGGAAGGACGCCGAGCACCTGGACCGGGACCCCCGCGACGGTGGTCACGACGCGTGCCGCGCGCAGCGCGCCGATGCTCACCATCCCGATCGCGTCCGGCTCGTCGGACGCGTAGACCGCGACGGCGTACTCGGAGTCGTCGTCCGGGTCGAACGCCCGGTGCGGGTACCGGTCGCCGCCGTTGCGGTCGAACACCTCCCGGAAGTCGGGCGTGGTCTCGACCACCACCACGACGTCCGCGGCGGTGTCCGCCAACTGCCGCGCCGAGGCGTCCGGACGCTCGTTGTGCACGAACACGTTGCCCATCGCGATGCGCAGCGTCGGCGCGTCCCGCACCCACTCCGGCGCGGACCGGCGGCGACGGTGTACCCGCATCAGCCCGACCTGGTGGGCGACGAGGAGCGCCGCGACGACGGCCGCCACCCACCGACCCTCGGCGATCGCGACGACCAGCGCCGGCCAGGCCGGCAGCAGGAGCAGCGGCGTGGCGTCCTGGACGATCGCGACCGTCGTCGAGCGCGGGAACCGACCGACGTCGGCGACGACCGCGATCACGGGCAGCAGGAGCAGCAGCCAGACCCACATCGCCGACGAGCATCGCGCGGGCGGTGAGGACTTCGTGGTGGCCACGACGTGACCTGCACCGACCGGCCACGCGCCTACGGTGACGCCGTGGTCACCGAGCGGTTCCCCATCCGCTTCACCGGCGCCAACCGAGCGATGGTCCTGCTCGGGCTGTCACCCCGCTCGTGCGTCGTGGAACTCACCGCCACCGACGTGGTCGTGCGGATGGCGTGGTCGTTCCACGCGCAGTTCCCGCGCGCGTCGGTCCGCACCGCCGAGCGGGACACCGACCGGGTCGGTGGCTGGGGCGCGCACGGCTGGAACGGTCGCTGGCTCGTCAACGGGTCGTCGAGCGGGATCGTGCGCGTCACCATCGATCCCGAGGCGACGGCCCACGTGCTCGGCTGGCCGGTGCGGTTGCGCATCCTGCGCGTCGCCGTCGAGGACCCCGACGGCCTGATCGCCGCCCTCCGCGGCTGATCCGCGGTCAGCCCGCCGCGCCGAGCGGAGGGGCGTCGAGCACCGTCGGCCGGTACTCGACGAGCTGTGTGCGCCCGTCGAACGTGCGATGGTCGGTCATCTCGAGCGCGACATCCGGATAGCCGTCGTAGATGCGCTCCGAGCCGGTCGCGCCGGTGATCACCGGGAACATGACCACCCGGAAGCGGTCGACGAGTCCCGCCGACAGCAGCGACCGGCACAGACTCAGGCTCCCGATCGTGCGCAGGTCCGTCGGGCTCTCGGCCTTCATCGTGCGCACCGCCTCGACGGCGTCGCCGGTGACGAGCCGGCTGTTGGCCCACCCGAGCGGCTCGGCCAACGTGTTCGAGAACACGACCTTGTTCATGTCCGCCATCATGTCGGTGCCCGGCTCGCCCTGGGCGGCGAAGCCGTACATGAGCCGGTACGTGTTGGCCCCGAGGAGCACCGTCGACGCCCCGTCGGGACTCTCGGCCAGCCAGCCGAGGTACTCGGGACCCTCGAGGCCCCACCAGCCCGGCCAGCCCTCCCCCGACGCGTAACCGTCGAGTGACGTGATGAGGTCGATCAGCAGCTCGGCCATCAGTGGCCTCCTTCCGGGGACCGGTCGACCCGCTCGGCGAGGTGGACCTCGACCGAGTCGCCCGCGTCCTTGCCGATCCGGTCGCGGATCTCGGCACGGACCGGGAGCTTGTGGGTGCCGTCGCCGAGCGCCATGAACGACGACTCGAACGGCTCACCGTCGACGGTCCCGCGCACCTTCACCCGCCCCCGGGTCCCGAAGAACTCGGCGGAGCCGTCCATCTGCACGTAGGTGTGGCCGCCCTTCGCGGGGCTGCGCTGCATGACCGCGGTGAACGTGCGGTCGAGCGGGCTCATCCCGCGTCCGCCGCGGCCTGCATGGCGGCGAGATCGATCTTGCTCATCTGCATCATCGCCTGGAAGCCGCGCTCGCGCCGGCCCTCGTCGGGGTCGGTCATCAGGTCGTAGATGCCCACGGGGACGACCTGCCACGACAGCCCGTACTTGTCCTTGAGCCAGCCGCACGGGCCGAACTCGCCGCCCGCGCCCAGCGTCTCCCAGTAGCGGTCGACCTCGGCCTGGTCCTCGCAGTTGATCAACAGCGAGATCGCCTCGTCGAAGGTGAACTGCGGACCGCCGTTCAGCGCGGTGTAGGGCTGGCCGTCGAGGGTGAAGTCGACGGTGAGCACCGTGCCCTTCCGGTCACCGGCGCTCTCGCCGTAGTGCGTGACGAGGGTGATCTCGGAGTTCGGGAAGATCGACGTGTAGTACTCCGCGGCCTCGAGGCCCTCGGTGTCGAACCAGAGGTTGGTGGTGATCGTCGGCACGGCGTGCCTCCTTCGGGTGTCGGGGTTCAGGACTCTTCGACGTGCTGGGCGGCGGCAGCGTTGAGCTCGGCCTCGGACATCGTGCGACCCTGCGGGGTGGCGAGCGCCCAGCGGTGTCCCCACGGGTCCTCGACCATGCCGTAGCGATCGCCCCAGAACATCTCGGCGACGGGCTGCAGCTCGGTCGCGCCGGAGGCGATCGCCTTCGCAGCGAGCGCGTCCGCGTCGGGGACCACGAGGTGCAGCCAGCCCGAGGCGGTGCCCGCGGACTTCGGGCCGAGCATCCCGTGCTCGCGGCTCTCGTCGACGAGCAGCACCGACGACCCGCTGATCTCGATCGCCGCGTGCATGATCCGGCCGTCGGGACCGGGGAGTCGCATCAGCTCGTGCGCGCCGAACACCTCGACGTAGAAGTCGATCGCGTCCGCGGCACCGTCGCAGACCAGGTGCGGGGACAGGTACCGCATGCCCTCGGGCAGCGGCGGCAGGTGCGCGTCGGTCACGGCAGTGCTCCTTCGGGTGTCGGCCGGAATCGGAGTTCGAGGTACGTGCGGAGGTGCCGGATCGCGTCGAGCACCACGGCCGGATCGTCGGCCGCCTTGCTCACCACGAACGCGCCCTGCAGCACGATCTGGGTGTAGCGGGCGAGGCTCGCGGCCTCGGAGGCGAGCGCGTCACCCGTGAGACCGCTGCCCGCCTCGGCGAGCGCGAGCGCCACGTCGGCCTCGAGGGTGGCCGCGTGGTCGAGCATCGCGTCGCCGCACGCGTCGCGTATCACCGGGTTCGCGAACGCCTCCTGCACCATCGTCCCGGCGAGGCAGCTGTAGGCCTCGGGCGCGTCACCGATGAGCGAGGCACGGAAGTCGACGTACGCGAGCACGCGGTCCGCCGCTCGCGCCGGCTCGTGGTACGGCGCCGTGGCGAACATGCCGCCCGTGGTCGCCCCCCAGTACTCCGCCGCCGCGACCGCGAGGTCCTCCTTGCTCGCGAAGTGGTGGAAGAACGCACCCTTCGAGACGCCGGCGGCCGCACACAGGTCGTCGACCGTCGTGGCGCTCAGGCCCCGGGCCCGGATCACCGCGACCGCCGCGTCGAGGAGCCGGGTCCGGCTCGTCCCCCGGTCCGGTCCCCGCCGGTCGGGGTGGGCACGGGAGCGGGCGGTCGTCGGACGCAGGATCGGCACCGGATGAACATACCAACTGGTCGGTAGGTAGTCAAGCCCTTGATCCGGCGCCCCACGCTGCGCCTACGGTCGATCCCGATGCCCGAAGGCGACTCGATCGTCCACGCCCGGGACCGGGTCCAGGCCGCGATCGGCGGTAAGGCCCTCGCCCGCGCCGAGGTACGGGGCCGGAGCCTGCGGCTCCCCCGGCGGGTCACGCAGGTCGAGAGCCGCGGCAAACACCTCCTCGTCCGCTTCGACGACGGCCTCGCGCTGCGCACGCATCTCCGCATGCACGGCCGGTGGGACACCTATGCCCCCGCGGCCCGGTGGCGGAAGCCGGAGTACCGCGCCCGCGCGGTGCTCGTCGCCGACGACGGCTGGAGCGCGGTGTGCTTCGACGCGCCCGAGGTGGAGGTGCTCACGGGCCCGTCGCACGAAGCGGACCGTCTCGGCCGGCTCGGACCCGACCTCTGTGCGCAGGACGCGGACCTCGACGCGGCCGTCGCGCGGTTCGGTCGCATCGATCCCGACACCGAGCTCGGCGTCGCGCTGCTCGACCAGCGCGTGATGGCCGGGGTGGGCAACGTGTTCAAGAGCGAGATCTGCTGGGCGTGCGCGCTCGATCCGTTCGCGCCGGTCGCGGCACTCGACGACGCGGCGCGGCGCGAGGTCGTCGACACCGCGGCGCGACTGCTCCGCGCCAACCTCGGGCCCGGACGGCGCATCACCTACGGTCGCGGTTACGCGGTCTACGGGCGCGCGCGCTGGCCGTGCCCGCGGTGCGGCACGATCGTCCGCACGCGCAAGCAGGGCCTGCAACGACGCTCGACCTACTGGTGTCCGGGCTGCCAGCGCGACCCGAGCGGCGTCAGCTGACTCCGGGCCGCAGCACCTCACGGATCCGCATGCGACCACCGGTGTGCACGATGCCCCTCCGGTAGACCGCCACCGCCAGGCGGACCATCACGAGCACTCCGACCGCACCGAGCGCCAACGACGAAGCGACCTCGGCCGGCGACGACACACCGAGGGCGAGTCGTGCGGGCTCGACCATCGGCGCACTCATGGGGAAGAGCGCGAGCACGTGACCGAGGGTGGAATCGGCGGCACTCTGACCGATCAGGTACGACCCGACGAGCACGGCGCCGAGCCCGCCCAGCGCGGCGCCGACCTCCTCGGGTCGGTCCACCAACGCTCCGAGCGCCGCCGCGGCGAGCAGGTACATCACGGCTCCGAGCACGAACCACGCGCCGCTGCTGACCAGCACGGTGAGTGTGTCCGGCGGCAACGACGCGCCGAACGCAGCGCGGATCAGCACCGGGATCGCGCCGGCCACGAACGGCAGCAGGCCCACCAGTCCGACCCCGATCACCTTGCCGTAGAGCAGCGGTGCCGGCTTCACCGTCGCGAGCAGGACCTCGCTGACGTGGTTGGCCTTTTCGATCGCGACGGCGTTGGCAACCGACGCCGTGATCATGAACAGGAGGAGGTAGACGCCGAGCGACGCGACGGTGGCCACCGCGAGCCGGGCGTCGCGATCAGCGGCGACCACGGCGAGGCGCACGGGCGGCGACGCGAGTGCCGCTGCGACGCGGGACCGGGCGAGGCCCTCGTTGCGCAGGCGCGTTGCGGCGGTCTCCGCGACGAGTGCCTGGCGGACGACATCGGTGACGGCGTCGTCGCGGTGTCGCACGACGACGGTGGCCGGTCGCCCGGTGAGCACCGCGGCATCGACCGACTCGGAGCGGACGGCTTCGCGTGCGACCGACGCGCGGGAGACGGCCCGCACCCTGACGTCGAGGCCGGCTTCGGCCCCGCCGGTCCGGAGCGCACGCCGCAGCACGGCATCGGGCTGCCCGACGACGGCGACCGTGCGGGTCTCGTCCGACCCCACGAGGCCGGGAACGATCACCAGTGCGGCGGTGGCGATCATGGCGATCGAACACGAGATCCAGATCGCCTTCCTGCGCAACGACTCCCGAACCTCCCGGCCGACCACGAGGCCGAGGGCGCCCGACCTCATGACCGACTCCCGACGCCCGTGAGCTCGGGCTCACCACCGGTGGCGGCGAGGAACAGCTCCGAGAGCGTCGGGGTCTCGACACCGAAGTCGCGCACGGCCGCGCGGGCCCGCACGCGGTCGAGGACCTCGCCCGCGTCGGCTCGGGCCCCGAGCCGGATGCGACTCCCGACCGCCTGCCGCTCGGCCACGACCGCGCCGGTGCCGGCGAGCCATTCGGCGGGAACTCCCACGTCGACGTGCAGGTACCGATCGGGACTCCGTGCCTTGAGGTCCGCGACGCCGCCGTCGAGAACGACCCGCCCGTGGTGGAGCATGAAGATGCGCTCGCACACGTCTTCCACCAGATCGAGCTGATGACTCGACAGCACGACGTGGTGTCCGGCGGCGACGTGCGCGGTGACGACCCTCGAGAGGAACTCCACGGCGTTCGGGTCGAGGCCGGCGAACGGCTCGTCGAGCACGAGCACCTCCGGCTCGTGCACCATCGCCGCGGCGAGCTGCACGCGCTGCACCATGCCGCCCGACAGGGTCTTCAGCGTGTCGCGCGCGCGTTCCGCGAGGCCGAGCTCCTCGAGGAGCTCGGCGGTACGCGCCCGGCTGCGCGCCCGGTCGAGGCCGTGCAACCGGCCGAGCCACTCGATCTGGTCGGCCACCCGCATGTCCCGGTACAGACCACGTTCCTGCGGGAGGTACCCCCAGGCCCGGTGGTCGGCGTCGGTCGCAGGGCGACCGTTCCACCACACCTGCCCGGCGTCCGGCGCGATCACGCCGAAGAGGATCCGCATCAGCGTCGTCTTCCCGGCTCCGTTGGGACCGAGCAGCCCCACGACCCGCCCGGGCGGAACATCGAGATCGACCGCATCGAGGACCTGCCGCTCGCCGAACCGTTGGCTGACGCCACGGACGGCGAGCCCGCGCGGGCGCGACGACGGGTCGGGGTCGGACGGCACGGTCCGGGGTACCCCGGACCGGGGTGCCCGGAAACGACGCTCAGACGGCGAGCGTGACCACCACGGGCAGGTGGTCGGACCCCGTGCGCCGCAGGTGCTCGGCCATCCGCGCCTCGGGCGACTCGACCTCCCACACCCCGGTGTCGAGCACCTTCACCGTTGCGACCCGGCCTCCCCGGACGAGCACGTGGTCGATGCGGGCGAGCCGGGCCCAGTCGTCCGCCGGGCGGGCGTACGGATGCGTCGGGTCCGAGCACCCGACCACCTCGCCGGCCTCGACGAAGCCCCGGTCCGCGACCAACGCGCCGAGGTCGGTGCCGGTCGTGTCCTCGTTGCAGTCGCCCGCGAGCACGTCGACGAGCCCGGGCTCCGCGGTGAACGCGTCGAGCGCCGCCGGCAGCTGGGTCCGCCGGGTCGCGGTGTCGTCCGCGTCGAGGTGCACGCTCATCACGCGCAGTCGCGCGCCGTGGCGGTGCGTGAGCGCGACCCAGGTGGCGACGTCGCCGTCGGCACTCAGCTCGCACGATCCCCGGTGGTCGACCGCGAGCGCGTCGTGACGCCACAGCACCGCGGTGCCGTTCGGCTCCCAGGGGTGCTCGGGCGTCGACCAGCCCGCCCACAGGTCACGCCCGTTCCCGACGTGGTGGTGGTCGTAGCGGTCCCCCACTCCCCGGCCGAGCGTGCGGGCGAGATCCGTGGGCGTCACCTCCTGCAGACACCACACGTCGGCGTCGATCGCGAGCATCCGGTCGGCGACGAGATCGGCACGCCCGTCACGGTCGAGCAGCGCGGGGTCCATCCCCTGCGGGTAGAACGCGGGTGCGGCCCACGGCGCAGCGAGGACGTTCCACGACGCGACGGTGAGCGCGCTCACCACTTGGCCCGGCACTCCTCGGCGAAGCCGGGGATGCCGTCGAACGTGACGGTCACGCCGTCGTCGGTGCGCACCGAGCCGCGCCACGAGCCGAAGCTCTGGCGCACGATCATCGCCATCACCCCGACGTTCAGATCCGTCGGCTTCACGTAGGTGGGCGTCAGCTCGAGGTCGATGCTGCCGTCCGGCGCGCGCACGGTCCAGGGTGCCTCGGGCCGGTCCCAGGAGTAGGTCCACTCCAGCTCGTCGCCCACCTTCGAGAGCCGGCCGTCCACGATGATCCCGTTCTCCGTCGCGCCGGTGCCGACGGTCCACTTCCCGCCCAGCTGCAGACCGACGACGTGGCCGTCGCTCCCGACTCCGGCACCGCCGCCCCAGTTCCAGTTGGTGCGGTACGGCCAGCGTCCCCTTCCGACGTCGAGCACGCCCCAGGCCGGAGTGCCGTCACCACCGAAGATCCGCACGTCGTCACCGACGACGAGCTCACCGCGCGCCGGGCGCGCCTGGTGCTTCGACGTGTACTGGAACGTCGTGTCCGACCACGGGATCACGACGTTGAGCGACTCGTGCCCGACCGGCAGCTCGACGTACGCGTCGAGCCGGCCCGGCGTGCCGTCGCGCTCGGTCCAGTACGCGCTGAGTCGGGTGCCGCCGTCGTCGTCGACCAGGTCGACGACGAGCCGGCGGGACTCGAAGTGCAGTGGATCGGTGCCGGGGCGGTCCGGCAACGCGATGCCCCGCCCGAGCGGGACGTTCGCGGCGCGCCCTCCGGTCCGGCCGCTCGGGAGGTCGCACCACCACACGTCGACGATGCCGAGGTAGTCGACGTTCGAGAACGTCGTCGAGATCGCGAGATCGCCGGCGAGGACGCCCCAGTAGTCCCAGCGCTTGGTGCGCCCGAACCGTCCCCGCAGGTTGCAGGTGTGGAGCGGGACGCGCGACCAGCCCGTCGCGGCGGGCGACAGGCTGCCCGCCTCGGTGCACAGCTCGACCGGTGCGGTGATCTCACGTTCGTGCGTGGTCATGGGCCGCAGTCAAGCAAAGGACCCGGTCCGGGGTCGCCCCGGACGCGAACGGACCCGGCCCGAGGCTCCGTGAGGAGGCGCGGGCCGGGTCCGTCAGCGGAGTCAGCCGGCGAGGACCTTGGCCTTCTGCGCGGCGAACTCGTCGTCGGACAGCACGCCCTGGTCGTGCAGCTTCTTCAACCGCTCGAGCTCGTCGGCCGCGCTCGACGACGTCCCCGCCGCGTCCTGCACGTACTGACGGAACGCGGCGTCCTGGGCCTGGGCCGCCTGCACCGCGTGCTCGCTCATCTTGTGGCCGCGCGCGATCAGGTACACGAACACGCCGAGGAACGGGAAGATGATCACGAAGAACACCCAGAGGAACTTCGCGAAGCCGCCCATGTCGTGGCTGCGGAAGATGTCGGCGAACACCGAGATCAGCAGCCAGATCCAGATGAAGAACAGGGCGAACCAGAGCATCGAGAGGAAGACCTCACCGACGTGCCACGAGCTGTCTGCAATCACGTTTGCCTCCTTCGTCGCGCCTCCTCGAGGGCGACGTCTGCGAGCCGGGTGGGTCCCGGGCGTCCTTCGGCTCGATCGTCCTGCACGCACGGGTGCGAGCCGGCACTCCGTGACGGTGAGATCCTGACACGGCCGCGCCACGGGCGCGTGGCATGCGGCGGTCAGCGGTCGGCCCGCGCCACCACCGACCGGGTCGCGAGATCGGGCACCGCCTGCCGCTCGGCGGCGAGCGGGCCGACCCGCGTGCCGTAGCGCCGGGCCAGCGGCCCCGCCGTGACGCCGTGGGCCACGACGCTCGCGACCACGGTGAGCGCGATCGTGGCGACGACGGTCGCTGCCATCGGTCCGTGGAGCCCGTCGGCGGCGAGGATCGCGAAGACCACCGACGCCAGCCCGCGCGGGCCGAACCATCCGACGAACGCGACCGTCGTGCGGTCGAGGCCGGTGCCGAGCAACGCGAGCGCGACCGGGAGCATCCGGAACAGGGTCAGCGCGAGCACCGCGACCGCGACGGTCCGCCACGTCGTCGCGTCGAGCGCGCCCACCAGCACCGTTCCGAACAGGAACCACACCGCCCAGGACGCGAACTCCCCGGTGACGCCGTCGAACTCGAGGGTGGAGTCACGGTTCGACTCGGCCAGGGTGCTGCCGAACGCGAGACCTCCGACGAAGGCCGCGATGAAGCCGTTGCCGTCGAGGACCCGGGCGAGCCCGAAGGCGAGCAACGCGAACGCGACGACCGCCGGGCCGCGCATCGACGCGGTCGTCCAGCCCCGCTCGGTGGCGGCGCGCATCAGCCGGCCGCACACCAGGCCGATCACGAGGCCGATCCCCACCCCGATCGCGAGGTCGACGAGCGCGGTCCGGACCGCCCCGCCGACGTTCCCGTCGAACTCCGCCGCCGCGCCGGCGATCGCACACGTCACGAAGGGCGTCGCGATGCCGTCGTTCAGGCCGCTCTCGACGTTGAGGATGCGACGGATGCGCCCGGGCACGTGCTCGTCCTCCACCACGGGGAGTCCGAGCGCGGCGTCGGTGGGCGCGACGGCGGCGGCGATGACCATGACCGCCCACGCACCGAGACCGGGGAGCAGCGCGGAGCCGACGAGCGTCCCCAGCCCGATCGTGAGCGGCAGTCCGATCCCGAGGAGGCGGACCGGGACGCCGGTGTCGTGGCGCAGCGCACGGACGTTGACGCGGGCCGCGTCGGAGAACAGGAGCAGCGCGAGGGTCAGCTCGGTGAGCTCGCGCAGCGCGGTCCCCGAGATGCGCACGTCGACGAGCGCCAGCGGCGGATTGGCGACCAGGAGGCCGACCGCGACGAAGACCATCGGCGCGCTGACCGCCCGCCGGGACAGCGCGCCGCCGACGAGCACCCAGAGGACGACGGTGCCGCCGAACAGGGCGAGCAGCGCAGGATCGACGCCGTGCTCCACCCCGGATCAGCCGGAGACGACGCCGTAGATCCCGCGGCCGAGCAACCAGATGCCGCCGAAGAGCATGATCCAGGTCACCACGTTGTCGCGGTGCGTCGACACGTAGTCCTCGATCTTGCGCAGGCGCTCCGGCGCGCTGGCCGGGTTCCGCCAGGCGAGAACCTCGAGGATCACGATGCCGATCGTGGTCGCGAGCGCGAACGCGAGACCGAGCAGCAGCTGCTCGGTCGTCGAGACGCCCGACGCGTGCGCGATCTCGGCACCGCCGGCGATCATCACCGGCCACGTCTGGGTCGCGCCGCCCATCACGAACGCGCCCGGCGCCTTCATGGTGGCGATCCGGCGCCGCCACGCCGGCTCCGGCTTGTCCGGCGCCGCGGCCGCAGCCTCCACCTCGGCGGTGTCCCCGACGTCGAGCGCGAGCGGGTCGGGCACCCCGAGCCGGTTGCGCAGCTTGCGCCGCACCCAGAGCATCAGCAGCACCGCACCGAGCGCGATCTGGATGCCGAGCGTGACGTCGCCCGTCGTGCTGTTCGACGACACGTCCGCGGCGCCGCCGATCGCGATCGAGACCGCGCAGATCGCGAACACGGTCACGATCCAGCCGAGGATGAACCACACCCCGTTCTTCGGGCCGCGGTCGGTGGCCAGCACCAGGCTGAACGCGATGAGGCTGAACGGCGAGACCACCGCCGTCAGCACGAGCACGAGCATCGTGCTCCACGAGATCTCGCTCATGTGCCCCTTCGTTCCCTGTCCGTCGAGCGACCCGGTGGTGTGCGGTTCTAGCCGACCGGCTCCGGAGTGGGCCCGTCGGTGGAGTCGCCGTCCGCCGACGCCTCGTCACCGCCGGTGACCGCGGCCTTGGGGGCGCCGGCGCCGATCAGCTGGATCGCGGCGAGACCGATCACGCCGATCACCGCGAGGCCGAGCACGACGAGCCCGGTCGGCCGGGTCCACATGAACAGCACGAACACGAGGACGACGAGCAGCCCGATGCGCAGGCCGGTGGCGTTGCGACCGACCCAGAGGGACACGGAGCCCGGCTCCTCACCGGCCACCTTCCCGGTCATGCGGTTCCACTGCCGGCGGGTCGCCGCGGCGGCGCGCGCCGGACCCGCGAGCCATGCGATCAACGCAACGAGCAGGCCGATCACCAGGATCGAGCGCAGCGCCAGCTGGAGATAGCGCGTGATGGTGTCGAACACCGCGGCCGCGGCGTCGGGGTGCGCGCCGGCCGGCAGGTTCGAGAGGTACTGGGTCCGGCCGAAGTTGTAGGCGATGAGCTCCAGCGCCATCGCGGCGAAGATGCCGAAGCCGACCCACACGACGGCGCGACGCCGGTTCGGCGCGACCGCGATGGCGGCGCCGTAGAGGAGCAGCGCGAGCAGCGGGATCACCCACGCCAGCTTGTCGAGCAGCTTGGCGTAGTCCTGGACGTCCGCGAGGTCCTGCGAGTCGACGAGCACGAACCGGGCGTCCAGACGCTCGAAGTCGATGTTCGTCGGGACGCCCGGTGCGACCTTGTGGATCTGCTTCGCGACGTTCTGGGCGACGATGTTGAGGTTGAGCGTGACCTTCCCGTCGGAGTTCGTGATCGCGCCGGTCTTCCGGCCGGTCAGCGCGTTGACGATCTGGTCGTGCGAGCGACGGTTCACCGTCTCCCAGAGCGTCGGGAAGTACTGCGACTCCACCACCTTGGTGGCGGCGACGTCGACGATCTGCTGTCCGCCCGCGGCGATGGGACCGGCGAGGAACTTCAGGCGCTTCGGCAGCTTCTGCTCGGCGCGCTGCTGGAGGTCGAGGCCGCCGACGACCGCGGTGGTGACCCGGTCGACCATGGCGTTCTGCACCGCCGGGTCGGTCGCGAGCGGCTTCACCGTCGCGACGTAGCGGTCGGTGTTCAGGATCATGTTGCGCACCCACACGGTGATGACCCCGAGTGGGAGCAGGATCGACGCGATCACCACGAGCACGACCGCCGTGGTCGCACGCGCCCGATGCTTCTTCGGCTTCGCCGGCGCCTCGACGTCGGACTTCGAGTCCGTCACGCTGTCGCTCGTGCTCATGGTCGCCCCGCTTTCTGCATGTTCCGTGTCCCGCCGGGCGACATCTTGACCGCGCAGCGCGGCCGGTCGCTGACTTTCCGTGTCCGGATCGCTACCTTGCGGCCAGGTATGGCCAGCCAGGAGCCGCGATGAGCACCGATTCGACCGCCGCGAAGGCCGCCGCCGGGACCGGGCTGGTCCTGCTGACGCTCTCGGCCGCGCAGTTCCTCATGACCCTCGACTCCTCGGTCATGAACGTCTCGATCGCGACGGTCGCCAAGGACGTGGGCACCGACGTCGCCGGCATCCAGACCGCGATCACCTTCTACACCCTCGTGATGGCCGCCTTCATGATCACCGGCGGCAACCTCGGCAAGAAGATGGGCCGCAAGCGCGCCTTCGCGATCGGTTGCGTGATCTACGGCGCCGGGTCGCTCACCACCGCGCTCGCCGGCAGCCTCCCGGTGCTGATGCTCGGATGGTCCGTCCTCGAGGGCCTCGGCGCCGCGCTGATCCTGCCGACGGTCGTCGCGCTCGTCGCCGTGAACTTCGCGCCGCCGGACCGCCCGCGCGCCTACGGCCTCGTCGCGTCGGCCGGCGCGATCGCGGTCGCGCTCGGTCCGCTCATCGGCGGTGCGTTCACCACCTACCTGTCGTGGCGGTGGGTGTTCGCCGGCGAGGTGATGGTGGTCGTCGTCATCCTGCTGCTCAACCGGCGCACGCAGGACGTGCCACCGGAGGCGACCGGTCCCATGGACCTGATCGGGACGCTGCTCTCCGCCGTCGGCATGGCGCTCGTCGTGTTCGGTGTGCTGCGGGCCGGACCCTGGGGCATCGTGCACCCGAAGGCCGGTGCGCCCGAGTGGTTCGGCCTGTCCCCCGTGATCTTCCTGATCCTCGGCGGCGGGATGGTGCTCTGGGGATTCCTCGAGTGGGAGCGGCACGTCATCGCCATCGGCAAGGAGCCGCTCGTGAACCCGGCCATCCTGCGGGTCACGCAACTGCGCGCCGGGCTCAACGCGTTCTTCTTCCAGTTCTTCCTCCAGTCGGGCCTGTTCTTCACGATCCCGCTGTTCCTCTCGGTCGCGCTGGGCCTGAGCGCGATCGACACCGGCATCCGGATCCTGCCGCTGTCGATCACGCTGCTCGCCGCCGCGGTCGGCGTCCCCCGCCTCTGGCCCGACGCGTCGCCCCGCCGGGTCGTGCGCATCGGCTTCGTCCTCCTCTTCGTCGCGATCGTGGTGCTGCTCGTGCTGCTCGACAGCGGCGCCGGCGCCGAGATCGTGACGTGGCCGATGCTCCTCGCGGGTCTCGGCATCGGCGCGCTGTCGTCGCAGCTCGGCGCCGTCACCGTCGGTGCGGTCGACGACTCGCGCAGCGGTGAGGTCGGCGGGCTGCAGAACACGATCACCAACCTCGGGGCGTCGATGGGGACGGCGGCGGCGGGCGCGGTGCTGCTCGCGGCGCTCACCTCCGCGTTCCTCTCCGGGGTCGCGACCAACCCGAAGGTGTCGGACGCGGTGAAGTCGCAGGCGTCGGTGGAGCTCTCGGCCGGCGTGCCGTTCGTCTCGGACGCGCAGCTCGAGGCGGGTCTCCAGCAGGCCGGGGTTCCCGACGCCGAGGCGCAGCAGATCGTCGACGTCAACGCCGAGTCGCGGATCGCGGCGCTGCGCACGGCCATGGCGTTCCTGGCGGTCGTCGCGTTCGCGGCGATCCTCGCCACCCGGCGCATCCCGAAGCGCCGGCCCGAGGGCGTCCCGCCGATGGATCTCAGCGAGGCCGACGGGCCCGACTGATCCCGGCCGTCAGACGAGCTCGCGCTTCTGCAGCCAGCGGAGCGAGACCCAGCCGATGACCGGCGGGATGTAGGCGGTCACCAGCCGGTCGGTGAGCACCGCGGCGGTCGCGATCGACGGGTCGACGCCGAGGGCGGTCAACCCCGCCGTCAGTCCGGCCTCGACCACGCCCATCCCGCCGGGGACGGGGATGACGCTCGCGAACAACGACACCGCGGTGTTCACGAAGATCAGCTGCGAGAACGGCACGTTCACGTCGAACGCCGCGAGCGACAACGCGAGGATCGTGGCGTTGATCATCTGCGTCGCGAACCCGCCGCCGACGATCAGCGCGAGCTTCCGCGGCGACGTGATCACCGACCAGATGTTCTTCACCGTCGTGACGATCGGCGGGATCACCTTGTGCCGGATCTTGGGGATCAGCAGCACGATGCCCGCGATCAGCGCCACGATCACGACGACGAGTGCGGCGGCGCCGACGTCACCGCCGCCCTGCGACGGGTCGATCCCGAGATCTCCGAGCGAGACGGTGTCCGCGACCGCCTTGCCGGTGACGAACAGCAGGACGAACTGCACGAGCGTGTAGCCGATGGTGGGCAGCGTCCCCGAGGCGATCGCGGTCGGTGGCGGGATGCCGCGCTTCTGCAGGAAGCGGATGTTCATCAGCATCGTGCCGACGCCGCCCGGCGTCGCCAGGTTGAGGAACGACCCGGCCGACTGCACCATGGTCAGGGACCCGAGCGGCACGTCGGCCGACGGCGGCAGGCCGCCCAGCGCGGCGAGCGCGTAGGTGAGGTTGGTGCAGCCCCAGAGCACGAAGCCCAGGAGCACGTACCACCAGTCGGCGCTCTTGATCGTGTTCCACAGCTCGACCGGATTGCCGATGACGCCGAGCAGCGCCCACACCCCGAAGATCGTGAGACCGAACGTGACGATCTGCCCGGGGCTGACCCGCCGCAGCTCCTCGATCCTCGGCTCGTCGATCCCGAGCTGGCGGGCCACCTCCCCCCGCACCGCCGTCATCGCCTTGCCCGGATCGGGCACGAGGTTCCGCACCCGCCGGGGCAGGATGCCCGTCTGCAGGTAGGGCGCAGTGGCGGTGAGCGCGTCGTCGCCGAGCGCGCGCCGGCCCGCGGCCACCGCCCGCTCGGGCCCGACGAGCGCAGCGGTCGTCACGAGCAGCGACGCGACGTCGCCCGCGAGTCGAGGCTCGGGCGCGGCAGACGACGCGGTCGTGAACCCGACGAGCGTCGGACCCACCGACGCGAGCACCACGTGGTCGGTGTCGATCCCGCCGAGCGCGACGCGTGCGCCGCGCAGGTGACCGAGCTGCTCCCAGACCGCGTCGAGCTCGGCGTCGGTCGTCGCGTCGCCCCGCTCGGTGAGCGTCGGCCCGTCGACCTCGCGCACGACGAGCAGCGCGGCGTCGGGACCGGCGACGCCGGTCTCGATCAGCTCCGGCACGCGCGCGCCGCTGCGCTCGGCGAGGAGCAGCACGTAGGCCTCGTGCTCCACCGCCTGCAGCCGGCTGCGGAAGCGGTCGGGACCGGAGTCGCGGTAGAAGGCGTAGCGGAACGCCTTGGCGAAGAACCGGGCGTCGCGCTCGTCGCGCCCGAGCACGGTGATGTCGACCGGTCCGTCCGGGGTGGTGGCGGTGACCGCGGTGCGCCCGACGTGTTGCACCGGGGCGAGCTTGACGTCGTCGGCGTCGACACCGAGCTCGGCCAGCGCGAGGTCGATCTGGGCCATGGTCGGGCGGCCACCCGGTGATCCGAGAAGCAGGTGGTAGGCGGCGGCGATCATGAGGCCCAACGCGAAGCCGCCGACGACGTCGTTGGGGTAGCCGGCACCGATGGCCATGGCGCCGATGACGTCGAGCACCACGATCGCGAGACCGAGGCGGCGCACCGAGCGGGTCAGGTACGGCGCGGCCGCCGCCACCACTGCGACCACCACCGCGACCGGCACGCACGGGAACCGGGGCGTGCTCGCGTCCTCCACGACGGCGCGGAACGCGGCGGTGGCCGAGCTGGTGTCGACGAAGGCGCCGATCAGGCGGCCGAGGAACCACGCGGTGACGCCGGCGAGCACGAGGTCCCGCGCCAGTCGCCACCGGCGCGCCGCGACCGCGGCGAGCCCGACGAGCGCGACGGCCCACAGCGCGCCGATGCCGAACAGGCCGACGAAGAAGCCGTAGACGTCCGACGGCAGGTCGGACGCGAGCTCGACGATGTGCAGCTCGAGCGGCGAGGGGTCGCCCTCGTGGAACATGCACAGGACGAGCAGCACCAGCGCGGTCCCGGCGAGGAGCCCGTCGACCGGCCGCCGCCGGTACGGCTCCTCGGACGCGCGGGCGAAGCCGGCCCGACCGAGCGTGCGGATGCGGTCGGCCCGCGTCGGCTCAGTCGTGCGCTCCGGCACCCTCGTCTCCGTCCGTGGGGTCGCTGATCGGGGTCGGCATCGCGAGCCGATCCTCGATGTCGAGCTGCTCGGGAACGGCGTGGCCGAGCCGCTCCTCGTTGCGGTACCAGAACGCCGCACTGATCGAAGCGGCCGCGGTGACGATGCGACCGAGGACGTAGGCCCACAACAGGAACGCGAGCGACATCCCGATCGCGCCGTAGGTCTCACTCTTCTTCGAGACCTCGTAGGCGAACCAGTAGACGGTGGCCGCGTGCAGACCGAGCACGCCCACACCGAAGACCGCGGCACCGGGCGCGAGACCCCACCACGGGCAGTCGGCGTGCGGGAGCAGCCAGGTGACGAGGAGCCAGACCGCGGCCGGCAGCACCGCCAGCACGCCGAGCAGCACGATCGACAGGACGACCGACCGTTCCCGGAAGTACTCGGTGACGTAGATCGTGGCCAGGATCACGGTCACGAGCCCGACGAGCGCGCCCGCGGCCTTCGTGCCGCTCTGCAGCTTCGGGATCCGCACCCGCCAGATCAGGCCGTGGCTGATGCGCAGGACCTTCACGAGGCCGCGCGACGCGAGGTAGAGACCGAAGAGGCCGACGAACAGGGCCGTGACCCGCGACCAGCCACTGAGGTCGCCCACGCCCTTGAGCGACTTCGCGACCAGCCCGCCGATCCCCGCGCTGCGGGCGAGGTCCTGCGGGTCGGAACCCGACGCGTCCGCCGCGACGCCGAACCCGACGATGAGCACGAACACGTACGGGATCATGAACAGGAACACCCGGAACGCGACCGCGGCCGAGAGCACTCCCCCGCCGGTCGCGACGTCGCGTTCGAGCGCCCGGAAGGCGGTGTCGATCGTGCTGGACTGCGGGCGGGCGTCCTGCAACCGCTCGTAGGTGGTGCTGATCCGGTCCTCGAGCAGCGCGCGCTGCTCGCTCAGGCGCCGGGCGAGCGAACGCTCCTCGGGATCCTCGATCGCCTCGGCGGGCGGGACGGTGTCCGCGCCGCCCTCAGATCCGGTCGGTGCAAGCGCGCCGGTCGCGCCGCTCGCATCCGTCGGATCGGCCGCCGGCGGTTCCGGCACGGGCTCCGGCCGCTCCGTCGGCTCACGCATCGTCGTCGGGCTCCGCCTCGTCGGGACGGGCCATCACCCGGGTCCGGCCGATGTTGCTCACGAGCACCGCGACGACGATGACGAGGTAGAGCTGGCCGAACAGCGCCTCGGCGACGGACAGCATGTGGCCGAAGTTGGTGCGGGCGGTGTAGTCGCCGTAGCCGAGCGTCGTCAGGGTCGTGAAGCTGTAGTACACGAAGTTCACGGCCTGCGAGGCACGGGCCCCCTGCGCGAAGAACGGTCCGTCGATCGCGTCCATCACGCCGTAGATGTACGAGAAGAACATGCCGGCGAGCAGGTAGATGCACAACGACGCCGCGACCGTGTTCTGGTCGACCTTCACGTGCAGCCGCGTCCGGCGGATGATCACCACGGGTCCCGCGAACGCGAGCGTCGCCCCGACGAGCGCCGGACCGACCGTCTCCCGGTCGAGGGTGACCGACACCAGGGTCCCGGCGACCGCGAACGCCATCAACGCAGTGGCGATCCGGACGCCGCGCGCCGAGACCCCCGACGCGTGGAGGATCACGAACAGGGTGGCGCTCTCGATGAACACGAAGACCATCCGCCCGATCCGGTGGTCACCGCCGGCCGCGGTCGCGATGATGCTCGCCACGATGAGCCCGGCCGCGACGATGTACCGGTCTTCGAGTCGCTGCGCCCGGGACGGAGTGTCCGTCGCCACGACGGCATGGTAAGCGACGCCCCTGCGGGTCCCGGGCCGCCGGACGACGACGTGACCGCCCCGGCCTGCAAGAATCCGCGCCGGCATGAGCGACATCACCACCCACTCGGTGCAGGTCCGCACGCTCCCCGCTGCGACCGGGGCTCCCGACACCGTGTCGGAGACCGCGCGGCGCACCGTCGACCTCGGCATCGGCGCGGCGACGCTCGCCAGCCGGGCGCTGGCGTCCACGCTCGACCGGTTCTGGACCGGACCGGCGCCGGACCGCACCCAGCCGTCGACGACCCGCCGGCTCGCACGCGCCGCCACCGGCGCCGCGCTCGTCACCCAGGCGCGGCTCCTCGACGCCGCCTCGGCGGTCGAGACGGTGGCGCACGACACCGCCAGCGTCGCGCGGCGCGTGCCGATCGTCCGGGACGTGCTCCTGGGGATCGACGCGTCGCTCGACCGCTGGGCCGACCGCGGCGCGATCGAGGCCACCCAGCGCGAGGACGCCGCCATCGACTTCCTGGTCCAACTGGTGCCCGCGTTCGCGGAGGCGGTGCTGCACCGGATCGACCTCGGGGCGCTGATCACGCGGCTCGACCTCGGTGCCGTGCTCCAGGAGGTGGACCTCGACGCGCTGCTCGACGCCGTCGACCTCAACGCGATCCTGGCCCGCGTCGACCTCAACGCCCTCCTCACGAACGTCGACCTCAACGCCCTGTTGGCGAAGGTCGACCTGAACGCGCTCCTGACCGGCGTCGACCTGCAGGCGGTCCTCGCCGGGGTCGACGTGCAGGACATCATCGACCGGGTGGACGTGCAGGGGATCATCACCCGGGTCGACGTCGACGGCATCGTGAGCCGCGTCGACGTCGACGCCATCGTCGGGCGCGTCGACCTCGAGGCGCTGATGAGCCGGATGGACCTCGGCCCGCTCGTGAACGACGTCCTCGACGAGGTCGACATCGGCGGGATCGTGCGCGATTCCACGGGATCGATCACGTCCGACACGATGGACAGCGCCCGCGTCGGCGCGATGCGCCTGGATGCCTTCGTCGCGCGGGTCGCCGACCGGATGCTGCTGCGCAACGCGCGCGGCAAGCAGCGACAGGAGCCGGCGCTCCCGCCGCCGCCCGAGGAGCAGCACCCGTGACGGCACAGACCAACATCCGCAACCCGAGGGCACGCGCCGCGCAGGGCACGCGGGCCGGGATCGTGTCGCGCCTCATCGCCGACGGCATCGACTTCGGCGTGCTGCAGGTGATCTTCATGGCGATCCTGGTGGCGATCGCGGTGGTCCGCTTCCTGATCAACCGGGGCGGCTTCCAGGTCGACGCACCGAACCCGGCCGTCACCCTCGTCAGCCAGTGGGCGATCTTCACGATGTACCTGGGCAGCGGCTGGAGCACCACCGGCCGGACGATCGGCAAGACCGTCCTCGGCCTGCGGGTGCTCGCACGCGACGGCACGCATCTCCACACCCGGCGCGCGTTCCTCCGGGCGCTGTGCTGCGCGACCTTCTACCCCGGCGTCCTGTGGGTCGCGGTCAGCCGCAAGAACCTGGCGCTGCACGACATCGTGGCGCGCAGCGAGGTCGTCTACGACTGGCGCGCCGCCGACGTCGAGCTGGACACGCCGGTCCGGTCCGTGCCGGCGGAGTCGCGCCCGGCCTGACGGGCGTGGACGCGGCCACCGTCCACCTCGCGCTCGACCGCGCGCTCCGGGGGAGGAGGCACGCGGGCTGAACGACTGGACCCCGCTGCACTTCGCGGCGGTGCACGGTGACGCCGGGAGCGTCGACGCGCTCCTCGCGGCGGGCGCCGACCCGTCGAGTCGCACCCGCATCGACGATCTCCCGACGCCGGCCGAGGACGTCCGGCGTGCCGGCCACGCGGCGCTGGCGGCCCGGCTGCGCGCCACCGAGGGTGGGCGCCCGCCGACCTGAGGGGGCGGGAACCGGGCAGAATGTGCGGAATCGTTCGGATCCCCCGGGGCGGAGGCCACTCCTGATGCGTCGCGTCGCACTGCTGTTCACGTCCACGGCGCTCGTCCTCGCGCTCGTCGCGCCCGTTGCGGGCGCGCACGCGGGTGGGTGGCCCGCGACCGGGGGGCGCAGCCGGCTCCGGCCGCTCCACGTCGACCCGACCGCGCGCGCGATCGTCGACGACCGCGACCGGCAGGTCACCCTGCGCGGTGTGAACGTGAACTCGCTGGGCGACTACTACCAGGGCAACCCGAAGCTGCCGACCGTCGTCCCGGTGACCGGTGCCGACTGGGACTCGATGGCCGCGCACGGCTTCGACGTCGTCCGGCTGCTCGTGTCGTGGTCGCGGCTCGAGCCCGCACCGGGCGTGGTCGACGGCGCGTACCTGCGCCAGATCGATCGGACCGTCGACGCCGCGGCGGCGCGCGGGATCTACTCGGTGATCGATCTCCACCAGGACGCCTGGGGCAAGTACATCGCCACCCCGCCGGGCACCGTGTGCCCGCCCGGGACCTCCCCGGCGATCGGCTGGGACGGCGCCCCCCGTTGGGCCACGATCACCGACGGCGCGGACACGTGCCGACGGAGCAGCCGCGAGGACAGCCCGGCGGTGCGGGCCGCCTGGGACAGCTTCTACACCGACCGCGCCGGCATCCAGTCGCACCTCGTCCACGTGTGGGAGGTCATCGGGCAGCGCTTCGCCGGCAACGCGGCCGTCGCCGGCTACGACACGATCAACGAGCCGAACCACGGCAACCGCTCCGACTACGCCGACCGTCTCGCGGCCTACGACGGCCGCACCATCGCCGCGATCCGCGCCGGGGAGCGGCGGGCCGCGGCGCGCGGCGAGCGCACGTTCTCGCACCCGGTCTTCTTCGAGACCACGGTCTTCGGCGTCGGCCCCACGCCCGGGTTCACGACCGACACCAACCTGGTCTTCGAGGGGCACAACTACGCGGAGTCGATCGACAGCCTGCCGATCGAAGGGCTCTTCGACTACTTCCAGGCGCTGGCGAACCGGTACGGCGCGCCCCTGTGGATCGGCGAGTACGGCTGGTTCTCCGACCCGGTCGCGAACCGGCCGAAGCTGGTGCGCTACGCCGCCAAGGAGGACGCGCTCCTCACGGCCGGAGACGCGTGGTGGCAGTGGCGGCAGGCGTGCGGCGACCCCCACAGCATCAACACCATCGGCGGCACGCCGGGCCCGGTGCTCGTCCACTTCCAGGTCAACCTGTGTCCGGGCGACGTGAACCTCGGCGTCGTGCCGCAGTGGTCGTGCACCTGGCGCGCGTATCCGCGCGCGGTCCCGGGCCGGCTGACCCGACGGGTCAGCGCCTGCGACGGGCCGCTCGACCTCGCCGGCTCGACGGCCCGGCCCGGTCTCGCCGAGGTCTGGTACCCCGGCCCCGCCGCCCCGACCGTGACCGGCGCGTGGGGACCGGTGCGACGCGACCGCGTCCCCGGTGGATGGCTCGTCAGGTTCGGGGTGCGCGGCGCCTACCAGGTGCACGTCGCCGCCTGATCCCGATCACGGGTGCGTCGCGGACGCGCTCACCCCGACGAATGTGCGTCTGACCCCGCCCACCGAGGCCGGACGCACAACCCTCGCGACGGGCGCGTCCACCCGCGCACCGCGCCCCGGACGGATGTGCGTCTGACCCCGCCCACCGAGGCCGGACGCACAACCCTCGCGACGGGCGCGTCCGCCCGCGCACCGCGCCCCCGACGAATGTGCGTCTGACCCCGCCCACCGAGGCCGGACGCACAACCCTCGCGACCGGCGCGTCCGCGGACGCGGAGAGCGCTCAGCTGCCGGGGCGGAGGGGGTGGTCCCGGAAGAACTTCCACATGATCTCGTCGGCGACGATGTTCATGGTGGTGTGCCCGACGATGCTCGCAGCCGCCTGCGAGACGCCGCTGCCGGGCCACGTGTGGCCGCCGCCGGTCACGCGGTAGAGCTCGACCGCCTCGGGCGGCGGACAGTCGTAGACGAACCGCGTCACGTCGGACGCGACCGGCTGCTCCCGGTGCCCGGCCGGGCAGCCGTTGCGCACCGCCCACGCCTGCATCGTGGCGGGGATCGACTTGCTCGCACCCCGCATGTCGGCGAGCTGCCTCGGCGTGAGCCCGTCGCCGAGCTTCTTGCCGGAACCGTCCGGCGCCGGGAGGTTCATCGCCGCCTGGCCGAGCCCGCCGGTGTACGAGACGTACTCGTCGGCGGTGCCGTGGAACGCGACGATCGGCACCGGCCGGGTGAGCTTGCAGCCGGTGATGACCCGGGCGCCGGCGACGGGCGCCACCGCGGCGATGCGGTCGCTGTACCGGCACGCGACCGCGGAGGTCATGAACGCGCCGTTCGAGAGGCCCGTGGTGTACACCCGGTTCGTGTCGATGCACACCTGCTGCTCGACGGAGTCGAGCGCGTCGCCGAGGAAGTCCATGTCGGCCGACTGCAGGCCCGTGTCCCACATCGGCACCACGCCACTCCCCTGCGGCGTGATCGTGACGAAGCCCTTCGACTCACCGAACTTCCCGAGTCCGCTCATCGCGACGTGGACGTCGGCGCCCTCCGAGTAGCCGTGCAGGTCGAGCACGAGGGGCATCGGCGTGCCGGCGGACACCGCGGGCGGGACATCGAGCCAGAACCACCGGGACGACCCACCCGAGGTGACGGTCCGCTTGGTCGATCCTGCGGTGGGCGCCGGGGCCCGGCAGCCGGCCGACGGCGCGGCGGGCACCTTGTCCGGCGCGACGTCCGCGATGCGCTCCACCTTCCGAGGGGTGGACGACGAGGAACCCGACTTCGAGCCCGAACCGCTCGAGCAGGCGGCCACTCCGATGACGAGCGCGACCACCGCGACGCTTCCGACCTTGCGCACCGACTCCCCCGAACCCCGACCCGTGGACGGTGCGACAACCTAGAGGAGCGGGCCGGATCAGCGGGCGGCGGCGGCCTTGACGGCTGCGCTCCCGACCCGCACGAGGCGCTGGTCCCCGAAGGGGGTGCCCGCCATCCGGTTGCACGTCATGGCGACCGCGAGGTCGAGATCGGGATCGGCCCACCCCCCCGATCCGCCGAGACCGAAGTGGCCGAAGCCCCGGGGACGGATGCCGCGCGCGGTCGCGGCGAAGTGGTAGCCGAGCCGCCAGCGCATCGGGAACCCGACGACGAGGTCGCGCCGGCGGGTCCGGATCGTCGTGGCGCGCCGGACCGTCTCCGTCGAGAGGAACCGGCGGCCGTCCCGGGAGCCCTCGGCCGCCAGCACCGAGTACATCCCCGCGAGCGCGCGGGCGGTGAAGCACCCGTTCAGCGCGGGCATCTCGGCGTCGTAGACGGCGCCGGAGGCGATCAGCTCGGGGAAGCCGTCGATGAGGAACGCGTCGAGGGTCGGCTGCAACCAGCCCCGGCGGTCGAGGACCGCGGCCAGCCGGGCCGTGCGCTCCTCGTGCGGCCACACCGGGAGCAGCTCGGCGACCAGCTGCCGCTCGGTCCCGGGCGCGCCGACGGTCATGCCGGTGAGGCCGAGCGGCTGCACGATCTCGCGCTGCACCACGCCGTCGACGGTCAGTCCGGTGACCCGCCGGAGCACCTCGCCGACGAGGAACCCGTAGGTGACCGCGTGGTACCCGTGCTGCGTGCCCGGCTCGTACCGCGGGGCTGCGGCGGCGAGCGCCTCGGTGGTGCGGTCCCAGTCGAGCAGGACCGACGCGTCGGCGATCACGCCGCGGAGCGAGTGCATCCCGGCCGAGTGGTCGAGCAGGTTCGTGACGCGGACGTGCTCCTTGCCGGCGGCCTTGAACTCGGGCCAGTAGTCGGCCACCGGCGCGTCGAGGTCGAGCTCGCCGCGGTCCGCGAGCCGGTGGGCCGCGGTGGCGACCACGCCCTTGGTGGTCGAGAACGACATCGCCGTCGTGTCACGCGTCCACGGTGTGCCCTGCGGGTCGCGGGTCCCGCCCCAGACGTCGACGACGCACTCGCCCCGGTGGAACACGGCGGCGGCGCCCCCGCCGCCGCGCTTGTGGCGGAGCGTCGAGAGCAGCACGGTGGCCACCTCGGCGAAATCGGGATGGACGTAGCCCTCGATCACACGGGCATCGTCCCACGCCGGAGCGGGAGCGTCCGCATCCCCCGCACCAGCGTGGACGGCGTCCACTCCGGTTCGCCCGCGATCTCCCACGCCGGCATCCGCGCGAGCAGCTCGGTGAGGAACACGCGGGCCTCGAGCCGGGCGAGCGCGGCACCGAGACAGAGGTGCTCGCCGAACCCGAACGAGAGGTGCGGTGGATCGATCGGCCGGGTCACGTCGAAGCGGTCGGCGGACGGTCCGAAGACGCGCTCGTCCCGGTTGGCCGAGGCGTACAGCATGATCACGAACGCGCCGGCCGGGAGCGGGACGCCGGCGAGCTCCGTGGCGACCGTGGCGGTCCGGCCGAAGGCCTGGATCGGCGTGACCCAGCGGAGGCACTCCTCCACCGCACCCGGGATCAGGCCCGGGTCCGCGATCAGCGCGGCGCGCTGGTCCGGGTGCTCCCACAGCGCGAGCAGCGCGCCGGAGATCAGGTGGCGCGTCGTCTCGTTCCCTGCGACGAGCAGCGAGAGGCAGAACAGGCGCGCCTCGGCGTGCGTGAGCGTGCGGCCGGCGAACGGCGCGTGCACGAGCATCGACACGAGGTCGTCGGTCGGGTGCTCGGCCCGGTCCCGCAGGTGCCGGTCGAGGAATCGCCACAGGTGGGCCGCGCGCTGTACGACCGCGGGATCGCCGGAGTCCGGCGACTCGATCATCGCGTCGGACCAGTCGCGGAAGTCGTCCCGGTCGCCGTCGTCCACCCCGAGGAGCTCCGCGATCACCTGCACGGGAAACGGTGCGGAGAGCGTCGCGACCGCGTCGACGACTCCGCGCTCCGGGACGGCGTCGATCACCTCCACCGCGAGCTCACGAACGCGCGTCTCGTACTGCGCGACGCCACGCGGCGTGAACTCCCGGTTGACGACGGCGCGGTACTCGCGGTGCTCGGGCGGATCGGTGTGCAGCACCGACCCGGCCATCGCCGCCGGGTCCACGTCGGCGTGCCGCAGCGGGTCGTTGACGAGCACCCCGCGCGCCGAGCTGAACCGCGCCGGATCACGCGAGACCACGCGCACGTCGTCATAGCCCGGGACGAGGTACACGTCGTCGGCGAGATGGTGCACCCGCGCGGTACGCCGCAGCTCGGCCAGCTGTTCGAAGTAGTCCGGCGCGAGGTACGCGCCGGGCACCCGGGGGTCGAACGTCACGCGGCCGCCAGGTGGGCGGCGGCCGAGCCCATC
>WBZN01000534.1_pt1 | contig 26243 bp, 45 predicted proteins | sample 5204281 | NCBI WGS metagenome assembly WBZN01 (sample SAMN12344347, study PRJNA552823) | activated sludge metagenome | biome: Activated sludge suspended growth; feature: Nitrification reactor; material: Wastewater; isolation source: activated sludge from nitrification reactor of wastewater... | reverse complement strand
TGTACAGCGAAGCGATCGTTCCTCTCCCTGACGGCCGATCAATCCCTGTCCGTATCGAGGGAGGAGGAGGAAGGGGCGGCGACGTCTACGTCTCATTCCCGAACATGGTGATTCGAGAGACGGCCGACGCGAGTGAAGTTCTCCGCATCATCGCTCGCGAAACGCAAAAGCAATCTTCCAAATCCTACTAATGATCTACAACGATCTGCTCTACAATCAGGCACTCTACAACTCTCCGCTCGATGCAGGGATTCCGATCGGTGTCGATCTTGTAGTTTTCAATTCGTTCTCGATTTCGGACGGGACGTACATGGTCGTCACTGACGTATACGATGACTCAGCTCCGACTCGGGAACTCATCGGCGGTATCGTTCCTCGGGACGATGGCGAGTACATCACCTCGGACTTTTGGCGACCGAAGTTCATCACCGTTGAGGGCTACATCAAAACCTCGAGCGGCGAGACGATGCAAGCGTATCTCGACACGGTGAAGAAGAACCTCAGGACTCGTGAACAGTATCTCGATATCACGAAGTTCGGCTACTTCAGGCGGTACATAGCATCATGGATCAATCCCGAGACGGCGTTCGAGGATCGCAAGGGATACAACATCAATGTCGTGCGCTTCAAGCTCACGTTCAAGTGTCACTTTCCGTTCGGTACGGATCTCGACTACACGTCGAGTCAGGAAGCGATGAGCACGTCGCCGAGCAGCCTTGTCGTCACGAACGCAGGGACGGTGCATGCGCGGTGCAAGATCGCATTCGTTGTCGACGCTGCGAATACCTGCACGGTACTCAATATCACGAACGTCACGACAGGCGAGCAGATACAGTACACGGGTACGATCGCAGCAGGAGATGTCTTCATCTTCGACGGCGAGAACTTCACTGCGAAAAAGAACAGCAGCAATATCGACTTTTCGGGATCATTCCCGAAGTGCGAAGTCGGTTCGAACAATTTCAGGTTCACGATCACAGGGACATCATTCTCGGGAACTGGTACAATAGCGTTCAAGAACCCTTACCTCTAAGCCTATGACGAAGATCATACTGAAGCCAACTGACGGCGCCACATCGCTCCTGACCGCAGGAATCAGCGCGGTTGCGTTGACTATCCCTGTCACTGTTGGCTCTGGTGCGCTCTTTCCTCAGACCTACAACGGATCTGCCACATCGACGGGAAGCGCAACAGTACTGAACTCGACTGGCATCCTTGCGGCGATCGGTTCGGGATGCGTAGGAAAGTTCATCTACAATGCGACAGACGGATCATGGGCGAAGATCGTATCGATTGCGACGAACTCTCTCGTCACGACGCGCTTGAACGACGGTACGCTGAACGTGTGGACGAACGCTGACAAGTGGTACATCGATCCATTCATCGCGACTCTCGCTGCTGTTTCGACGAGTGCCTACGGAGTGAAGACGGTGACTGCATCCGAGAAGGTACTGATCATTGGTCGTACCACGGATACCTGCACTGTCGCGACTGGCGGTCGTGGATACGATGGCTCGACGGCTCAGTCCTTCAGCCTCGGAGATTCGTTCTATCTGAACGTGAATCAGGCTACGGTAGCGAACATTCAGGAAGTCATTCTGTCAGTGCAGACTCAGGTCGATACGAACCTCACTGCGCTCAATACACTCACGAGTCGCGTCAGTGCGATCGAGACAGGGTCGTACTTCTATGTTGTCGCTACGGGATCAGCAAACGCCTTCGTCGCTGCGACTCCTGCGTTCTCCGCACTGGCGGCAGGAAACACATTCGCTTTCAAGGCGAATTTCACGATCACGGGCGCAACGACAATCAATGTGAACGGTCTTGGTGCGATCGCGATCAAGAAGGGCAGCGGTGCTACGGATCTCGCTTCGGGAAACATCGCGAGCGGTCAGATCGTAGAGCTGCGATATGACGGCACATACTGGCAGATGATCAGCCCGATTGCGAACCCTGCTGCTGGCGCGACGGTTACACTGGAAAGCAGGCAGACATCGACTGCTGACCTCACGACGACATCCGCTTCATACGTCGATATCGACGGAACGAACCTGTCTCGCGACGTGGTCTGTACGGCGAACACGATCCTCGTGCTCACACTCACGGGCAGCTTCTACAACACGAGCGCGAGTGCTGACCCATACATCGACTTCTCGGTCGGCGGTTCCCGTGTCACCTCAAGCAGCTTGTGGTCTTTGGACTTGAACAACTTCGGAGCGAATATGGGCTTCCCTGTGTGTATCACCTACACCGTGATTCCTGGGGCTGGAACGATCACCTGCAAGCCGCAATGGAAAACGACAGCAGGTACAAGCCACATGCTAGGAACGTCAGCTCCGACAGTGTGGACGATCCTCAAGATCGAGCCGTAGTCCGTGCTATAATTGCACCATGTCATCGAATAAGAAGTTCAACGTGAAGATCTTCGACCTTGACGGTACGACGCTTCTCTACAACGTGCCGCCGAACATTCTTCGCGACAAGGCACCGACGTTCAATTCGCGCATCAATGCAGGAATGGGCGAGTGCGTGATCGACCTGAATCTCCCGTTCGATAACTTCGGCGACGGTACGCGCATCAAGTCCGATGCGATCGTCGAGGTGTGGTCGATCGATGACAACAATCCTCTCGGGCGCAGGATCTACAAAGGATATATTTCACAATACTCTCCGAAGATAGAGAGCGGATGGGTCGGCGTGAGCCTCAAGGTTCTCGGACTCGGAAGCCTACTCACGCATTCGATTTACCGATCGGGCGCATCGAATACCGTCACGCACACGGCCGTCGATCCTCAGGCGATCGCAGAGGCGATCATCGATCACTTCAATACGATCGAGGGAGGTTCGCTGATCAGCTACACGCACAACGTCAGCACGTCGAACGTGGGTACGAACGTCACGAAAGTCTTCACCGATAAAACGTGGTTCGATGCGATCGTCGATACGTTGAAGCTCTCCCTGTCTGGCTGGTGGTGGTCTGTCGATCGTGACGGTCTCTTCAGCTTCAAGGCGAAGCCGAGCACGGCGACACATCGATTCATCATTCAGAAGCACATCGAGACTCTTGATGCACCGAAGGATTCTGAGGGCGTATACAACGACATCGAGGTTCGATGGAGCGGAGGAACGAACACGTTCACCGATGCGACGAGTCAGGCAACCTACGGACACGGGAGCGGAACACCTACGGGCAAGCGCACGAAGATCATCAGCGACTCGAGCGTCACGACATCGGGCGGCGCGGATCAGGTCGGGAACAAGTTCAAGGCAGAGAACAAAGACGCGAAGGTGAAAGTCACATGCACGATCAATGAGAACTACGACATCGATTCGATCAAGGTCGGTGACACCTGCACGATCTTCAACTACGATATTGCTTTCACGTTCCTTCCTGAGAACATGCAGATTGTCGGGATGACGTACAACGGGAGCAGCGTCGATCTCGAACTTGAATCTCCTCAGGCAGACTTCGGTGTCGAACTCGACAAGCTCGTGAACGGTTGAACAAAAAGTGTTCATGATATAAAATGACCGCATGATTCCCTGTGCGATTCAAGGAAAGGTGCGTGTCGTGCAGAAGTTCGGTGCAAGACCCGAGGTATATTCGCAGTTCGGTCTTGCAGGACACAATGGGATCGACTTCACGGGAGAGTTCGCAGGTGTATCTGTTCCGATCCTTTGCCCGATAGAAGGCACTGTGACGGAGATGAAGAATCAGGGGAAGGCAGGGTACGGCCGATACATTCGCGTTGTCAGCAACTCGCTCGACGCGCAGGGTCGTTACAAAGAGCTGACGTTCGCGCACCTCGCTTCTTATGCGAAAAGCCTGACAGTCGGTTCGATCGTGTATTGCGGCGACAAGCTCGGCATGATGGGCGGCGCACCGTGGCAGGAAGGACACGGCTTCTCGACTGGCATGCATCTTCATCAGGGTCTTCGGTTCCTCAGCAAAGACAAAACAGTGCTGAACTACGACAACGGATTCAAGGGGTCGGTCGACTTTTTGCAGTACATTCTTTTCCTACAGAGTCCTGAGATGGTAGCGCAGAACGTCTCCTTCCCGAATGGCTAATGTACATCATCAATGCAAACGCGATCACATCGGCTGTATTCCTCGCGACTGGCCTAGTCGCTTTGTGGATCGGTTTTTTCTTTTTGCATCAAAAGGGGTACAACGGGCTCGGGAAGACACTCACAGTTCTTTTCTTATCGTGGGGCGCACACTTCATGATTGTCGGTGTGCAGGTAACATGGGATGTTTTCTATGATACGGCACTTCTGAAACAAGCTCCGATGCGTCTTCTGAGCGCGTTTTTTGTCATGATAGAGTTTTGTTCCCTGCTTCGTTTATATTCATACATCAAGCGCCTTCATGAATAACCTCGACCTCTTCAAAATACTCGCGAACTACGGAGCAATCGGTGTCACTCTGATTGTGTGCTTTTGGTATATCACACAGAAGGACAAGTCACAGAAGGTAGCTGAGAAGGAACACAGGGAAGAGCAGAAGGAGCTGATGAATGTTCACTATCAGGAGCGCGAGAAGTGGGCTGAAAAAATGGCAGAGATGCACAAAGAGGCGATTGCAGCTTCGAACAAAAGCACGACTGTCATCACTGAGCTGGTCACTTTGATCAGGGATAGGCGTAGTGTATAATGCAAGCACTTTACATTTTACTCAATCGATCTATGGCTACACAGATCCCGAAGACACCTATCGGAAACACCAAGGCTCAGAGGAACGGTTCATACCTGAAGCTCGGTATTCTTGTCGGTGCTCTCTTCAATCTCGGTGAGTCTTCGGCCGACATCATGTCTGCTGTGCGTACCGCCATGGATCGCGCGAAGCATGACGGCGTAGGTCAAGAATCATAATTCACTACCTCATTCGTATATGGAACTCCTACTCATTGACGATCTCATCAAGGAAGGAAAATCTCTCGAAACCGATCTTTGCGGTATCGTCGATGACGGATTCGACAATGTCATGTCGATTACCATCATGGAGGACGAAAAGAAGTATCGCGCTCTCGTTGTCGCTGATACGGACGCTGACAGGGAGAAGGCAATGCTTTTGTGGCAAAAGCACCCTGTGACAGTCGAGCTCACAAAATCAAGTGGCGTGATCATCATGAAAGTTCTCGAGGTAGGTGAGCCTGTTCAGACTCCCGTTGTCGCAGGCGTAAAAGAGGTAACGCCTGAAATGCTCGTGAAGAACCCTCTCGCTCCCGAAACTCAAGAGAAAGAAACGAAGCCTGTGACTGCTTCTGAGAATGAGGAACGTCTGAAAAATAAAAAGTAAAGTTATCTTTTCCCTGATCGCCATGCAGAAGCTCATCGAAAACATTCTCGCAACCGACATGACGGACGTGAAGAAGTCCGTTCGCGATGCGTTGCTCTTCGCGGCAGGGCTCTTCGCTCTGAAGTTCCTCGGCGGTCTCGATCCTCATTCGATCATGGCGAACTCGCCTGAGACGCTGCGAGTAGCTTTCTGGTCTGGCGCAGATGCTGTGTATAGCTCTTGGCTGGCTCTGCTGATGCCGATGCTTATGCGTACCATACGCAGTGGCGAGGAAACAGGGGTAGGCTTCGTCGAAAAGAAGATCCCGTCTCCTGAGTCGGTAGAGATGTGATCGTCGTTTATAGGGCATTTGTAGGGCTCGTGTGTTTTGTCATCCGAGAATCTTCCTGAATCACAGGCAAGCTGAAGATACTTGAAAGAACATTCAAAGGGTATTAGGGTGATGACGTGGGTCTCAAGCAAATCTTACACAAAGGCTTTTCTGCTCAGTGGGTGCGTCTGCTTCTTTTTCGCGTACTAAGGCGCGACCGAGAACGAGTCCCACAGCTCGGCGTACCTACTGAGCAAAGGAGCTTTTCACACACGCCATGAGGAACGGATACATTCTTCTCCATCGGCAAAGCATCACTCCCGACGAATGGAAGAATCCTCGTCGAACTCTCGTATGGGTAGATCTCCTGACATTCGTCGATCACGAGACATTGATCGTGACTGTTAGCTATGGGTTTCTGGCTACCAGATGGCGCGTCTCGAAGAACACTTCTCACCTGTGGATTCAGCAATGGATAACAGAACGAAGAATAGAACGCTGTACAGAACGCTCAGCAGAACGGAATGCAGAACGGTTTTTTGTTGTAAACTATGCCAAATACCAGAAGACAGAAGAACGATTTACAGAACGGCAAACAGAACGCGGAACAGAACGCAAAACAGAACAAAGGTATACCGTAAGTAGTACACCATCAAAAGAACACCATGAAGGGTATGTGCGCGAAAACGCGCAAACACCATCAGGACAAAACGAATCATTTTTCTCTGACGAAACAATTCAACAAAAAGCGATTGAGTTCTTCACATCGAAGGGCGCAGGTGCTGATCATGTTCGCGCTGAGATAGCAAAATTCATAAGTTACTGGACGGAGCCGAACAAGTCAGGCACAAAGGTCAGGTGGCAGATGCAGAAGACATTCGACGTGAAGCGTCGTCTCCTGACGTGGCTGAATAATTCTCTGAAGTACAATCCGTCTCGATCTCATTCAACTCCTCAAATATGATTTACGTCGTCAAGTTCATGGATGGCAGCTACATGATTATCACCGAAGATCAGGCGCAGAGGATATCCGATACGCAGAACTCAGGAGCAGCAAAGTCCGTCAGGGTGAATGATCAGTTCATCACAATCAATCAAGTCACTGGTGTCGAGACGATCGAAGTATTCCGTCGCGGCATGAAGCACAAACTTGCGGCAAAGGGACTTCGCATGTGCAAACGCTGTCACGAGATTGTTGCACGCGCCGACTACTGCCCGTGTCGGGATAACAAAGAGGAGTACCCGAACATTCTTGACGTTGCCCGTGCAGAGAATCCGAGGCTCGCAGTCATGCTCGACAACGCAGCGAAGATGCTGTCATCAGGAAACAAAAAAACCGACTCGCTGTGAGTCGGTTGCAAGACGGTTGCGCCTGTGGTTGCAAGGGCGTTGCAACACCTGTGCAACGGCTTGCCTAAGCGGTTTGCGATAGACTTCTCCGAACGAATGTCGGAGCAGAAGAGGGGAGGGGACGGACGATCTTCAGGGGATATTCGAGATCCATCGCGACACGCTTTCCCTTCAGGTGTTCGATAACTTCCGCTCGTGACATCTTTTCGTTCAACACACGGGAATTGTTCTCACCTCTCGTCAGGATATCGAGAGCTTCCATCTTCTCGGCGAGACGCTGATATCGGTTGCGCGGCATGCCGAATTTTCCTTCGATGTCTTCACGCTTGAAGCTACCCTCTTCGAATAGGTGATCGATGAGCTCAGGGACGGGAACCCCTTCGATGGTCTCGGCTGATTCGATCGACTGTCCTGTGATGTCTTCGATGAACTGGCAGAGCTCGTCGAAGAGGAAGCGGCAGACGCGAGGAGCGTAGAAGACGGCAGCGAACGAAAGGACGATCGCCATGATCACGCCGTTCTTCCACAGCATGACGTGATACATTGCCTCCTGCGTAGCGTCAGGCGCGGTCAGGATCGACGATAGGAGTCCTGCGAGGAAGGACAGCCCGACGAACTTTGCGATCGTTCCTAGGGGCGTTTCTTCGACAAATCCGACGAACTTGTGCCACAGCACCTTGATCAGCGACGTATGGATCTCTTCAGCCTGTGATGTGATGATGTTTGTTTTCATGTTAGGAAAGGGAAAGGGAGATAGATTGACCGTATACGGTCGTGATGCGGATCTCTTCAGGCGGGTCGTAGTAGTTCATGGTGTGAGTGTTTGTATGAAATAAAAAGCGATTTTCGTCGATTGACGGAAATCAGGGAGGGGCGCGTGAATCAATGTTTGTTTTCATGTTGCCTCTATTGTAGCATGATTCATGTAGTTTCACAAGTCTATGCATCCCCTTTCGTGCTATAATGGCTACATGCTCACAAGTGTTCGAGCAGCCTTTCCCCCTCATGGTATGAGAAAACTGTTCATCTTTACGATGTTATTTTTCGGCGTGTGCATTCTTTGGCAGATGATCACGACTCCTCGGATGGTCAGTGCTCAGACGGAGATTGAGTCGCACAAACAGCGCATCATTGAGCTTCAGAGTTTGTGGCAGAAGAGCGAGTCCGAGCAGCAGTCCTTTCATTTCGAGGCAGAGAAGAACCGCCGTGCGCTGTGCAACCTTGGCGAGAAGGAGTTCTGCAAGTTCGAAGGAGAGCCTGTCAGCATCTCCGTCACTCCGTACAATCCCGAGGTCGGGCAGACCGACTCCTCGCCGTGCATCGGTGCCAGCGGTATCGACCTCTGTCACCTGTCGAAGACAGAGCGCATCGCTGCTCTCTCGCAGGATCTTGTCGGCCGTGCCGCATGGAAGAAGTTTCGGTATGGCGACTACGTCTACATCGAGGGACGAGTCTCAGGCTGTACTGGAGTGTTCCGCGTAGAGGACACGATGAATGCGCGGTACACGAACTACGGCGACATCTTCCTGATGGATCGATCGGAGAACTTCGGGACGTGTGTCGTCGCTACCGTTCAGAAGCTGAAGTACAATGATCTCTAAGGAAGTAAACTGAAACTACTTGAAACGATGAGAATCATCAGGTATGTTTTGCGTATGACGAATCCGAGACAATATCTCACCGACAAGAAGTGTCCCGTGTGCTTTTCCCGTGTGTATCAGGACACGGTAGAGAACTGCACTCATGCTGATCATGAAGGCGAGCCCGTGTACTCGATCGGTGTCGGGGTATGGTGCGAGAACGAGAAGTGCAAACACTACACGCATGGTCTCGATGCCGATGATCTCGATGATGGGTCTCTCACGATGGCTGACCTTACCAAAGCAGCGATGACATTGAGCGAAGACGTGGATCGTGTGGCATTGACGATCGGCGACGTGATGCAGATTCAGACGCACAACCGCTCTCACATCGGGAACCCACAACCGCAATGTTCTTTCTGTTTTCCTTCCCCTCCTCCTCATGGTCAAGAAAGCTAAAACAACACCGAAGAAAATCGCGAGCGAAAAGAAGGCGCAAAGTATCGCTGAGAAGAAGATCAGTATCGCTGCGAAGAATATCGATGAACACATCGGAACGAAAGCGATCATCATTCCTCAGTCACAGGAGCGCATCATTCGCGACGTGTATGCGAAGGGTCTCGATGATAACGAGTTCGAGGTATTCAAGATGATCTGTCGCAGGACGAATCTCGATCCTACGAAGAAGCAGATCGTCGCAGTGAAGCGGTACAACACGAAGGAGAAGCGCGAGATCATGACACCTCAGACTACGATCGACGGATACCGTGCGATCGGCAACCGTGAGGGAACGTGTGCAGGAGTGAAGACTGTGTATCACTACGCAGCAGACGGTACTGTCGAATCAGCAACGACGATCATCAAGAAGGTTCTCAAGAGCGGTGTCGTAGCGGAGTTCGAAGGGTACGCAAAAATGAGCGAGTATATACCGAAGGCAGGAGAGGACTTCATGTACAAGCAGAAGCCTCATGTGATGATCGGCAAGTGTTCCGAGGCTCTTGCGTGGCGACGCGCATACCCTGAGGACATGAGCGGTATCTACATCGAGGAGGAGCTGATGATGAACGATGCCCCCGTCGCGATGGTGTTCGACGATGAGCAGGTGATTGATATGCTGACAAAATGTCAAACGATGGAGGAATACAAAGTCATTCAGAACGACATCGCAGCGATGAAGTACAAGATCTCGAACATGGATACGATCAGGAACAAAGCAATCGAGACACTGAACCGCGTGAAGCCGAAGGCGAGTGTGCAGGTAGCAGCGACTCAGGAAGGGCTCGCCTCTGCACCGAAGCAGGAAGTGATCGATGTGAATATAGTTCCGTCTACTGAGCCTACAGAAGCCGAAAAGAAAGCGATTCGAGAACAAGAGCGTATTGAGTATGAACAGACTCATCTGCAATCACTCATCAAGTAAATATATATTTACATTTTCCCCTCCTCAGTCATGCAAGAATCTCTCGCACTGGAAGCCAGAAAAGAACATATACCCGAGTCGGAAGCACTCGCGCTTCAGAACTCGTTCCTCCCTTTCTTTCAGCAAGCAGAAGCCATGAAAGAACAGGCACTCTCGATCAATGTCACGAGTGTAGATCAGGTAGAGGACATCAAGAAGGCGCGTGAGTGGCGGCTGACGCTGAAGAATATCCGCGTCGATTGCGAGAAGGTTCGCAAGGGACTCAAGGAAGAAAGCCTACGCAAAGGGAAAGCGATCGACGGCATGGCGAACGTGATCAAGTATCTCATCGCACCGATCGAAGAACACCTCGACAATCAGGAGAAGTTTCTTCAGATACAAGAGCAGAAGCGCATCGAAGAGCTGAGGCGCAAACGCACCGAGGAGCTTGTTCAGTATCAGGTAGACGGGAACAACTTCCCTATGCTTGGAGCCATGCCCGAGGAGCAGTGGCAGCTCCTTCTGACAGGAGTGAAGACACAGTACGAAACCGCTCTCGCCGCTGCGAAGAAGGCTGAGGCTGACCGCATTGAGCGCGAGAAGAACGAATCCGCTGAACGTGAGCGCATCAAGGCAGAGAACGAGGCACGACGTATCGAGAACGAGAAGCTACAGAAGAAGCTCGCGATCGAGAAGCAGAAGACAGAAGCAGAGCGCGTGAAGCGTGAGGATGAAGAGAACAAGCGCATCGAAGCTGAGCGCAAACTGAAGGAGACGAAGCAGGAGATCAAGGAAGAGAAGAAGGCTGAGGCAGCAGCACCTCGCGCACGGGCGTATGCAGCAGGTTTCATTCAGCTCGACGGCGAGGACATTCCGCGCGGTGCGAAAGAAGGTGACATCGCGATCTTCCTCCGTGACACTCCCGAGAACCGTCACGCAATGTCTCACCTGATGCGACCATGAAGAAAAAGTACGCATTATATCCGAGCAATGTCATCAGTCAACATGTCGGTGAAATGCACTACGTCGGAGCTCACGAGCTCTGCAAATTGTACGGTGTAGATCCGAACGAATGTGTGATCGCACCGTTGTCGAAGCGAGGATACGATTCAGAGTTCATCGCATCACTGATCCCTCTCCGTCCTCGATATGACGGCAACTACTCCCTCCCTCAATCATGAAGCACACACTCTCCGACGCCGACAAGCTCGAACTGAAGACCAGAATCTTCGAGACCCTTTCTGAAGAAAACCCGACGGGAGATGTTCTGAATGAGCGGCACGCGCAGGGGCTCCTCCGCATGTTCGATGAATACTACGCCGCGAAGAACACGTTCAGCGACTGGATCAAAAACAATGAGGATCAATGGTCGCGCTTCTGCCCGACGTGCGAGCGATGGTTCGTGGCTCGTTTGCTGCACTTCCCGAAGCTGATGATGCGCTACCTGCATATTCTCGCGCACTACGGCGTACCGATGACCGTGAAGCAGATCGAAGAGAAGAGCGGCGTACCGCGATCGTATGACGAGAGCTCACACTTCCCTCTGCTGAAGCACTGGAACCTGATCGAGAAGGTCGAAGGCACGAGGCAGTACATCGCAACGCCTAAGGCACTCGCCGTGCTGCGCGGTCAGGAGCCCGTGAACGAGTGGGTATGGATCTTCAATGACGAGCGCATTCAGCCGCCGCCTCAGGAGCTAGACGGCGAACCGAAACTGATCGCCGACATCAAGCACAAGACCTTCACCGACGATCAGATCTACGAATCTGTTTCCGCGTTCCTGATCTATTGATGTTCATCGTCGCTCCCGTCCTGAACGGCAAGCCGCAGATGAGCGCGGAGCAGCGCAAGATCCTCGATGCTGAGTTCCGTCAGCACGAAGGGAAGGACGTTCGGATCGAGATCTTCAGACACAGCAGAGGGCGCAGCAATCGTCAGAATCGGTATCTGTTCGGCGTGGTCTACGTTTACATCATGGCATGCACGGGATATTCGAAGGATGAGGTACACGAGGCGATGTCTCACAAGTTCCTCGAGCAGAAGTTCCTTCAGTTCGGAGAGGACGAAATCAAGGTAGACGGATCGACTGCTGACCTCACGACGGTCGAGTTCAATGCGTACTTCGAGAAAATACGAAAGTGGGCTGCTGAGTTCCTGAGCTGCGATATCCCTGATCCTGAGGGTCAGCCGTACATCATGCAGGACAGCGACTTCAAGCCTGATGTCGGGCGTGATGCGAACGGAAACGTCGTGCGGTTCTCGACTGGCGAGATACTTGCTACTGCAAAAGAATTGTCTTGAATGTAAACTGAATGTACTTGAAACAGTATGAAACATCTGATACGTTCTCTTCACAATCATTTTCCCCTCCTCACATGGTCACAGCAGAACTCGTGAACGTCGGCAGAAACAACGTCTGCAAGACGATCACCGTCAAGGATATGGACTCGGTCTATAACGAGGTGCGGAAGCATCTCATGAGTAGCGATGTCGAGATGAATGCTGAGGATGAAGCGGGTCTGAAGTGGAATGTCTTCGCTGGATTCAGAACAGTCGGAGAGGTCTTCATGAAGTGCGGCTGCGGCAACCGTGCGACGGTGTGCGATCAAGAAGTCTACAAGTGCGATACCTGCAAAAACCTTTCCTGATTCTTTCTCCTCCCTCCTCATGAATACCGTCGAAACATATCAGCATCTCTTCGATCAATGGCTCGAGAAAAAGGACGATGCGTCTCAGGCAGCAATGCAGGAGTTCGTAGATTCCGAGGCGTTCATCGATCTCCCGTATGCGATCAGGAACAAGAACTTCATCACGGCATCGAAGCTCGCAGCGTTCGAGCGCAATGAGCTCTATGCGAAGTACCGATACATCGATCTGATCCCTGAGCCTATAACCGAGGAGACCGACGCGATGATCGTCGGCACGGCGACAGACGATCTGCTCACCTACGGCGAGGGATACTTCAGTCAGCAGTACGTCGTCGTCGCTCGCAGGACTGAGGCTGAGGAGATGCGCTATCAGGGGAAGACGCTCATCACGAACACGATGAACACGCAGATCACGAGGGCAGCGAATGAGTTCCGCGTGAACCCTTTCTTCCCGAAGAACATCAAGAAGCATACGATCATTTGGCTCGCGTTCGGGAAGTACCCGTGCAAAGCAGAGCTTGATCACTTCGAGCTCGGTGTCGAGTTCGGAGATGTGAAGACCGTCGCGAACGTGGATCTCGTCGAGCCTTCGAAGCAGTATCTTCTTCAGATGCAGTTCTATTTTCAGGGCATTGTCGAACGGTACATGCAGAAACTCCCGTGCAGGATCTTCGGTGTCGATCGATACGCTGACTTCTCCCGATCGGAGCACTGGCGTTTCGGAGTGCCGACGCTTGAGCAGGGCGCAGGGCGCATCAATAACCTCATCACAAAATGGAATGCAGCAGTCGAGACGGGCATGTTCAGTCCTCCCGACATGCGAACGCCTGAAGGACGAAAGGCGATGCGATCATCTTCGTACTACCTGATCTGTCCGATGGCTCGCGCTGCTGAGCCTCTTGAACTCTAGCCTCCTATTCATCCTCCCTCCTCATATCATGGGTAACAAAAGCGGTTTCTCTACAGGCAATTTGTTTCTCGCAGCGTACCTCATCGCGAGCGGTTACGACGTGGCGGGTGTCACGAAGGTCGATACATGGAACTCGACGATTCAGTTCTCCGATTCAACGGAGCTGCGTCAGTCGGTCGAGAACTTTTGGAATGGCAAAGGCAACGTGTCTGCGCTGAAGATCTATCAGGAATACAAGACGCTCACTGAGCGCGTGAAGTCGTAAATCATTCTCCTCTTTCATCATGAGCAATCGTATCTATCCGAACATCGACGGCCAGAAAAAAGCTACCTCGGGAAAGTGCCTGACGTGCGGTATCAATCTATCGGAAAGCAATCAGGGCGTGACGTTCAATATTGAGGTGGACTACATGAACGGCAACGATGAGGACGAGACGTATTGCAGGAAGCATGCTCACGAGAGGCGCGTAGAGATACAGCAGATTCACAAGCATCAGGGCGATCACAGAGAGGCTGCGAAGGCGAAGCACGAGATCATGCAGACGGATCACTTCTCGAAGCTCATACAGCGTCTGAGTGCGAAGTATGAGGTGAAGAAGCTCACAGAGTATCAGTGGCGCATCAATGGCGTTCTCGATCTCTACCCGACGAATCGTCTGTATCACGATATCAAGCAGAACAAGCGCGGGACGTACCGTGACGCGATGGGCTTCTGTGCTCAATTCTTCAGAGAAGATTCCGAATGCACCTGCTGTCCCGTACATCGTCTCACGATGGAAGATGTCACGCCTGACAAAAGCGTCGTCGCACCGATCCCTGAATATGGTTTCGTGCAGAGAGGCTTCGGATCTAAGGGCGACGGCTGGCTTCACAATATCCTTCACCGCATCTTTCCATGAGGTACGGCTACATGCTGAACAATCACAGGCTCGTCGCTCGCAGGGAGCGTGAGTATAGAGGGCTTTTCCTCTTCGGTTGCGGTATCATATCCTCTGTTTTCCTCTTCATCTCGCTATGAGTCACGAACTCCTTGCTCTCATCGGCTTCCTCGAGATCTGTGCGTTCTACATTCTCCCGATCTACCTCAGCTACAAGATGTGCGAGAAGCGCGGTCGCAATACCTCGAAGGGGATTGTCGTCACGCTGCTCACAGGCTGGCTCGGTACACTCATCATCTGGCTCTTCCTCGCTGACAAGCGCAAAGCGTGAGAGACCTTTCACTCCTCATCGGCAAGGCTGCAGATATGGCATCGACGCTGCACATCGGAGATATAGATCGCGACGGGCTCCCTCACATCTTCCATTGCATGCGCGTCGCCATGAAGCAGGATACGCCGAACGGAACGATACTCGGGCTGTTGCATGATGTCATCGAGGATGCTGAGTCACCTGAGCGAGCCTACGAGGTCGCAGCGATGATCAGACATACATTCGGAGAAGACATGAAATTCGCATGCCTCCTGCTCACAGAGACCGAAGGCGAGACGTATGAGCAGTACATCAAGCGCATCATCGGATCGGGAAACTTCGAAGCTATGCAGGTCAAGAAAGCAGACATCGAAGACAACATGAACGTCGGTCGCGTGGATCTCAAGGCTGCTGCAAAATTCCCGATTTACAAAGTCGCGCACATGGCACTGTGTGAAGCACTAGGTATACAATCAAATCTTTCTCTTAGTAGTCAATAGTGAAGAACTTGAATATCTTTCATCTACATTCTACAATCTTCGCATGAGCATATCACCTGAGACAAAGGCTGAGCGCATTGAGCAGAAGTATGACAAGAAGCTGACTCCTCAAGAGGCAGCGAACTTCTTGAAATGCAGCAATCGCACGGTCACGAACCTTTGCAACCGCAAGGCAATCACCTTCGAAAACATCGGCACGTCATCGCGCCGTGTTCCTCGTTTCGAGAAGGACGATCTCGTGAAGTTCCTCGAGAAGAATCCGTACTTCATGGCACGTCGCGGCAAGGGCAGGAAGAAAGCCGTCACAGCATGAAGCCGATGATCTACTTCAGAGGCAACACTGACGGGCGCAAGTTCCCGTCGTATCTCGGGCTCGCACGGTACTACGGAACGAATGACACCGTGCTCCTGATCCCGATCCCGTTCAACTGGCTCGTCATCGCCTACGATCACGCGCTGCACTTCCTGAGGCGCGGTCGCGTTCTCAGATGCCCTCACTGCAAGAAAGCCATATAATGTCGGCATGGTCTCCCTCTACTTCTGCAAAATGGATGTCACTATCATCGACGGCAAGAGTGACCATCGAAAGAAGCTCGCAGAGTTTCAGGCAGAAAGCTACGCAGCAGCGTCTGAAATCCTGAAGGGACTGTCGAGACAGATAGCCGAACTCGGCTTCGAGATCGTGCCTGTGACGATCAATGACAACGGCATCGCTCGCGGAGCACTCTCACTCGCTCCTATGCCTCTTGAGCAATATGTCGCATTTGCAAAAAGCATTCATCCACAGCGCGAGAAAGACGCGAAGGAACCTGATCAAAAAGAAGGATCGTCTCTTTCAGAGTGACGGCAGTCCTAGATCGTCGGACTCTCAGGAGACGACGTACATCGAATGCCCTGCGTGTACGCGCACGGTAGAGATCAGCAACTCATCGAAGCATCACATCGAGGGTCGGTCGCACATGGACACACGTCATGACGAGCAGTGGTCTATTCGCCTGTGCAACAAAACGCCGACGCTGGAAGGCTGTCACGAGGAATGTGAGCGCATCGGGAACAAACGATTCGCGGAAAAGTATGCGAAGAATCTGAGCTTGAGAGAGCCAGTGAAGTATGTCCTGCTGCTTGAGCATTGATTGAAAGAACCTGAAGATTTTGATACCCTGTTTTGGTGCCAGTCATCATCACATCAGGAGGCAGCGAGGATGCGGATTCAGCAATCAAGCGGCTTCGTTCCTATCAGAGCAAAGACATTCCTGAAGGAAGCGTCGTCGTCACTCTCACTGCCGTTTTGAAGCTCCTTTCCAAACTCGACTATGCAATGCTTTTGCCCGTGTCACAATCCCCTCATGAAAGAGAAAGCGGATCACGTCGAGTCAGGGTGTACGAAGTGCAAGACGGGAAACGTGAGAGAGTGCAATGAGACGGAACATCTCGTGAAGGAAAAACTGCTCAGGCTCTGCCGTCTCGATGACGCACTCCGAGAGATCCTTGCGGTTCACAAAGGGAACGGTGACATGATTGACAAGCTGAACATGATCTCATCTATTGCCACGAATGCGCTGATCCCTACTGTGATCTGCGTATCTTGCAACAGACTCACGACAAAATCGCCATGTGAAAACTGCGACGCTTCGCTCGTCTGATTGCAGAATCTATTCGAATATACTAGAATCGGCGCACTTCTACTCTTCCCCTTTCTCACATGAAGAAAGTCCTTCCGCTCCTGCTTCTCGGGCTGCTCACTGCATGCACGGTAGCACCGTACAAATCGGGTCAGCAGACACCTCCTGCTGCGTCGATATACTTCCCTGAGGCTTTACCCTCTTCGGAGGCTCCCGTCGCTCAGGAGTGGAAGAGCGAGGTTCTGGTCGATCAGGATTTCAACATCAAAGCCAAGGGCAAAGAATGGCTTCAGGCGATCGGCACGAAGCAGATCACGGGACACGCTTCACAGGCGCGACTTCATATCGATCTCAGCCGTGGCAATGACGACAAGGGATGGTCGGCAATCGGTATGTACGTTGCTCCTCTGGCTCAGGGCGAAGGCTTCGTCTATCCCGATGAGTCCGTATACGGTACGAACCTTCACTTCCTGTCTGCTGAATGGCGCGGTGATTGCAAGCGTCACCTTGCACCGTCCTCTTCATTCGGTGTGCTCAAGGAGCACAGCAACACGCTCACGGTCGACCTCTCTTCCGTCGATATGACGAAGGGGAATGACGGCTGCGAAGTCGGCAAGGACACTCTCGACCTACTCTCCGTTCTCAATGAGAAGGGATTGTATCTCGGCTTCATGCCTTCGAATCAGGGTTATCACGCAAAAGTCACGCTTCAGTACATCGGTGATCTGACGTTCAAGCCCTTCTGATGTTCATCATCCGCTTCATCCTCGGCTTATGGGTCGGCTTCTGCTTCGGCAATGCCTTTCTCATTCAAGCCGAGGTGAGGCGCAGAGGCTCATGGAATGATCAGGACGCGCAGGAGTTTTGCTTCTGGCTGCTGCTTTGCGGTTTCGGATTAGCCCTGTCACTCCCGACTCTGTGGATATGACGATATGCGCTACCTGCCGAAGAGCCTCACAAACGGCTGTATCGGGAAGGTGAGATTCGCGACTCATCGTGAAGCAGTGGAGAGAATGGATCGTATGGGTTGCCGTCCTGTGACATTGCATCCGTACCATTGCGAGCATTGCAGGAGCTTTCATCTCGGGAACAGCAAGAAGAGATACCGCCGAAGACTGGACGAATCTCGGCGAATGTACTAGAATTGTGGACATGGAAAAGCGTATACGAACAAAGGCAAAGAAGGTCGAGAAGAAGATCGCGCTCGCCGAAGAGCCGACTGCTCTTGAACCTGAGTTTTCTGAGGTGAAGGTTATTTACGAAATGGACGTGATCAAGAAGAACAGCAAGCAGACGCACTTCGGCTTTTGGACGAAGCCCTTTGTCATGGCGAAGCTGAAGGAGGCATACATGAACGGAGCAAACGACACGGAGGCTGCAACGAACGCAGGGCTGATATACGATTCCTTCCGTCAGAAGCTCAGTACGAAGATCGTCGTCGAGATACAGGGAGAGAGGGACGAGATCACACTGAGGCAGCTATTCGATCACTGGTCGGAGGCATTGATTCTGAAGCTCAAGAAGCACGTTCTGAAGACGGTAGAGCATTCTCCGCTAATCTCTGGTACGTCCGATGCGTGGCGCTGGCTCGAGCGTAGGCGATCGAAGGACTTCGGTCTGAAAGCAGGGCAGGGGTCAGTAGACGGGAACGCTCCGCTTGATATAAACTCTGCCGTAGGTCTCCGCGCTCAGGCGATCCTGAAGAAGCGCAAAATTTCCCTCAAATAGCTATGGCCGTCATCGATCTACAATGCAAGGACTGTCAGAAAGGATTCACCTTCAGCGAGAAGAGTCAGGCACTCTACGAGGAGAACGGATGGGCTGATCCGATACGCTGCTACGACTGCCGACAGGCGAAGAAGGCGCGGAACGAAAAGAAGGCCAGCGACGATCATCTTGCTTCTGAGTGATCACACATCCATCTCCTGAGCGACCTTCATCTGAAGACGCTCCATCTGCTCAGCATAGAACTCTGAGGAGATCAGTAGTAGTTCGATGCATTGCCCTAGTTCTGCCCTGAGATTGTTCAGAATTGTCGGTATGTACTTCTCTGTGAATTGACCCTGATCGATTGATCTGAGCGCACAGTCGATCGTTTTTCGGTATGTGTCCTCGTGTCGCCTCTGCACCTCTGAGTGTTCGCGCATGTGCCTATTCTACCAGAAACGAAAGCGAGAGGCAGCGTAGTCTGGCTGATCCTGCTTTCGGGATGCCGCGAGAGCTAATGTTCGAGAAGACTCGAAGGTGCAGTCGTGCTCTCCTGCATGATCATATTCTTTGCTCATGCTGTAAAAAATAGATAATGAACACAGCATTCAAGAGAAGTAAACTGAAACTACTTGAACGGACAAATGGCATCGGGTATCTTCATTGCATGGACATCGCTTCTCCCGAACAGATCATCAAGCCGAAGATACACAGGGTCACTCTGCGTGACGGTCGTGTGCTCATCATGGGCGGTCTGTCTGTCTCGCAGCTCAAGCATCTTCGCAAGCATGGCGGCTTCTTCACGATTCAGACGGCAGACAAAAAGGAAGAGATGACGATCGACGGTAAGCTCATCAAGCAAATTCAGCCGCACATTCCTCCTCAAGCATGAAAACTCCTACGTTCAATAGAGAAACATCGCGGCATGAAGTAGACGGCATTCCGTTCAATGGTCACTTCCTCGAATGGAGACTTGAGTATCTGCCAGAAACCTATCTGAAAGAAAGCGAGCTGAGCGGTGATGAATGGAGGAAGGGTGGGAGTGTTCGTATTTATCTGAATGGAGATTGTGTCTTAGAAGAGTTTTGCAGGGAGCCAGAGAGAGCACTGATGCTTCTGTCAAAAGGTCTTCACGAACTACAGTGCTTTTTCGAAGGGCGCGGCGTGAGCATCGAAGGATGGAAAGATGAATTGGTCGGGAAGAAGGTACGTCACGGATCGATACCGAGCACCGTAGTTCGATACGTCGGAAACGGAGAAGTCATCGTGAAGCGTGATGATGGGAAAGACTATCTGCCTGACCTGTACCCCTCTCTCATGGAAGAGGACGGAACATACGAAACAGAATGGAAAGATCAGGACAGGGTGCATATCACAGACAAACGTCTGAATTGGCATATAAAGCCGTGAACTATCTCTGTGCGATCCTCGGTCACGATTGCGCTATGTCCTTCGGAGGCATCTACACGAGCGCATGTCTCAGATGCGGTGAAGACGCTCCGAAAGAACCTGACCCCTCTAAGTTCTATACTCCCTCCTCAGATGAAAACTCATGAACTCAAGATCTGGCCTCAGTACTTCTTCCATCTTGTACGAGGATCAAAAACAGCAGAGTTCCGAAAGGACGACAGGTCGTTTGAGGCAGGTGACTTGATCCACTTCCGAGAGTGGGTGAATGGAGTTTATACAGGCGAAGAAGCGTATTGCGTGATCCTGCATGTAGACAGAGGTGAAATCATACCCGAAGGATACGCTTTGCTTTCCATTGCTCGAGCTCATATCAGCAGGCCGACTGGCCTTGCCTGCGAACAGGTATCACCTCCTACAGATTCAGAATGACCACTTTTCAAGCTATCTGTCTCGGCTTTTGCATAGGAGCAATTTTCGGTTCTATTTTCCGATGAACAACACTCCACCAACACAGGCAGAGATGGAGCTTGATTCGGTTGCGAAAATAGCTCTTGCCCTACAGGGATTTAGCCCTGATTTGCATGATAATTTTTTGTGGATTTTGAACAGTCGAAGGTTGCTACAAAACAGAGTCGAATTGCTGGAAGAGGAAAACCATTCATTGAAAACCAGAACTGGACACTACAAGGCCGAAAGAAACCGCATGGCTAAAGAACTCGGCATTGTTGCTTCGCGAAATGCAGTGCTGGAAGAGATAACCTCAAGAGTATTCGGTGTGACCCACCAGCAGACTGTTTCCGAATATGTGGCTAAGACAGATGTAGAACTTAGAAGACTGGAAGCCAAGCTCAAGACAGCGGAGGAGGCGTTGGAAGAATTAGACCATGATTCCGCTTGTCATATTCACCTTTCAGGAATCCCGAATACAAACTACACCTGCAACTGTAACAAGTTGATAACCGATGAAGCCCTTGCAGCTATCCGTTCCCCCGAAAGTAAATGAGTACCCCACCCAAAACCACCGCGCAAATGTACGAGGAGCTTACCGACGAACAGGTCATAGAACGGCTGGCGAAGGATGTGATGGGGTGGTCGCCAGAGTTGCCACGTTCTATCTTCCAAAAGTGGATTGAAACTAAGCCCGAAGGATCAGTCGTTCATAGCTATACATGGAATCCATTGCGTTATTGGGATTCTTGGCGAATGGTGGAGGAGAAGGTCTTCAGATATGAGCACGGCAAGGGGTGGGAAAACGAGGAGCTTGAAAAGGCGTTCTCGGCATACTTTTGTGTTCATGAACCACTATGCGGCTTGGTGGATTATGTTCATGCCGACCTCCCCACCCGCTGCCGCGCAGTACTTGCTGCGTGGGATTCCCTCAATGCACGATGAGTGTATTACTCTCTTTCCTTTTGGTTATCTCAGTCTGCCTTGTTATTTGTGGAATCGGGTATTCACGCGCACACAATCGTCTCATGAGATACCTGTATGGATACGAAGATAGATGCAAAGCGCAACGTGACGCTGGAGATATTGAAGACGATACTCCGCACGTTATTTGGTAATATCTTCTCCACAAAACCTGATGCCGCACATTGCCCCTCCACCTAATGAACACCGTCGATCCAGTCACGGGCGACATTCGCATCGATAACTCAGTGAAGCCAGTCCTGAAGGCTGTCATGCCGTGGCCTGAGGATACCTTCACTCTGCTCACGCACGACGAACAGATGAAGATGCTCGCGTCGATCGCAGGGTGCGGCATTCCTAACGCACCTGATCGCTTCTGCGCGATGCAACGTCGGGCAGGATGGATACAGCGCGAGCAGCAGGAAGACATCGTCTGCATGGCAAAGGAACACGCTCAGATGAAGGAGGCGATGCAATGGTTCGTAGACCGTGTCGATGCAGGTGAGGTACGCAGTCGCAGGACGTATGCGAAGTACAAAGAGATCCTTGCTTCCCTGAGGATGAAGTGAACGACTCTCCGAACTGTGGAAGGCGATTGTCGAAGCAGAGACCGTGTCCGTGCGGTGTCACAGAGGGCGAGAACTGGACGGAGTACGTCGGATGCGCTCAGTGCTTTCACTGCTATCTACAATGGAGAACGGAGATGAGATTTCAGAAGCCGTGTGCAGGTAGCGTAGAATGAACACTCATGAACTATCAGGAATGGATCGATGGCATGAAGGACTTCGAGCGAGAAGATCAGCTCGTGTACATTCGTGCAACGCTCGAGGATAAGAAGATGATCGACATCTTCGCACGGTGCTTCTTTCCCGATGAGGTGCATCGTGAGGAAGAGACCCCTGAGTTTCACAGGGAGTTTCAGGATGAGATGGCAGAAGACAAGAACAGTGTACTCATCATGCCTCGCGGTCACGCGAAGACGACGCTTGCCCGTATCGATCTGATTCATGACATCGTGTACAAGCACGAGGATTTCATCGTGCTCATCGGTGACATTCTCTCCTCAGCGAAGAACTCGTTCGCGTATGTGAAGTCGCAGCTCGAATCGAATATCCTGCTGATGGAAGTGTACGGGGATCTCGTGCCGTCGATCACAAAGGACATGATGCGCAAATGGTCTGACTCTCACTTCGAGACGACGAACGGTGTCGTGTGCATCGCTCGCGGCGCAGGGAAGGGACGCGGTCTGAACATCAAGGCGAAGCGTCCGTCGAAGGTGCTCATCGATGATCTTGAGGACGATCAGAAGGTGCGCAGCAAAGCACAGCGCGAGAAAACAATGAACTGGATGAAGAACGTCATCATCCCGTCTCTCGATCCCGAGAAGGGGAAGATCAAGATGATCGGCACAGTGCTTCACTACGACTGTCTCCTGCTCGATCGCTACAAGGCGTGGGGCGGTATCAAACGCGCTGCACTCGAATCGAAGGAGGGGAAGCCGTCACTCACGGGAGAGCCGATATTCCCGTCACGGTTCTCGAAGGAAAAGCTCGATGACATCAAGCGTGACATGGGTACGTTCCCGTTCTCGCAGGAGTACATGAACGAGCCGATGAGCGATGAAAATGCAGACGTGAAGCTCGCATGGATTCGCTATGTGGACGGTCTCGGGAAGGACAGCGAACGCGATCAGTGGAAGTTCTACAGTGCGCTCGACCCTGCAATCAGCACGAAGACGAGTGCCGACGAATCCGCTATCTGTACGGCTGCGCTCAAGGAGATCACGCACGACGACGAGGATCTGAGGATCGTCATCATGCCTCCCGTGCATGGTCAGTTCGGCATGACAGGAACGATTCAGCAAGCACAGGCGGTGTACAAGCGATACCCGCATGCACAGTTCGGCTGTGAGGTCGTAGCTTTTCAGGAAGGACTCAGGCAGCTCCTCTCGACGAACGGTGTCCCTGCGGTCGCCGTGAACCCGAAATCTAAGGACAAGCGGTCACGCCTACTGAACATCATCGGTCTCATCGAGTTCGGGAACATCGTCTTCATGAAGGGCTGCGAGGATCTTGTCGATCAGCTTATTCAATTCCCGAACGGGAAGAACGATGACATCGTCGATGCATTCGTGTACGCCGTGGAACTCGCACTCGCTTCAAGAAGAAGTGGAGGATTGCTACTGCTTCAGGTATGATATCCGCGTTCTCCCTCGCCTCATGAACTTTACGATTCCTTTCACGCAAACGAAGATATCAATCGGCAAAAGCAAGGATGAGACAGACACGCGAGGGCTAGTATATGGCTCTGTTTCGAAAGATCCTGAGCGCGATATGAGAGGGTACAAGATCGACACGTTCGGTCTTTTTTCCGCGTGGCGCAACAACGGTGACGTGTACTCGTGCGTGAAGAAGATCACGAACTCGGTGTGCATCGGAGGATATCGCTTCATCAATCCTGCTGACCCGAAGAAGGAGGAGGTAGCAGACGTGAAGTATCAGAAGCAGGTGATGGACATCATCTGCTACTACTACGGATCATTCCGAAAGTTCAAGCAAGCAGTCTTTCAGCAGCATCTAATCTCTGGTAACTGCTACATCGAAAAGGTGAGGAACCTCAAGGGCGAACTGATCGGTCTGCGTGTGCTCGATTCGCGCACGATCTCGATCGTCGTCGATAGCACGGGCGCGGTGTTCCGATATGTGCAGGTGATGTCGCGCAATCAATCCTCGCTCATGGGCGATCTCGAGAACTCGGTGAGCGTCAGCGAAGCAACGATCGGCGATCCGATCATCTTCGAGCCTCAGGACATCATTCACTGGCAGCACGGCATCGACCCGAACGCAGAGAACTTCGGTCTGTCTCCGCTCGAGCCTGTCCTGTGGGAAGTGCGAACGGATCTCTCCGCGATGATCTCGAACTACTTCTTCTTCGAGAATGATGCAGTGCCTTCTGTGCAGTACATTCTTCAGTCTGATCTTCAGAAGGAAGACAAAGAGGCTATCAAAAAATTCGTTCAGAACAACTTCAAGGGAGCACACAAACGTCACAAAGCGTCTGTGCTCGAGGGAGTAGCCGACGTGAAGGTGATCCGCGTCTCTCAGAAAGACATGGAATATCTCGCAGGTCGTCAGTTCAGCACCGAGAAGATCTGTGCTGCGTTCGGAGTACCGAAGGGCGTTCTCGGCTACATCAAGGACACGACATTCGACAACATGGCAGGATCGCTGAAGGAGTTCTACGAAAGCACTGTGCGCGGCTATGAGCTCGACTTCGAGGAGCTGATCGTCACTGAAGTCATCGCTGATCCTACGCTCAAGGCTGGATCGAAGCCGATGTCTGAGGTGATCACGTTCGTCACCAACATAGCGAGTTTCGACACGCAGGAAGCGATATTTGAACGTGCGGTGCGCGGAAAGGAGGCAGGAATCATCACGACGAACGAATCACGTAGGATGATCGGGCAAGATCCGCGTGAAGGTGAGGACATGGCAGATCAGCTCGTTCTCGGTCAGGGAGGCATGGCAACGCTGCTCGAGGACGTAGGCACTGATCCGTATGATCCTGCTCAGCAGTTCGACAACGCGCAGAAGATGATCAAGAACGCAGAGAAGTACGCTCGCCATGATGTCCGACAACCTATCTCAAAAAATGGGCTATAATGCAGAGACGAAAAGGGCTCTGTTTTGGCTTGAGTTCAAGGCGAACGCGCTTCGTCGTCCGAACGCTCGCTTCCTCGCAAAGAACGAGAAACGTCTTGAGAATGCTGTGAAGAGCAGCCTGAACGCGCAGATGAAGTACATCATCGACGGGCTGAAGGACATTCCCGAACTGAATCAGAAGGGGATGAGGATCATCGAGAAGAAGGGTCTGAGCGATAACCTGAAGAGGCTGCTCAATGGAATGCCGAAGCAGGAGGAGATGGTCGATGATATCGATCGATACTCAGGCGTTGTCATGTTGAAAGCTGGAACGACCACAGTGCGGAAGTTCAAGCTGTCGGAGTTCGGTATCAATTTTTCTCTGAGCAACGCAGAGGCTGTGCGCTACATGCAGGATCTCCGCACGTTGCACCTCTCGGATCGTTTCGGCTCCATCAGCAACACAACGAAGCAGGACATCATCGATGCAGTCACAGATAGCGTGATGAACGGTGACACATACACGCAAGTCGCAGGGCGCATCTCGAAGATGGGCGAGGAGGGTGTATTCAGCGCAGCACGGGCGCAGCGTATCGCCGTGAATGAGATTGCGAAGGCATACGGCTTCGGCAATGCAGCACCTCTCAAGGAATACAAGGAGCGCACGGGACGGCAGGTGTGGAAGTCATGGGTAACGGTCGGTGATGATCTCGTCAGTGAGCTTTGTCAGCAGAACGAAAAGCAGGGATGGATTCTCTTCGATCAGGCGTTCGCTTCAGGAGACATGACTGAGCCGTCACACATAAATTGCCGATGTGCTGTCGCTTACAAGTTCGACGATGGAAAGGGATCAGGGGATGATGAATGATCTTGAACTTCACATTGCATACCGAGATGTTGTATACTGTATGCATGAAGACCTTTTACTTTCAGACCGAAGTGAAGTCCGTCGAGCGCGTAGCAGACGGAGTGAAGATCAAGGGATTCGCTTCGACTCCTGATCTTGATCGTCAGTACGACATCGTCGTACCGATGGCATTCAAAAGGTCACTCGATCAGTACATCAAGGACGGGATCGCTCCTGCTCTTTTGCGTTCGCATAATTCAGACGAAGTCGTCGGACGTATCCTCATGGATGGCGAAGACGCTCCTGCGATCACTGATGCTGGTCTCGTTATCACGGCGATTGTGACAGACGCGAAGACTGCGGCTCAGGTCGAAGCAGGTGAGATGCAAACATTCTCGATCGGATATATCCCTGCTCCC
>WBZN01000603.1_pt1 | contig 26263 bp, 19 predicted proteins | sample 5204281 | NCBI WGS metagenome assembly WBZN01 (sample SAMN12344347, study PRJNA552823) | activated sludge metagenome | biome: Activated sludge suspended growth; feature: Nitrification reactor; material: Wastewater; isolation source: activated sludge from nitrification reactor of wastewater... | reverse complement strand
GGCAGCGATGCCGCCGGTACGCGGTGCGGAACGCCGGGTTCTCCTTGAGCGTCTCGCCGCGCGCGTTGATCATGCGCGAGCCGATCGACGGGTCCTTCGCCCAGCGCGGCACGAGGCCCCAGCGGACGAGCACGAGCTCGCGCTGCCCCCGCGCGCCGACGCGCACGATCGCCACGGCCTGCGTCGGCGCGATGTTGTAGCGCGGCGCGATCTGCGCGGCGAGATGGCGGGCCCGCGGGTCGCCCACCAGGCCGACGATCGCGGCGCCGGGATTGGTCACGGTGTAGCGACCGCACATGGCCGATCAGAAGACCGGGCGCTCCGCCGGCGGCGCGCCGTCGGGCGGACCGGCGTTCTCCAATTCGTGGTGGAACGCCTCGGCGTAGATGTCGACCAGCGCCACGAAGAACGCCGCGATCACCGGCCCGACGATGATGCCCGGGATGCCGAAGGTCGCAAGGCCGCCGAGGGTGGAGAAGAACACCAGCAGGTCGTGCATGTGCGCGCGCTGGCCCACCAAGCGCGGCCGCAACACGTTGTCGACATTCAGGATGACGATGAAGCTGGCGGCGAGGATCACGATGCCCTGCCAGATCTCGCCGCTCAGCAGCTCGACCGCGGCGGTCGGCAGCAGGACCAGTTTGACGCCGATCAGCGGAATGAAGGCCAGCAGCACCATGACGACGCCCCAGAGGATCGGCGCATGCACGCCGCAGATCCACAACACCACGGCGCCGAGCGTGCCCTGGATCAACGCGATGATGAAGCTCCCGGTCACCGTGGCCCGGGTGACCAGGACGAAGCGCTGGATGATGGCGTCCTCGTGGCGCTGCGAGAGCGGGCTCAAGTACTTGAGGCGCTGCACCAGCCGTTCGCCGTCGAGGAAGAAATAGAACATCGTGAAGAAGGTGACCGCGATGGTGATCGCGCCCTGCAGGGTGCTGCGCGAGGTCCGCGTGAGAAACCCGACCGCGGCCTGGCCGCCGTTCTGCACCGCCTCGGAGGCGTGCTTCTGCCAGTCGATGCGGTCGAGCTGCAGCCGCTGATACCAGTCTGTCTCGTGCAGGTCATGCAGGAACCCGGAGCCCGGTCCCCCGCTCGGATGGAGCAGGCCGGAGAGCATCGTGCCGCCCTTGTCGTACAGGTCTAGCACCTCGCTCGCCGCCAACGCGGCGACTGTGTAGATGGGCAGCAGCAGGCCGAGGAGGAGCAGCAGGCAGCAGGTCGCCGAAGCCATGGCGCGGCGCCCGCGAAACACTCGCACCAGCCTCTGGAAGAGTGGGAACGCGAGCGTGGTGAACACCGCCGCCAGCAGGATCGGCAGCAAGAACGCGCGAATCAGGTACAGGAACAGGGCGGTCGTCAGCAGCAGGCCGGCGAAGAAGAATCGGCGGGCGAGCTTGCTGCGGTCGTCCGAAGGCGGCATCGCGGAAGTCTAGCAGCGCGCTCGGGACGAGGCGGCAACCCGCGACTCGCCGTGGAATCGCCCACCGCGGTCCTGGCGCCGATCTGGCGCCGAGCCCGGCACGGGCGCGGCACCGCTTGGACCGCGCGATGCGAAGGTGTCTGGACGTCCGTTGAACGGAGCGCTCGCGTGGTTTCCGCGCGGTCGACGGATCAGCGGGTGTTCGCGGGCCGCCGGTGCTCCTGCCACGATCCGCCGACGGCTGTCGCCAGGATGATTTCCTCGGTGCCGCCGAAGACGATGCTGTCGAGGAGGGTTGCCGCGTCCCAGCCCGCGAGTCCGGGGGCGTTGAGATCGACGGTGAGGAAGTCCGCCCATAGTCCAGGAGCGATCGCGCCGGTGTCGATCCCGAGGGCGCGAGCTCCGCCGGCGGTGGCGGCGTGCAGCAGGCCGCGCCCGACCTGCCCGTCGGCGTCGCGCAGCACGCCGCGGGCCTCGCCCCGGAGCCGCTGCGCGAGCTCGAGCCAGCGCAGTTCCTCGAGCGGCGAGATACGCAGGTTGGAATCGGATCCGAGGCAGAAGGCGTCGCGACCGCTGGCCGGAGCGACCGGGGAGAAGTCCTGCAGGCCGTCGCCGAGGTTGCCCTCGGTGGTGGGGCAGACGCAGACGCGCCCACCGCCGTCGACGAAGCGCTCGAGATGCGCGCGCTCGGTGTGGGTGCAGTGCACCGCCACGACGCCGGCGAGCGACGGCAACGTTTCGAGCAGCACGGCCATCGGCGGTCGGCCGTAGGTTGCCACGCAGTCGGCGATCTCCTGGCGCTGCTCTTCGACGTGGATGTGGAATACCAGCCCGCGTCGCCGCGCTTCGGCGTGGAGCTCGGCGATCTCCTCCGGCGTCGCGGCGCGCAGGCTGTGCGCCACGGCGCCGAGCGAGTGGGTGCCGCCCCGCATGCGTTCGGCGAGCGCGTCGAGCGAACTCCAGTACTGGGCGGGCGCCGCGGTGCGAAAGCGCGTCTGGCCGCCGGCCAGCGGCTGACCGATGCCGCCGGTGCGATAGTAGGTCTGTAGCAGCACCAGGCGGATGCCGGCGCGGTCGGCGGCGCGGAGCACGGCTTCGTCGAGCGCAAAATCGTCGGCGTCGCGCGAATGATGGACGTAGTGAAACTCGCCGACCGCGGTGGTCCCGGCGGCGCGCATCTCGCGAAAGGCTTGCAGGGTGAGGCGGAAGAACGTCGACTCGTCGAGCGCATCGACCAGCGCGTACATCGCCTGACGCCAGGTCCAGAAGCTGCCCGCGCCGGCGGGAAACGTGTCGCCGCGCCCGCGCAAGCCGCGTTGGAAGCCATGGGAGTGCGCATTCACGAATCCGGGCAGCAGAGCCTGTTCACGCAGCCGCACGGTGGTGCGCAGGCCCAGGCGGCCGACGCGCGCGATGCGCCCGGCGTCGTCCACCTCGACTTGAATGCCGCTCTCGAAGCCGTGCGCCGTGTAGGTCCAGTCGGCCTCCAGGACTTGCGCGCGATTCATGCCGCCTCCCCGCAGAAATGCGCGACGAGCCGTCGCAGGATGCCGGCGGCGCGTTCGAATTCGCCGCGCGGCAGGAACTCGTTCGGCCGATGGGCCGCCTCGATCGAGCCCGGGCCGAACAGAACCGACTGGACGCCGAGCGCCTGCAGCGGGCCGCCGTCGGAGGCGTAGGCGGCGCCGAGGGTGTCGGTCTGACCGACCTCGCGGCGCAGAAACGCGGCGTGCGGGGCGTCGTCCGCGCACAGCATGGGCCGGCTGTCGCCGGTCACCTCTAGGGCATAGTCCTCCCCGGCGAGGGTGGCGGCCAGGGTGGCGCGCGCCCGCTCGACCATCGCGGCCGATTCCATTCCCGGAAGCAGCCGCACGCCGAGGTCGATGACGCAGCGATCCGGCACGATGTTGATCGCCGTCCCGCCTTCGATGCGGGCTACGTTCAGGGTGACGAACGGCGCGCCGTCGAAATAGGCGCCGTGTTCCGGATGCTCGCTGCGCAGCCGGTCGCGCAGGCCGGCGAGCGCCGCCACCGCTCGCGCCCCCGCCTCGATGGCGTTGTGGCCGAGATGCGGCAGGCTGCTGTGCGCCGGAGCGCCGCGCACGGTGAGGCGCAATTTCAGATGGCCCTTGTGCATGCGCACCACCTGCAATGACGTGGGTTCGCCGATCACGCAGAGCCGCGGCAGCGGACGCGCGCGCGGCCAGTGAGCGGCGAACTCCTGTGCGCCGAGGGTGCCGACTTCCTCGTCGTAGGTAAACAGGAGGGCGAGCGGCTGACGGAGTCGCCGCAAGTCGAGCTCACCCGCGAGCTCGACCGCCAGGGCCAGAAAGGCCTTCATGTCGGCGCTGCCGCGCGCCGCCCAGGTATCGCCGCGCTCGGTGAGCACGAAGGGCGGACTCTGCCAGCCGTCTTCGCGGGCCGGCACGACGTCGGTGTGACCGGACAGGAGCAGTCCGCGGCGATGCTCGTCCACCTCGGGACCCAATTCGACCCAGAGGTTCGCCTTGCGTCCGTCCGGGGAAACCAGGCGGTCGATGCGCACTCCCGGGCGGTCGAGTGCGCCCGCCGCGAAGTCGATCAGCGGGAGGTTGCTTTCGCTGCTCGTGGTGTCGAAGGCGATGAGACGGCGGAGAAGCTCGATGCGGTCGAGGGCAGCAGGCACCGGCGTACGATACGCAGCCCTCTGAGGGTTGGCAATGCGCTGGGATCTCGCGTTCTGGGCTGCTCAGGGCCGTGCGCCGCGCCGCTCGCTCGGACGTGCGCGACATCCGCGAGCGATATAGACTATTGCATAACACTACGGATCCGGAGGTACGCGCCCGTGGCGCGCCCACCTTCCCCCCTAGTCTGGTTTCAGGAGGAGGAGAGATGAGACGCTTCGTGCTCGGCATCGTTTTCTTGGTGGTTCCGCTGATGGGCGGGTTCGCACGCGCCGAGATCGGCACCATCGACGAGGTTCCAGCGGCCACGCTCCTGGTGCCCTATTTCGAAGTCGATCTCGACAATCCGAACGGCATCACGACGTTGTTCTCGGTGAACAACGCTTCGGCGACGGCGGTGGTGGCCCACGTCACACTGTGGACCGACCAGTCGATCCCGACCCTGGACTTCGACCTCTACCTCACCGGGTACGACGTCCAGACGCTCAACGTCCGGGACATCTTCAACGGCAACCTGCCCCGAACGGCGGATGCCGGTTCCGACCCGGGCGACACGATCAGCCACAAGGGTTCGCTCTCGCAAGACATCAACTTCCCCGGGAGCACTGGTCCGTGCGCAAATCCGTACCCGGCCACCGGCGCCCTCACGGCGACGCTCATTGACCACGTGCGCAAGTCGCATACCGGTCAATCCTCGGCCCTCTACGGCGGTTGTTCCGGGGCGCACTACGGCGACAACATCGCGCGCGGCTACATGACGGTGGACGCGGTCGTCGCCTGCAATCTGTCGTTCCCGAGTGACGCCGGCTATTTCACGACCCTGGCGAGCAACCAGAACGTCCTCTGGGGCGACGTGGTCTACGTGAACCCGGACGAGAACTTCGTGTCGGGCAACACCATCGTCCACATCGAGGCCTGCACGGGGCTCGCGGCACCGGCCTATGCAGGCGCGGCCGGCAGCGGCGCAGGTTTGTGCCCGTTCAGCTTTGCGGCGGGCGACTACACGTTCTACGGCCGCTACAACTCGGTCGCCGGTCAGGACCAGCGCGAGCCCCTGGCCACGACGTTCGCCACCCGGTACATCAACGGCGGCAACTTCACCGGCGGCACGGATCTGATCGTGTGGCGCGACTCCAAGACGCGTCCGGTCGGTGCCAACGGCACGCACTCGTGCGCGACGGTGCCGTCGTGGTTCCCGCTGAATCAGACCGACGTCGTCGCGTTCGACGAGGCGGAGAACCCGACCGACCTATGCTTCCAGGGCGACAACGTTTCGCCGCCGACCGGCGGCACCGAGACCTGCTTCCCGCTGGAGACGCAGCGCGTCCACGTGGCTGGTGGCAACGTCGTCGCCGCAGACCCGGCGGCGCCGGCGCCGTATGGATGGATCTACCTCAACCTCAACCATTCGTTGGCGAGCGGCGACCCGTATCCGGGGCGGGCCCAGGCATGGGTGATGCCGGAGATGAGCGCGTCGGGGAAGTATGAGGTGGGCTATGACGCGATCCAGCTCGACAACGCTTCCCGAGCCATCGCCGGCGGCCTGGTCTTGATCCCGTAGGCGAGAGGAGCGCTCGGTTTCCCGTGCCCGGCCGGCGTTCCCCCGGAACCTGCGAGGACCTGGCCTCGGGGAGCGGAAACGCCGGCCCGCGGACGCCAGGACCTTCCGCCCGGCCCGCCCGGCGGGGGGGTGGGGCGAAGGTTCACAAAGGTGGGGCGCACAGGCGGGACTCTCGGTGTACACTATGGCGGAATTTTGAGGAGGCTCCAGTTTCACTGTCGTGCGTCGCGTTGGCGCGCCCAGATACGCGGTACTTCAAGGAGGCGAAACGATGAAGAAGTCTGTGGTTGGAATTGCTCTACTGGCGATCCTGGCGCTCGGCGGTATCGCGCGCGCAGAGGTCGGCACCATCGACGAAGTTCCGGCGGCAACGCTGCTGGTGCCGTACTTCGAGGTGGACCTCAACGATCCGAACGGCATCACGACGTTGTTCTCGGTGAACAACGCCTCGGCGACGGCTGTCGTGGCCCACGTCACCATGTGGACCGACCAGTCGATCCCGACTCTGGACTTCGACATCTACCTCACCGGTTATGACGTCCAGACGATCAACATCCGGGACATCTTCAACGGCAACCTGCCCCGCACCGCGGACGCCGGCTCCGACCCGAGTGACACGATCAGCCACAAGGGTTCGCTGTCGCAGGACATCAACTTCCCGGGCAGCACGGGTCCCTGCGCCAATCCGTACCCGGCGACGGGCGCCCTGACGTCCACGCTCATCGACCACATCCGCAAGTCGCACACGGGCCTGTCGTCCGCTCTGTACGGCGGCTGCTCGGGCGCGGCCTACGGCGACAACGTCGCCCGTGGCTACATCACCGTGGACACGGTGGTGAGCTGCAACCTGTCGTTCCCGAGTGACGCCGGCTACTTCACGACGCTGGCGAGCAACCAGAACGTCCTGTGGGGCGACGTGTTCTACGTGAACCCCGGCCAGAACTTCGCGTCGGGCAACACGATCGTGCACATCGAAGCCTGCACCGGTGGCAGCGCTCCGGCGTACCAGGGCTATGTCGGCAACGGCGCCGGCCTGTGCCCGTTCAGCTTCGCGGCGGGCGACTACACGTTCTACGGTCGCTACAACTCGGTGGCCGGTCAGGACCAGCGCGAGCCGCTGGCCACGACCTTCGCCAGCCGCTACATCAACGGTGGCAACTTCACCGGCGGCACGGACCTGATCGTGTGGCGTGACTCGAAGACGCGGCCGGTTGGCTCCAACGGCACGCACTCGTGCTCGACGGTGCCGTCGTGGTTCCCGCTGAACCAGACGGACGTGGTGGCCTTCGACGAGACGGAAAACCCGACGGATCTGTGCTTCCAGGGCGACAACGTTTCGCCGCCGACCGGTGGTGCAGAGACCTGCTTCCCGCTGGAGACGCAGCGCGTCCACCTGGCTGGCGGCAACGTCATCGCGGCTGACCCGGCTCCGCCGGCGCCGTTCGGCTGGATGTACCTCAACCTCAATCACACGCTCGCCAGCGGCGACCCGTACCCGGGCCGTGCGCAGGCGTGGGTGATGACCGAGATGAGCGCGTCCGGCAAGTACGAAGTCGGCTATGACGCGATCCAGCTCGACAACGCCAGCAGCTCGATCGCCGGCGGCGTCATTCTGATCCCGTAATAGCGCTTCGAACGCAGTCGATTCCCGGCGGGCGGGCTCTTTGGAGCCCGCCCGTTTTCTTTTTTATGCGCGCGACGACGGCCCCGCTCTCGTGTACAATCGACTCATCGAGGCTGGGCTATGGAAGATATATGCGCCCACGAGGGGCGCATTCGTGCGTGCACCGTACCCGAGGAGGCCCTGGCAATGAAGAGAGTCGTCGTCGGCATCGTCCTACTGACAACCCTGGCGCTCGGCGGAATCGCTCGAGCAGAGATCGGTACCATCGACGAAGTTCCGGCGGCGACACTGCTGGTCCCTTACTTCGAGGTCGATCTCAACTCCCCCGATGGCATCACGACCCTGTTCTCGGTCAACAATGCCTCGGCCTCGGCGGTCCTCGCCCACGTCACCTTCTGGACCGACGAGTCGATCCCGACCCTGGACTTCAACATCTACCTCACGGGCTATGACGTGCAGACGGTCAACGTCCGGGACGTCTTCAACGGCGTTCTGCCCATCACGGCATCGGCGGGGCAGGATCCCACGGACACGATCAGCCACAAGGGCAGTCTGTCGCAGGACGTCAATTTCGCCTCCTGCACCAACCTTCTCCCGTACGGCAACCCGGCGCTGAAGGCGGTCCTGATCGATCACATCCGCAAGTCCCACACCGGACTTTCCTCCGCCCTGTACGGCGGCTGCTCCGGTGCGAACTACGGCGACAACGTGGCCCGCGGCTACATCACGGTCGATACCGTGAGCTTCTGTACCCTGCAGTTCCCGGGCGACGCCGGCTACTTCACGAGCACCGCGACCAACCAGAATGTGCTCTGGGGCGACGTCTTCTATGTCAACCCGGCGCAGAACTTCGCTTCCGGGAACGCCGCCGTGCACATCGAGGCCTGCTCCAACTCGGTGTTCCCATTCTTTGGCTACGTCGGCAACGGCGCGGGTCTGTGCCCGTTCAGCTTCGCGGCCGGGGACTACACGTTCTACGGCCGCTACAACGCTCTGGCCGGTCAGGACCAGCGTGAGCCGCTGGCCACGACCTTCGCCAGTCGCTACATCAACGGTGGCGGCTTCAGCGGTGGCACGGACCTCATCGTGTGGCGCGATTCCAAGACCGTCCCCACGGGCCCCAACGGCACGCATTCCTGCTCCGCCAACCCGGCGTGGTTCCCGCTCAACCAGACCGACGTGGTGTCCTTCGACGAGACGGAGAATCCGACGGATCTCTGCTTCCAGGGCGACAACATTTCGCCGCCGACCGGGGGCACCGAGACTTGCTTCCCTCTGGAGACCCAGCGGGTCCACCTGGCCGGAGGCAACACTATCGGCGGCGATCCTGCACCGCCGGCGCCGTTCGGCTGGATCTACCTCAACCTGAATCACTCGCTGGCGAGCGGCGACCCGTATCCGGGCCGCGCGCAGGCGTGGGTGATGACCGAGATGAGCGCTTCCGGCCGCTACGAGGTGGGCTATGACGCCATTCAACTCGACAACGCCACGCGGTCGGTTCCGGGTGGTGTCATCCTGATCGGTGGCGGCACCTAAGTCGCTGCGTTTCGAAAGCTAGCTCGAGTCCCCGAGGGCGCGAATCGCGAGAGCGGTCCGCGCCCTCGCTCGTTGTGCGGCCCGGTATTCGGCTGCGTGCTCCCGTTCGCCGACGGTGCGCGGCCACACGTCCCGATCACCGGTCTGGCCGGCGCGAGGCGGGCCGCGAAAGGTACAATCGAGCGCCGCTACTTCAGTGCCGGTCGAGGGCGCCGTGGTGCGCAGCCGACCAGCGTTTCGGACCCGGGAGAACCAGACATGCAGCGACGTGTGGCCGCAGGATTCCTCGCAGTCGTCGGTTGCCTTGCAGCAGCGCTCGCCTCGGCGGACGCGGGTCCGCCCGCCTTCCAGGAGTTGCGCTGGCGCCTGCTGGGACCGATGCGCGGCGGTTGGTCGACGTGCATCGAGGGTGTCGCCGACGAGATCGACACCTTCTATTTCGGAGCCGCCGACGGCGGAGTCTGGAAGACCAACGACGCCGGCATCACCTGGCGCTCGATCTCGGACGATGCGCCCTTCTCGTCGATCGGCGCGCTGGCGATCGGCCCGGGCGCGCCGGGGCACCATGCCATCTGGGTCGGCGCGGGGCAGACGCAGTCGCGCTACGACATGATGGACGACAGCGGCGTCTATCGCAGCGACGACGACGGCAAGACCTGGAATCATCTCGGGCTGGCCGAAGCGCGGCACATCGGGCGCATCTGGATCGATCCGCGAGACCCCAACATCGTCCTGGTTGCCGCGCTGGGGCACATGTTCGGACCCAACGCGGAGCGCGGCGTCTACCGTACGGCGGACGGCGGCCATTCCTGGACCAAGGTCGCGTTCGTGAGCGTCGACGCCGGCGCGAGCGATCTGGCGGCCGATCCCGCGGTACCGGACACCATCTACGCCTCGTTCTGGGAAGTGCGACGCTATCCCTGGCAGGGCTATCACGTGCCGCAGATCGGGCCGGGTAGCGGCGTCTGGAAGTCGACGGACGGCGGCAAGACGTGGGCGGCCGCGTCGCGCAAGGGATTGCCCGACGGTCCGCTCGGCCGCATCGGACTCGCCGTCGCGACCGGCACTCGCGGCCAGCGAGTGTTCGCGGCGGTCGACGCGCCGAAGGACGCCGGGCTCTACCGCTCCGACGACGGCGGCGCCACCTGGACATGGATCAACAAGGATCGCGCGCTCGTGAGCACCTACACGGGCCGCGTTTTCCCGGACCCGAGGAACGCCGATTCGCTGTACGCGGTGGGGCAATCGCTGCGCCAGTCGACCGACGGTGGCCGCAGCTTCTCGTTCCTGAAGGGATCGCCCGGCGGCGACGACTATCACTTCGTCTGGCTCAACCCGAAGCACCCCGAGCGCCTGGCCGCGGCCAGCGACCAGGGCACGACGGTGTCGGTCAACGGTGGCGAGACCTGGAGCCCCTGGTACAACCAGCCGACCGGCCAGTTCTACCGCCTGGGGGTGGACGATCGCTTCCCGTACTGGGTCTACAGCGGCCAGCAGGACAGCGGCACGGTCGCGATCGCCAGCCGGAGCGACTACGGCCAGCTCTCGTTCCGCGACTGGCATCCGGTCGGAGGCGACGAGCGGGATGGCGACCTGCCCGATCCGGGCGACCCGCGCTGGGTATACGGCGCCGGACTTGGCGGGCGTTTGTCGCGTTGGGACGCGCAGACGGGCCGGGTGACCAATGTCTCGCCCTCGCCGATCTCCAGCTACGGACAGGACCCGCGCAAGGTGAAGTACCGCACCACCTGGATCACCGCCATCGCGACGTCCAAGCGGCCGTCGCACGCGCTCTTCTGGGGCACGCAAGTGCTGTTCCGCTCGCTCGACCGTGGCCAGACCTGGGACCAGGTGAGCCCTGACCTGACGGATGCCGACCCCAACTACAAGAACTGCGACGGCTTCGTGCCGGTCGAGCGCGCTACCGCGTGCGGCTATGGCGTGATCTTCGCGATCGCGCCGTCGCCGATCGCCGACGGCCAGGTTTGGGTGGGCACCGACAACGGTCGCATCCAACTCACGCGGGACGACGGCAAGACGTGGAGCGACGTGACGCCGAAGGCCATCGCCGACTGGAGTCAGATCGCCACGGTGGATGCGTCGCCGACCGATCCGGCGACGGCCTACGTGGCCGTCGATCGTCATCGTCTGGATGACTACGACCCCTACCTTTACGTCACGCACGACTTCGGCAAGACGTGGCGTCGCGCCGACGGCGACCTGCCGCGCGGTGTGCGCGCCGGCGTCGTGCGGCAGGATCCCGTGCGCCCGGGCTTGTTGTACGCCGGGACGCGCGACGGTGTAATGGTCTCCTTCGACGACGGGACGCACTGGCAGTCGCTGCGCGCCGGCATGCCGCGCACCGGCATCAACGACCTCGCGGTCAAGGGGACCGATCTGATCGCGGCGACACAGGGCCGCGGACTCTGGGTTCTCGACGACGTCGCGCCGCTGCGCAGCCTGGCGCTGGACGCGACGACGGCGCAGCTGCTGCCGCCTTCGCCGGCGATTCGCTGGAGCGGCAACGAGAACCGCGACACGCCGATGCCACCGGAGATGCCGACCGCGCCGAACCCGCCGGCCGGGGCGATCATCGACTACGAGCTCGCCGCGGTCCCCGCCGGCCCCGTGGAGATCGACGTGCTCGATGCCGGCGGTGCCGTGGTGCGGCACTTCTCGAGCGCGGAGCAGCCGCAGCGGCCGGAGGCTTACCGCTACTTCCACGAGCGCTGGCTGCGTCCGCTGCCGGTGCCCGGCGCGCGCGCCGGGCACAATCGCTTCGTCTGGAATCTGCGCTTGCCGCAGCCCAAGGCGCCGGACTACGACTACAGCATCGCGGCGACGCCGTTCACCGACACCGTCACCGTGCCGCAGGGCGCTCTGGTCGTCCCCGGGACCTATCGGGTTCGTCTCAAGGTTGCGGGGGCGGTGCTCGAGCAGCCGCTCGAGGTGCGGATGGATCCGCGCAGCGACACCCCCTTGGCGGCGGTGCAGGAGCAGGCCGCGATGCTGCGCGAGCTGACTGCCACCCTCGCCGAGGCGACGGCGGCGGTGGAGGAGGCCGACCAGCGACTGGCCAGCCTGACCGCGGATACGCATCCGAGGGCTCAAGCCGCCGCCAACGTCCTGCGCCCGGTGCGGGCCGGATTGGCGGCCGCGGCGAGTCACCTGAACACGCTGGCGGTGGACATGGAGGCGGCCGACGGTCCGCCCACCGGTCCGCAGAAGGCGCTGTACGAAGAAACGCGCCGAACCCTCGCCGGACTGATGCCGCAGTGGCAGGCCCTGGCCAAGGGTGGGGGACACTGATCCGACCGGTCGCGAGGCGCGCTCGCTGAACTCCGAATGAGCCCCGCTCGAGCGCGCGTGGTGTGGAACGAGGGCGACGTCGTAGGTCTTCGCCTGCGCGAGGACCTGCACACGGTTGCGCAGATGATGCGCAATCCCTGCTTGCGCTTCTTTCGCGTGGCCAACGGCGACGGCGTCTGGCGAGACCTGGACCTCGATCGCATCCCGGTGTTGTTCACCGGCTTCGTCGGGCGAGCCGTGCTGCAGGAGCTCGCCGAAGGCAAGGTGCGCCATCCCAGCGTGAGACCGAGCCGGCAGCCGCTCGAGCGCCATTGGATCAAGCCCGACATGCATTTCGGAGGCTCGACGCCCTGGCGCGGTGGCCGGCTGATCGAGTCCGTGGAGGGCGTCGGAACGTCGCGATGGCCGGTCGTGCGGGGCAACCTCGAGTGGGGGCGTGATCGCGAGATCATCGAGCGGCACGAGCTCACCAACATGTGGGGGCCACGCGATCTCTCCGAGCGCCTCACTCGGTTCTTCGACTGCGGTGTGGACCGAGATCCCACCAAGGAATCGGTCTTCGAGATCTCCTGATGCGCCATCGGACAGCCCCGGGCAGGGCTGCGTCAGGAAATCCGCCATCGCCCCCGTAGGAAATCGACAGTCTGGCTGTTCCTTGGCGAGACCCATGCCGTAATAGCAATCGCATATTGACGACATGCTATTTCCCTGACTAAAGTGCGGCCCCAGGTCCTGACCAAAGGAGGAGTTCATGAACAGGCTAGCCGTAGTCTGCCTTGCCGCAGCCATCGGTGCGGGACTCATGGCCGTCGCGCCGCCACCTGGCGAGGCGCCGGCCGCCTTCGACGAGCAGACCAACGGGCTGGCCTCGCAGGCCGAGTTCGACGTGTCGCGCGGAGTCTTCAATGAACGTGAGGGGGTCGCCGACGGTCTCGGTCCGACCTACAACGCGCAATCGTGCGGCGAGTGTCACCAGAACCCCGTGACCGGCGGTGGCTCGCAGATCTCGGAGCTTCGCGCTGGCCAGTTCGACGGTCGCGCCTTCGTCGGTCACGCCGGTGGCTCGCTCATTCAGGATCGGGCAATCGACGGCAGCCTGCAAGAACGCGTGGCGGGCCCCGACAACGTGCGCGCCTTCCGCATGTCGCTGCCGGTGCTGGGGGACGGCTTCATCGAGGCGATCCCCGACGACGCGATCAGCATGATCGCGGCCCATCAGCCGCCGCAGATGCGCGGCCTGGCGCAGCGCGTGCCGGTGCTCGAAGCGCCCGGCGTAACGCGCGTCGCACGGTTCGGATGGAAGGCGCAGCACGCGAGCCTGGTGTCGTTCGCCGCCGACGCCTACCTGAACGAGATGGGCATCACCAGTCCGCTGCAGCCGGCCGAAAATACGTCCCAGGGCGCGCCGGTGGACGCCTTCGACAGCGTGGCGGATCCCGAAGACGTCGGGACCGCGACGGCGCCGAACGGCACGGACATCGAGGCTTTCGCCCTGTTCATGCGTTCCACCAAGGCGCCGCCGCGCGACGCGGTTCTGGCCGCGAGCCCCGACGCGATTGCGGGCCAGCAGCTGTTCGCGCGCATCGGTTGCTCGACCTGCCACGTGGCGGATTTCGTGACGGCGCCCGCCGGCACGTCGCTCAACGGCGGCACGTTCATCGTGCCTGACGCGCTGGGGAACAAGCGGATCCATCCGTACAGCGATTTCCTGCTGCACGACGTCGGCACCGGCGACGGCATCGTGCAGAACGGCGGCCCGCAGACCCGCACCATGGTACGCACGCCGCCGCTCTGGGGCTTGCGCACCCGCGATCGCCTGATGCACGACGGCCTGAGTCTGACGCGCACGGACGCGGTGCTCCGGCACGGCGGTCAGGCGCGGCCGGTGGTCGATCAGTTCAACCGCCTGCGGCTCGAGGATCGCCAGCGCCTGATCGCCTTTCTGAACTCGCTGTAGCTGCTGCGGGAGAGTGCCGTTGCCCGGCGGTCCGCCAGCGCGCCGGGCGCGGCTGCCACGCATCTCGACATGCGTGACCGGTGGTTGAAGGCAGGACGGCGATGGCGTCCAGGGAGCGCGGAAGCCGGGCGGGGAAGCGGCGATAGAATCTCGTCTCGGCCGCCCTCCGAGAAGGGCGAGGCCGCACCACGATCCGCACGGAGAGACCGCGCATGAAGCCGCCAGAAATCGTCCGCCTGACGCCCGGCAAGCGGGTGCTGTTCCTGACCAAGGATCCCGAGCTGATCCGCCGCCAGCTGCGCGGCGAGCTCGACCTGCGCATGGCGGACCTGTCGGTCGACGACCTGCTCGACGACATCAACACCGACGCCATGACGCCGGCCTGGGTGTGCTTCAACTACAGGCCGGAAGACATCGCGCGCGAGGCCTACGCCGGTCTGATCGTCGACGGCCAGCGGCTGTTCGAGCGCGACGCCCTGCGCAACGGCAACTTCGAGGTCATCGTGTCGGGCTATCGCAAGGGCGTCGGCTCGTCGCGCGAGACCGCCGCGCAGTGCGAGGCCTGGTCGGGAATCAAGATCGCCATCGCGGCGTCGTTCGCGCCGATTCACGCGCGCAACAACCTCAACCTCGGCACGCTGATGGGCGACCACGCGACGCTGGCGCGCCTGCAGGCCGGTGAAGGCGTGCCGGTGGAGGAGTTCCTGCGTGGCTACGATCCCATCACCCAGTTGGTGATCCGCGAAGGCGGTCTCTTCCCGTTCTCGAAGGCCCTCGCGGCAGGGGAGATCGACCTGCCGCATCCGGAGACCGCCCGCCGGCCGATGACCATGGCGGAGAAGATCCTGGCGCGGCACCTGGTGGGCGCCGCGGGCGCCGAGCGCTTCGTCAAGCCGGGCGACGCGGTGGTGGTGTCGGTCGACGGCGGTTACACCCATGAGTTCACGACCGCGCAGGTGCATGCATTCCTCGAGCACGAGTACGGCGCGGACTATGCCGTGCAGAACGCCGAGCGCTTCGCGGTGTTCGAGGACCACCTGATCTACGCCGACGAAGTGCTGGCGATGCGCAAGTTCATCCCGCAGATCGACGTCCTGCGCGACATGCAGCGCGAGTTTCAGCGGCACACCAAAGTGCGCGACTTCTCGGCCCAGGATGGCGTCTCGCCCGGCATCTGCCATGAGGTGGCCCGCGAGCAAATGATCGAGCCGGGAGACTTCATTCAATCCACGGATAGCCACACCTGCATGGGAGGCGTCAACAACGCGCTCACCTGGGGCGTCGGCGCCACTGAATACGCGGCCTTGATCTACGCCGGTTTCACGCAGGTCGAGGTGCCCGAGTCGATCCGCTTCGAGTTGGTGGGGAAGTTGCCGGCCAACGTCACCGCCAAAGACCTCATGCTCCACATCCTGCTCCAGCACGCCAAACCCCAGCACACGCTGAATCGCGTCATGGAGTTCACGGGGCCGGGGGTGTCCAGCCTGTCGATGGACGAGCGCGCCACGCTCGCGAACATGGCCACCGAGTGCACGGCCCGCACCGGCATCGTGATCGCCGACGACGAGACTTTTCGCTGGCTGGCGGCCTGGCGGCCGTGGCTCCAGCCGGCCGATCTCGAGCGTCTGCGAGCGCGCACGGTCGCGCCGGACCCCGGCGCCCAATATGCCGGCGGCGTGCACACCATCGACCTCGCGCGGCTCGAGCCGATGGTTGCGCACCCGGGGGACCCGGACCACGGGATCCCGAGCGACCCGACGAACGGAGCGTTGGTGAGCGAGATCGGCGACGTCAAGATCGACATTGCCTACGCCGGAAGCTGCACGGCCGGCAAGATCGACGACCTGATCTTCTATCACCGGGTGTGCCGGGAGGCCGTCGATGCCGGTCTGCGCGTAGCCCCCGGCGTCGAGTTCATCATCCAGTGCGGGTCGAAGGCAGTCGAGGACTACGCCCGCGAGCACGGTTTCATGGAGACGTTCGCGGAGGCCGGGGTGCGCATCATCCGCCCGGGGTGCGGCGCCTGCATCGGCTGCGGCCCGGGCGTCTCGGACAAAGCCGATCAGGTCACGGTGTCGGCGATCAACCGCAACTACAAGGGCCGCAGCGGCCCCGGCCGGCTGTGGCTCGCCAGCCCGCTCACCGTGGCCGCGAGCGCTTTCGCGGGCAAGGTCGTGAGCTACCGGCCGGGAATGTTCGCGGGAGCGCTGCAGCCGATCGCCTGAGCACCGGGCCCGGGAGGGCGGCATTCGTGCCGCTGCGCTCGCGGAAATCGGCGAGGACATCCGTCTAGGAAGGAAAGGCATTTTGTGTGGGTCCTTTCCTCTTGGCGGAGGTCTGATAGGGTCATGGCAACTTCGATGGCAGTCCAGGAAGTGGCGAGCGGGCCGGCCCCCGAGCCGGTGTCGACGGTTTCTCCGATTCCGGCGATTCCGGTGGAGGAGTTGTTCGCGTTGGTGCGCCCGCGACTCGAGCGGGTCCTCGCCCGCTTTCGCATTCCCGCGCACGATGCCGAGGACCTGGTACAGGAAGCGCTGATCCACTTCCTCCGCAAGCGACCGCAGATCAACGTTCCCGATCAATGGCTGGTGGGGGCGGTGCGCAAGGAGTGCCTGATGTATTGGCGCCGGCGCCGGCGCCGCCTGGAAGTCGCCTTCTCCGGCATCGAGGAAGACATCGCGGAGGAGCCGCCGCAGGAGGCCCACGCATGGCGCGCGGATCTCGATCGCGCCATCCTCACGCTGCGTCCGCGGTGCCGCTCGCTGCTGCGGCTGCGTTTTGCCTTGGGCTATAGCACGGAAGAGGTGGCCCAGCGGCTGGGCTACCGCGCTTCGAGCCTGGACAACGTCGCACGGCGATGCCTGGCCACGTTGTCGCAGCGTCTGCTGAGCTGCACCCTCGCGGTGCGGGCGCGGTGTTCCGAATGAACGGCGCACTGGCAACTCTGGCGCGCCGCTTCCTCAGCGGTCTCACCTCGCCGGCCGAGGATCGTCGCCTGGTGCGCGCGCTGCTCGCGGAGTCCGATCTGCTGGCGGCCGATCCGTGTGCGCCGGCCGTCGACGATTACGCTGCCGTGCTCGACCGCGTGAGCGCACGGCTGCCGGCGCTCGAGACTCTGGTCCTGCGGGCCGACCGAGCCGCCGTCCCGGCCGCTCGGTCCGTTGAGCGTGCCGCGATCGGGCCGCGGCGGACCGAGGCGCGTCGAGCAGGCCGCTGGTGGCGGCGTCTCTGGTCGCGCAGCCAGCGGCCGGAGCTCGACCGTCCGACGGCGTCGGCCGCTCGCCGGGGCTAGCCGTCCACCTGCGCCAGACGGCGCGCGGGCCCGTCAGCGCCGCATGGCTGCCCGCCACCCGGCGGGCACTTCGCTATGGCTGCCCGCCACTCGGCCGGCAGCTCGCTCCAGCGCCTACGACCGGGAAAGTCGACAGGCTTGGCACCGGGGTGCTGTTCTTGGAGAGCGCGAAACCGGGCCCGTAGTCGGTCGCGCCTCGCCGTGCCGACGCGCAGGGGCCGATGCCGCAGGCGCCGCAACTCCTCTTCGACCCGCCAGACGTTGCGCATCGAATGCCGCCAGTCGTAGGACCCGAGCCAACGCAGGTCGTACGCGCCGTAGCCCTTGAGGCAGGCGGTCAGATCGACGTAGGGATCGACGTAGCTCAGCGCCAACTCGCGCAGGCCGCGGAACACCGGCAGCCGGCCGTGCAGACCGGGATCGCGCGAACGCGCTACCGAGCCCCAACCGCGCTCGCCGCGATAGACGAAGAGCACGTGGTCGAGCAGGTCGACCGACTCGAGGCTCATGACCAGCGGTGGCAAGCCGTGGACCTCGAGGACGGTGGCGGCGAACAGCGCGGCCTCGAGGCAGTGCGCCGTGCCGTGCGTGACGACGCCGCGCAGCGTGCGTAGGGTCGGGCGATCGAGCTCGCGGTTGTAGGGCAGCTCATTGAGGTAGTCCTGCACCAGAGCAGGCGACCGCAGGCGGCGCACGACGCGGCGCACGGCCGGGGTCCAGACCAGCTCGTCCGACGGCGGCGCGGGACTCGGTCGGGCCCGCGCGGCAAGGGCTGTCGCATCCGGTCTGGAGGGCACTGCGAGGAGTCTACCGGGAGAATGCGGCCAGCCGGCGCAGCGCCGTGGTTTCGATTCGCCCGCGGCAGCGCGCTAGGATGGCGCGGTGATTTCCAGTGGTTTCCCGCGCCGGCGCGCGCTGTCGGATGGGACGGCAGCGCGGCGTCTCCTGGCCGTCGGCATCTTTGCGATGGCGGTCCTGGCGCCGCTCGCCTGCCCGCTGCGCGCACAACGCGCGGGCGAGATCGGATTTCCCCCCATCGAGACCTACGAGCCGGCGATCCGCGAGGCGAGCTCGCAGAGCTTCGCGGTCGACCAGGATCCGAGCGGAATCCTTTACGTCGCCAATCTCGGCGGCCTGTTCGCGTACGACGGCGCGTGGTGGCAACGCTATTCGATCGATGACCTGGCCGTGTTCAGCGTCGCCGCCGACGAGCGCGGACGCGTCGGCATCGGCTCGTTCGACCAGTTCGGAGTGCTGTCGCCGGATCCGACCGGCGTGCTGCGTTTCGACGCGGTATCGAAGCGCCTGCCGGCGGGCACCTCGATCGGGTACGTGCGTTTCGTGGCCGTTGCCGGCGGCGGCTTCGTGTTCCTCTCCGAGCATGGCCTCTTCTACTGGCACGACGGCGCGCCGGTGGTGATTGCGACCTTCCCTCCCGCGGACCCGGCGCGCACGCCGCGTGGATTCCGCGAGCCGGACGGCGTCTACGTCTGGACGCCGGGCGGGCTCGGCAAGCTGGAGAACGGCGAGCTCGGGCTCGTGCCGGGCGGCGAGCGATTTCGCGATCGCCCCATCACGGTGCTGCTCCCGGCCGCCGACGGCGGCTGGATCGCGGGCGTGGCGGGCGAGGGCCTGCGGCATTTCGACGCGGGGAGCGATCGCGAGTTTGCGCCGGAGGTCAGTCGTTGGGCTGTCGCCCACGAGCTCACCTCGGGCTGCCGGCTGGCCGACGGACGCTACCTGCTCGGTAGTCATTTCGGCGGCGTCCTCATCCTGTCCGCGGACGGCGCCCCGCAGCGACTGGTACACAGCGCGCACGGCCTGCCGGACGACTACGTGCGCGGCATGGTCGCCGATCACGAGGGCGGCGTGTGGCTGGCCCTGAACGGCGGTCTCGCCCGGCTGGAGACGTCCTCGCCCATGTCGGTGTTCGACCGCCGCGCGGGACTGCGCGGCAGCGTCATGGCGCTCGAGCGCTTCGACGACACGATGTACATCGCGAGCTCGGCGGGAATCTTCACGCTGGCGCACGGTGAGGACGCGCTGGGATCTCCGGGCGCGCAGCCGATCCGGCAGGTGGCGGGCGTTTCCGCGTCGGTATTCGCGCTGCAGGCAACCGCGGGCGAGCTGCTTCTCGGCACTGGCGCCGGCGTGTGGGTGCTGGGCGTCGGCCCGCCGCGCGTCGTCCCGCACACCGAGACCCTGACGGTCTACTCGTTCCTGCGCTCGCCGAGCGATCCGGCCCGCGTCTGGCTCGGTCTCGCGGAGGGTCTGGGCGCGGTGCGCCGCGAGGCAGCGGGCTGGAGCTTCGAGGGCATGGTGCGCGGGGTGCCCAAGGCCGTGCGCACGATCATCGAGCGCTCGCCGACCCGTCTCTGGCTGGGAACTTCGTTCGACGGCATCTCCCAGGTCGACCTGAATTCCGCCGGCGCCTTCGGCGCGCCGGCCAAGGTCACGTCGCGCGGTGATGGCGAGCTCGAGGCGTACGAGATCGGCGGCCGCGTTCTCGTGCCCGACGAGGGCCGCATTCTGCGCCTCGACGAAACCACGGGCGTGCCGGTGGAGGATCCGGCGCTGGCGATGCTCGCCGGTCACGGGATTCCGTTCGTTCTCGCCGAGGATCGCGATCACAACCTGTGGACGAACTCCACGCCCCCCGCAATCGCGATCCGCCGCGCCGACGGCGGCTACGAGCGCGATGTGCAAACGCTGGTGACGGTGCCCTCGAAGGATATCCAGGCTCTGTACGCCGAGCCGGACGGCGTCATGTGGCTCGGCGGCGAGAAGGGGCTGGCGCGGTATGCCGGGGCCATCGGGCGCCACGAAGAACAGCCGCCAGCCCCCCTGGTGCGGCGCGTTACCCTGGCCGGCGAAGTCCTGGTGGGCGACGACAAGGCGGGACCGCGTTTCAACCCGTCGCTGCCGGCGGGCGCGAAGCGCCTGCGAGTCGAATTCGCACCGGCCTCGTTTCGCGCCGGCATGCAGTACCAGGTCCGCCTGGACCCGGTGGACCGCGACTGGAACGCCTGGCAGTCGTCGCCGTTCGTCGAGTTCACCAACCTCGGCGCGAACGCCTACGCCCTGCGGATCCGCAGTCGAGGCCCGGCGGGGGAAGTCAGTCCGGAGACGCTGTGGCGCTTCACGGTCGAGCAAGCTTGGTACGCGACGCCGCTGGCCTGGGCCCTGTGGGCGATCTGCGCCGGGCTGCTGTTCAGCTTCTACGCCTGGTTGCGCACCCGCGCGCTCCGGCAACGCGCGCAGCTGCTGGAGAGGCAGGTCGAGGGGCAGACGGAAGAGCTTCGCCACACCGTCGAGCAACTGCGCGGCGCGCAGGAGGAAGTTCTGGAGAAGAACCGGCTTCTCGAGGCGGTCAACGCCCGCCTGGAGGTGCTGTCCTTGCGCGACGAGTTGACCGGAGTAGCCAACCGGCGCCACCTGCAGCATCGCCTGGACGAGGAGTGGCACCGCGGTCGCCGGCAGAATCAACCGTTGGCGTTCGTGCTCTTCGACCTCGACCACTTCAAGCGCCTGAACGACGGGCTCGGCCATCGCGAAGGCGACAGCGCGCTGGCGAAGGTCGGCGAGTATCTCCGCGCCTCGGTCGTGCGCCAGGGAGACGTGGTGGCGCGCTACGGCGGTGAGGAGTTCGCGCTCCTGCTGCCGAATACCGCGCTCGATGGCGCGACGCAGGTGGCGGAGAGTCTGCGCGCCGGCATCGCACGGCTGGGCATCGCGCTCGGCCTGCCGCCGGCCCCCGGTCTCACCGCCAGCTTCGGCGTCGCGAGTCGCGTGCCGGCGGCGGATAGCTCGCCCGACGACCTCATTCAGGCGGCGGACGAAGCGCTGTACCGCGCCAAGGCCGCCGGTCGCAACCTCGTGCGCACGATGGATCCCGTGGGCGCATGACGGAGGGCGCTCCGGCGGCGCAAGGTCGCGTGGAGGCCCTGGGGGTGAAGCGGTTTGACCGCGGTCCCATGGACGCCGTCGGTCGCGCCGTCGGTGACCTCGCTGCCTGGGAGACGTCGTGATCGACGTGGCGGAACCTGACGAGCGGCCGCACGGGGCGGGCGACTGGTGGTGGCTCGGCGCGCTCGCTGTGCTGCCCTGGCTGCTCTATCACGCCGCACTGTCGTTCTGGTGGGCGGATGACGACCTCGAAATCCTGCGCTATCTCCGCGAGCACGGCCACCTCCAGTACCTGTTCAGCCCGAGCGCTTGGCGGGTGCTTCCGGGGAGCGTCCTGACCCCGCTGCAGTTCCTGTCGCTCCATGCCGACCTCGCGCTGGCCGGGATGTCGCCGGGGCTCTTCCGCGTCCACCAGCTGACGACCGTTTCGCTGGCGGCCTTGGCTCTCTACTGGGCCCTGCGGCAATGGTGGCGCCCTGGGCTCGCGGGCTCGGTCGCGACGCTCTTCCTCCTGGGGCGGCCGGTCGCGTCACTCGCCGCGATGGTGTCGGCGCGGCACTATCTCGAGGCGATCGCATTCGGCGCTGCGGCTCTGGTCTGTTTCCGCCGTGCCGTGCTGCGGGACTCGGTGCCGGCCGCATGGCTCGCGGCGGGGTTGTCGCTTACGGCCATGCTCTTCAAGGAGACGGCGGTACCGCTGCCATTCGCGCTCGCCGTGCTGCCGATCGCTTCCTGGGCGGCACGGCGGCGCGCGCTGCTCCCGCAGGCGTTGGCGCTGGCGCTCTACACGGTCTATCGCTTCGTCATACTGGGCCCCGAGCTGCTGCGCGGTTACGGCTTCATCGTGCCGCCGTCGGAGCTGCCGCTGCGGCTCGTCGCCCTGCCGGGCCGGGTCGCGATGCTCTTCGCCGGACCTTGGCCGTGGAGCGCGGCCGGACTTCTTTGCCTGGCGGCGGGGCTCACCGTCCTGGCGATCCTGCGGCGACCGCGTCTCGCGTTGCTGGCGTGGGCTGCGGCGCTGGCTCTCGGCCCGATCATTCCGGTCTCGACCGACCTTGGCGAACGCTACGCGCTCACGTTGTGGATCGTCGCGGTGGTGACGGTGGGCGCGGCCACGCACGAGGCGTCGCGTCGCGGTGGCGGCTGGAAGAAGTTCGGCCTCGGGCTGCTTGCGGTGACCCTCGGCGTCTTCGCGGCGCTCAATCGTCCCCAGTGGGACGCGACCGTGGACGCGGCGCGACGAAGCGACGCCGAGAGCCGCGCCCTGCTGGCGCTCGGCGACGGCGACGTTCTCCGCCACCCGGTGGCGATGGGCGCCTTCCTCGGCGAGCTCCAGCGGTACCGCGCCGAGATCCTCGGAGTGCCGGGAACGCCCGTCTGGTTCCAGGACGATCTCGCGCTCTGCCGGGGACGATTCTCGGAGCGCCGACTGTGGGAGTTCGACTCCGTCAGTCGTACCGTCGTCGATGAGAGCGCGCGCCGCGCCGAGATTTGCCGCGCGGCCTGTGGCACGGTACGAGACAGCGCGCCGCTAGCGGTCGAGCTCGAGCTGCGCGCCGAGGGCCTGTACTGGAGTCTGGGCGGAGGCGCGGCCGGCGGCCGCTACGGCCTCGTGTTCGAAGACGGTCTGCGGGCCTTCGAGGTGCCGGCCCGCGGGGGATTCCATCTCCCGCGCCCGGCGCCCCTGCGGCTACGGGTGCGCTACGTCGACCCTTCGGGGTGGAGAACCTACAGCGAGGAGCTTGCTCTGGCGGGTACTCCCGGCGAACGTGTGCGCTGGCAGCGCCCGTCCGGGAAGCCGTGACGCCGGGCGCCGCGTCACTGACCGTCTGAGCCGGCCGCCGGGCTCGCGTTGTACGCATCCTGCGCGAGGAAGCGCAGCGTCGACGCTTGCAGGTCGAGCGCCACCCGGGTGCTCGCCGGGTCGACATACAGGAACAGACCGCTCGGCGTGCCCAGCCGGATCGCGTCCCCGAAGCCGACCACGCCGGCGCCGGCAACGCGCTGCAGCACGAACACTTGCGCCGAGCGCGCGCGCCGATCCCGCGCGCGCAGTCCGCCGTGGCCGTCGGCACCGACGTAGCGGCCGTCGTGTGCTTGCAGCGTGACCCGGTCGCCGTCGTGAAGCGCCGCGCCGGCGGCGCCGTGCAGGGTGAAGGTGGACCACGGACCGAGCCGCCGGCTATAGGCGACCAGCGCGCCATCGCCGCCGTCGACCGGGCTCGAGCCCGAGAGGGCGCGCCCGGTCTCGTCGACCAGCGCGGCGCGCGCGAGGGCGAGAGGCATGCGACGCGCGAAGTCCTCCCACATCGGCGTCTTGGTGCCGTCGGGACGGATCAGCCAGAGGCTGTGCACGTCGTCGTTCTGCGGACGGCCTTTGTAGGCCCGGGCGTCCTCGTTGCTGTAGAGCTGCCAATAGACGACGTAGCGCACACCCCATCCGAGCGCCGCTTCGGTCAGGTCGCGGATCACCGTGGCCTGCTCGACGCCGGGCGGTAGCTGCTCCTGGGTGACGCCGTACTCCCCGATGTAGATGTTGTGATCGCCGTACAGGGCACTCGGACGGGCATGCGCTCCGAGATAGTCCAAGGCGCGCACGAGATTGTTGGGATCGAACTTCGCGTCCCAGCTCGAATACGAAATCAGATCGGGACGCACGTGTGGCAGTACGTCGTTGGTGATCGTTCCCTTGCCCTGCATCGCGGCGGTGAGCAGGTTGAGCTCGATGGCGTGCGCGACGGTGACGCCGGCGTCGCCGGCTTCGCGCCGCGCGCGCTCGACGCCCTGTTGGCGGGCGTTGAACCAGTCGATCATGCCGCGCACGCGCGCCGCATCCGGATTCTGGTTCTCGGTCAGCCGCGCGCGGAGCACGTGGTCGCCTTCCCAGTTCTGCAGCACGAAGGTCTTGCCGCTGCCGGCGTACGTGCGCAGCAAGTAGGACGCGAGCTCGTACATCCGGCTTCGTTCCTCGACGATGTCCTCGGCGGTGAAGCCGTCGTCGATGCTCGAGCTGCCCGTGTTCACGATCAGGATGAACGTGGTGAAGGGCTTCGCGAACAAGGCGCGGAAATACGGCGAGGCGGCGGATTGCACCAGCGTGTGCGCCGGCGGGCCCCAGTGCGAGTGGAACGGATAGTGCTTCCTGGGCTCGAAGCTCAGCCACACCTTGATCACGCGGGTGCCCAGGGTGAGGAGCTGATCGGCGCCCTCGTTGAGGTAATCCTGCTGCGTGAAGCTGTAGCGCCCGGCGATGTGCGACGAGCCGATGACGTCGCGGTTCGCGGCTGCCAGGGCCGGCGCCGCGCCGAGTGCGACGGAAAGCAGCGCCAGCGCGGCCAGGCGCATGCGTACCGTGGTGAACCTGGGAAGGGAGGGCAGTGCGTTCTTCATCATCGTAGGTACAGCTGTCCGTCGATCATCAGGGCGACCGAGTCCTGTCCGGTCGCGTTCTTGAAGCGAGTGAGGAAATCGGCAAGAGCCCGCAGGGCCGTCGCCGAGAAGTCGGACTCGCTGGCGAACGACACCACCATGCGGGTCTGTTCGAGGATCAGGCGCTCCTGTCCGATCCGGCCGTCGGCGTCGCTTTCGCGGTAGCTGCCGCGGCTCGGCCAGGAGGTGGCACCGCCGAACAGGTGGCCCTGCAGGCGGAGCGCTTCGGTCTCCCAAGGCTCGGCGTCGAACGTCCTGCCGACCCGATCGTGGTCGGGAAGAACCGTGGCGACGACATGGGCGTGCGGTAGCGGGGCGAACGCGCTCGCGCGAAGCGCCCCGAGCACCGGGGCGGTGACGCAGCGACCGCAGGGCCGGAACAGTTGCGCCACCACGACGGCGTCGTGTCCGGAAGCGGGAATCGCGGCCTGCCGCGGCGCCGCCACCGCACAGCCGAGGGCGGCGGGCAGCGCCAGAGCGAGCATCGCGAGTCCGGCAAGGTCGTTGGGCAATTGGAGGCGGCGCAGACGCACGGTTCGATTGTAGAAGAACCGGGCGCGGCCGGTGCGGCCTTCGGGATCAGCGGCGATTCCCGGCAGTTGGGCGCGGCGTGGCGAACCGATACCATGCGCCGATGCCGTTCGTGTACATCCTGCGTTGCCACGACGGCACCCTCTACACGGGTGCCGCGATGGATCTCGAAAAGCGCCTGCGCGAGCATCGCGCCGGCCGCGCCTCGCGTTACACGCGTGTACGCCTGCCCGTGGAGATGGTGTGGTCCGCCGAGACGGCGTCGTGGGGCGAGGCGCTGCGCGAGGAGCACCGCATCAAGGCGCTGCGCCGCCTCGCCAAGGAAGAACTGCTGCTCGCCACGGAGCGGAGCGCGTGAACGGGCGTCCCTTGCTGTTGTCCTGCGACGGCGTGGCGAAGCAGATCGGCACGCGCGTGCTGTTCTCGGACCTCTCGTTCGGTCTCGCCGAGGGTGACCGCCTGGGGCTGATCGGGCCCAACGGTTCGGGCAAGACGACTCTGCTCAAGATCCTCGCGGGCGTCGAGGAGCCGGACGCCGGCTTGCGCACCGCCAGGCGAGGCGCGCGTGTCTGCTACGTGCCGCAGGATCCGCTGTTCCCGTCCGCGAGCACGGTCACCGAAATCGTCTCGGCCGCGCTCGCCGGACGCCACCTGGCCGACTACGAACTCGCGGCGAAGGTGGCGGCGGCGCTGTCGCGCGCCGGGCTGCGCGAGCCGGCACAGACCGCGGGCACGCTCTCCGGAGGCTGGAAGAAGCGGCTCGCGATCGTCTGCGAGCTGGTGCAGGAGCCCGACGTGATCATCTTCGACGAACCGACCCGCGGCGTCGACGTCGGCGCGATCAGCGAGATCCACGCGGAGATCAACCGGCTGGCCGACGCCGGCAAGGCGGTGGTGGTGATCTCCTCGTACCTGCCCGAGATCATGGCACTCTCGGACCGCATCCTGGTCGCCAAGCAGGGCAAGGTGGTGGTCGAATTCTCGGCGACCGAAGCGACGCAGGAAGGTATCATGTACGCAGCAATACAC
>WBZN01000602.1_pt1 | contig 26264 bp, 19 predicted proteins | sample 5204281 | NCBI WGS metagenome assembly WBZN01 (sample SAMN12344347, study PRJNA552823) | activated sludge metagenome | biome: Activated sludge suspended growth; feature: Nitrification reactor; material: Wastewater; isolation source: activated sludge from nitrification reactor of wastewater... | reverse complement strand
CGCGGGCGATGATCTCATTAGAGGGGAAGGCGGTAACGATGTGGCCAATGGTGGTGCCGGTAATGATGACTTAGCGGATTATTTTGGCTCCAATACGCTGATTGGCGGCTTTGGGAATGATACGGTAACCGGTGGAACGGGGAATGACATACTGATTGGCGTAGAGACTGCGTCTGCGGGAACGGGTGTCGGGTATGGAGCTGGCGAAGTGGATATCTTGCGTGGAGGAAACGGCAAAGACACCTTCGTGCTGGGCAGTGCCAGCCGGGCCTACTACAGCGATGGTGACCCTTTGACCAGCGGCGATGTGGATTATGCGCTGATCAAGGATTTCAATGTTGCAGAAGATGTGATCCGGTTGCATGGTGCTCGTGTTTCCTACAGCCTGGATATCTACACAGTCAGCGCCGGCAAGCTTGATGCTACCATCATGTACGACCCTGGCATTACCGACCGGGCCGAAATCATCGGCATTGTGCAGAACGTGGCTTCCGATTTCGCAATTACCGGTTCAGCGTTCAGTTTTGTTGGATAGCGATTTTTTAGATTTCTTCTACAGTAGTACTTATCAATTTTCTAGGGTTTAATGAGTATGAACGGAAAAACTATTATAAGTATCATAAAGATAATGTGGTTTGCGTTGACCCCGAAAGCATTGGGTTTTGCCCATAAAGGTCAAATTGTGCGATTGTTGATTTCTGGTTTTGCTGCGTTATTGCTTAGCTTTCCGCTATATGCACAAGACCAGTATTTGTTGGTGAGTAACCGTGAAGGTCGCGATATTCTGCGTTATGATGCAGAAACTGGGGCTTTTGTGGATGTCTTTATTTCTGCTGAAACAGGTGGAATGAACGTGCCCTATGGAATGACTCTGGGGCCGGATGGTGATTTATACGTTACTTCAACGCGTACTGAGATCTTTCCTGATTTTGATCCGCGCGTGCTAAAGTTTGACAGTCATACTGGGGCTTATTTAGGTGTCTTTGCCTCTGACAGCGCTATGTCTGGACCTGCTGATTTGGTCTTTGGCTCAGATGGAAATCTATATGTGGCGGATGGCAGCGCCAACATTTTCCGCTTTGATGGGAATACAGGTGCGTCAATGGGTATCTTTGCGAGTGGCCATTCTGGCGATAGTTATCGAGGACTTGCGTGGGGGCCAGATGGAAATCTGTATGTGGGCACCGTGGCAGATCATTTCGATCGTTTCAATGGCGTTACCGGTGTTTCAATGGGTATTTTGCCAACTCCTCAAGCAAGCTCGATACATAATGTCGCTTTTGGTCCTGATGGGTTATTGTATGGTGGCGATTATTTCGGCAGCAGTGTTTACGCTTATGACACGGTTACAGGAGAACTCGTAAAATCGTTTGATGGGTTAAGTGGTGCCAATGGTTTAGCATTTAATAACAATGGCGAACTCTTGGTATCAAGTTATTTCAGAAATCAAATTATGAAATTCGGGAACGATTTCGGAATTTCAGGGGGTGTATTGACAAGCGGTCATCCACTTAACGGCCCGCTTGACTTAGTAGTATTAGCGGTTCCTGAGCCTTCAACTTACGCCATGTTGCTCGCAGGTCTTGGTTTGTTAGGGTTTGTAAAGCATCGTAAAAAAGCGGTTTCCGCGACGAATGAAACCTAAGTGATCAATTTTTTTATAAGGATCGACCAATGAATACCAATCGCTTGGGTAGTTTGATTGTGTTATCGGTTTTGGGTTTTGTTTTTGCCTCGCAATCCCAAGCTGCTGCAATTATTAATCCTCACGCATCAATACCTTTACAAAACGCGACTGCAACATTTAGCCAACATTTAACCGCAGATTTTACCCCCGACAAGACGATCGATGGCATCATTTCAGGTCCAGATTGGACATCGTGGGCCGTCTTTCCTGATCAATTCAATACGCAAACGATTGTTTGGGAAACGAAGAACGATCTGACATTGAATCATACGACTGTGAATTTCTTGCTTTTTCATCAAGAGTTGCTGGCTCTGCCTGGGCACAGTTTGGGTCATTTCCGTCTTTCGTATACCACGGATAATCGTGATCAATTTGCCGATGGGCGCGCTGATGGTGGTGACGTATCAGCAAATTGGATACCGATTGATCCAGTACTCATGTCATCGAGTGAAGGAGAAATTTTTACCGAACAGTCTGATTCTTCCATAGTGGTATCGGAGGGGAAAAATCAATATCCAATTTATACCATCGGCAGTGAGCTTACTGTGGACGGTATTACCGGATTCCGGCTTGAAGCGATATCCGGCCGACAACCGCTTAACGGCAATTTTGCCTTGTCTGAATTTATGGTTTCAGCGGTACCGGAACCGGAAACCTACGCGATGTTGCTGGTAGGGCTCGGTGTGGTAATGTTTGGGGCGCGTCGGAAGAAAGCAATATCTATTTAAGACCACATTTAATCTATAACCAGGAGAGTAGATTTACGTAATAGGTGATTGGCAAAGTGCATTTTCTTACTCGAGTTGCTGGCTGGTTTGCACTTCATGTACTGATGATTTCATGCGTTCGTCTTGATTAGTTAACTACCTATTATTTTGAGGTCATCATGCGTACCAAATTGTCAAAACTTACGTGCTGTGTAATTTTTCTCATCGCAATTGCTGCAGTTTCAATGCCAGTAACGGCTAATGCAAACTGGTCAATTACCAGATTAGGTTTTGATTATTTTGACGTGACACCCACTGCCGTTAATGATACCGGGGAGATAGTGGGATACGCTTTTAATGATTCTGACAAAAGTAGGCATGCGTTTATTACCGGCTCTGGCGGTGTAGGTTTAACAGATCTGGGCACGCTGGGTGGCACAGAAAGCTATGCCAGTGGCATTAATAATGCGGGGCAGGTAACAGGCGCGTTTCGGACTGCAGATGAGGAATGGCATGCGTTCATTACTGGTCCTAACGGTGCTGGAATGACAGATTTAGGTAACTTGGGCGGGTATGCTGTTGTACCTAGTGCCATAAACAATTCCGGACAGGTAGTAGGTGTGGTTGAAACAGGTCTGGGCAGCAACGGTTTTATGACAGGTGCTAACGGTCAGGGTGTAACATATTTGGGCTCTTTGATCTATGCCGAGGACATCAATGATTCAGGGCAAGTGGCAGGGACATTTTTAACGCCTGAAAGCTGGTCCCGCGCTTTCATTACCGGACCTAACGGCGAAGGCATGATTGATCTGGGTACACTGGGCGGCCTTGAGAGTTTCGCTAATGCACTTAATAATTCTGGACAGGTCATCGGTCAATCAAACACGTTTAGTGGCCGAATCCACGGTTTTGTAACAGGACCGAATGGTGAAGGCATGACTGACCTAAGCAATTTAAATATCTTCAATCAAGATGAACTCATCGGTATTACCAATTCCGCTGATATCGTGGGATCCAGTTTTATTTATAGCCAGGGTGTTGTGCACGATCTTTCCCTACTGTCACCGGTCGTCGCGGCAGGGTGGACTGGTCTTTCTGCTATCGATGTCAGCAACAACGGTCAGATTGTTGGGTTTGGTGTAATTAATGAGCAATTCGAAACATTTTTACTGTCACCAATACCCGAACCCGAGGTTTACGCTATGTTAGTAGCGGGATTGGGCTTAATCGGTTTAATGGGTTATCGCAAAAAGACTACCGTGTAACTTGAGACATACAGGCGATTGAATGCAGAATGAGAATTCTAAATCGCAATTAAGTTTCTTTGCCAAGTCATCGACTAGGGTGAGTTGTTGAATGGAGAACTGCCAGTCTCACAAATTGTTATCAATTCATGATTAACAGATTTCCCATTCGCGCCATCTCATGGATTAAGTGTAGTCATGGCGCTTCTTCTGTCATGAACTAATCTTTTAGTACGGCATTAAGTGATTCTGGAGAATAGACTGTTATTCGTTGACTGCGTTTTGACACACGATCAAACCAAAATAAGCAACGCCAACCCAATTCCGGTAGCGGTTGCGAGCATGCCGGAAACACATTGCCGCGCCAGCAGGTTGCTGCCAACGAAGGCGATCAAGCCGAGCTTGAAACCAATGTTTGATAAAATGGCCAATGCGATGGCGGTGACGGCTTCATCGGCACTCAGTTTTCCCAGTTCGAACAAACGCAGGCTGGACAAGGTGATGGCGTCGACATCGGTCAGACCGGAAACCAGCGCTACAGCATACAGGCCAGTGCTGCCGGCAATATCCGACAACCAAGACGAAAGTAGCAACACGCTGCCATAAATGAACCCGAAAGCGGCTGCCGCACCGATTTCAGTGGGGTTCTTGATTTCCGGGAGAGGCAGTCCATCCTGTTGATTCAGGCGATACCACCAATATGCCGTGACCATGGCACCGATCAGAAAACCACTACCGAGAACCGGTAAAAGCTGCGGCAGGATCGCGGGCGAAGCCACTGCGCTGACAATCGACAGACGAATCAGGACGGTCAGATTGGCAATCAGGATGACGACTACAGACAGCGACACGAAGTTTTGATTTTCGACACTGCGGCGTGCATAAACCAGTGTAGTGGCGGTACTGGATACCAGACCGCCAAATAAGCCCAGAACTGCGCCGTGGTGCTGGCCGATGAGCTTAAGAGCGACATAGCCGGCCAGACTGACACCGGAAATCAGCACCACCATCAGCCAGATCTGATGCGGATTGATAGCTTCGTAGGGGCCGATGTTCTGGTCGGGAAGAACCGGCAGGATGATGAAGGACAACACGGCGAATTGCAGTACTGAAATCGAATCGCGCCGGCTTAATTTTTCCGAAATGCCATGCAATTCCGTTTTGAAATACAGCAAGATTGTAGTGATGATGGCCAGCATGATGGCTAGCGTAGTGAGATCGTACCAGATGGCTGCACCCAGTCCATAACATACCAAAACGGCAATCACCGTTGTGGTGCCCGGATCGAGGGTATCGTCCTTGGCGCGGAAATAGGCGGCGATGGTCATCATGCCGACGACCAGCAAGCCGCCCAGAAGCAGCCAGGGTGTGGTTTTTTCCGAGAGCATCGCAGCCAGGGTGCCGAACATCGCCACCAAGGCGAAGGTGCGCAACCCGGCGCGCGATCCCGGACTGCGCTCACGCTCCAATCCGATCAGTAGTCCAATGGCCAGGCTGGTGAGGAAGTGTGGCAATGCAGCCAATTCGCCATTGAGGGTGAGTTCAGTGTGCATGATCGGCTAGCGCGGAATCTGCCGGAAACCAGTGCTCCAGTAGGAATTGTAAAGTCGTCTTGCCATTGTATTCATTGATTTGCAGGCGATAGACCGCATCGATACGATCGGGCAGCGGGTCACTGTAGAAAAACAGGATGCCATCGTAGCTGAGGTTTGAATGCCGATTTGGTGCTGACGGTGCATCGTTCAGTTTTCTCAGTTTTAGTTTCAAATGTTTTTCACCGACAATTCGCTGACTTTCAACCAGGAACTGTCCACTGAAGGTTGGTTGGGGAAAACCCTGGCCCCAGACCTGGCGCTCCAGAAATTCGGCCAGTTCCAGGTTGATGTCCGGATCGTTCAGATCGCCATCGGTTTCAATGACGCGCGTCAGATCGGCGGGCGTGAGCCATGCCTGCGCTACGTGCTCGAAGGCCGCACAGAACCTGTCGAATTGTTCCGCAGCGATAGTGAGTCCGGCCGCTGCGGCATGACCACCGAATTTGTGGATCAGGCCGGGATGCTGCTTGGCAACCCAGTCCAGGGCGTCGCGTAAATGAAAACCTGGAATCGAGCGTCCCGAGCCTTTCAGTTCGTGCGCATTGCCGGCTGCAAAGATGATCACCGGACGGTGGTATTTATCTTTGATGCGCGATGCCAGGATACCAATGACACCCTGGTGCCAGTCGGTATCAAACAGGCAGATACTGCTGGTCTGATCAATCTGCGCTTGCTGCATCGGAAGCTTGTTTTCAAGTTGCACGAGTGCGCTCTCCTGCATGGTCGATTCGATCTCGCGGCGCTGGCGGTTCAACTCATCGAGTTGCTTGGCGCACTGTACGGCATAATCGGCATCGTCGGTGGTCAGGCATTCGATGCCTAGCGACATATCGTCAAGCCTTCCGGCTGCATTCAGTCGTGGGCCCAGCATGAAGCCCAGATCATAGGTGGAAATCTGTTGTGGATTCCGCCGGGCGACCTGCAGCAGTGCCTGGATGCCGGCGCAGCAGCGGCCCTGGCGCATGCGCTGTAATCCCTGTTGCACCAGAATGCGGTTGTTGCTGTCGAGTCTGACGACATCGGCTACGGTGCCCAGTGCCACCAGGTCGAGATACTGGGCGAGATTGGGTTCCTGCAGGCCGGATGCGAAAGCGCCACGTTGCCGCATTTCGGCACGAAGCGCCAGCATCAGGTAAAAGATCACGCCGACGCCAGCGATGTTTTTACTTGGAAACGAGCAGCCCGGTTGGTTGGGATTGATGATGGCGGTCGCCTCCGGCAGGATTTCACCGGGTAAATGGTGGTCTGTGACCAGAACTTGCATGCCCAGGCGATTGGCGGCTGCCACGCCGTCGACGCTGGCGATGCCGTTGTCCACGGTGATCAGCACATCAGGTTGCTTGGTGGCATGAGCCAGTTGCACGATTTCGGGAGTCAGGCCATAGCCGTATTCAAAGCGATTGGGTACCAGGTAATCCACGATTGCACCCAGTTTGCGCAGGATGCGCAACCCGACGGCACAGGCGGTGGCGCCATCGGAGTCGTAATCGGCAACGATCAGCAAGCGCTTGTTTGCTGTGATCGCATCGGCAAGGTACGCAGCCATGCGGATGATGTTGTGCATCTGATCGAAAGGAATCAGTTGCGTCAATTCGGTTTCGAGTTCTTCCGAGCGTGCTATTCCGCGAGCGGCATAAATGCGTGCCAGCACTGGAGATAATCCACTGCTGCTCAGCGCATCGTAGGTATGTGGATCATAGGTGCGAACAATAACTTTGGGCATGTGCCGGTCAGTGCGCTGCAATCTGGGGTGCCAAGAAGCAGGTCATTCGGCAGGTGTTTCCACGGCTGGTTCAAGTTTTGCCACCTTGAGCATGTGGAGCCGGCGGCTATCGACGCGCTGTACGGTGAATTTGAACTGACCGATGACGACGGATTCGTGCCGCGCTGGTACACGGCCAAACTTGTTCAGTACGAGACCGCCAATGGTGTCGAAATCATCACTGTCGAAGTGTGTGTCGAGTATTTCATTGAAATTGTCTATTTCGGTGATGGCCTTGACGCGGTAGGTGCCGTCGGATTCCATGACAATGTTGGCTTCTTCGTCATCAAAATCGTATTCATCCTCGATTTCTCCGACGATTTGCTCCAGTACGTCCTCGATCGTGACCAGTCCGGCGACTCCGCCGTACTCATTGACGACGATGGCCATGTGATTGCGGTTGCTGCGAAATTCCTTGAGCAGGACATTGAGTCGTTTGGATTCGGGAATGAATACGGCCGGACGCAGCATGTCACGGATGTTGAATTCTTCGGGATCGGCATAGTAGCGCAGTAAGTCCTTGGCCAGCAGTATACCGATGATTTCGTCTTCCGAGCCTTCGGTGACAGGAAAGCGTGAATGTGCGGCCTCGATGACAAACGGGATGAACTGGTCGGGTTTCGTGCTGATGTCCACGACATCCATTTGCGAGCGCGGCACCATGATGTCGCGTGCCTGCATTTCGGAAACTTGCATGACGCCTTCGATCATGCTGAGTGCATCGGAATCCAGCAGATTGCTCTTGAAGGCAGAATGCAACAGGTTGATGAGTTGTTCGCGGTCTTCCGGTTTACGGATCAGCAGGGTGCCGAGCCGTTCTAACCAGCCGCTTTTAGGTGAAGGATCGTCCATGTTGGTGGTATTGAGTCATTGCAATCATTTTGTAAATAGTGGGGCATCTTACGGTTTGATCTGGTGTGCATTAAAGTTGTCAGTGCCGGATTCCGTCGATTGCCATACTGTGATCATGTTCCCGATACGGATCGGCGTAACCCAGCCGCGTCAGTATCCTTGTTTCCAGCTGTTCCATTGCTGCCGCTTCGGTATCCTCCAGGTGATCGTATCCCTGTAGATGCAGGATGCCATGCACGGTCAGGTGCGCATAATGCGCGAGGAGATCCTTGTGCTGTTGTTGTGCCTCGGTATGGATCACGGGTGCGCACAGCACGATATCGCCAGTCAGTGGAACCGTATCGTCGTAAGCAAAGGTGAGTACATTGGTAGCGTAATCCTTGTAGCGGAACTGATGATTCAGTTCACGGCCTTCTGTCTCGTCCACCAGGCGCAGCACGATTTCTGCATGCTGAAACAGCGCCGCTTTGACCCAGCGACGGAATTGCGGGCGTGTGGGTAAGTCTTTATGTTCCGTGGCGTATTGCACTGCCAGTTTAAAAGTTACCTGCTGTGCTTCAAGATCAGATTTGCGGGTTTTGTTTGTCATGTTTCTCATAAGCATTGACAATTCTCTGCACCAGCGGGTGTCTGACCACGTCTTCCGACTTGAAGTGAGTGAAGGCAATACCGCGAATATCGTTGAGTACGGCCTGTGCATCCACCAATCCACTCTTCTGGTGCTTGGGCAGGTCAATTTGCGTGACATCGCCCGTGATTACCGCTTTTGAACCCAGACCGATACGGGTCAGAAACATTTTCATCTGTTCCGGTGTCGTGTTCTGCGCTTCGTCGAGAATGATGAAGGACTGATTCAGCGTGCGTCCACGCATGAATGCTAGCGGTGCGATTTCGATGGTATTGCGCTCGAACTGTTTACTCGTCTTGTCGAATCCCATCAGATCGTATAACGCATCATAAAGTGGGCGTAAATAAGGGTCGACTTTCTGTGTCATGTCACCGGGCAGAAAACCAAGGCGCTCGCCTGCCTCAACCGCAGGGCGGACCAGAATCAGGCGGGATACCAGGCCACGTTCCAGGGCATCGACGGCGCTGGCGACAGCAAGGTATGTCTTGCCAGTACCGGCTGGGCCAATCGCGAAGGTGATGTCATGTTCCTGGATCTGCTGCAAATATTGCGCCTGACGCGGCGTGCGACCATACAGATTGCTGCGGCGTGTCATCAGTTGTGGCGATGCCGGGGACTGGCGTGCATCTTCCACCTCAGTCGTGGTGTGATTCACGTCGACAAGGTTATGCTGCCGGTTCAGTACTTCGATCAGTCCCAGCTGTATTTGCTCCAGGCTCAGATGATGTTGCGAATGATCGTAGAAATGTTGCAGGGCCTGTGCTGCCATTTGTGTCTGGGGGAATTTTCCCGCCAGGCTGAAATGCTCACCGCGGCGTGAAATGACGACATCCAGAGCTGTTTCAACCTGTTTCAGGTTTTCATCCAGAGTGCCGCAAAGATTGGCTAGCCGCTGATTATCGGCCGGTGAAAATGAGATTTCGAGTGGTTTGGACTTCAATGTCGAGCAGGGCTAATTCAATATCGGGATTCTCTCAGTGGAAGCGATACTTTGCAAGTAAAACCTATGCAGGTGGATTCGCAACCCACTCGCCACGCAAGGTGTGGGATTTGGCTTCGGTGATGCGTACGTTGACAAAACGGCCAATCAGCTCGGGATCACAGGACAGATTGACAACACGGTTGTTGTCGGTACGACCGAAGAATTCTTCGGCATTTTTTTTCGAGACACCTTCCATGAGCACGCGCTGTACGGATCCCACCATTTGCATGCTGATCTTGCGGGCTTGCTGATTGATCTGCGCTTGCAAGCGCTGTAAACGTTCGAGTTTGACCTCCTGCGGCGTTTCGTCTGGCAGATCGGCAGCGGGCGTACCGGGACGCGGGCTGTAGATGAAGCTATAGGATTCATCAAAATTCATATCCTCGATCAGTTTCATCGTGGCGGCGAAGTCGGCCTCGGTTTCGCCCGGAAATCCCACGATGAAGTCTGAGGATAACGAAATATCGGGGCGAATGGCGCGCAATTTGCGAATGATCGATTTGTATTCCAAGGCCGTGTAACCACGCTTCATCGCAGCCAGAATCCGGTCGGATCCCGATTGCACCGGTAAGTGCAGGTGGTTGACGAGTTTGGGCAACTGACTGTAAGCCTGGATCAGGCGCGAAGTGAATTCCTTGGGGTGCGACGTGGTGTAACGAATGCGTTCGATTCCCGGGATGTCGTGCAGATATTCCAATAGTAATGCAAAATCGGCCAGATCATTGTCGGGCATTTTACCCATGTAGGCATTGACGTTCTGCCCCAACAATGTGACTTCCTTGACACCTTGCCCTGCCAGGATGGCAATTTCGGTCAGTACATCTTCAAGCGGGCGCGATACTTCCTCACCACGCGTATAGGGAACGACACAAAAACTGCAATATTTGCTGCACCCTTCCATGATCGAAACAAAGGCAGTGGCACCTTCGGTGCGAGCAGGAGGAAGATGGTCGAATTTCTCGATTTCCGGAAAAGAGATATCGACTTGCGGGCGCCCGGTAGTTTTGCGATTCTCGATCAATTGTGGCAGGCGATGCAGGGTTTGAGGGCCAAACACGACATCGACAAACGGTGCGCGACTGACGATCGCCTTGCCTTCCTGACTGGCCACACAGCCGCCGACACCAATCAACAGATTGGGATTGCTGTCCTTGAGATGACGTACCCGCCCCAGGTCATGAAATACCTTTTCCTGAGCCTTTTCACGCACGGAGCAGGTATTGAAGAGAATGATGTCAGCCTGGGCAGGATCATCGGTGGGTTCCATGCCATAAGCTGCATTGAGGACATCCGCCATCTTTTCCGAGTCGTACTCGTTCATCTGGCAGCCAAACGTTTTGATGTATAACTTATTACTCACGATCTATGCGAGGATCAAAATTTAAAAATGAATGCAATATTATTTCGGTTTTTGGGCTTGTTCCTGCTTGGCCTGTTTGGCTTCATCAGGAGTCAGAATCCACAAGCGGTGCAGCGTACCGTTGATATCCAGCTGGTAGCGAACGAGGCCATTATAATTCGCCGTGTTCGGCAGAATGATCAGATTATCCGTGCCGCGAATTTGCCCACCCGCTCCCATCAAGATCTTTTGGCCATCAATGGTAAATAGCGGAAACGCTACCGCAGACAGATGTCCCATTTTGCTGTTGACCGGAAAATTCCGGGGCTGCTGACTGAATGCTACATGGGATCCGGCAGTGAATTGCAGGAGCAGTAGGCATAGCATTACCAGTAATTTTTTCATTCCATTTCAGATAGATGATCAACCAAGTTATTGATTGCTTGAACTTTGAGGTCGATTCAACTGACCGGGTTTTTGAGGGCATAATGATACGCTAAAGCGAAAATGCGTAGCAATGTATTTGCGAACTTGCTGAGGCGGATACTTGTGTCCTTTCGGCTCTGGTCAGGTTACTCGAATAGGAAAAAGGTTAGTTGTCCGCCTGAGAACACGGTGGTTGGGCAACCCCCCGGTGGGATGAGTAGGGGAGGGGCTCATTCCCACCAGGAAGTTGTTGATTGATAGGACTGCATTGCGGGGTTTTTCATCTGCGGTGATGTCCTCCACGATGACCCCCCGAGTGTCCGCCGTGACCATGATGGTGGTGTCTGCCGCCAGAATTCCATTGTCCACCAAGATGGTGCTGATGATGTCTATGTCCAACGTGAGAATGATGACGGTGCCGATCATGCCCATTGTCGTAGTAGCGCAAACCACCGCCGATGATGGTTTGGCCGACATAATAGGAAGGTTGGTAACCGTATCCATAACCATAGCTGGCGCCAGTGGTTCGATAATATCCGGTACTGCCATAATAAGGTGTTGTCATACAACCAGCCAGAAAGACCATACTGATCAGTATCAGCGATATAAGTATTTTTCTAATTGTCATGATGTTTCTCCTGCATCGAGAATTGGCTGGCAAGATTACGGTAATGCCAGCGTGATGTTTCAGTTGCCCGATACCAACTTGCCCGGTATCTCGGAAATCATTGTGCAATTCCGCTGCTGAATAGTGACTGAATGGTATTTGTCAGTGAGAAAGAGAAAGCAAGGGATCAAGCAGGCTCGTGATGTGTCACATGATTTTCTTGAAATGACTGCCCCTCGTGGGAGGTCAATCGCTTCAGGTTGTCATGAAAAGCGGGAGATGAATAAAAATCCCCGGGCTGGCCGGGGATGTCATCAAGCCATTGGAGTATGGCGAGAGGTAAATATGGTGAATTTTTCGGATTAATCTGGAATTTCTTCTGAATCCGTCCCCCCTTTTGATGAGGTTACCGTAACGCGTGCAGGGGGTACGGCAATGCCCGTCAGCGTCAATTCGTATCGGCCTGCAGCACCGGATTGTGTCATTGGGGATGCATTGGCTCCCACTTTGAGGGTAAGTTCTGGAGCAATCCCCGAACTGACACTTATCTTGTCACTGGATAATGCAACGACCTTCAATGTTTGCGTTGCTGCCGTCCAACTTACGGATTGAATGCTGACTTGGTCAATGATATTAATTGTCTGCGTTGAGAACATACCGTTGTCGCTGGTGGCTACAACCGTTACCTGAGCCGGGATATGTGGACCATAAGTGGCATTTAACAAGGCGCGCTTGAAGAATGTACTACCACCATCGTAGGTCATATCGCCATTTTGATTGGCTTGCGGTAGATCGGTAATGGTTACGGATGCAGTGGATGGCGCTTTGACCCAGACATTGATGCGCGCGGTAGTGTTGCCAGTGGAAGTGTTGGTGGTGCGAAAATACGTTGCACGAACAGGCTCGATACTGGGTGGAATATTCGTGGGATCGAAAATTTTTCCTTGTACCGAAAACAGGCTAGTCTGTACAAAATTGTTGCCGACGCCATCCAGATCCACACCAGCCGGTCCTTCGATACGGAAGTAATTGATATCGCAATGTCCTCCGATGACTTCATGATTGACATTGGGGTCACCGACATAACCAGCGGGTGCAGCCGGCAGGATATTGGGATCCCAAATGAGGAACGGACCCACTTCGCCTTTTAGAATATTGTCAAAAGGTGTGCCACCTCCGATATCGCGTGTGACATTAATCGCGCGCGTGCCAGCGTTGGCAGAAAATTCTTCGGGTTGGCAGCCATTGTTTTCATTCAATGAGGGATGCCAGATTTTATAGTGCCCTGCAACCGGGATATCGACTCGCATTCTGATGCGACCAAAAGCGAATTGTGTTGTTGCAGCAGGTGTGGCTGGCAAGTAGGTGGCTTGCAGTGATTGCACCAGCAGTGCTTTTCGGCCGCCGACGAGATTGAGTGTGGCGCTGGCGTTCCACCAAAATGCTTCGATACCGAAACCGGTTGCTTCGGAAATGGCATTGCCGGCGATGACCGGAGTGAATGTACAAATTCCGGCGCCATTGCCATCGAGGCAGAGCTGCAAAGCATTGCCATTGGCATCGGATACCCATGATGGGAATTTATTGATGGGGTGAATCGGGCCTTTGTCGGTTAATGCCGATTGTACGGGTTGCGTGCTTAATCCAGCTACGGTGAGGATGGACGCAAGGGTCGTTGTTAGATTTTTGCTGATGTTGCCACGCAGTAATTTATGGATTGTAAATTGCATGATATGTGCCCTATCGAGTTATCGTTTAAATCAGGTTGAGAATGGAGAAGCACTGCCTTGCCATGAATGGCAAGGCAGTGCAACGCACCCCAGGTTTGTGTTTACCATAAAAAGCGCGAGCCCCATTTTCAGGGGCTCGCGAGGTTTTTTTAGGGTGAAACGGTTTGGATGGGCAGCATCATTTCGTTGTCCTCATGCGACAGAATGTGACAATGCCATGCAAATAATCCAATGATGTCGAATTTGGCTTTGACACGCGTAATACCCGGTGTCACACCATCGCCTGGGTAGGCAATGATCGTGTCCTTGAGTCCGGTCTCCCAAGGCTGGGCCGGGGTTTTTACTCCTGCTGCATCGATACGTTCGATGACTTCGAATTGCACCTGGTGTAAATGGATCGGGTGCGCATCCTCGGTGTAATTGTAGAGCACCCATTCTTCGGTCTGACCGATGGTCGGTTGCGTCGTGATCGGATCCATCCACAAACTGGGTACGGGCGTACCATTGGCATCCATGGAGCCCAGTTCCGCTGTTTCGGGTCCAAATGGCGCCGCACTGGCATCATTTCTGGAAACGGCGACGAGCTCACCCAGGTTGTTCAGAACGGGAGCGCCGGTTGCGTCTACCGGGATGTAAACTGTGCTGGATTCCATTTCATTCAGTGACAAATGACGAACGACAGGTGTACCCGTGATTGGTGCAATGGCAGGAAGCTGAACATTCGCCGGATGCTGGCTGTTATCGGTGCCTTTACCGGCTACAACGCGAAACTGCATGACCTGTCCGGTGGTATCCGGATCGGCAGAATCGAAATCCACCCCGGGCGAGCCGCCGCCGAAAGGTGAATCGGGACCGATGTTTTGCAGCGTAATTTTGCTGTTCAGCGGTGCATTGCTGAAATCGACAATGACATCGAAGCGTTCGGCTGGCGCCACAAGCAAGGTATCGACTTTGGCTGGTGTGGGCAGGAAGCCGCCATCATTGCCGATGACCCAGAATTTCTGACTGTTGCTCATCTTGAGGATCAGGAAACGGGTATCGGAGGCATTCAGGATGCGGAAGCGGTAACGCCGTTTCTCGACATTCAGATAGGGCCAGGTTTTGCCATTGACAACCATGGTGTTACCAAAGAATTCGGGATTCCAGGCTGGTGCCACCGTGCTTTGTTCGCCATCGATCGTGGTGTCTGGAGTAAACGGGATTTTCAGCTTGCTTTTGGCGAGTCCTTCGAAGAAAGCACGATTATCCGGGTAGAACAGCGATCCATCCTTGTTGAACGAACGGTCCTGGATCAACAAAGGAATTTCATAAGCGCCTTTGGGGAGGCCGGAAGTCAAATCGCTGCTGCCGCCACGAATGAAGTAGAAACCGGCAGGGCCAGCATACACATTGACACGTGTCATGCCCAAAGAATGGTCGTGATACCAGAGTGCAGAAGCCCTTTGGTCATTGGGGTACTGATAAACGGAGGTACCCGGTTCCCAGGTTTGACCATAAGCCGTTTGCGCTTCGTTTTTGAACTGCTCGTACTTGGTGCCGACTTTGGAAAAGTTGACGGGTATATTCGTGGCATTGGGTAAGAACCAGGCTTCGGGATATCCGTCGCTATCCTGCGTGACGTGTGCGCCGTGCAGGTGCGGAACCATGGGCACAGGTCCGGTATAACGTGTGGGGTCTTCTCCCATGGTGTCGGCCGATGCTGGATTGGCCCAGTGCAATGTCTGGTCGACATGCAACAGATGCGGCAAGAATTTTCCGTTGACCTGCTTCAAATCGTTGATCCATTTGACGCGAACCGGTTTGTTGGCTGTGGCTTCGATTGTATAGGCCGGATAACTGAAACTTCGGTTATTGGTAATCGAACCATAACCCCAAACCGTGGTACTCAGGTTGGGCACCACTTCCTGCTGGAATTGGCGTACTGCAATTTCGTAATAGTCTCCAGTAAAACCTTGTGGATTGGCCGATTTCGGCATGGATGGAAGTATCGTCAGTGGTCTGACATATTTCGGTATCTTCAGTGGATTTAGCGATCCTCCGGGCAACGGGGCACCATAAGACGTGCCCTGTATTCCCGTGAAAAGGATGGCTGCTGCCATGACTCCAAACACCGTGAGTTTTGAGTCGATTTGCTTCATTTTATTACCCCTTTTTGTTGCCGAAGATTTGCTCTTTAGAATTCGTTTAGCGTATTCCAGCCAGCAATTCTTCTACTCTCGATTGTAAAAAGCCGGTCATTACTCGTTAACCGGCTGCTCATACGAGTACAGCGCTGGGTTTTGCCAATATCGCTATGAGCAAAACCCGGATGCCAAGTTACGTTGTATTCAATCTCGACAGGGTTTCATCGGATTTTGCGTCCACAGTTCTGTCATGTGCTCGGTCAGAGGCGCAAATACCCGTCGATACCTCCGTAACGATGGATAAGACGCACGAAAAGCACAAAGCAGCGGTGCCAGGATTACTTAAGGTAGGGGTAATACTGGCAATGACAAATACAAGGATGGAGCGAGTCGGGAAGAAACCAGTTGAGCGTGTTTGTAGTCCTGAGCAATGACTGTGACCATTTCCAAAATGGTTTGAATGGGGTAACAGTTCAATTGCGTCAAGCATAACTTTAGCTAACTGCATTCGTTGGAATGGTTGCGCGTTGCATGTGGATTCGATTTGTGGAGTCCTCATGCGCGCGATGCAGAGAATACCTAACCATGCGGCTTGCAGGTAGATACAGGATGTTAATTGCTAACGTTAACTGATGTTAAATAATGACGGTTAACTGATGTTAATTGGAGAGTAGTTAAACAATATCGCGTGCACTTATTCGAAAAACGATTCGGTTTTGCGGTGGCTTGGGAGAACAGGGAAGTGAGTTGCATGCGAAGCAACTGTACGACAGCGTGTCACTTGATCAATCAGTACGAAGAGGCTACTAATGCTAGATCGAAAGGTTGAGTTGTAAAATATTTTATTACTTTAACTGCTTTGTTTTTATTGATGAAAAAAATATTTTTCCAGTTTGCTCTCAAGAAAATGAAATTTTTGTGAACCTTGCGATTGTTTGAGGGAATATACGGGGTAAGAAAAGGCGATGTGAGTAATTCGTGTTTTCTTACATTGTGTTCGTATATGAAAGCAGTACTTTTTAAAAAATAAAGGAAAAAACATGCAAGTTAAAACAAATCTGAAAGCAGGTAAACATGGTGCAGACGATCCAGCTGGTGACGACAGAGGTAACCACGGAGCAGGTCACAAATAATTGACCTGATTGAGTCGTATCGCGTTAATTGATTCTTGGTTCAAAAAAATTTGAATCTGTTTTGAACGAAAGATACGACTCGATGGAATAGACGTGACAAGATAAGAAGAAACCGTGAATCGACTTATCTTGTCAGAATGTGTCGCACCGTAAGGTGCATTAAAAATTAAAGGAAAATGACATGCAAGTTAAAACTAACGTAAAAGCTGGCCGCAGAGGTCGTGGTGGTCACGATGATGGTCCAAACCATCAATAATTGATACGACCTCCAGTCGTATCAGATGAAATTGCCCGTACTGGTAGGAGTGCGGGCAATTTTTTTATGTGTTAGACATACTGTGGCGCTTAAGTAGATTTTAAGCTGATTCAAACTCGCGAGATTGCTTTAAATTCCAATGTGGGTAATTGCAAATCAAGCGGTTATCTGCGAAACTCTGCAAAATTTTTGATAAATCCACTTTTAAACGCTCATTTCTATTAACGATCAACGCGTTTCCAGCGATTTCATCATTTTCTCTTCATGCCTATCCCATTTTCTTCTACCACACGCTCACTGGCTACCGATCTACCGTTGCTGAGCTGGTTGGGGTGGTCACTGTCTGCTGTGTTATTGAGTATCTGGTTGGGATGGTTTTTTTTTGCTTCGGTAACGGTTTTTGAAACCAGCCGGGAAGCACGACTGGAAGTGCAATCCGCTGCGCATCCCATCACTGCGCAAGTATCGGGCACTGTAGCCAGCAAGGTGCTGGTACTGGGTCAAGAAGTCTCGGTTGGTCAATTGCTGCTGCAGCTGGATGATCGCACCGAGCAATTGAAATTAACCGAAGAGAAGGCACGCAACCAAGGGTTGTCGAACCAGATCGATGCCGTGACCCGCGAAATCGGTGCGCAAAAAGACACCCTGTCCACGGGAACCCAATCCAATCAATCCGCCATCGTTACGGCTAAGGCCAGATTGCGCGAGGCGCAGCACCTGGCCGTGGTAACCAAGGACAAGCTACGTCGCTTGGCCGGATTGCGCGATCAAGGCTATGTCACCGATGCAGACTGGCTAAAAGCAAATGCTGAGGCCAACCAATCGCAAGCAGCAGTGGATGCCACCAGCAGCGAAATCCGGCGACTGGAGTGGGAATCTAAAAATAGTACCAGCCGCGACGGTGCCAGGCTCGAGTCGCTCAAAAAAGATCTGGCCAAGTTGCAAGGTCAACTGGAGTTGTCGTCGACGACGATTGCCCGATTGGAGCAATCGATCGAGAAGCACAAGATTCGTTCTCCAATTGCCGGACGCATCGGGGAAATCGCACCGGAAATCCAGGTTGGCTCATATTTGCTTGCGGAAGGGCAATTCATTGCCCGTATCGTACCGATGGGCGATCTGAAAGTCAGCGCCCGGTTTCAACCCAGTGACACTATGGGGCGTCTGTTTGCGCATCAAAAGGCGCGCTTACGCCTGGATGCCTTTCCCTGGACCCAGTACGGCAGCATGGATGCGGTCGTTAGCCGTGTCGGTGAGGAGATTCGCGATGGTTTTCAGCAAGTGGATTTATTGATCGTGGCCGACAATCCCAATATTCCATTGCAACATGGGCTGACCGGACAAGTTGAAGTGGCCGTGGAAACAGCCAGTCCGGCAACGCTGGTGTTGCGAGCGGTTGGCAAAGTGCTGGCGAGGCCTGCGGCGTCCAAAGGGAATACGCCTGCATTATGACCCAGTCCAAACGCCGTTGGCTGATTCCGGAAGTCATCCAGACCTCGGCCATGGATTGCGGGCCGGCAGCGCTGAAAGCCTTGTTGGAAGCCTACGGAGTCAGTGTCAGTTATGGTCGCCTGCGCGAAGCCTGTCAAACCGATGTCGATGGCACGTCGATCGATGTCATCGAGGAAACGGCGTGTCGTCTCGGATTGAAGGCGCAACAGGTGATGTTACCCGTGGAACATGTTTTGCTGGACGAGTCCCCAGCCTTGCCGGCCATCGTCGTAACCAGTCTGCCTGGTGGCGATACGCATTTTGTCATTGCCTGGCGACGTTTTGGCGGATTTGTGCAAGTCATGGATCCTGCGCTCGGCAGACATTGGGTGCGTGAACAGCGATTTCTGGCAGACCTGTATCGTCACACCTATGAAGTCAGTGCAGATGATTGGCGTGCCTGGGCGGGTTCGGAAGCCTTTTTGCAGGGATTGAAGCAGCGTATCAACAAAGTGGCGCGGCACGGGCATGAAGTGGATACCCTGATCGCCAGCGCGGTAGCCGACATCACCTGGTTCTCACTGGCGGTACTCGATGCCGCAGTGCGCATGACCGAAGCCTTGTTGCGAAGCGGTGCCGTGCGCGACAAGACCGCCAGTCTGGGCATGCTGCAAGCGATCTATGCCGAGGCACGCAGCAACCCGCAAGGTCAGATCATTCCGCCGAGTTATTGGTCGGTACTGCTGCAATCCGGCGATGCGGATGAACAGCAACTGGCGATGCGTGGCGCCGTTCTGGTGACGATTTCCGGAGTGGGTGAAGCAGAACCGGCCGAGTCCCTGTCGCCCGATCTGTCTGCGGCGCTGAATGAAAAGCCGCAGAATACACTGGGTTATTTATGGCAATTGCTCAGGGAAATGGGACTGGCTTCGCCATTGTTGCTCGGGTTTGCCTTGTTGCTGGGTGTCGGCATGGTGATGGTGGAAGCCTTGCTGTTTCGGGGATTGCTGGATCTGATACGGGATTTCGAGACGGTTGGGCAACGGCTGACAGGAATCCTGTTTGTGTCATTGCTGGCGTTGGCATTGCTACTGATCGAGTTTTCCAATATCCGCGAATTGCAGCGTCAGGGCAGGCAACTGGAGGTCCGGTTGCGGCAGGCTTTTCTGCGCAAGATTCCGCGACTCAATGATCGCTACTTTCATAGCCGCACCATTTCGGATATGGCGGAGCGTGCACATCAGGTTTTTCGCCTGCGCGGACTGCCTGCCTGGACGGGGCAATTGCTGCGCAGTTTTGCCGAGTTGTCGTTCACCACAGCGGGGATCATCTGGCTGGATCCGCAGTTGGCACTGTTGGCCATTTGTTCGGCATTGCTTGCGCTCGGTATTCCATTGCTGGCGCAGCCGGCATTGAATGAACGCGATTTGCGTGCACGCAGTCATGAAGGCGCTTTAAGTCGTTTTTATCTGGAAGCCATGCTGGGATTGTCGGCCGTACGTGCTCACTGCGCCGAGCGGGCTGTGCGCAGCCAGCACGAGGGACTGATGACGGAGTGGGCGCGCGCCAGTATGGCCACGCTGCGGCTTTCGTTGTTGATCGAAGGGGTGCAGGCAGTGGTGTGCCTGACCATGATTGCCGGATTACTGATCTCGCATTATGTCAGTGTCGGTGATTCCGGTGGATTTTTGCTGTTGATCTACTGGGCGCTGAAATTGCCAATGTTGGGGCAGCAGTTTGCCATGCTGTTCCGGCAATATCCTGCGCAGAGAAATGCCGCTTTACGCTTCATGGAGCCGCTGGGGGCACGTGACGAGGTTGAGACCGAGGCAGCTGCATCGCCTGGCAATGATAACAACCAGACTATAGACGCCACTCCTGTAGCGCAAGCCGGCGTGACGGTGACGCTGTGCGGCGTGACTGCCCAGGCCGCCGGACATGACGTGCTGCGGGAACTCGATTTGCACATTGCTGCCGGCAGTCACGTGGCCATTGTGGGGTCTTCGGGTGCGGGTAAATCCTCGCTGGTAGGTTTGTTGCTGGGTTGGATGCAGCCGGCGGAGGGAGAAATCAGGATTGACGATGAGCCGTTGACGGCGCAGCGATTGCGTCAACTGCGCCGCGAAACAGCCTGGCTGGACCCTGCTGTTCAATTATGGAATGCGCCGTTGCTGGATAACCTGATGTATGGTCACGATGCTTCTCAGTTGAGTACATTGGGAAAAATATTGGCTTCTGCGGACTTGCACAGTGTACTCAAGCATTGTCCCGAGGGATTGCAGACTCAGTTGGGCGAGGGTGGTGCCTTTTTGTCGGGTGGTGAAGGTCAGCGGGTGCGCCTGGGGCGCAGTCTGTTGCGACAATCTGCACGCCTGGTCATTCTGGATGAACCGTTCCGGGGACTGAGCCGGACGCAGCGCGAGCACCAGATGCGGCGCCTGCGAGCTGCCTGGCCGCAGGCAACATTATTATGCGTGACGCATGATGTGAGCGAAACGCTGATGTTCGAGCGGGTGTTGGTAATGGAGGATGGAAAAATCGTCGAGGATGCTGCACCGGCGATACTGGCAGCCGATGAAGGTTCGCGTTTCCATGCCTTGCTGACGACAGAGAAAACACTCCAGCAATCGCTTTGGGCCGATTCGGCATGGAACCGGTTGTGGATGGAAGAAGGTCAGTTGCATCCGTTCAAAGCCGAATCGAAATGAGAACACTATCTGAAGTGGCGTGGCCGGTGTCCGCTCTGCCCGAAGCCTTGCCGGCTCTGGCGCGGCAATGTGACCTGCCGTTAAGACAAATCGAATTGACTGCACCAGCGGAGCTCTCTGCGGATGATGCGACTTTGAATGCCTGGATGGATTGGGCAGCCGATGCGCTTGGCATCGAACTTGAAGCCACGCAGGTGGGCGGAGCCGAAATGGAAAGTCTGCTGTCCGGAGCGGCGCCGGCACTGGTGAAATGCAAGGTGGAGAATGAACAGTATTTTCTGTTGCTGTTGCCCGGTCATGCGGGAAACAAATTGCGCATTCTGGGACCGGATTTGCGTGTGCATCGGAGGCCGATTGCGGAGCTGACGCAGGCTTTGTGTGCGCAGTATGCTGGCCGGTTTTCAGCCGAAGTGGAGCAATTGTTGATATCAGCCAGAATACCGGAGCGCGATCAGGCTCGCGTGCGCATTGCCTTGTTGCGTGAGCGGCTGGCGACGGTCACCATCAGGGGATTCTGGTTGCTGCGTTTGCCGCCGGAAAGTCCATTCGCGAAGCAACTACACTATGTCGGAATCTTTCGAGGTGCCGGAATGGTTCTCGGTGTCTTTTTGAGCTTGTATCTGCTGGAAATACTGGGGTGGTGGTTGATCGGACACGGTGCGTTGAATGGTCAAATGGACTTTGGCTGGCTCATGGCCTGGGGATTGCTGTTGATCAGTCTGATTCCCCTGCGACTATTGGGAATGGGATTGAGCGGAACACTGGTGATTCGCGCCGGTACCTTGCTCAAACAGCGCTTGCTTGCCGGCGCCTTGCACATGTCGCCCGATGCCATTCGACATCAGGGTGTAGGGCAATTGCTAGGGCGAGTGATTGAATCCAGTGCTTTTGAAGCCTTGGCACTGAATGGCGGTATCCGGGTTCCGATTGCCGTGCTCGAGCTGGTGTTGGCGGTGGTCGTGCTAACCAGTAGCGGTGTAGGCGTGCTGCATGCCCTGTTGCTGCTGATCTGGACTATGGTTGCGGTGTGGCTGGGGCGGCGTCTGTTTTTACGCTTGCGACGCTGGACGACATTGCGTCTGGAAATGGCGCATGATCTGGTGGAACGCATGGTGGGTCATCGCACTCGGTTGGCGCAGCAAGCTGAGGATGCCTGGCACGATGGTGAGGATCAACTGCTGACGACATACTGGCAGGCATCGCGCGAATACGATCAGGCAGCGGTTCTGTTGAATGGCATTTTGCCTCGAGGCTGGCTGCTACTCGGGATTCTGGGGTTCCTACCGCTACTGATCGGTGGTGAAATCGAAGTATTACCCTTGGCAATTGTGCTGGGGGGAGTGCTGCTCGGTTATCGAGCCATTGCAGAAATCGCTGGTAGCTTGACCAATTTTGCACAGGCCTGGGTAGCCTGGCAGCAGGTCGCACCGATTTTTCATGCGGCCAAAGCCGAACAGCCCCCGGCTATTTTTCACGCTGTGGTGACGCATGGCGAGGAATCCGGAAAACGCATGCCGATCATCGAAGGTTGGGATCTGGTTTTTCGCTATCGGGCACAGGGGGCTCCTGTCTTGGATAATTGCAATGTCAGCATTCTTCGCGGTGAACGTGTTTTGTTGCAAGGCGCTTCCGGTGGCGGAAAATCCTCACTGGCGGCTCTGCTCAGTGGCGCGCGTAAACAGGAATCGGGTTTGCTGTTGTTGCAGGGATTAGACAGTGGCGCTTGGGGAATGCGGAATTGGCGCAAGGCGGTGGCTTATGCTCCGCAGTTTCATGAGAACTATATTTTTTCCGCACCACTGGCATTCAATGTACTGATGGGGCGACGCTGGCCTCCCGAACAGCAGGATCTGATCGAAGCGGAATCGCTCTGCCGGGAATTGGGTCTGGATAACTTGCTGGATAATATGCCCGCAGGATTTATGCAGATGGTGGGTGAAACCGGGTGGCGGTTATCGCATGGTGAACGCAGCCGGGTTTTTCTGGCCAGAGCCCTGTTGCAGGATGCCAAAGTGATCGTGCTCGACGAAAGTTTTGGTGCACTGGACCCGCAAACCATGGAACGGTGTTTGCGGCTGGTTATGGAACGTGCGCCGACACTGGTTGTCATTGCACATCCCTGATCCGGACTGATTTCAAGTAACTCCACCTGGGATGGTGGAGTTACTTTGTCAATTTACAGCGGAGTGACAACTAGAAAATCGGTTGCCGAAATCGAGGGGGCCCCGCTTAACAGCGCGAATTGTGTGGATCCACCGATGCCATTGCCATTGGCGTCATACGACAGGGCGCCTGTCGTGGTGTTGTAGACCAGGTAATCATTGGCATCTACAGCTGTGCCACTGGCATTGGCACGGAAATTTGCCGGACTGACGTTTCCGGGTGCCAGTTTGGAGAAAACCGTGCTCAATAGTTCGATGGTATCGGAATTCGCAAAAAATCCATTGATCTGGTCGACATTGGTGGCGCCGAGTGGCGTATCGAATAGATACCGGTCGTCTGTTCCCAAACCTGCAAAAATGACATCGTTGCCCAGACCGCCGCTGAGATGATCATTGCCCATGCCGCCGAACAAGGTATCGTTGCCATTACCCCCGCGAAGCCAATCGTCGCCGATATCGCCGTTGAACGTGTTGGCGGCAGCATTACCTTCGATCAGGTTGTCCAGATCGTTGCCCGTGCCATTGATGGCAGCATTGCCAGTCAATGTCAGATTTTCGATTCCAGTACCCAAGGTATGACTCACAGAGGATTGTACGGTGTCGACTCCGGAACCATTGCCATTGAATTGCTCGTCGGCAATGTCACCAACGTTGTCGACAATGTAGATGTCATCTTGGGCTCCACCGTCCATATCATCGACTCCTGTTCCACCATTGAGTGTGTCATTGCCATCACCCCCGAGCAATGTGTCGTTGCCGGCACCGCCCTTGAGGGTATCCTTGCCTTGCCCAGCATCAAGTATATTGGCTGCACTGTTTCCGGAAAGGATGTTGTCGAGTTCGTTTCCGAGACCGTCAATGGCATTGTTGCCGGTTAAAGTTAGATTGTTGAGACCGAAACTCAATGCATAGCTCACCGATGCTTTGACCGTATCGATACCAGCTACCGAATCTTCAAAATCCTCGAGAGTGGCGTCAGCAGCGTTGTCGACAATGTAAGTGTCATTGCCATCGCCTCCTCTCATCAAATCAATTCCGGCAGCGCCGTTCAGTATATTGGCGGCGTCATTGCCGACGATCTGATTGTCTTTGCTGTTGCCGGTGCCATTGATCGAATTGCCACCAAACAGGAAAAGATCTTCGATTGCCGATCCCAGGGTGTGGCTCACCGTAGCAATGACCGTATCGAATCCACCGATGGCGGTGTCATTGGTTTCGGCAGCGACATCACCGGCATTATCGACGAAATAGGTGTCGATACCGTCGCCGCCATTCATGTTATCTGCACCTGTCCCGCCATCCAGGCTGTCGCTGCCATTGCCGCCCAGCAGAATGTCGTTACCGCTGCCGCCGTTGAGTTGATCATCGTTCCCCCTGCCATCCAGAATATCGTTGCCCGCGAGACCGTTGATCGTGTCTGCGTTGGCAGTGCCGATTAGACTGAAGCGAAATGCGCCACCATTCACGGTGTTGTTGTCATTGAATTGTGTACCATTGATTGTTGCCATTTTGGTTACCTCACTATTTTGAAAATTGTGAACTTAAATACCAGGGTATGTTCACACTCGTTTCCCGTTTGTCACGGGTGAGGATTGGGATGTCAACCGCGATAAGCAATGTGCGGTTGTGTGGTGCACAACATGCTATTTGCAACCAAGGAAAGGCCCTCGAATTTCCTTCGCCTACAGGGGCACTCGGGATCTTGTATACATGGCGTTATCTTCCACGGTGCAAGCGTGCGATAAGTGTGAACACTTTCTAGTATAACTACTCGCTATTTCTGCATTATGAAAATGCGGCTTCTATTGATGAAGATCAGATGGAATGATTACTCCGGCATGATCAAGCACGTCAATCGATAGGCATTGTCATGGCAATAAATTAGCATTCTTGAGATGAATCATGCTGTTAGATTTACCACACGATAGCGTGTCGTCAGCATGATCTGTTCATGGTATTGATTCATTCCGGGAAGTCATATCCAGGCGGGGAGGGAAGGTGAGCGACGAATGAACAGAGCGGAATCGCGATGAAATGGAGGCGGAATGGAGTTGGCGATTAACCGGGATAAATGGGAGGGTTTACCCCGGTCATGGTTTGTTACCGGCTTTCAGCTCTGAATTGATCGGCCAGGCCATTCAACATTTTTACCTTGTGAGTCATGGCACCACTGGAGAGCGCCAATTTCTCAACCAGCTGCCCATTTTTTTGCGTTACTTCATCGATTTGCATGATGGCCTGATTGATTTGCTCGATGCCGTCGGATTGTTCCTGCGATGACTGAGAGATATTGGCGATGAAATCGGCAATGCTTTTTACGCTGCTGTTAATCAATTTCAAAGATTCTGCGGATTGCTGCACCAGTTGTGCACCGGCTTCCACTTTGTCTGCGCTGTCGTTGATCAGTGCCTTGATTTGTTTTGCGGATTCTGCGCTGCGTCCGGCTAGATTGCGCACCTCGTTGGCCACCACGGCAAATCCGCGGCCTTGTTCACCGGCCCGGGCCGATTCGACCGAGGCATTCAACGCCAAGAGATTGGTTTGAAAAGCGATGTCGTCAATGACGTTGATGATGTCGGCGATTTCCTTGCTGCTGGCGTTGATGGCATTCATGGCATGCAATGTATTGAGTACGATGGATTCGCCGCTTTCTGCCTGTTTGCGGGCTTCTGTCAGTAATTTATTGGCGTGTTGGGCATTGTGAGCGTTATGTTGAACCACCGAAGTGATTTCTTCCATGCTCGATGCGGTTTCTTCCAAGCTGCTAGCCTGATTTTCGGTGCGATTGGCTAGATCGTTGTTGCCGTTAGTGTACCCCGTCATCACAATTTGGACAAAATGGGGTGATTGCCTAAGAGAGTGTTTTGGTTCATCGTTACATAAAAAGGAACG
>WBZN01000601.1_pt1 | contig 26273 bp, 24 predicted proteins | sample 5204281 | NCBI WGS metagenome assembly WBZN01 (sample SAMN12344347, study PRJNA552823) | activated sludge metagenome | biome: Activated sludge suspended growth; feature: Nitrification reactor; material: Wastewater; isolation source: activated sludge from nitrification reactor of wastewater... | reverse complement strand
GCCGGGATGATGACGTTGCCGAGGCAGGTCAGGTGATCCATCAGGTTGAACGCCTGGAACACGAACCCGATCGATTGATTGCGCAGCTGGGCGCGCTTGGTGTCGCCGGCCTTGAGCGTGTCGATCCCGAGCACCTCGACCTCACCGTGGTCGGGCTGGTCGAGCCCGCCGATGATGTTGAGCAGGGTCGACTTGCCCGAACCCGACTGGCCGACCAGGGCGAGGAACTCACCTGGCTCGACATCGAAGCTCACGCCGCGAAGGACCTGGGTCTTTCCCGCGCCCGTCCCGTAGCTCTTGGTGACGTCGCGCAGCCGTACGACCGGGGCCTGTGCCACGGCCGCGGGTTTACCACAATCCTGCGCCGGAACCAGGGCTTGCGGTGGCATCCATCAGCGTCGGGTGCCAGAGGCGGCGAGCACGACGGAGCTACCGTCCACGGTGATCGCGAGGTGTCCATCGTGCCAGCGCATCAGCCGCTCGACCACGCGCTTGGCCCGCCGGCCGATCACCTGCTCGAGCATCCATTCCCAGCCAGCAGCATCCATCGCGGCAGGTAGGACATCGATCGCGAGGACCGGGCCGCGAACGCCGGTACCGGTCCCGATCAGGTCGGCGAGCAGGTGATCGCCGATCGCGACGAACGCGACCTGGTCGTCGAGGATGTAGTCGACGGTCGGTCCGAACGGGATCGACAGCGAGTGGCCCGCGAGCGGTCCGTACGTGCGGGCGCGCTCGAGCGTCGAGCGCAAAGAGCTCCCCGGTAGATCGTCGAGCCGCGCCTCGAACCACCTCTTGTGCGAGAGATCGAGCGACAGCGCGCCGGTGCCGGACTTCGCGTTGACGTCGAAGCCGAGGACCGTCGCGCGCGCGCTGCGCACGCCATACCGGTCGAGCCAGGCGAGGTCCGTCCCGAGCGCCGTCGCGCACGGCTGGAGCCAGCCACGGACGAGCGCGAGATCGAGGTTCCATTGCACCGAGACCGGCGCCGCGATCGTGGCCGCCGCCCAGCCCTCGGGCGCTGGCAACACCCCGGCGGCCAGGCGCTGCGCGCCCGCGCCCACGTCGACCGTGAGCTTGCCAGCGGCACCATGACCGTCGCCGTCGATCGCGACCGCGACCCGGCGGATCGGCGCGACCAGCTTCGCGCAGGCGACCACGTCGGGGACGCGCGCCATCAGCCGCTCGATCACGGCGTGCGCGTTGATGAAGCCGACGACCGTCGGGCTCGCCTTCCCGGCGGCGTGTTGGGCCCACTGCCAGTCGTTCGCCCACCCGGCGCCGCCCGCGCGATGGCTGCGCGAGAACCACCCGGTCGCCGCTTCCTGCGCGAACGGCAGCGCGAAGTGGACCCACAGCCAGTCATCGGCGATCGCCCAGCTCACCTTCGCGTTGGCGACGAGCTGCGCCGAGAACACCTCGGTGCCGTCGACCACGACGGACTGGCTGCGGAGCCCGCGCTCGCGCTGACGATCCAGGAACGCCTGCAGCTGCTCGGGTGCGCTGAGGTGGACCACGAACGTCGGCGAGACGTCCTCGGAGAACATCGCGATCCCGCCATCGAGATCGATCCCGATCGCCGCGATCGGATCGGGGCTGAGCGCGTCGACCGCGAGCAACAGCTGCAGCTGCCGTGAGACGTCGCCGACCTCGATCCCGGCGACGATGCCGAACGACTCGATGACATCGCGCAGGCCGCGCTGGGCGTCCCGAACGGTCGCCGATGCGAGCACGTACGTGGGCCGCGCAGGGACCCAGCGGGTGGCCGCGAACGCGGCGGCGGCCGCGGGGGCACCACCGTGGGCAGGTGGGTGCGAGCCGCAACCGAGCGCGATCGCAGCGAGAAGTGCGAACCTCATCTGCCGGAGTTTGTCACGCAACCGCGGCAGGTGCCGGGCGATACCCGCGCGAACCATGCGTCCCCCTGGTATCGTCTGGCGGAAACCGGCATGAGCGGCATCTCTGGACCCTCTGGCGTGGGTGGACCTTCAGGACCGAGCGGGCCTGAGGGCCCTGACGATCTCGGCGGCGTCGCGCCCGAGCGTGGCGTGGAGGCACCGGCGGCAGCGCAACACACCGCCGATCTCGACGCGCTGTCCGCGCAGATCGCCGCCGGCACGCTGACGCCGCAGGAGGCGATCGATCGCCTGGTCGAGGCGACCGCGACCCCCGAGATGGATCCTGCCGAGCGCGCGGAGCTTCGCGCGCTGCTCACGGACCTGGTAGCGAACGATCCGTACCTCGGCGGCCTCGCCGGTCGGATCTAGCCCAAGGCCTGCCTTACCGCCTTCGAAGGGCGGGACTGGCTACGATCACCTGCGCGGTCGTCGGCCCGATTCGATAGCTCAGTTCGAGAAACCAACGTGATGCTCGCCAGCGTAGACGACCGTCTTGCACGCGGCTGCACCCTCCTTCGAGTACGCAGCTGCGACGGCCGGATTCGCCGGCCGCTTCATTGGAGACACCGTCAGCTTGCCGGCAGCGAATGTACCGTCACACGCAAGTTCGACGGTTTGATCTGCGCTCACCTGAGACACGTTCGTCGTGCTCCTGCCGACGATGATCTTGGGGGTACATTCGACGAACGAGTGTGCGAGCGTGCACACGACGAGACCTCGCTCTTCCTCGACAACCTCGCGACCGCCCCAGCTATACACGAAGCGGATCACGAGATGACCATCGACGAATGATGGTTCGCTCGTCAGATGATCACGGCCGTTTGCGACGGTGAAGTTCGGCATCACGTACCAGCCTATCGGGGCATGGATTGCGAGGTGGATTTGGCCAAGATCGGTGCTGACGTCGGCGAGCCCGAGGAAGCCGCTGCCCGTACCGCCCTCGATCGGCGAAAGGACGCAGTCAGGGCCCTTCTCCTCGGCGCAAAATGCCGCCAACTTCGCGTAGGGGCCGGCGAGTCGGGACGCCATGATTTCGGCGGAGTCCAGCGTTTGCCATGGCTGTTGCATCGACGCAGCCGGGGTTACGGGTGTCGCGGGCGCAGGAGGCTCGGCGGCGCTGCCCGTCACGCTCGTGGTCGACGTGGGCGCGGAGCCCGACGAGCTGCCGTGACAGCCAAGAACTAGAACGAGAGACATCCGAAGGCAATTCATGCTGGTACCTGTGGGCGCCAAGGCGCCGCTGAAGTGAAGATCGTGGCGTCTCAATGACGCGACGATCGACCTGTCGTTGCGTGATTTGTCGAGAGGCCCACCACCTCAGCATCTCGGACTCAGGGACGCTTTACACCAACACAACTTCGGACACGCCGGACATTGGTTGCGTAAGTGTAAAGCGTCCCCAAGTCATGAGCGGACTTAGGGACGCTTTACACCAACACAACTTCGGACACGCCGGACATTGGTTGTGTAAGTGTAAAGCGTCCCCAAGTCACGCCGCTTGAAGCGACGCCGGATCCGTCCTCAGCTCGCCGCTCTCTTCACGAGCGCCCCGATCTTTGCCTCTTCGGCGGCGGTCAACTTCGTCAGCGCGAAGGCGGTCGGCCACATGGCGCCGTCATCGAGGTTCGCCTTGTCGCTGAAGCCGAGCGTCGCGTACCTCGTCTTGAACTTGTGCGCGCTCTGGAAGAAGCAGATGACGTTGCCGTCCTTGGCATACGCGGGCATCCCGTACCAGGTCCTCGGCGACAGAGCTGGCGCGGTGGCGGTGATGATCGCATGGAGCCGCTCGGCCATGGCGCGATCAGGTTTCGGCATCTCGGTGATCTTCGCGAGCACGTCGCGTTCTCCGTCTGCCTTGCCCGCGCGCCGCGCAGCTACCTTCAGCTCTCTGGCGCGCTCCCTCATCGCGGCTCGTTCCTCGTCCGTGAATCCCCTGGACGCCTTGCCTGTGGTGCGCTTGGTCGACTTCTGCGCGTCCTTACCGACAGGTTTCCGCTCGGCCATCGTGAAGCACCTCCGCCGCCGAACGTATGCCAGCCGCGCCCGCGCGCGTCAACGAGTTCATTTCGGCACGCGCGGCCAACGTGCAGGGCCAGCTGTGTCGTCCCCGAGCATGTCGACCGACGATCCACTGCTGACGAAGGCCTGCAGCCTCGTCATGGCGGTCAATAGATCACGTCGCCGACGTAGATCGTGCCGCGCTTGGAGCCCTGGGGCCCGACGAACTGCACGGGCTTGGTCTGTTTGCGATCGATCTCGATCATCTGGAACGGCCGCGTCATCGGCTTGCCATCAGCGTCGTGAAACGACGCGATCACCATGATCTGGCCGATCCGATCGGCGTCGTTGACGAGGTTGGCCTGGACCACGGTCTTGCCGTAGTCCTCGAAGCTGTGGAGCTCCTCGATCCGTGCGCGGGGCGGCTCATCGGGGACGAGCGCGCCGCGGACCTTGATGCTCGCCGAGGTGGCGGCGGGCCGGGGCTCGCGCGCGGTGTCGACGAGCGCGAACGTCCGGGTCTCGTGCGGCGGGACCCACAGCGACTGCGGCTTGAGCGTGCCGATCACCTGGCCGCCATCGGTCAGCTCGCCGGCGAGCGTGACGTAGGCGCCCTCCGCCGCGGTGTTCTCGGCATCGACCAGCACGAACGTCGCGGTCGACGCGAACTTGCCCTCGCCCACCGTGTCGGTGCGCATCCGCGCGTCACCGGTGACCCGGATCGCGTCGAGGTCCAGCTGGCGCGAAGGCCGGGTCTTCGCACAACCGGCGACCATCATGGCCGAGATCAGGATCAGCGAGGCGCGCACACCCGCAGTGTAGCGCCGACGGCTGACCAAGCGCGATCAAGCTGCGGTGCGACGACCACCGGCGCGATGGATCGTCGAGGCGTCCTCGTGCTGGCGCAGGACCTCACGGACCTTCTGTGACAGCTCGAGCTCGCTGACATCGAACGTGGCGAGCGCGGTCGCGAGGGTCGTGATCCGCTCCTCGGAGGTGGCGCGCTTGTCGACGATGATCCGGTAGACGCCCTTCACCCGACATAGCCCACCGTGGACCACGCTGGTCTGGAGCGGCTCGTAGCTGACCCGGATGCCGAGCTGTTCCGCAGCGGCTTCGAGGAGCTCGAGCATGACTTCTGGCTTCATTGCAGAGCCACACTATCAGGCTCGATCCAGGGTGCAACCTTTCTGTCCGCGTCCCGGACGGCCGAGATCTTTCCGGTGCCCGCGCACGGCCCTGGCGCGTCAAATGATCGGGAGGATCACGCGAAATGCCGCGCCGCCGAGATCTGATCGGGTCACGGCGATCGTTCCCCGGTGCTGTTCGACGATATTGCGGACGATCGGGAGCCCGAGCCCTGTACCTTTGCCGTCCGGCTTGGTCGTGAAGAACGGCTCGAAGATCCGCTGATGGTCGGGCTCCGGTACGCCCGGGCCCGAGTCGGCGACCTCGAGCAGCACCGCGGCCGGCCCCTCGACCTCGGCGCGCACGATCACCTTGCCGCCGTTCTCGACCGCGTGGACCGCGTTGGTGATGAGGTTGATCAGGACCTGCTCGAGCTGGCCCGCGACCGCCCGCACGACCGGCAGCTCGGGATCGACCTCGATCTGCATGTGGATCCCGCCTCGCTCGACGAGGTGCTCGCAGATCGACACGGACTGGCGAACCACCGCGGCGAGATCCACGGGCTCGAGATCGCGTCCTGACGGCCGCGCATACTGCACGAGATCACGCGAGAATCGCAGGATCCGCTGGGCGCTGCCTCCGATCCGCCGCAGCTTCTCGAGATCGGCGACGTCGGTGCCGGCGGCCTCGAGCTTGCGGACGAGGTAGTCGGCGTAGACGGTGATCGAGGTCAGCGGGTTGTTGAGCTCGTGGACGACCCCGGCCGCGAGCTCGCCGAGCGTCGCGAGCCGCTCGGCACGCACGATCTGGTGCTGGAGCGCCTCGATCTTCGATTGATCCTGCCCGATCGCGACGACGGCCTCGACCGGCCCACTCGCCGCACCGACCCGGCCGACCGGCGCGATGCTCCACACGGTCTTGACCTGGCCCGACGCGCGCGTCGGCAGCAACACCGTGACCGCGGCGTGGTGCTGCCCCATCAGCGCGGTCGCGAACGCGCTCGTCAGGTACTGCCGCTGATCGGTGGTGATGAAGTCGCGGACGTCGCGGCCGAGCACCTCGTCGCGCGAGAACCCGACCAGATCGAGGAGGGCGCGGTTACACACCGTGATCCGCCACGCACGATCGATCCCGAGGATCAGCGCGTTCGCGCTCTCGAGCAGGCGCGCCTGGTAATCGCGCAGGCCGAGCGCATCGTCTTGCAGGCGGACGGTGCGCAACGCCACCGCGAGGTGACCCGCGAGCGGCACGAGGACGGGCTCGTCCGTGCTGCGCGCATCCGTGCCCGGGGCGTAGCCGAGATCGAGGACGCCGTAGAGCTCGCCGCCGGCGGCGAGTGGCAGCGCGAACCCGGTCGCGACGCCGGTGAACGGCGAGTCCCAGCGATCGCGCACGAGCAGCCGCGCGCTCGCGGCGACCGCGCTCTTGAGCTTGGCCCGCGTCAGCGCGGCCTCGGTGACCGTGACCCCTTCGCCGATCACCCCATCGCGCAACGCGGCGCCGCGCAGGTACGTGCGTGCCGGTTCGCGCGAACGGATGTCGACCACGCGGATGCACAGCGCGCGGCCAGGGAACACCGCGAGGAAGATATCGAGCGCGCGCTCGATCAACGCGGCCTCGTTCGCAGCACCAGGGAGCTCCGCTGCGAGATCGCGCAGCGCGGTCAGCTGGGCCTCGGGCGTGGGGGGCGCGAACGTCATCGGGTGACCTTGGTGCTGGCATCGAGATCGATGAGCTCGGACGCGCTCGGGTGGATCCCCTCGGGGCCCGGGTGCGCGGCGCGGAACTCTCCGGTCTGGCTGTCGTCGGCGGGCATGATCGGGATCGCGGTGTCGCTCGACCCCGCGGTGCTGGCGCGATCGAGATCGAGCATGCGCGCCGAGCCGACGTAGTCGGTGGTCTCGTACCGGGTGATCTTGCCGATCTTCTTCACGATGCCGGCCATCCGCTCGGCCTCGGACAGGATCACCCCGACCGCGCGCAGGTGCGCGGCCTCCTTCTCGCTCTGGCGCTGGATCAGCTGCGCGTAGCCCATGATCGACGTCAGCGGCTGGTTGAGCTCGTGAGCGGCCGCGCCCGCAAGCTCCGCGACCAAGGCCTGCTTCTCGGACAGCTGCAGCTTCTGCTGCGCGTCGAGCAGGCGCTGCTCCATCCGGATCCGCTCGCGGAGGTCGGTGAGGATCCCGACGGTCGCGACCTCGCGCTCGCCTTCGTACACCATCGAAGCGGTCATGCTCACCGGGACGATCTCTCCGCTGGCGATCCGGACCTCGCGCCGCGTCTGCTCGAGCCGGCCGACGCCCCCGTACGAGGTCGAGCGCAACATCTTCATGATCTGGTTCGAGCCACCCTCTTCGTAGAGGTCCCACACCGGGAGCCGGCCGATCACGTCGCGCGCGCGAAACCCGAACAACCGCTCGGCGCCCTGGTTGAACAGGATGATCTGCCCCCGCATGTCGGCCGCGATGATCGCGTCGACGGTCGAGTCGATCAGGCGCTCGAGGAACTCCTTGGTGCCGCGCAGCTCGTGCTCGAGCGCGCGCTCGGCGGTGACGTCGCGGAACGCGAGGATCACCGCGCCGGTGCCGGCGAGCACGGTCGACGTCGAGGCCGAGACCCACACCGGCGAGCCCGAGGTCGTCGACATCTGGAGATCGAACGCGTCGACGTTGACCCCGGCGAGCACGCGCGACACGGTATCGCCGATCTGTGCCCCCTGCTCGCCCCCGACGAGATCGACGAGCTCGGTGCCGAGCAGGCCATCGCGCGCGAACCCGGTGATCCGCTCCGCGGCCCGGTTGACGAACAGGATCCGGCCCGCGTCATCGAGGACCACCACGCCATCGGCGCCGGCCTCGAAGTGCTCCTTCAGGGAATCGATGCCGCGCAGCCGGCGCTCGGCCTCGTACCGGGCGCGCGAGATCCGGTGCGTCTGATCGCGCAGGCTCTCGAGCACGGCGCCGTGGCGAAGGTGCGCCGCGGTGATGCTCGCGATCAACTTGCCGAGCTCGAGGCCGCGCGGACCGATGTGATGGGTCCCGGGCTGGCGCTTGCGCAACAGGATCACGCCGAGCGGCCGGCCGCGCCATTGCACGGGGAACACGGCGATGCCGCGGACTCGCCGCGACGACAGCATGTCGGCGATCGACGAGGTCAGGGGATGGAGCAGCACGTCGTCGATCAGCACCGGCGACAGGGTCCGGATCGCCTCGACGACCTCGGGGTACTCCGCGATCGCGAGCGTGAACCGCTGCAGCGGCTCGGCGTCGGTCGCCGCGATCACGAACGCGTGGTCCGAGCCCTCGATGTGAGCGACCAGCGAGGCGCGATCGAAGCCGAGCGCGGTCGCGGTGATCGTGAGCATCTGGATCAGGGCCTCGGCGTCGTCGCCGTTGACCGCGAGCACGTCGTTGATCTTGGCGAGCGCGGCCGCCCCCGCCGCGTCCCGGCGCGACAGCTTGCTCAGGTTGCGACAGCGCGCGGCGAGCACCGCGTGCGTCACCGGCATGCGCGCCACGTCGGTGGCGCCGGCGGCCAGCGCCTCGGCGACCGCGGTCGGTGGGATGCCGGGGACGACCGCGAGGATCGGAACCTCGGCGAGGGCCGGGACCTCGCGCGCCTCGGACACCAGGTGAGCGGCGTCGGTGCCGGTCACGACGATCAGCGCGGGTACGCCATCTTCGAGCGACAGCTGGGTCTCCCCGCGCGCCGGCAGGTTGCTCCCCACGAGCTGGGCGACCAGCGCAGCCCGTTCGAGCTCGGTTCCGCCGAGCACGACGATCGACTCCACGCCCCAGGACCGTACCACGCGGGCGACAGTTTTTTCCCCGACCTCGGCTATCGGGTGAGCTCGAAGGCGGCGAGCGCGGCGGTGAAGACGAGCTTCACCGGCACCGCGTGCCGGCGAGCCGCCGCGGCGCAGGCCTCGTACTCGGGAGCGGCGTTGCGCACCACCCCACCCTCGGTCGCGACCTTGATCGGGATCGTCCCGAAGCGGGTCGCGACCTCGACGCTCTGCCGCTCGAGCATCGTGCGCTCGTACGCGGTGTAGCGGACGCCGATCGTCGTGGTCTCGCGCAGGATCGCAGCGATCACCGGGTCGCGCATCGCCGCGGTCGCCAGCGCCGAGAGGCTGAGCGCCGGCCTGCCCTTCTTCATCGTGATCGGTGTCCACCATACGTCGAGCGCTCCCGCGGCGAGCACCGCGTCGAGCGCGGGGCTGCACAGCTCCGGACTCATGTCGTCGATGTTGGCGTCGATCTGCCACACGGTGTCCGCCGTGCCGGCGGCGGGCTGGAGCGCGACCACGCGCAAGACGTTGGGCCGATCGGCGAGGTCGGCGTCGCCGGCGCCCCACCCGACCGCGATCGGACGACCGGCCGGCGCCGGGGCCCACCGCGTCACCGTGGCCGCGAGGATCGCGGCACCGGTCGGCGTGCACAGCTCGCGCGCGAGCCCGCCATCGGCCATCACCCCGCCGGCCTCGCGCAAGACCTCGAGCGCGGCCGGTGCGGGGACCGGGAGTACGCCGTGGGCGCAGGTGATCGTGCCGTGCCCCATCGCGACGCTCTGGCACGTCACCGAGGCAGGCTCGAGCCAGGCGAGCGCCGCCGCCGTGCCGACCACGTCGACGACCGAGTCGATCGCGCCGACCTCGTGGAACGCGACCGCGTCGACGGTGGTGCCGTGGAGCTTGGCCTCGGCGCGCGCGATCCGGTCGAAGATGTCGAGCGCCCGGCGCTTCGTCCCCGGGGTCAGCCTGGCGTCGGCGATTCGCCGGCGGATGTCCCCGTAGTGATAGTGTGCGTGGTCGTGCTTTGGCGCGTGCGCATGCGCGTGATCGTCGTGGTGATCTTCGCGCGGGTGGCGATCACGCGCGTCGCCTGCGTGCGCGTGGTCGGCGTGCGCGTGGTCGGCGTGCGCGTGGTCGGCGTGCGCGTGGTCGGCGTGCGCGTGGTCGGCGTGCGCGTGGTCGGCGTGCGCGTGATCGGCGTGCGCAGGGTGCACGTGCCGCTTCGCGCCACCGAGCTCGCCGCCCGTGTCGACCTTGATGTCGATCGCGGCGATCCCCGACTTCACGACGTTCGAGATCTCGAGGCGCTCGCGACCAGCGCCGATCGCGTCGAGCGCGTCACCGACGACGTCGAGCGGAACACCGAGGTGCAGCAGCGCCCCGAGCATCATGTCGCCGGCCGCACCGCTCGCACCGTCGACGTGGAGGTGCAGCCCGCGCTGTCTCATGCCCGCACCGCCAGCCGCGCGATCTTGACCGCGGCGACCGCGGCCCCCACCCCGTTATCGATGTTGACCACCGTGATCCCCGGCGCGCACGAGCTCAGCATCGAAGCGAGCGCGACCAGGCCGTCGACCGACACGCCGTACCCGATGCTGGTCGGCACCGCGATCAGCGGCCGATCGGTCAGCCCGCCGAGCACCGACGGCAGCGCCGCCTCCATCCCCGCGACGACGATCACGACCTCGGCGGCGCGGATGTCCTCGAGCCGAGCGAGCAGCCGGTGCAGCCCTGCGACGCCGACGTCGGACACCCGGCGCACGGTCGCGCCGAGAAACTCCGCCACGAGGGCCGCTTCCTCGGCGACCGGCAGATCGCTGGTCCCGGCGCAGACCACCGCGATCGGAGCGGCGACCGGACGGCCCGGCGGGCTACCGAGGATCGCGACGCGCGCGAGCTCGTGCAGCACGACCTGGGGGAGCAGGACGCGCAGCGCCGCGCCCTTGGCGGCGTCGACCCGGGTCGCGATCGCCCCACCCGCGGTTCGGGCGAGCTCGCGGAGCGCCGCGGCGAGCTGCTCCGGCGTCTTGGTCGCCCCGAACACGATCTCGGGGATCCCGGTGCGCAGCTCGCGGTGGTGATCGATCAGCGTCGCCCCCACGGCGTGCGCGACCTCGGCATAGGGCAAGTCCCCGATCAACCTGGCGGCCGCCTCGGAGCTGAGGGCTCCTGCGCGGACCTGGTCGAGCATGGCGAGCAACTGCGTACGATCCACGTCCCTGCTTACCACGAACCGCGATCCGCCCTATGTTCTGACCATGTGTCGGAACATCCGCCCGTTGTTCAACTTCGAGCCGCCGGCCACGGACGAAGAGGTCCACGAGGCCGCGCTGCAGTACGTCCGCAAGATCAGCGGCACCCGCAAGCCGAGCGAACGGAACCTCGAGATCTTCGACCGCGCCGTCGCGGCGATCGCGGAGGCGACGCGCGCGCTGGTCGATACGCTCGAGACCACCGCCGTGCCGCGCAACCGGGAGATCGAGGCCGCGAAGGCCAAGGAACGCTCCGCGAGCCGGTTCGGGTAGCGAACGTGCGATGCGAACGCCGGCCCCGATGTCGACTTCATTGCCAGGTCTCCGCCATGGCCACGCTCCACCGCGTGGCGAGGTGGTTGATCCCGGCGATGGTCTTGAACGCATGTGGGTCGCCGCGCGAGCGCCCGGCGCCACCTGACACCGCGGTCGATGCAAGTACCGTCGACGCCGCGCCCGATGGCGAGAGCCCACCGGACGCCGATCCGAGCGTCACCGAGGTTGCCCTCGTGTGCGACGGAGTCACCAACGACACCGCGGCGCTCAACGCGGCGCTGCAAGCCGCGGCTGGCTCGGGCGCGACGCTCCTGCTTCCGGCGGGGACCTGCGTCGTGGGCGGCGCGAGCCCCGTGCACGTGCCTTCCGGCGTCACGGTGCGCGGCCGGGGGCGTGGAGGCGCGTCGGGCACCGTCTTGTTGGCCGCGCCCCAGATCACGCGCTGCGCCTCGAACCCGAGCGCCGTGTGCGCGGTGATCCAGATCGGCGGCGATGGTCAGGGCAGCGCGAGCAACGTGCGGATCGCCGAGCTCGAGCTCGACGCAGGCGGGTTCGCCGACATCGGCTCCGCCGCGATCTCGTTCAACTCGGGAACCTCCCACGTCACCATCGACGACATCTCGATCACGCACATGCCGCAATACGGGATCGTCGTCGCGGGCGCGGATCACTTCACGATCACGAACTCGTCGATCACCAAGTCGGATCACCCGGTGAATGGCAGCGGGCTGTATTCGCAGATCCAGGCGATCAACGTCGTGGCGAGCGAACAGTCCACCGCCGGCGAGATCAGCCACTGCACGTTCACGGGCGCTGGCCTCGATATCGCCGCGACCTCGACGACGATCTCCGACAACACGATCCAGAACTGGACGTTCGGCGCCGGGATCACGACCGAGCAGTCGCCATTTTGCCATGACCTGGTGATCAGCGGAAACACCGTCACCGGCGGCATCGGCCTCGACGTCAATCAGACGGTGGCGCTCGGCATCGAGCAATGGTGCGCCAGCACGACCGTCTCCGGCAACACGGTATTCGGCAACGCCGGCGACGGCATCAACATCGGCGGCAAGAACAACACGGTGAGCTCGAACATCGTGCATGACAACGGCACCTACGCGCACGCATTCAGCGGGATCACCGCGCGCTGGGGTAACGACACGTACAACGCGAGCGGCGCGGTGTTCAGCTTCAACAGCTCGTACAACACCGCCGGCACCAGCGGCCCACAAGAGTTTGGCTACAACGAGCAGAGCGCGCAGCTGTCGGGCATCGTGCTGTTCGACTGCTCGTTCGACACCAACCGAACCGCGGCGACGTCGATCCAGAGCGCCTCGACCATCAACTCATCGCTGTGGGCCTCGCCTTGCTCGCTGGGCGGCTCGCCGACGTGCACCAGCAACATCACGTGGTGGGCGAGCAGCAGCGCGGGCAGCGTCGATGTCTACGTGAGCAACTCGGGTAGCCCCGCGGCGTTCTCGCTGATGGCCTCCGGACCGAGCGGGCAAGCACAAGCACCGTGGATCCAGAACCTGACGTACTACTTCCAGCTCCGCTCGAGCCACGGCACGCTAGGCACGCTGCCATTTGCGCCTCACTGAGAGACCGCGGCTGACAGCGTCTACAACACGCGGTGGAAACCCAGAACCCGCACACGGTCGACGACGACACCACGGCTGCGACCAACCACCTGTTCGTGTCGTTCTCGAACGCGTTCGACGAGGCCGACACTGCGGTAGCGGCTACGGCCGCTTCTCCATTTCGTCGCGAAGCTTGTCCTCCTCGACCGGCGGCGGCTCGCGGAGCTGCTTCTCGAGCTTCTCGATGGCCTCGGGGTGACCGATGGGCGCGATGATCCACGACGGCGGCTTTGCGACGAGGGCCGGGCACGTCAAGAACGCGCGATCGGTCAACGACTTCGCGGCCAGGATGCAGTCGCGCTGCGCGTCGGACAGGCCCTCGCCGTCGCAGCGATCGATCGACGCCTTCTGGATCTGATCGATCACGGCTTGCTCGTCCGCGTGCGGCTTCGAGCCCGGCGGACCGGCGGTCGTCAGCGCGAACACGTGCGTCACCGCGCGCTCGCAGTTGGGACTCGGCTTGTGGCACGCGGCGAGTAGTCCAAGCGCGAAGAAAAGGCGCATACACGGAGGTTACGGTGAAACCACGACGTGCAGCAGCCACGGCGGGCACGATCGCCTTGGCCTCATCAGGACGGATCCGCCGGGATGGATCCGGACCGGAATTGAGCGACCTCAGATCGCACGCGCCATCGATCTTCGTCTCGGACAAATCTCGGACTAACCGCGGATAACAGCGCCGAGCTACTTCGTGCAGATCCTCAACCCCCGGTCCGGGGCATCCGCTTGAGCCGTAGGCAAATACACGCGACCTAGCTGTCGACTGCAGTCACGTCGCAGTAGGATTTCTGCGTGCGTCTCCGCCAAACCTTCGCCGCGATCGGGCTGATCGCCTGCGCGAAGGAGCCCGTCGCTCCCGATCCCGCGCCGAGAGCGGCACCCGCCCGCGCGCCCGCTCCGTCGCCGACCGCGATCCCGCGCGACGTCGAGCGCTGCGCCGACCCGAACCCGCCTCCATGCATCTACCTCGGCGAGGGTCACTGCACGTTGCGGCAGAGCGACGGCGTGATCGAGATCCCGTGTCCGGACTGGATTCATCCGGAGGGTGATGCGTGTGCGAAGGTTCTCCAGTGCCATGGCTACAGCGTCGAAGGCTGCTGCGTCGGGTGCGGCCATCCGAAGCGGACGCGGATCAGCCCGGCGTGCGCGAGGCGGATCGAGGCGGCACGCGAATGCGACGCGGTGAACAAGGCCTTCGAGACGCCGGGCTGCGCGAAGTAGGCCCGGTCTGAGCGCCATTTCCACGATTCGGTCATCACCCTCCGCCTCGCGCTCGCCCTCGCGTGCGTGATCTAGACGGTAGCGCGAAGAGCGAAGACTTCACGAGATCGTTGGCCACCTCTTCATGGCATGAAAGACGGCATCAACGATTGCGCGATGGTGCGGCGCGATTCGTTCCCCAACCTGGTATCTCCGACGAGGAAGCTGGGGAACGGTTGACGTCCGACTTTCCGTCGGAGCCTCGTTCCACGACAAGAGCGGACACGTCATCTACTTCAACGTCTCGAGCCCGGCCTGGAATCTGAGTTGATGGATCAGTTCAGACTCACTCGAGGCCGCTGCAACCTGACCGCCGGATGATAGTCTGCGCGCAAATGCGCAGCGTAAAGGTAGTTGCCGTCGTCGCTCTCGTGGCAGCAGCCGTCGCGGCGGTCGTGATCCCGACCGTGCGCAAGCACCGCGTTGAGTCCGCGGCGAACGAGCGCCGTGCGCTCGACATCGAGATCGGCATGTATTACGAGAAGACGGCGAAGCCGCTGCTGGCTGCTGAGTTCGGCGAGCCCCAGCACGTGATTGGTCGGCTCCTACCCGTCGTCATCAAGAACAGCGTCCAGATCGGTAACTCCGACGCCTATACCGGGACCGCACTCGATACGACCCTCTATACCGAGCTCGACGCTGTCACCCGCATCGATCGCCTTGCCGGCGCGGGCACGCTCGTGTTCGTTGTCAGCGATGCCACCACCATCTACTCTGGTGGAGAGACGGGCATAGCAACTGTCGCCAGTGGCCTTACGATCACCCTCTTTGATCCGGCGACAAAAGCGGTGCTCGGCCGCAAACACTTCGACGCGCCGGAGCCGCCGAAGGAAACGAACCGCGAGGGCCTCGAGTACTATGCGGCGCGGCAGGCAGCGCAGGTTGCGGCGTACTTGAAGTCCTTGCCGCGTCGCTGATTCGCGTGGAATCCCAGAGGCACTTACAGGGACAACGTGTAGCGACATCGCATTCCCGAACCTGTCGGGTCGATGAGCGTAACGAGGTATGGCCGCCGCATGACGAGACGATTGGTGGTGTTCCTGCGTGCGATCATCGTCTGCGGAGGCTCGCGCTCGGCCCAATCTTCTCAGCCTGCCACCGAGGCGCTGTCGTGGAGCCTGTTGCGCGAGCGCAGCCCGAGTGGTGGTGGGTATCGTTCCACAACGATCCTCGGCGCGCTCGGCGGCGCGATGGCCGTCGCCGCGGCGCGCCGCTGGAAGGCGGGCGGAGGCTGCGCATAGCCGGGCTACGAGCAGAAGTCGTGGCCATGGGTGTCGCGGAGACCCTTGTTCGCGGCCTTCGCCGCGGCCACACCCACAGGCGATGGACACCCGACGGATGGATCCGGACCGGAGTTAGTCGGTCTCAGATCGCACACGCCATCGATCTTCGTCTCGGACAAATCTCGGACTAACCGCGGATAACAGCGCCGAGCTACTTCGTGCAGATCATCAACCCCGGTCCGGAACATCGGGTGGCCAGCCGCGATCGCTGCATCGGCGATCCGAAACGCCTCCGCGGAGGTTTCCATCACGACCCGACTCGGGCTCCACGTTGCGACGAGCTCCACCAGCTTTCGTGTCGGGAGCTTCCGCTCCTCCACGATCGTACCGTCCGGGTGACGAATGCAGATCTGGGATTCCTTGCCTCCCAGATCGATGGCAGCATGGTTCACGGCTGACCTCCTTGGTTTGCGCCTCGAGCGCGTTTTGAGTTGAGGCACGGTAATTCGTGACCTCGTTGCCGGGGAGGTCAGCCACTGTGCTTCGCGCGGACGCCGCCACTACATCCGTTCTGTCCGGAACATCGACAATCTGAGCTTGATCCGATCCCGTAGACGGGTTCGGATCAAGCCCAGATCCGTATCGTGCGACCGCGAGCGTCGTGCGTTCTCGCCTAGGGAGTCCTGCCACAGCGCGCGACGTCGACGAGGCTACGATGGCCGGGGGCGTCGTCGTCGCGGTAGGCCCCGCGGAGGAACGACGCGTCAACGACGAAGAAGCCGCCGCGGAGCACCCGGCGCGATGTGGTTCGAGCGCGAGGTGCGACCTCGACTCGACGGAAAGGCGTGCCTCGTCCAGTACGCCGACGACGTCGCGATCGCTGTCGAGCAGGAGGTGGACGCGCAACGTGTGCTGACCGTGCTATCTCAACTCAGCCATTCAGGCGGCGCTACACGAGCGCAGGACACCCTCGCTGATCGCAGCCAGGTAGTGTGCCCCGAAGCTCCTCGCAATACTCGTTCTCCAGCTGTCTCCACCTGCTCTGCGTTCATGCCGCTTGTTCGATCGCCGCCACACGTTGACGCAAGCCCTCGCCCAGGATTCCGCTCCCACGATCATTTCCAGCCCAGGCTGGAGCTGCACCCAATTGGCAGCGGCACCGTCATCGCGCGGGGCGTGATCGGCTCCCGCCGGACGTGAGGACACGACGCCAACAGGAAGAGAAGCGCTACTCGCCGAACGGCCCTACCAACGCGGCTTGCACGCAGCGCTTACACGTCAGGACTTCCCTGGATCTACGTCGCTCGGGACATCGCCGCTCTGGCGAGGCGCGGTGGGTTCGTCGAGCCGTTTGTCGATCACGCGACGAATCTTTCCGGTGCGGGCATTCTGCGGAAGGGCTCCCGGCGCAAGCAGGTCGAGGTGGAAGTGGCGCAAGAGGCCGGCCTCGACGGCGTGAGCCAGGTCGGGCGCGCGTCGGAAGTAGCGTTCGCGAACCCGCACCGCGAGCGACGCCCGAACAGTCTCCTCGAGCGGTCGTCGCGTTTCGATCGCAACCCGGAAGCAATCGTCGCCACCGACCTTGGAGAGCTGAACTTGGTAAAGCGGAGAGAGATCTTCGGCGAACGCTTCGCAAAGTCCCTCCACGTCGGACAGGAAGAGATTCTCCCCGCCGATGCGAATCTTGTCATCGTTGCGGCCGCGCAATTGGAAGCGACCGCTGGCGAGCTGGCATGCAAGATCGCCCGTGCGCAGCCGCACCACGGGGAACAGCCGCCGCGCATGGTTGGTGACGACTACCTCACCCTCCTCACCGATCGCGACAGGCCGCCCCGTCGTGGCATCGCAGATTTCGACGACCGCATGGTTGTCGAGTGCGTGGTAGATGCCGCGTTCCCCCCGGGCCGGTTGAAATCCGATCACGCCGGCGTCGATCGCGGAGTAGGCGACCGAAGCAATGACGTCGGAGCCGAAGACCTCCTGGAGATAGTTCGCCATCCCCTCGGTCAGGTGCTCGCCCGCGAAGATCAGCTTGTCGATGCGCGGCCGCATGGCGGAGCTGGCCTCTGCGGCATGCGCCAGGCGCATCAGCACCGAGGGAATCCCGATGAGCGTGGTCACCCCGAACTCTCGGCATCGCGCCAGCACCTCGGCCGGGTCCATGTCGCCGAACGGGAAGCTCATGCAGCCGATCTTGCGGAGCGTGATGTCGATCGCGATGAAGGCCGACCACAGCTTGCCGGGGAAAAACACGTTGCCTACTCGATCCCCTGGCCCGATGCCGTGCAGGAGCAACTGCTCCGCACCAATGTCCGTTACCTCGTCGTATTCGTCCGTGCCGTAGATGGCGAACTTCGGCGCACCCGTCGAGCCGCCGGTGGCGAACACCGACGCCGACTTCAGTGACGAGAACGGCCCCGCAAGCAGGGCATCGGATGTGGGCGGCCCATGGCGGAGCAAGTCGTCCCGCTCCGTGAGTGGGAGCGTGACGAACTGTTCCCACGAAGTGAGCTCGCCATCATGGAGACCGGCATTGGCGAATCGTCGGCGATAGAACTCGATCGAGGCAGCATGGCGCACGGTGTCTTTGAGCCACTGGAGCTGTCCCTCGCGAGAGGCCGCCGACGCGAGCTGACGCGAGCGGGGCAAGCGGACATCTACGCTGGGGGCGAGGAGCGTAGTGAGCGATGGATCGCCCACGAGGTCCACACGCGTTCTGCGGGCGGCTATCACGTCTCGGGCTTCGGCCCTCTCGAGAGAGAAGGTCCCGACCTGGAGTTGCGCATGCGGCAGCCCCGCGTCGACAAGGACACGCTGGAGAGCCACGAGACGTGCGCGGCTCGCACCGTCCTCCGGACACCAGTAGAAAACCGTGCAGCGCTCGACGAGCGCCTCGACGAGGCACTCGATGCCGAGCTGGGTCTCGCCATCGCGGAACAGGAGGAGCCGGACGCGTCCGGCCCGCCCACGATCGAGGGATGCGCGTCGACTCCGCCAGCTCATCGAGACGAGCAACCGACGTACGGAGTCTTCGGCGGGATCGCTCGGGTCCAAGGAGACGCGAGCACGATCGAGCAGGGCAACGACGGTCTGTCCGCCGACGGCAGACACGAGCGCGCGCTCGAGAAGATCGAGAGAGGAGCCTAGTGACACGTCCGTACCGGAAGGCGGAGACGCGTGGTTCGGTTCCTCCCCGCCGAGATGGTGACAGTGTCACCGGTGTGCGCCGACCGCAACCCAATTGTCTTTCGCTCGAGCCGACGCCGACACGTTCCTCTCGACGAGCGCGACATCACCGTCCGCACGCGGTGGGCGCCTTGACTTCCAATCATCGGCGTCGTACCAGCGAGAGGTCCGTGAAGATTATTATCATCAATCGAGGCAGCAGCGAGTTCTGCTCGTACGATCGGTACGTCGACCACCGTGCCCACGACGTTGCCTATATCACGATCGACGAACACCTCGCGCAGGTGCCGAACGCGACCAAGCACGTCGTACTCGTGCACAAGCGCGCCAATGCCGGCGACGTGGTTGAGGCGGCCGCACGTTGCGTCGAGGCGCTCGGCGGGTGCGACCGCGTGCTCACGCTCACCGAGATCGATCAGCTCACGGCGGCCGAACTCCGGGTGAAGCACGGAGCGCCGGGCCCGTCGCCCGAGCTCATCTACCGCTTCCGCGACAAGATCGCGATGAAGGAGACGCTGTCGGTCAGCGGTGTTCCCGTTCCGCGGTATCGGCGGGTCGACTCGGTGAAAGAGGTCGTGAACTTCGCAACCGAGCTCGGCACCACCATCGTCGTCAAGCCTCGCAAGGGAGTGGCCAGCGGAGGCCTCTTCGTCATCGAGGACCCCAAGACCATTCCTACCGTGCTGGAGAATCAGGTGCTCGACGACTACGAGGTCGAGGAGTACCTGGCCGGCCCGATCTGGCATGCCGACGGCGTGCTGGTCGACGGTGATCTGGGCTTTGCGCGCGCCTTCCGGTACCTGGGGACGTGCCACGGTTTTGCTCGAGGCAGGCCCCTCGGGGTGGTCGGGCAGACGGGGCCCATGGCCGACAAGCTCGTGTCCCTCGCCCGCCGATGCGTACGATTTCTCGGGCTCACCGATGGTGTCTTCCACTTCGAAGCCATTCAGAGAGGCGAAGACTTCACGTTCATGGAAGTCGCTGCCCGGGTCGGCGGTGCCTACTTGCCGTACCTGGTCCGCGACGTCTACGGCGTCGACCTGGTACGCGAATACATCAGCCTCCAGCTCGACGAGCCGACCGGTCGGAGAGAGCCATCGCCAGCGACGGCAGCGCACGCCGGTGGACTGGTGATTCCCGAGGCCGTCGGTTTCCGGATCGACTCGCGCACGTCGATGCTCGGCACGGTCCCGGAGCTGTACCGGGAGATGATTCCGCCCGTGGGCCACGTGTTCGAGGGGCATGGCGAGTACGAGGATGTCCTCGGGACGTTTCTCTTCCGCGGTGACAGCTCGGAACAGGTGGAGGCCGCGATCCTGCGCACGATCGCGGAGTACAGGTACTCGCTGGAACCCGTCGCCGTGGGTCGAAGCGACGACCGTGTTCGGGCGTGACAGCATGATCAGGGTACTGCAGCTTGGGTGCGGCCCGACCGGAGTCAGCTTTGCTCGTCAGGTCTTGCCGAAGTTGTGCGCGACCGGAAGGGCCGTTCGATACACGATTGTCGACAGATCACGGCCGGGTTGCGGGACGGGGTTCGGCTCGACGTTCGAATGGCACCTCCTCAACGTGAGGGCCAGCGCGATGAGCCTCGACGCGAACGATCCGCTCGAGTTCGTCAGGTGGCGTGACCAACATCGAGCTACGTGGGCCCCGCGTTTCGACGACGTGGCGGCGGCTGAGGGCGACTACCCACCGCGGCGGCTCTTCGGCATGTACGCGAGTGACGTTCTCGCCGAGTCGATCGCCGAAGCCCGTCGTCAGGGCGTCGAGGTGGACGTCCTCGCGGACGAGGTCGTCCGCATCACCCCCGCTTCGCACGGCCACTGGCGAGCATTTTTGGGCTCGGGAAAAGCCGAGACCTTCGACATCGTCGTGCTCGCGCTCGGGCACGCGCCGTTGCCCAGATTCGATCCGGACGTCCGCGGAGCTCGGTACTACGCAAACCCCTGGAGCGCGTCGATGTCGGTCGCGTCTTCGTCTCCGCTCGGGATCCTCGGCTCGAGACTAACGGCGATCGACGTGGCGCTCCAGCTGAGCGCAGCCGGGCACACGGGACCGATCTTCATCGTCTCGCGCTCCGGCGCTCTGCCGAGCGTCAAGGGGCCGTTGCACGACCACACCCTCCAGGCCATCCCCAGGTACGTGCGCGATCACGCCGGGCGCGGGCAAGTGAGCCTGCGTGAAGTGGCCGCCCTCGTCCGGTCGGAGCTCGATCTCTCGAAAATGCCGTACACGGATTGGCAGGAGGCGACGACTCTCGAGCGCACGACCGCCGCCCTACTCCGCACCGACATCGAGTTGGCGGAAAGCGGGCGCCATGCTCATTGGCAATCCGTACTCGATGCCATCGTGCCGTGGATTCCTGACCTCTGGCGACTGCTCGATGCTCCCGGACAAACGGAGCTCTCCACCGTCTACCGGACGGCCTGGCTCGTGCGAGTGGCCTCGTTTCCCTCGATCACCGGCCGGCGATTGCTTCCCATCATGGAGTCTGGACAGCTACGCGTACGTTCGTCGTTTCAGTATGCGTCCGATACCGAGCGCGGCTTTCGTCTCCACTATTCGGACTCGTCACCTCCGCTCGACGTGGACTATCTCCTCAACGCCACGGGTCCCGGTTATGGCCGCAACGTCGTCTTGGGGATGCCGCTCACGAGGGCGCTCGTCGAAGAAGGAATCGCCGAGGTACATCCTGACGGCGGACTGCGCGTTGCACCGGACACCTTCGAGGTTCTCCGGCCGAATGGCACGCGGCACGTGGGATTGCATCTCATGGGCGATCTCTCGCGCAGCGTCTGGGGAGCGACCAACACCGTCGCGGGGACGGTTCGGCAAGCGACGATCGTGGCGCGTCAGGTTGCCCTACGCGCCGAAGCGCTTGCGGGACCGGTGGCAAGCTCCGATGCTCCGGCGGGATAACGCGCATGACGTTGAATCGCGGGGCGTGAGGAGAACACCATGCTTGTCGGCAAGAGAGTCGTCCTGAGAGCCGTGCGGGATCACGATCTCGAACCCATCGCGGAGCTCCTCCGTGACGACGACGTCCACAGGACCTACTACGTCGAGCTCAATCTACCGCGATCGAACGAGGACATTCGCGAAGAGTTCATGACGCCGAGAACCGGGTTCGACAAGTTCGCCGTCACCACACGAGATGACGAATTCATCGGGATCGCAGGAGTGCTCTGGCGGATTCCGCAATATGCCTATCACCGCACTTGTCGTATCTCGCTGATGATCTCGAAGAAGTATCAGCGTTCGGGGTACGGCTACGAGGCGCGCTTGCTCCTCACGGACCGGCTGTTCAAGCAGTACAACGTGCACCGCCTCATCGGCGGTTACCTGAGCACCAACGCCGCGAGCGGCAAGCAAGCTGCACGAGTCGGGGCGACTGTCTGCGGGACCATCAGGGAGACCTGGTTCTTCGATGGCACCTTCCACGACATCACGGCGTGGTGCCTGACACCGTCTCGATTCTACGAGGCGTGTGGTCGAGACCTGGAAGCGCTGAGGGTGGCGCCATGAGCGGCACGAACACCCGAGGGGTTCACGCTCGCCACGAGCCTTGCCCGCTCTTCGTCGAAGAGGTCGTGCCTGTCTTGACGACGTTCCCATCGCAGGCTCGGCTTCGCCTCGCATTGTTGAATCGAGCATGGGCAGGGCCCAACGAGCTCACCAACGATACGACCGCTGACGCCGACACGTACATCTGTTGCCGGCACGAAGGTGGGTCGATCGACGTCGTCGCAAAGGTGCGAGGCTCCTTGCCCAGGCACCGCAAGTTGGAGATCACGTTTCTCGTGCGGCACGACGCCGTGGCCCCCTGTCTGACGAACATCACGAGTTGGCTCCTGCGCACCTACGACGTGAATCGTTTGGAGTGCAATTTGAACGAAGGTAGCCCCTTGGCACCGCTCCTCGAGCAATGCCGTTTCAAGCGCGAGGCGGCGTTCGACGAAGCCCTCTTTCTCGATGGTCGCCGTTGCGCGCTGGTCGTCTTCGGCCTGCTTCGCGCCGACGCGGCCAGCCTCCTCGAGCCCCATCGAGAGGGTTAAGCAGGCTGGTCCATGCAAGGGCCCGCGAACACAACCCTGACGTGGACCGAGCGACCGATGGCAGGCCTCATCAAGCTGGCCTGGCCGATCGCGATCTCGACACTCAGCTACACCGTGATGACACTGGTCGGGACCGCCTTCGTCGGGCGGCTCGGCCCGGCTGCGCTCGCCGGCGTCGGGCTCGGCGGCGTCACCAGCTTCACGCTCCTGGTGTTCGCGATGGGGCTGTGCCGCGGGGTCAAGGTCCTGGTCTCGCAGGCGGTGGGTGCGGGCCGCCCGGCGGACGTCGGTCTGTACGTCGGCGCCGGAATCATCTGGGCGATCGGCATCGGTGTGATCGAGGTCGCGCTCGGCCAGATCGTGTCGCTGTGGCTGCCGTTGCTCGCGGCGACCGAGCAAGCAGGGCACTACGCCGCGCTGTACCTGCGCATCCGCGTGCTCAGCGCGCCGGTGCTGCTCGTCTACACCGTCTTGCAGGAGGCCAGCTACGGGCGCGGCAACCCGCGCGCGCCGATGGTCGCGTCGGTGGTGGCCAACGCGCTCAACATCGGGCTCGACGTGCTGTTCATCATCGGGCTGGGCTGGGGCGTCGCGGGCGCGGCGTGGTCGACCGTGATCGCGCATTCGGCGGAGGCGGGGGTGCTCGCGTACTCTTGCACCGACCTGCTGCGCACGATGCGAGGTGCTCGCCGGCGCCTGCGCGTTGTGTGGCAGATGGGTCTACCGACCGCACTCCAGTTCATGGTCGAAGTCGGCGCGTTCGCCGCACTGTCGGTGATGATCTCGCGCCTGTCCGAGCTCGACATGGCGGGCCATCAGATCGCCTTGCAAGTGATCCACTTCTCGTTCCTGCCCGCGTTCGCGGTCGGGGAAGCGGCGTCGGTCATGACGGGCCAAGCGGTGGGTGCCAACCGCGATGACCTGGTGCGCGGCGTGGCGCGGCGTGCGCTCGCGCTCGCCGGCGGCTATACCGCGCTGTGCACGCTGATCGTCGCGTTCGGCGGACACGCGATCGCCGGGGTGTTCACGGATGATCCGGCCGTGATCGCCACCGCAGCGAAGCTGCTGGCGATCGCCACCGTGTTCCAGATCGCCGACGCGGCCAACATCGTGGGTCGCTGCGTGCTGCGCGGCACGGGCGATGTCCGGTTCGCCGCAGTCGTCGGTGTGGTCGTCGCATGGGCGGTCACGCCGCCCATGTGCTGGTTGGTCGGCATCCAGCTCGGCTGGGGGGCGGCGGGCGGATGGATCGGAATGTGCGTCGAGACCATCGTCGGAGCCAGCATCCTGTGGCGCCGCTTGCACACCGGAGGCTGGCGTTCGGCGGCCGCGACGTCGCGCGCCATCGTACCGATCGAAGAAGCCGCCTGATCCGAGCGACCGGGATCGCCCAGGCGTGGCCATGGGTGTCGCTCAGAACGGCGCCACGCACTCGAGCGCGATCCGTTCGCGGGTCCGCGGATGCACGAACGCCAGCCGCTCGGCGTGCAGCATCAGCCGCTCGTCGCTCCGGCCGTAGAGCCGGTCGCCGACGATCGGGATCCCGACGCCGAGCGGGTGCGAGGCGTGGACCCGGAGCTGATGGGTGCGCCCGGTCCGCGGCACGAGCGCCACGCGCGTACGACCGGCGGTGCGCTCGAGCACGCGCCACTCGGTGATCGCGCGCTTGCCGTGGACCGGATCGTAGATCTGGCGCGGACGATCGTCGAGGTCGACCCGCAGCGCCAGCTCGATCTCGCCCGCGTCCGCGGCGACGACGCCGTCGAGCACCGCGATGTAGCGCTTCTCGATCTCCCGGCGCGCGAACTGGCGCTGCAGCGCGGCGTGGGTCTCGGCGTCCTTCGCGGCGAGCAGCAGGCCCGAGGTATCGAGATCGAGGCGATGCACGACGACCGGGCCGGTCGCGGCGGGATAGCGCGCGCGCAGCCGGGTCAGCACCGAGTCGCGCAGCGGCCCGCTGCGGCCGGGGACCGAGAGCAGATCGCACGGCTTGTCCACCACGACGATCCAGGCGTCCTCGAACACGACGCGCGGCTCGTGATCGGCGACCCGATGGCCACCCGCGCCGAAAATCGGCGCGGCCGCGACCTCCAGGCCCTCGAGCATGTGCGGCAGGATCGGGCCGCACTTGCCACGGCACGACGGATAGTACGCGCCGGCGTGACGGCCGCCGGTGATCGGTGACGCGCCCCACCACAGCTCGGCGAGCGCGAGCGGGCGAAGGCCGTGGCGATAGGCGTGTCCCAGCAGCTTCGGGCCCGCGCAATCCCCGGCGCCGCCGGGCGGCTCGCCGGGCGCGAACAGCGCGCGCAGCGGCCGCAGCTCGCCCCGCGCGTTCGGGATCACGTAGCTGTCGTGGACCTGCTGCATCAGCCCGCGCGACTCGTCCGCGCGCGCCTGCTCGATCGCGGATCTCCGTCGGTCGAGCGCCGCCGCCGTCGCGGCGAGCCCGGCGCGTTCGCGCTGGCAGCGGTCGTCGAACGCCCGCCGCTCCGCCGCGTCGGCGCGGCTCTGTTGATCGAGCAGGTGCAGCGCGGCGGTCCGGACCGGGCCGGAGGCCAGCTCCGCGCGTCGCGCCTTGCGGCGGGCGCGGTTGTCGCGGTGCCGCGCACGCAGCGCGTCGAGCTCGGCCGCGTGCTGCTGGTCGAGGGCGGCCAGCTCGGCCTTGCCAGACGCGTACCCGGGGTCCGCGTCGAGCGCGCGCAGCGCCCGCTCGTGCTCGCGCAGGCTCGCCTGACCGGCCGGCCACATCGCGTCGCGCAAGGCCGGGTCGAACAGCGGCGGCACGAAGCCCGGGACCTCCCAGCGGCCGTCGAGCATGCCGGAGAACGCCCGCAGGTAGCCGACCCGCCCGTCGCGATCGGCGACGACGAGCACACCGAACATCTTGCCGCCGCCAGGCGCCTCGAGCGCGGCGAGGTCGACGCCGTCCGAGCCGGCGCGCAGCGCGTCGAGCAGCTCCTCGGCGGCCCGCTGCGCCAGGGGGTGCGGCGGGCCCGGATCGAACGGGCTCCCGAACACCGCCGGCCAGGAACCACGGGGCACCGCCGGCGGGTCGCCGAAGTAGCGCACGCTACTTCTTCTTCTTCGTGATCCGCACGCTCTCGACCGCGCGGTCCGTCGCCTGCACGATCTCGATCTGCACGCCCGCGATCGTGACGACCTCGGGCGGCGCGGGGATCCGGCGCAGCCTCTCGATCAGCAGGCCCGCGAGCGTCTCGTAGTCCTCGCTCTCGGGCAGGCCGAGGTCGAGCTCCTCGTTGACCCGGCCGACGCTGGTGCGCGCCTCGATCCGCCACGTCCCCGGCTTCTCGGCGCGGATCGGCGACGGCTCGGTGTCGTACTCGTCGTCGATGTCACCGACGATGGTCTCGAGCAGGTCCTCGATCGTGACGATGCCGACCGCGCCGCCGTACTCATCGACCACGATCGCGAGGTGCTGCTGCTCGCTCTGGAGCTGCACGAGCAGGTCCGAGGCCTTCATCGTCTCGGGGACGTAGGTCGGCGCGTGGGCGAGCGTGGCCACCGTGCGTCCGTCGGGCTTGCCGCTCGCGGTCGCCG
>WBZN01000600.1_pt1 | contig 26300 bp, 26 predicted proteins | sample 5204281 | NCBI WGS metagenome assembly WBZN01 (sample SAMN12344347, study PRJNA552823) | activated sludge metagenome | biome: Activated sludge suspended growth; feature: Nitrification reactor; material: Wastewater; isolation source: activated sludge from nitrification reactor of wastewater... | reverse complement strand
ATACGATTGTTAGTATGTGTCATTGAGAGTTACCTCTTTTGTTTTGATTAAGATTCGATACCTTTATCAAAACCGATAACTCTCACTTTTGCAAGTGATGTGTCAGATCAGATCGGAACTAATACAACTTAGGGGAAGCGGGGTCTCTCTTGCGCCGGTAACCCGGCGGTGCAGCGTATTGGCACATCTTCTTGACAGTCTTGCGGTGAACTCCAAAATATCGCGCAACTTCACGCTCACTTCTACCTTTCACCATCATCGCTCGTCGAATCTTTATATATTGTTCCACTGTATACACCCTCATCGCCTTTCACTTGATGCTCATCGCATCAGCTTGCAGACGTAAGACTTGGTACACTATTATTCCGCGATTGCCGCAAAATTTAGTGCGCCTCAGTGGTACATTTTTACATCGCTATTTACAATATTGGAAATGTGAATTATTGCCAATGTTCTTTGATTAATTTCTTGCTAGAATGAAATCATTTCAGGTGGTGTGTTTATTGCGAATAAGATACAGTCTAAATGAATTTATGATCCATTTAGCATGATAGAATCCTGTTATACTCAAAACTGGACTAATTAAACATTTAATTAAGCTTTGTATAAAAGCTGGTATTTTATGAGGCATGACTATCTCGAAAGAATTTTGACTGCCAGAGTTTATGATGTTGCAGCCGAAACACCACTAGAAAAAGCGGCTAATCTTTCAGCTCGCATTCACAATCAGATCTTCTTGAAAAGAGAAGATACGCAACAAGTGTTCTCATTTAAACTGAGAGGCGCCTACAATAAAATGGCTAAGCTTTCACCAGCTGCTCTCAAGCGAGGTGTCATTGCGGCTTCTGCTGGAAATCATGCGCAAGGTGTTGCCCTTGCTGCACAGAAGTTAGGTTCTTCAGCTACGATTGTAATGCCATCGACAACACCTCAAATTAAAATCAATGCAGTTATGGCGTTAGGAGCGACCGTGCTATTGCATGGAGACTCTTATAATGATGCTTACGAGCATGCGTTAACGATTGCTCAGCAGAAAAAAACTACGTTTGTTCATCCTTACGATGATCCCGATGTGATTGCAGGGCAAGGAACGATAGGAATGGAGATTCTGCGTCAACATGGAGCAGGGATTCATGCCATTTTTGTTCCCATTGGCGGTGGTGGGTTGATTGCAGGAATCGCGGCTTATGTGAAGCGGCTTTATCCTAGTGTCAAAATTATTGGAGTAGAGCCAATCGATTCAGATGCGATGTATCGTTCCTTAAAAAAGGGGCGGCGCGTTAGACTTTCCCAAGTGGGGTTGTTTGCAGACGGTGTGGCAGTTAGGCATGTTGGCAAGGAAACATTTCGGTTGTGTCAGGAGCTTGTTGATGAAGTATTACTGGTTGACTCTGATTCTGTTTGTGCCGCGATTAAAGATGTTTTCGAAGATACGCGAGCGATCCTTGAACCCTCTGGGGCGCTATCAGTCGCTGGACTTAAACAATATGTTGCACGTGAGAAGTTGCTACATAAATCATTAGTTGCTGTCACGTCCGGTGCGAATATGAATTTTGATCGGCTACGTTATGTTTCAGAAAGAGCGGAACTGGGCGAGCAACGTGAGGCTGTGCTTGCAGTTTCGATTCCAGAAGAGCCTGGTAGTTTTAAAAAGTTTTGCAGTTTACTTGGAACGCGCAGTATTACTGAATTTAATTATCGCTATGCGGACTCTAAGGAAGCGCACGTCTTTGTGGGCGTATCCGTACAAAATCGAGAAGAGGTCACTAAATTGATCAAAAGTCTGGAAGCGAATCAACTTCGTACCGAGGATTTAAGCGGAAATGAAATGGCAAAACTTCATGTGCGACATATGGTAGGAGGGCGTTCTAAAGGGGTAAAACATGAAATTCTTTATCGTTTTGAGTTTCCCGATAGACCGGGCGCGTTGGTGAAATTTTTGAATAACATGAGCCACCACTGGAATATTAGTTTATTTCACTACCGTAATCACGGTGCCGATTTTGGTCGCGTGTTGGTAGGCATGCAGGTGCCGCCAAGTGAGAAAGTCGATTTCCAGCAGTTTCTTGATAACTTAGGCTATCGTTACTGGAATGAGAGCCATAATCCGGCATACAAGTTATTTTTATTGTAGAAATGGCGGTGTTAAATAAGAAGGGTGGAGAAGAGGAGATTAGCGTCAAAAAATAATAATAAAAATCTCAGTTCGAATTAAATAATTGTTTTTCGATTTTAAGAAAAGGGCATGCTTTTAGGCTTTATTTAATTTTTGGTTTTTTTGTAGGACAGATATTCTGCTTGAATTGAGAATAATCCCAATTGATAACCTCAGTTTCTGTTATTCAAACAATCGAGAAAAAAGAAATGGAAGGGATACTAGCCAGACTAAAGCTGACACCTGAATTGATCAGGAAAAGTCAAACTACAAATAGAAGTAGGGGGCAAAAAATAAATCTTTTACAGAAAAATCGGATGACTCAAAATCGATTCTGGTTATATGGAGGCATATTTTTGCTCTTTGTCTTTGCTGCGCTAGCAACCATGTTCGTAAGTCTCCAATACACCAAACAAAGTGCGTCTCACCTTGAAATGATAGGTCGCATGCAAATCTATAATCAGAATTTGACAAACGCTTCTCAGCAAGCTTTATTAGGTAATGAGATTGCTTTTGTGCAACTTCAAGATAGTAAAAATTATTTGAATCAGTTTTCAGAGCGTTTGAAAAGCGAGGGTAAGTACCGTGAGACACTCCCTGCTGCGATGCATGTTGCATTACCTAATGAGCTACTTGACGAATATCAACGTGTATGGCGTATCAAGGAGAGCAAAATTGGCCTGCTGATTAATAGCCGGGATGTGTTGATTAATGTTGCTGGAATATCAAATGATATCAATATAGCGAGTATACGGCTGCAAGAGCTGCTCTACGAATTATCGGTACAGATGGAGCAGCTCGGTGGATTATCAAAGGAAGTCATGATAACCAAGCTAATTGGTATGCTTGTCAGAAGTCTGACAAAAAGTGTTAATACATTATTGTCAGGTGAGTTTGTAATTTCAGATATAACTGAACAATTGACGAAAGAACGCGAGCAGCTCATAACGCTGCTTAAGGCCGTGTCTGACGGAGATAGTGAATTGGGTATTCCTGCGCTCAAAGATAAGAGAGTGCTAGAAAAATTGGCACAAATTCAGGCGTTCTCAAAAGTGATTGATGACCAAGTTCGAGTAATACAAAAACAAGCCCCTGAGGTTATTGCTGCAAAACTTGCTTTGCATGATTCATTTAAAACCAATGAAGTTTTACTGAATACACTGGATAAGCTGAAGAATAAAATCGAAGAACAGGAAGCTTCTGCCAAGACCTGGCAGGATCTGGTATTTTATCTTTCGATCGGACTGGCTTTAGGATCGCTTATTATTTTTAGTCGAGCATTCTCCGATTATCTACAGCGACAAAAGGCAATAGGTGAGCGTGAGGTTGAGTCATCACAAAAAGCAATTCTAAGGTTGCTAGATGAAATGGGAGCGCTTTCTGAGGGTAATTTAACAGTGAGGGCAGCGGTTACAGAAGATATCACTGGCGCTATTGCTGATTCGATCAATTATACAGTTGAAGAGTTGCAGAAATTGGTTATGCAAATTAATCAAGCGGGTACAAATGTGAATGGAGTTTCATCCCGAGCTCAACAAGTTTCGATGCAACTGTTAGACGCAACACATAGTCAATCTCGGCAAATTGAAGAAACAACGATTTCTGTTTTAGGCATGGCAGAATCGATCAATACGGTTGCGAGTGCTGCAGAAGAAGGCGCTAATGTGGCAAAACACTCCCTAACTGCGGCTGAGAAAGGTGCAGTCGCTGTTAGAGATGCCATTATGGGAATGAACGAAATTCGTACTTCCATTCAAGAGACTGCCAAGCGTATCAAACGATTAGGAGAAAGCTCACAAGAAATCGGTGAAATTATCGCCTTAATTTCAGATATTACAGAACAAACTAATGTTTTAGCATTAAACGCAGCAATTCAAGCTGCGTCTGCAGGTGAGGCAGGAAAGGGGTTTTCTGTAATCGCACAAGAAGTTCAACGTTTAGCAGAACATTCTGCTGAAGCTACCAGACAGATTAGTGCACTCATTCGGGCGATCCAGGGAGATACAAAAGAAACCATTGCAGCGATGGAGCGGAGTACTCATGGTGTTGTCGAAGGAACAAAGCGCGCTAATGCAACGGGCGAAGCATTGGAGGAAATTGAGGAAATTGCCAATCGTTTAGCACAGCTGGTTGCGAAAATATTTGATGCAACGCAATTACAAACTAAGTCAGTAGATAAGGTTGCAAAAAATATGGAAACTATTTTGGCGATTACTCGGCAAACTAACGATGGAACTTCGCAAAATGCAAGACTTGTTAAACAGATTTCTGGATTTGCTTCAGAATTGAAAGCGTCAGTTGCTAAATTTAAGGTTTAACGATTGTTTTGAGTGGCATGTAAGAAAGTCAAAACTGATGTAAGGAATCCAAAAGAGTTCGTATCATGCGTTTGATTGATTAAGGGTAATTGAATGATTGCTAAAGCTAAAATTAACATAACTTCTGTTGTAGGTATCAGAGAAGCGGTTGAACAAATTTTTGTGTTAATTCGTAAACATATCGATGCCTACGCACAAAATACTGAAGACAGAATGCAGATTGAGTCTTGCCAGTATTATATTCACCAACTGAATGGCATGCTTGAGATGCTTGAACTTGAGGGAGTTCTGTGCGTGAGCCAAAAGATGGAAGGACTCATTGACGCATTGCTGCAAGAAAAAGTAGAGTCTCCATCGCAAGCAAGAAGTGTGCTCAAGCAAGCAACCAGAGCCATTTATCGTTACTTAGATTCGCTCATTGATGGCGTCAATGATAATCCTGCGACATTATTACCGATTTATCGGAAATTGATGCAAGCGCAGGGTATCAAAGATATTTCTGAAAGTGATTTATTTTTCCCTGATCTTCGTGAGGACCTTCCCTTACCTAAAACGATGCCTGAAGGAGAACCCTCTCACAAGCTATCAACGGTTAAAAAAGTGCGGAGTGAGTTTCAGACAGGATTACTCAAATGGCTTAAAGATACTTCCAATAAAGAAGGGTTAAAGCAAATGCTCGATGCTGTTAGTTTGGCAGAGCAAATCCCTGCCCCAATTGAACAAAGAACTTTCTGGTGGTTATCTTCTGGCTTTTTGGATGGATTGATACACCAAGATGAATCGATCGATCTCTCAACACGTCGATTATGTGGAAAAATCGAGCAGGAGATTCGTCATTTTGATAAAGATGCGCATGTAGTTGCAAATCAACTGATGCGTGAAATTCTTTATCGCGTAGCACGCAGTTCATCCAATAGTGAACGTATTAAAGAAATCGAAAATGTTTTTGACTGGAGAGCATCGCTGTCTTCTCTTGATCAATTGGCTAATGCAGTGACAGAACCGGATGAAGATTCAATTCAACCAATTCTTGACGCAATGCATGAGATTTTACTTGGAGCAAATGATCAATGGCGGGAGTATAGCGCTGGTAATCATGAAAGCTTGGTAGCGCTGATGGCTTCTATCGATAAGTTGAAGCAACTGGTTCCACAAGTCAATTGCGCACCGCTTGAAAAAATGATATCAGTGATGAGTGGCGCCATTGCCTTTTTGCGGATTCGCCCCCAAAACATGGGTGATAGGCTGGCAATCGATTTAGCTTCATCTTTATTGATTGTTGAAAATGCCATTGAAAATTTCTTTCAATTGTCGCCAGAGTTTCCAGACCAGGTTGAAGCGCTCGCGGCGCGTATTCGTGCAGATACCACCCGGAAAGATGATGAAGTAGTACTTCCAGATTTGCCTGGTCCTGATGAAACGGGATATCAAGTTCAAGAGAAAAAGCTATTTAAACAAATTGCGCAGGAATCACTGATTAGTCTTGCGCAGATTGAAGATATTTTAGATCGGTTTTTTTATGATCCGGGTATTCGGATTGATCTACCTGTCTTACCGGATTTGTTCAAACAGATTGCTGGTGTTTTCTCAATGCTTGAGCTTGACCGCGCCAATGTTTTACTGACACTTTGTCGTGATTTAGTTACCAAGTTACTTAATCCTGAGTATCAAGTTAGTCAGGCAGAACAAACATTGCTAGCCGATGGTTTAAGTAGTTTAAGTTTTTATATTGAAGCACTAAAAGATTCACAATTCGATCGTGATCAAATTGTTGAATCTGCTATTAATCTGTTTGACCAAGAGACAGTTTCTAATATTGAGACGCCACATATTCCGGATCAGGTTGTATTTGAGCGTGCTGAACCGCAATCATCAGAGGGGATGGAAGTCGTTACAATTACGGCGGCCCAGACTGGGGACTCGGAATTACTGGCTGTTTTTCTTGAAGAATCCGACGATGTGCTGTCAAGCATTGCTGAGAAATTATCAGTTTGCCACACAAATCCAGCAGATCTAGAAGCGCTTACAGCAATTCGCCGTGGCTTTCATACTTTAAAAGGTAGTGGCCGTATGGTGAAACTCTATGATCTTAGCGAAGCAGCTTGGCGTATAGAGCAGGTCTTGAATCGATGGTTAAGTGAAAGAAATCCTGCTACGAGGGAATTGCTTGAATTACTGGAATGCGGTCGTAATAAAATCAGTATCTGGTGCGATAGCCTTAAAAAGACAGGTGTTGCTGAAATTGATCCAACAGAGCTCTTTGAACTGGCAAAGCAATTGATGTATGCCTCAGGATCTGAAAAGGGTGGTGTCGATGAAATAGAAACGGAAGTGCGGCGTAATGCTCCTACTGAGCAAGCCGAGCCTTTACCGTTAGCGACTGAGGCGCAAGCAAGCATTACAGTCGGGAATATTAAAATTCCGTATGATTTATTTTTTGTATTTACTAATGAAGCTGGGAAACATGCAGAAACACTTAATCATGAGCTGAGTAATCTTATCGAGAACCCCACCGCGGCAATAAAACATGAATTTATGTTAGCTGCGCATACGCTTTCAAGTATTTCGAGAACGCTTGGATTAACCTATATTGCGGATATAGGAGTTATCTTAGAGCAATACCTAACTCAGTTGCTTAGGAAATCGAGCAGACCCAATGAATCGGCGCTAGCACTAGTCAAAGAAACTATTTCTATTTTAGATAGCATGGTATCGTCGGTTCGCAACCAACAGCAACCGAGTGATAAAGATATTGAAACAGGAAAATATTTGTCTTCTAACTTATCTGCTTTGCTTGAGAAATTGCAAGCAGAAGAGATCGAAGTGATTGATACTCACTATGAACAGGAGTTAGCAGATAAAACAATTTTAACTGAGCAACCAGTATTTGCTTCATCTAACCTGCTGGAAGTTCCGATCAGCGATCAAGATAAGTTAGATCTTGAATTAATCGAGGTTTTTGTTGAGGAAGCGAATGAACTGCTACCGGAAATTGGACGTAATTTAAGACTTTGGAGGGCAAAGTTTGAGGATTATAGTGCGCGTGAAGGTCTTCTGCGAGCACTTCATACTTTGAAAGGCAGTGCTCGTATTGCCGGGGCGATGGCGCTTGGTGAGTTATTGCACCAAATGGAAAATACGGTCGAGCAGGCTTCTAGAGAAAATTTATCAGTCACGCTTTTTGATCGGCTTGAAGTTGAATTTGATGTGATCAATGATCATATTGAGCAATTACAGCGATTACATACAACAGAAGCTCAACTTGCTCCTTCAATTGTTTCTGTAAGTGGCGGTGCGGAATCTGCAGCTCACAGTGCAATTCAGAGTGTCAATGAGCACGCAATTGAAGTGCCCCAGCTAGAATCTATAGATGCTGAGCTTACAATTCCCAAAACGATTCTTAGAGTGGATTCTGCGCTTGTTGATCGGTTGGTGAACGAATCTGGTGAGGCGAGTATTGTTCGCTCTCGCGTTGATGCAGAGCTCTATAACTTCAAACAATCCTTGCAAGATTTAGATGAAAGTACAGAGAGGATGAGAGGCCAGTTACGCGAAATTGAAATAATGGCTGAAACGCGTATTCCATCAGGGGCAGCATTAATTTCTGATAGCCGTTCAGCATTTGATCCCTTGGAGTTTGATCAGTTTACGCGATTCCACGAGCTGACACGGCTGATGGCAGAGAGCTTAGATGATATCGTGACAGTTCATAAAAATTTACGTGAAATTCATCGCGTTACGCTCGATGCTGTGGGCCTTCAGGCGCGACTGAACAGTCAAATTCAGCATGAATTGATTCATCTTCGAACTGTACCATTTAATCATTATTCCGAACATTTTTATCGTGTTGTTCGCCAAGTATCGCGAGATGTCGGAAAGAGAGTAAATTTGACGATCCGTGGGGATGAAATCGAGATCGACCGAGGTGTGTTGGATAAAATCAATTCGCCACTTGAGCATCTATTAAGAAATGCGATCGTTCATGGCATTGAGTCGACTGATAAGCGCTTACAGCTGGGTAAGCCAGAAGAAGGGCAAATTACTATTGATCTGAGTCGCGATGGGAATGAAATTATTCTTGTTTTACATGATGATGGAGCCGGATTAGATTTTGCATCGATAAGAGAGAAAGCCAAACAGCTGGGGATACTTGGATCTGAAGATAATATTACTGATGAGCAGGTTAAATCAGTGCTCTTTACGCACGGCTTTACAACTTTACAAGCGGTTAATGAAGTTGCAGGAAGAGGCGTTGGGCTTGATATCGTTAAGAATGAGATAACAGACCTGGGTGGTCAAATAGAAGTTACCTCTATGCTTAATCAAGGAACTAGCTTTACCTTACGACTACCAATTACGCTTGCGCTGACTCAAGCAGTGTTGGTAAAAGTTGGGGAACATACGTATGCAATACCTTCCTCACAAGTAGTACATATTTTAGAGCTAAATAGTGAAGGATTGACGGCTGCTTACCAACAGCAATCAATCGATTTTCAAGGTCATTGTTATTCACTTGCTTATTTACCTAGTTTATTGAATATTACGAATCAATCTCCAGAAATTAAGCGTCACAATCGTTTATTGCTGCTACAGAGCGGTGATTTATTTCTGGCTATTCATGTTGATATCCTGATTGGTAATTGTGAAATTGTTGTAAAAAGCTCGGGATTGCAGCTGTCTCAGGTTCCAGGTGTAGAAGGTGCGACGATACTTGGAGATGGAAGTATTGTTTTAATCGTTAATTTGATAAAAATTTTTCAACGCAAGGGAGAGCAAGCTTCGATGCTTGAACTTCCAGTAGAACATTTCGATCTGAATAAACAAACGGAAAAACTTAAATTACCAATCGTAATGGTTGTTGATGATTCATTAACTGTACGCAAGGTAACCAGTCGTTTGTTGGAGCGTGAAGGTTATGAAGTGATAATAGCCAAAGACGGGGTCGGCGCTTTGCAGATTCTACGAGAAATACTTCCATCGATAATGCTGGTTGATATTGAGATGCCACATATGGATGGATTTGAATTAATTCGAACAGTTCGTAATAATGCGGAGATGTCAGAGATACCAATTATTATCATTTCTTCTCGGACGGCTGAAAAGCATCAGAAATTGGCTGCAGAGCTTGGCGTACAGGTATTCTTGGGAAAACCTTACCAAGAAGAAGAATTACTTGAACATATTGTTAGGCTTATCCACAAATGAAACAATGAAGGAATAACAAATCATGTAGTTTGTGAGGCTAAAATGAACACTTTCAAAGTAAGTAGTAGTTTCGTATAATTAAGTGGCTATTTGTAAGTAAGGGTATTCTTTTTAAGCAACTACGTTGATATTTTTCCCGATATGAGGTGGCAGATTTTGTACATTTGGTAATGCTGAGATTAGACTGAGTGCATTTTCAGCATTCTGGTCGATTGCTTTTTTTAGAACTGCTATCCCTACTGCTTGATTAGTTCTGGCCTCACTTAAAGTAGTTGCTACTTCTGCAATAGCTGTGATATCCATAGCTTGCTCCTTTGTTCTAATTTATATTAGTTTAATCGGAACGCATTACAGGATGTTTAGCTACATTTCTTAGAATCTGAAATTATCTTGCATTATGTTTTGACTTGGTTAGTAGGATATCTTGTATCACTACTAACCTTATTCAGTAATCAAACGGTAGATTGTTTAATTACATTTCCCTGTTTCAGAACCATCGCTTTTGGTCTCGGTTCCGTCATCTTTAACGCACATATTTGCACAAACACCTGATTTTTTACAGGGTTTTCCTTCCGGAAGGCTTTTCTGCTCAATACAGGTGCCTTCAACTAGATAGCAAGCCTCATTCGCACCACACGCGGTTTTTCCATCTTTTTCTGTATCGGCACTACAAGCCGTTGCAGCAAATGAATTAATTGAAAAAAATAATGCTGCAAGTAATGCAACCATACCCAGAGATTTTTTGAACATAATTTTTCCTCCTTTTTTAATCAACAAACTAAATTTAGTTTGTTCATTAATTATCTGACCTAGTGCGCGAAAGATCAAGCTGTTCTAGGTATGGTTAAATCAATTTAGTGATAGGATTTTAGCGCTTGCTAAATACTATGAGGTTATCCTAAAATACTGCCTCCTAAGGATTTTTAAACGTTGGATAAAAAAAGATTATGGTAGTTATTCGATTAGCACGGGGTGGCGCTAAGAAAAGGCCTTTCTTCAGTATGGTTGTAGCTGATTCGCGATTCAGACGAGATGGACGATTTATTGAGCGAGTTGGTTTTTATAATCCTTGCGCAAAGGGCGGGGAAGAAAAATTACGTATCCAATTGGAACGGATTAACCATTGGAAATCGCATGGAGCTCAGTTATCCGATACTGTCACGCGATTAGTTAGGCAGTTTGGTAGTCAACAGAAAGCAGGTTGAGTGATAAGACTTTTATCAAAGCGCTAGATAATTACTTTGTTCCAATGGGGCATGTTATTGGGCCTCATGGAGTCCAGGGATGTGTTAAGGTAGCGCATTACACTGAAAAAATAACTACATTGCTTGATTATCCAACCTGGTGGCTAGGTAGTAGTAACAGTAAGTTAGATGATTGGAGCGAAATAAGCGTTAAATCCTATTTCATTCATGTTGATAGATTGGTTGTTTTGCTGAGCAATATCACCAATCGAACTGAAGCAATTAGACTAAAAGGGATGCAAATTGCAATTCCCAAGAATCAGCTGCCTGTATTACCGGAAAATGGGGATGCTGGCTATTACTGGGTAGATCTAATTGGATCTCAAGTTGTTAATATTCAGAATGAAGCGCTGGGACAAGTAATAGGATTGCTGGAAACAGGCGCTAATGATGTTTTACGTGTCAAAGGAGCTGCTAAGGATAGCCAAGAAAGGCTAGTGCCTTTTATCGATCAGGTTATAGTTCAGGTTGATCTTAAAAGTAAGAAGATTTTGGTTGACTGGGGACTGGACTATTGCTAGAAGGAGCAAGCCTTGTCACTAGAAATTGATGTAATTACGCTTTTTCCGGAAATGTTTGATGCTGTTACAAAATATGGAGTAACAGGGAGAGCAGAAAAGAATAAAATTTATCAATTAAATACTTGGAATCCTCGCGATTATACAGAAAATAATCGAAGATCAATTGATGATAGTCCCTATGGCGGTGGACAGGGGATGGTGTTATTAGCGGAACCACTGGAAAAAGCAATAATCAATGTTAAAGATAGGCTTAAGTCAATCGGAGTTGATGATACACATGTCATCTACCTTTCTCCACAAGGCAGATTGCTAGATCATGAGAGAGTGTTAGCGTTGAGCGACTATGGTAGTTTAACTTTGGTATGTGGACGATATGAAGGAGTGGATGAGCGTTTTATTGCTCGCTATGTAGACGAGGAAATATCAATTGGAAACTATGTCATCTCGGGTGGCGAATTGGCCGCCATGGTACTAATTGATAGTGTGGTGCGGCATCTTCCAGGTTCACTTGGAGATAATAATTCTGCAAAAGAAGATACTTTTTCGAATTTATTGCTTGAGTTTCCTCAATATACTCGACCTGAAATTTTTAATGGAGAATCCGTACCAAGCGTACTATTATCAGGGAATCATGCAAAAATTAAGCGCTGGAGATTACAACAATCATTAGGCAAAACTTGGTTGAATCGGCCTGATTTGTTAGCCCAGAAACGTAAAAAGGGACTCTCAGAAGAAGAAGTACTTTTACTGGAAGAGTTTAAGCAGCAACAAGATTACAAAATTTCAGAATAGAAAATAAGTGTATAGGAGTATATGTAATGAATCTGATTAAACAAATTGAGCAAGAAGAGATTGAGCGACTAGGTAAAGTAATACCTAACTTTAATCCGGGTGATACGGTACAAGTCAATGTGAACGTAGTAGAGGGAGATCGGAAACGTATCCAAGCCTATGAGGGGGTTGTAATTGCAAAGCGTAATCGTGGGTTAAATTCTTCTTTTATTGTTCGAAAGATATCTAGCGGTGAGGGAGTAGAACGAACATTTCAAACTTATTCTCCAATGATTGCAAGTATTGAAATAAAGCGACGTGGTGATGTTCGCCGCGCAAAATTGTATTATCTGAGGAATTTATCAGGTAAAGCAGCTAGAATTCGAGAAAAACTTACGGTGCGTACTGAAGTAGCAGCGAATGATAAAAATTAAATTTTCTCTAATATTTTAGATTAGAGAAAATGAATACTGAGGCGTGTATAGCTTGGCTTGGCAAGTTCTCATCGGTAGCTAGTGTATAAATCGCATCGACAAATCAATTGCTTTGATATTTTTTGTTAAACTACCGATGGAAATGCGATCGATCCCTGTTTCGGCGACCGAGCGCACATTTGATAGCGTTATATTGCCGGATGCTTCTAGGATAGCTGGTTGAGTGCATTGTTGATTTAATACAACCGCTTTATGCAGCGTTCCGATTTCGAAATTATCTAATAAGACCATCGTCGCGCCAGACTGGAGTGCCTGGTGTAACTCATCGAGTGTCTCGACTTCAATTTCTATCATAGTCCCATCGGGTGAAATCATTCTAGCCTTGCTTAGGGCCTGCGCTATGCTACCTGCAGCAATAATGTGATTTTCTTTAATCAGGATGCCATCGTATAAACCGATACGATGATTGGTTCCGCCACCGCATCTTACTGCATATTTTTCGGCGTATCGAAGACCGGGAAGTGTTTTCCGAGTATCGACAATTAACGCGCGTGTATCAGATACAGCCTCAACATATTGACGAGTTTGTGTAGCAACGGCAGAAAGAAATTGTAGAAAATTCAGCGCTGAGCGTTCTGCAGTTAATATCGCACGTGCATTTCCTTTAATTTTGCATAAAATTTGATTGGGTTGAAGAACATCCCCTTCTTTGACGAACCAATGGATTGCAATATCTGATGAAAGCTGATTAAAGCAAGCTTCAAACCAAGTATTACCACATAAAATTGTTGCTTCCCTACTTATCACTTGTGCAGTGACAATCATATCACCGGGGATGAGTTGCGCTGTTAAATCACCGCTTCCAACATCTTCGGCGAGTGCCATCGCTACATTTTTTTGAATTTCGTTGATTTGCATTCTGAAAACTCATATTAATTCAGGCTTAATTAAACCATAGTAGTGCAGATTTCTACGATAAATTGCACATTAAGTCTTTTGAAACTGTTAGGTCGAAGTTAAAGCCTCCAACTCAATTTATTATTGCCGTACATAACGTTATCTACTAGAAAAGTTGGAGATGAAAATGAATTGGACTACAAGCCTACAAAAGGAATCAAAATTATCCACGCTAATTAAGGAATTTCATTCCCTTTTGTACAATTTGTATTGTGGCCTCAAATTATTGGCATTTCGAAGTGATCAGCTTAAATGCCTAACGGTTTCGCACGATCAACTTTTCTTATTGCTCATCTGTTACGGATTAACCGCGGTTATTGCGACCTACTGGATAACGGAACGGCCAGTGTTTGAATGGTATGGTTTGGGTTATCTCGGGATTGAATTAATTGGTATTTTATTAATTGGCTTCTTATTGGCCAAATTCTCCAGGAAAAAAGACTTAATACTAAAGTTTTTGATTCTGGTTTACTGCATTTCACCTTTTCTAATTCTGATTTTTTCCTTAATCTTATCAAAGCTACCTGACGGATATTATTTGCTAGGCTATCTTGTTTTTCTTGTATGGAAGTATAGTACTTATTATCACATCGTATTACAAATACAAGACCAGAACAAGATCACGGCATTGATGATGACTTGTGGACTTTTCATAACAGCCTATCCATTAATCATTCATTCGCATACATTGACTTTTTGGTACGAAGATTATTATCAAACGAATGAGCGATCGATCTACACAGGGGATATTCTTAATTACGTAAATCAAGAGCAGCTTTATTATGATCAATATCGGCTCTTGCATAATGCATTGAATCTAATTCACCCAGGAGCGCTAGGGAAACCTGAAATATTTTTTGTTGGATTTGGCTCAGATGCAACTCAGGATGTTTTTATGAGAGAAACCAAGCACATTCAGAATGCAAGCAATGCACATCTTGGCACAATTGATCGATCAATGGTAATGATTAATAACGTAAAAACGATGGATTCTATTCCTTTGGCGACGTCAACGAATCTAGCACTTTCACTAGCACATATCAGTCGAAAAATGAACTTAGAGGAGGACGTGCTGTTTTTGTATTTAACTAGTCATGGTAGTAGTAATCATGAACTTGCCGTCAATATGTGGTTACTGGATCTTAATGATATTCGTCCAGAAGATATCAAAGCATACTTAGATGAAGCAGGAATCCGCTGGCGTGTCATTCTCATTTCAGCTTGCTATTCAGGCGGATTTATTCAAAAACTCCAGAATGAAAATAGTTTAATTTTTACCGCTGCAGCTGCTGATAAAACATCGTTTGGTTGCGTAAACGAAAATGAATTTACTTATTTTGGAGAAGCGTTATTTGACCAAATTAAACGAGAACCTTATTCCCTTGAAGCAAGTTTTAAAATGGCAATTGAAAATATTAAGCAACGTGAATTATCTGAAGATTTACCGCACTCAGAACCTCAGCTATTTATAGGAAATATGATGCTAGATAAGTTAAAGCAGTTAGAACAAGAGATAAGATTCCCTTGATCTTTTCTATCTAGTAGTCACGATCTGATCTGACAGTTACTCGATTAGACGACGTATAAGTCAGACCAGATACTGCTGCTTAACTTGGTATACTTATCATTTTAATTTTCTTTTCCCTTAATTAGTTTGCTTGATATGCATCCACTGTCGTGAGCAATGGTTCGTCTTGGGTTGATGCTAGCTTTCTGCACCTTTTATTGCTTTAGCTATGATCTATACGGAACAAGTTGGTCAGCTATCGATATGAATATCCCGCATAATGAATCGATATTAGTAATAGGGTGAATTTTGTAGGAGTGACTAATTATCATAAATTTATTATTGCACTACTTTATCCTCAAGTGATGGAGTGCTAGGATTACAATCTTATTGTTTAAGAATCACAATATCTAGCGAACTGAGGAAGAAAACTAAATGGCGGGTCATAGTAAATGGGCTAATATCAAGCATAAGAAGGCTGCTCAAGATGCAAAACGCGGTAAGATCTTTACGCGATTAATCAAAGAAATTACGATTGCAGCGAGGCTTGGTGGAGGAGATCCAAATAGTAATCCACGCTTACGGTTAGCGATTGATAAAGCCTATGAGCAAAATATGCCCAAAGACAATATCGAAAGAGCAATTAAGCGAGGATGTGGTGATCTGGAAGGGGTTAGTTATGAGGAAATTCGTTATGAGGGCTATGGAATAGGCGGAGCTGCGATTATGGTTGACTGCATGACCGATAATAAAACGAGAACTGTGGCAGATGTGCGCCATGCTTTTACAAAGTATGGCGGTAATCTTGGAACAGATGGATCGGTCGCCTTTTTATTTAACCATTGTGGCCAATTGCTTTATCCACCAGGAACCGATGAAAATAAATTAATCGAAACAGCCTTGGAAGTTGGCGCTGAAGATATTATTCATCATGAAGATGATAGTTTGGAAGTAGTAACTGCGCCGTATGATTTTGTCACTGTAAAAGCTGAGTTAGAAAAGGTAGGTTTTAAGGCTGAATTTGCTGAAGTAACGATGAAACCGACGAATGAAACTTTGTTGTCGGATGAAGACGCGATCAAAATGCAGAAGCTATTGGATGCTTTGGAAAACATTGATGATGTTCAAGATGTTTATACAACTGCTGTTATGGCTGAATAGCCTTTTTGCTGAAGAGGAGAAGAAATTCGCATTCTTGGCATAGACCCAGGACTACGTATTACAGGTTTTGGTGTTATTGATAAAGTTGGCAATAAGTTAACCTATGTCAGTAGTGGCTGTATCAAGACATCCGGCGATCAGCTACCACAGCGCTTAAAGATAATTTTTGATAGCCTTAAAATGATTATTTGTGAGCATGAACCGCATCATGTCGCAATCGAGCACATATTTGTTAATATCAACCCCAAATCGACATTATTGCTGGGTCAAGCGCGAGGCGCTGCTATTTGTGCAGCAGTCATTCATAATCTTATGGTGACAGAGTATACAGCACTACAAATTAAGCAAGCAGTCGTGGGAAACGGCCATGCTGCAAAAGAACAAGTACAGGAAATGGTCATGCGATTATTAAATCTAGGTAGTAAGCCTGGTACTGATGCGGCTGATGCACTGGCTTGCGCAATTTGTCACGCGCATAGTTCAGTGGGAAGCCGATCTAATCTTAGTCTCAGGTAAAATGACTTAGGTATGATAGCGAAAATATCGGGTATGCTGCTTGAGAAACATCCCCCTCAAGTTTTGGTTGACGTGCATGGCATTGGCTACGAAATTGATGTACCCATGAGCACGTTTTATCACCTTCCTACGGTTGGGGAGGTGGTTACACTCCATACGCATCTTCTGATTCGAGAAGATGCTCATCTGTTGTTTGGATTTTCTACTATTGAAGAGCGTGCTGCGTTTCGTCAATTAATCAAAATTTCAGGTATAGGTGCGAGAACGGCGCTCTCACTGCTATCTGGACTGAGTGTGCTTGATTTACAAGAAACTGTCGTTAATCAAGATGCTGAGAGATTAATCAAGGTTCCAGGAATTGGAAAAAAAACTGCAGAAAGGTTATTACTTGAATTACGCGATAAACTGAATATCCAGATACAACCGTGTTCCAGCGATTTCCCTGAAGCGAATAATCATGACATACTCAATGCGTTATTCTCGTTAGGTTATAATGATCGGGAAATAGGATGGGTAACTAAGCAAATTCCTAAAGAGACAACGGTCTCAGAAGGTATCAAACAGGCGTTGAAACTTCTTTCAAATAAATAACAGCATCTCGTGACCCCAGTAAATCAAACGTGATAGAAACGGACCGTATTATTTCTGCAGCCCCTTTTTCCCAAAAGGAAGAGGCGATGGAACGCGCTTTACGTCCGAAACAACTTGAGGAATATATCGGGCAGGAAAAAATCCGGGAGCAATTACAGATTTTTATTGAAGCTGCTCGTCGCCGTAAGGAATCACTTGATCATGTTCTGCTTTTTGGACCGCCCGGATTAGGTAAAACCACGTTGGCCCATATTATTGCTAGAGAAATGGCAGTCAATATGCGTCAAACCTCGGGTCCTGTACTTGAGAAACCAGGAGATTTGGCTGCATTACTCACTAATCTTGAACCGCATGATGTTCTTTTTATTGACGAAATTCACAGACTTTCTTCCGTCGTCGAAGAAATTCTCTACCCGGCACTTGAGGATTATCAGCTTGATATCATGATTGGAGAAGGACCATCTGCTCGATCGGTAAAGATTGATTTACCTCCTTTTACGCTTGTAGGAGCGACAACTCGTGCAGGCATGCTGACTAATCCGTTAAGAGACCGGTTTGGTATTGTTTCACGATTAGAGTTTTATACCTCAGAAGAATTGAGTAAAATTGTGCTCCGTTCCGCACAATTGATGAATGTGGATATTCAATTAGCGGGTGCCATGGAAATCGCAAGTCGGGCGCGTGGTACACCTCGCATTGCAAATCGACTATTGCGACGAGTACGCGACTTTTCTGAAATCAAAGCGCAAGGTCAAGTAACTCAGGCCATTGCTGATTCAGCTTTAAGAATGCTGGATGTCGATGAAGTGGGTTTAGATATTCTCGATAGAAAGTTTTTGCTAGCGATTATAGAAAAATTTGAGGGGGGACCGGTTGGCATCGATAATCTTGCTGCAGTCATTAACGAGGAGCGTGACACGATAGAAGATGTTATTGAGCCTTATTTGATTCAGCAAGGCTATCTTAAACGAACGCCTCGAGGGCGAGTTGCGACAGACTTAACCTATCAACATTTTAAACTATTACCTTCCAGAGATAACCAAAATGGGGATTTGTGGTGAAAATTTGAAGTAAAATTATTATCATTATTGAAGTGAATACAACAAGCCATATACCAGCCTTTCCTGAAGATAGCGTTTTCGCGCATCCTGTTCGTGTTTATTATCAGGATACCGATACGGGCGGGGTTGTCTACCATGCATCCTATCTCAATTTTCTAGAACGCGCTCGCTATGAATGGTTGCGGGATATTGGCTTTAGTGTTGATTTCTTGATTAAAGAACATAAAACAATCTTTTTGATTCGATCTCTTAGTATTGAATATTTCAAACCAGCTGTATTAGATGATTTATTGCAGGTCACTGTAAAAGTTGTTGATATGGGTAGAAGTCACATTACGTTATCTCAACAAGTAATACGTGATCAAGTTAACTTGGTGAGTGCTACGATTCATGTGGTATGTGTTAGTGTAGATAACTTGAGACCAATCCGTATTCCAATTCCACTTCTTCAACGAATTAATCCCTAAATTTATATGAGCGCAACTGTAACCCAAGATATGTCACTGTTACATCTTGTAACGAGTGCGAGCCTTCCTGTTCAATTGGTCATGATGATGCTGCTGATTGCATCATTACTTTCCTGGTGGTTTATTTTCAGAAAATTGTTTGCGATCAGAGAGGCTATTAAGCAAAGCGATGAGTTTGAGAACACCTTTTGGAGAGGGGTAGATTTGAATACGCTTTACCAGCGTGCTGCTGGTGCAAGAGATAGAGCCGGAAGTATGGAGCGTATTTTTGAGGCGGGATTTCGTGAATTTACCAAGCATCAGTCAGGAATGGATATTGGTGCAATTATGGATAGTACCCGAGGAGCCATGAGAGCAGCTTATCAACGTGAGATGGATCGACTTGAAGCGCATTTGTCATTTTTGGCAACGGTTGGATCAGTAAGTCCCTACGTTGGATTATTTGGAACTGTCTGGGGGATCATGAATTCGTTTCGTGAGTTATCGAATTTAACGCAAGCGACCATTGCGCATGTTGCTCCTGGCATCGCAGAAGCACTCATTGCAACAGCGATGGGCTTATTCGCTGCGATACCTGCTGTCATTGCATATAACCGTTATGCCAGTGATACCAGCCAGCTAGCCACACGCTATGAAAGTTTTATGGAAGAATTATCAAATGTTTTGCAACGACGTGCTGTAAAACTTTAGAATTCCAGGAAGCGAATGGCTAATCTTCGAAATAAGCGTCGTTTAATGAATGAAATCAATGTGGTTCCTTACATTGATGTGATGTTAGTTTTGCTCATCATTTTTATGATAACTGCACCTCTTATTCCACCGGGGCAGGTTGAATTACCCTCAATTGGTAAATCATCGAGTCCACCGGTCGAACCGCTAGAAGTGACCATTGCAGCGGATGGCAATCTGACGTTACGTGATCGGTCACGCGTGGGTGATGAACAAAAGGTTAATCGCACGCAACTCATTGCTATTATAAAAAGTAAGCAAGCACAGAATACAGAACAACCCGTTGTAATTGCTGCCGATAAGAACGTCCGATATGAAGAAGTGATTAATGTTATGGATGTTCTGGAGCAAGAACAGGTCAAGAAAGTAGGATTGTTGATCAAGCCCAAATAGATGTAGCAATGACGACTTTAGCTTGGAGAAGAACCGCTGATGAAGAACCGGGATTGGTACGGTCAGCTGCACTGGCGTTATTGATACATATCATCTTTTTGGGTTTTCTGGTATTTGGTCTTAACTGGAGGAATGATCCTAATGAAAGTATGGTTGTAGATTTATGGAGAGATACACCACCACAACCCGTTAGGTCTCAGCCCGTGATTAAGGAACCGATTAAAGAATTACCTAAACCCATCCCAGTTCAGGAGCCAGTTAAACCGAAACCAGAGCCGATCCAACCGACATCGGAACCGGTAAGAATCAAGAATCCACCGCCTCGGAAACCTACGATTGAAATCAAGGAAAAGACTGAGCCCCCTAAACCAATCCAAGAAGAGAAAAAAGTAAAACCGGTTCCAGAAAAGACACCTAAACCTGAACCGGTTAAAGAGAAAGTAGCAAAGCCAGAGTCGGTTAAAGAAATAGAGAAGAAAGTAGCGCCAGAAAAAGAGCTACCCGAGAAGGAGCAGAAAGCGGTAGAACAAGATGTACTCGCTCAGTTAGCAGCGCAAAAAAGTAAAGCCTTGGATGAGATTGCGAAATATAAGGCAATGATACAGGCAAAGATTAGAAGCAGAATTGTTACACCTCCTGATCTTCCAGGTAATCCCATGGTCGAATTCCGCGTGACATTGCTGCCGGGTGGTGATGTGCTCAAAGTTTCATTACGAAAAAGCAGTGGTTACGCAGCGTTTGATGAAGCGGTTGAGAGGGCTATTTTTTTAGCAAAACCGCTACCAATTCCGCCTGATCCAGCTTTATTTAAGGAATTTCGTGATTTCAATCTCACGGTATATTATCAAGATGCTTTATAACAGCGAGTCGATTAATTAATTTGTTGAGAGTTTATATGCGAGTGTTAACACGCTATTGTTATCTAGTACTAAGTTTATTGTTATGGGGAACACAGGCTCATGCCACTTTAAACATTGAAATATTTGGCGGTGGGTCAAAACGAATTCCTATCGCTATTGTTCCTTTTTCTCAGGAAGAAAGGCTTCCTCAAAGTATCACAAGTGTTGTTACGGCCGATCTTGAGCGAACAGGTCTATTTAAAATGGTTGGGACTTTTGGCCAAACTCCGCATGAACCGGGTGATATCGTTTATACGGACTGGCAGAGTAGAGGAACGAGTGCGATTGTCATTGGCAGCACCCATCTTTTGCCAGATGGGCGGGTCGATGTGCGCTTCCGTTTAATGGATGTAGCAAAAGCCTCACAGATTACAGGATTTACAGGAGTTATACCGTCAGATCAGTTGCGTGTAGCTGCTCATCGAATTGCAGATATTATTTATGAGGCTTTGACAGGCGATGTGGGCGTCTTTAGTACTCGTATCGCATTTGTCGTAAAAGGAGGTAACAAATACGCATTACAGATTGCTGATTCTGACGGGTATAACGCACAATCGATTATTGAATATACTGAGCCGATCATTTCGCCAGCATGGTCGCCTGATGGGAGCAAGATCGCTTATGTTTCTTTTGAAAATAAGAAGCCAGTAATTTATGTTCAAACTCTGGCAACGCGAGAAAGAAAAGCCGTTGCAAATTTTAAAGGAAGTAATAGCGCCCCTGCCTGGTCACCCAATGGAGACAAATTAGCGGTTGTATTAACGTTGCACGGTGGGTCGCAGATATTTTTAATTAATGCCGATGGCAGTGGTCTTCAACGATTAGCTCAAAGCCCCGGTATTGATACCGAACCTAATTTTTCACCTGATGGAAGGTCGATTATTTTTACTTCTGATCGGGGGGGGAGTCCTCAGATCTACCGAATGGCTATTTCAGAAGGTAATGCGGGTGCTGCAGAACGACTTACATTTGAAGGAAGCTATAATGTAAGCCCTCGCTTTAGTCCAGATGGAAAGAGCTTTACCTATATTCATCGCAATGGTGATCGGTTTAATATTGCACTCCAGGGATTTAATAATCGCCAAGTTCAATTACTAACGAATTCAAAGTTTGATGAATCGCCAAGTTTCGCTCCCAACGGAAAAATGATTTTGTATGCTACAGAAATAAGTGGACGTGGTATATTATCCGTCGTTTCCAGCGATGGGCAAACGAAGCAACGACTTTCATCTCAAACAGGTGATATTAGAGAACCGTCGTGGGGTCCTTTGCTGAAATCACAGCGAAATAATCATTTCATTAACTAATTTGAAAAGGGATAAGCAATGAAAAAGTTACTAACAGTGCTGATTATCTGCTTGTTGTCAGCATGTGCAAGTCAAAATAAACAGTCAGCTGAAGTCGATGATTCTGCAATGAGGAGTGGGGGTTCGGGAAGTCAAGATGGAGCGAACTCAGGTAATGGTAGTGGATTTGGTTTAAACCCTTTGCGTGACCCTAACAATATTCTATCGCAACGCAGCGTTTATTATGACTATGATAGCTATACGATAAAAAGTGAATATAGAGAGCTTGTGTTAGCTCATGCTCGTTATTTACGCGACAATGGTGATGCAAAAGTTTTATTACAAGGGAATACCGATGAACGTGGGAGTCGTGAATATAACCTTGCGTTGGGGCAGAAACGAGCTAATAGCGTGAAGAATGCGATGCTACTGTCTGGAGCACGAGATCATCAAATTGAAGCAGTGAGTCTAGGTGAGGAAAAACCGCGCGCCACAGAACATGGAGAATCTGCTTGGGCTGAAAATCGTAGAGCTGATATCCTTTATCAAGGAGAGTATTAATGGTATTGCGCGCTTCTTCTTATCTGATTGTTGCACTTTTATTGGTTAGTAAGCCCAGTCTTGCCGGGCTTTTTGACGATGAAAAAGCGCGTGAACAGATTGATCTTTTGCAAAAACAAACACAAGCAATGGAAGCGCGCATCGCAGGAATGGAAGAGTTACTCAAAAGTAATGCATTAATTGAGATTTATTCTCAAGTGGAAGGTTTTAAAACAGAGTTAGGAAGATTGACTGGCCAAATCGAAGTATTGACTGAAGAGAACAAATTACTTCGCAAACAACAGAAAGATTTCTATCTTGACTTGGATAATCGCTTGAATCAGGCTGAGTCAGGAGGATCAAGAGATTCAGGAGCTGCGCCGCTGGGTGAACCTGATTCATCAACCGCATTGTCATCCGAAATTGAAACGACTGCGCAATCCGTGGGTGCTTTGGAACGCGAAGCTTACCAGGCTGGCTATAATTTATTCCGAGAAGGGGATTATTTAGCGGCAATTAGTCATTTTGACCAATTCCTCAAACAATATGCGAGTTCGAGTCTCGCGCCAGGAGCAGCTTATTGGATAGGAAATGCGCATTACGCATTGCGTAACTTTAACGAAGCAATTTCTGCTCAGCAACGGGTAATCGATCACTATCCTAAGAGCACTAAGGCGCCCGATGCGCTTCTCAATATCGCTAGCAGTCAATTGGAGATACCTGACGTATCGGCGGCTAAAAAAACCTTAGAAAACCTTATCCAAAAATACCCCAATAGTGAGGCTGCTGGTAAAGCAAAAAAGCGCCTGGCTAGTCTGAAATAATCTTATCAAGAAGGAAGTTTTTACTTCTTCTTGCTTTTTTTCCATGGAAAAGTTGCGAGTTAGTGAAATTTTTTACTCTCTGCAGGGTGAAACGACCCGCATGGGTTTACCGACAGTATTCATTCGTTTAACAGGCTGCCCTTTGCGCTGTGTTTACTGTGATACACAGTATGCATTTACTGGAGGCAATACGATGTCAATTTCCGAAATATTGGATAAGGTTTCAGACACATTAGCGCGTTATGTGACAGTTACCGGTGGTGAACCGTTGGCACAAAAAGCCTGCTTATCTTTACTTTCTGCATTATGTGATGCCCATTATTCTGTCTCGATCGAGACCAGCGGTGCATTCGATATTAGTGAAATTGATTCACGTGTCTCGCGCATTGTCGATATTAAAACGCCTGGATCAGGCGAAGTCTCTAAGAATCTTTTTGAGAACCTATCGATGATATCGAATAAAGATGAAATTAAATTTGTATTGTGCGATAGAGAAGATTACCAATGGGCACTGCAGATAGTTAATAACTATCGATTAGCTCAAGTATGCCCTATCTTATTCTCTCCCGTTTATGGCCAACTAGCGGCTGATTTATTAGCAGAGTGGATCTTGGAAGATCATGCGCCTGTAAGGCTACAGCTCCAACTGCATAAAATTTTGTGGGGAGAGGTAGCCGGTCGATAGTGTGAATTGATCAATTTTCTAGTTGCTTCGTTTTATTGAGATGAAAAAAGCGGTTGTATTGGTATCGGGCGGACTCGATTCAGCAACGGCCCTTGCGGTTGCTCGTGATCAAAATTTTGATTGCTATGCGCTCAGTATCGATTATGGGCAGAGAAGTCGTTCTGAGCTCGACGCAGCGTTAAATGTTGGGAAAATGATCGGTGTTAAGGATCATCAAGTCATTAGCGTTGATCTTCGAAACTTAGGAAGATCAGCGCTGACAGATCAATCGATTGATGTTCCCATAACAGGAATGCAAGAAGGTATCCCTGTAACTTATGTACCAGCGCGCAATACGATTATGCTTTCGTTAGCGCTGGCTTGGGCCGAAAGCTTAGCAAGCCAGGCTATTTTTATTGGTGTCAATGCAATTGACTATTCCGGTTATCCTGATTGTAGGCCGGACTATATTCAAGCTTTTGAGCACATGGCAAATTTGGCTACCAAAGCCGCATGTGAGGGACTCAAACTCAAGATTCACGCACCGCTGATTGATTTATCCAAGTGCGAAATTATTATGCTGGGCACTCAATTGAACGTTGATTATAGTCATACAGTTTCGTGTTATCAGGCCGATGAGCATGGGTTGGCATGTGGCGTATGTGATGCGTGTCGATTACGTAAAGCCGGTTTTTCAGCAGCTGGCATTTCTGATCCAACCCGATATTCACTAATCTATCCAAAACACGAATAATCAGGGGGAAACTATCGATTCCTATGCTGACTAGAATCGAACTCACGAACAATACTGACACCGAGCTTTTCTATACCTTGAATAATCCCAAGCTTTGCAACGCTCACTTTGACTTGAGGTGATTTAAACTCAATCAAGATAAGTTGGGCGATATGCTCCGCCAGAGCTTCGAGTAGCATGAAATGCTTATCAGACAAAGTGTGTTTGATTCTGTCGGCAATAAGAGAATAATCCAGCGTATCTTTGATATTATCACTGACACTAGCGCTGCGCGTAGGAAGTGCAATTTCTAAGTTAAGTTCAATGAGTTGAGCAATTTTTTTTTCCCACGGATAAAGGCCAATCATCGCTTTGATTCGAAAATTTTGTAAGAAAATGACATCCATGGGATTAATTCACCGCATAATATTTACAATAGTGCTAAATTTTTCTGTTAACAGATTCTAATCGAATTAGAGGGGCGAAGCTATTTTGGATATAGTAACGATCATAATATTACTGATGGCTTATTTAATTGGGTCAGTACCATTTGCAATGGTGGCTAGTAAGCTATTTCACTTGCCTGACCCAAGAACCTATGGATCCAAAAACCCCGGTGCAACCAACGTGTTACGAAGTGGCAAAATTGCTGCTGCGGTTGTAACCCTATTGGGGGATGCTGGCAAGGGCTGGTTAGCAGTTGAGCTAGCTCGAGCTTATGTTTCGATAGAAGGCGGTGAATACGAATTAATCAGCGGTGCTGCATTATGTGTTTTTCTCGGACATTTGTTTCCTATTTTTCTTAATTTTAAAGGTGGAAAAGGTGTTGCGACAGCCGCAGGTGTATTACTCGGGCTTAATTTGTTATTAGGGTCTCTTGTAATTTTGACTTGGATTATCGTTGCTGCAGTCTCAAGGCTGTCTTCTCTATCCGCACTGACTGCTGCTGTGCTTGCTCCCATCTATAGCTATTTGATTTTTGATTGGGACACGCCTGTCTGGGTGGTTATCATGATTTCGTTATTGCTCATCCTGCGCCATCGAGCAAATATCGTCAATTTGATTGAAGGAAAGGAAACGCGTATTGGTAAGAAAGCAACAGATAAGACTTAACATGGAACTGTGCGAATAGGTGATGTTATCTGATGTGGCGGTATGTAAAAGTAAGTGCCAACATTAATACCATCAAATTTATGGTACGTAGTCGACCCTGAAAAACTGCATCAATTGTTATTATGGATCAGCAGTTTCAAAAAGCGGCGTGTTAATAAAGACAAAATCGAGCAATTTGATCTTTTTCCATCAAAGAATTAGCGAAGCCTGC